>Ga0114129_10010730_pt1 | contig 13061 bp, 10 predicted proteins | sample RhiMetdeltSRZDD1_FD_80071 | JGI IMG/M metagenome (GOLD analysis project Ga0114129, IMG submission 80071) | Populus rhizosphere microbial communities from Tennessee, USA - Rhizosphere MetaG P. deltoides SRZDD1 (version 2) (version 2) | ecosystem: Host-associated > Plants > Roots > Rhizosphere >...
ATGTAGACTTTCTGAACATCATGGCTTACGACGGGCCGGATTTGAATCACTCCTCTTATGAATACGCGGAGGCCGCGCTGGCTTATTGGGCGGGGCGTGGGCTGCCGGCGGCGCAAACCGTTTTGGGCGTTCCCTTTTATGCGCGCCCACTCGAGGTGGCCTATCGCAAGTTGGTGGATACGGACGCTAAGGCACTCGACAACGACCAGCTCGATTATTTCGGAACGACGGTCTACTACAACGGCGCACCGACCCTCCGGCGCAAAACCGAATTGGCGAAGCAACAAGCGAGTGGGATTATGATTTGGACGCTGGAACAAGATAGCCCCGGTGATGTCTCGCTCTTGAAAGCGATTTATGAAGCGGCCAGGCCGTGAGGCGGACGGACGACGGTAGACGGAGGACGAATGACAAATGCAAAATGACGAATGGCGAACAAATGACTTCTGAATTCTGTCTCCTGGCTCCTGACTTCTAACTGTCTGAATTGGAGACTCCCTCAATGGAATACGGCTCACTCAAAATCAAGTTCCCCAACGGCCAAACGCGCGAATTCAAACTGGAGCACCCGACCATCTTCATCGGGCAGGCGGAGGGGAACGAGTTGGTGCTCGAGGATCGGTCGGTCTCGCGTCGCCACGCGCGCTTCAGCGTCGAATCCGGCAAGCTGGCGGTCGAGGACTTAGGCTCGTCCAACGGCACGCTCGTCGGAGGTCAGCGCCTCGCGCCGAACCAGCCCAGCCCGGTGTCCAAGAATCAAGTGGTGCGCCTGGGCCAGGTGGAGATTCAATATATCCCGCCGGACGATGATGATAATTTGAACCTCAGTCTGCTGCCGGGGCCGGGGCCGGGTGCTTTTCAAGTTGTTCTGGAGAATCAAGGGAACGACATTAAAGCTTATGCCTTGCGCGGCGGCGATGATCTGCTCCTGCTCGATTTTAAATTTTCCCCGGAAACGGTGACGCTCCAACCCCGCCAAAAGCGCGCGATCCCTCTCCAGGTCACGTTAAAATCCAAATCCGGGACAAACCCAACGGGCATCTATCCCTTCCGCGTGATGGCTACGGCGATGGATCAGAGTCGGACGGAATCCAAAACGAGCGGGCAATTAATCGCCCGGCGCGGTCAGAGTCAAGGCCGTAAGCTGACGCTCGCGATCTCACTGGCCGGGGTGATGGCAATCATAGCGCTGTTTTTGTTCGGCGGTTCAGCCGCGGCGTACTTCGTACTTTGCCCTACGTACTTTCCTAACTTGCCGTTCTGTTCGCGCCCCAAGCCGGTCGCCAGTCTCACCCCAACGGTCACACCATCGGCGACGCCGATGGAAAGGACTACCCAGACTCCCACGCCGCCGCCAACGAAGATTACTCGGCCCACCCGGCCGCCGGTGACGGTCGTCGTCGGGTCTCCCACCCCTCCAAGCAAGGACGCCATCAGCCTGAATTGCGATGATACCTATCAGCGGCTGCGCTCTGATTTGGGTTCAGCCACCGGCGACCAAATTTGGGTGGATCGCTGGGACGGCCAGATATGGGTGAATGCCTGGAACTACGCGGCGGGTGATCCGCAGGTGCAGCACATCGAGCCGGAAGTTGGATTCTATGCGTTTGGCGCGTGCCAAAAATTGCTCGTGGCGCCGGTGCGGGTTACCGGCTCCGGCGCGATCCTGGATTTGAGCGTCTACGTCTGGGATGGAAAGACGATGGCACTGGCGCTTTTCAAAGAAGGGGTGCATGGGACCTGGTTCCAACAGAACGAAACCCTGACGTTTGAAGAGTCTGTTTACCTGTACAATGAGCCGAACTGCTGCCCGTGCAACCGGCAGTTCACACATGAAGTTTGGGATGGGGCGGCCTTCATCCAGATGGATCAACATACGGAGCCGACGTACAGCGGCACCCCGCCGCCGGAGTGTCAATCTTCTTCCATTCCTCGCTAGAGGTTTGGGCCCAGAATCAACGGATAATGAAATTGAGCAAAAATCCGTTCTATCTATTAGAAGTACATCAAGAAAACTCAGTTAGCACCCTGAGCGGAGACCCGCGCGTTCCAGCGGGGCGAAGTCGAAGGGTGTGGTTCCCTAGCAGAGTCTAGCCTGGAATCGCATCCTTCGACTTCGCGCGGAAAAGCGCCGCGCTCCGCTCAGGACGCTTGTGTGAAGTTACTGATTCCTATTCCATTAAAAACCCCATCTAGCTAGAAGGAGCGGCCCCTATGACGTACGGCACCCTCCACGTTAAATGGCCTAACGGCCAAACTCGCGATTTTCCACTCGATCAACCTTCCATTTCCGCCGGGCGCGCGCCGGAAAATGAACTGGTTATAGAAGAAGCTTCGGTCTCGCGCCGCCACGCCCGCTTAAGCGTTGAAGGCGGACATCTAACCGTCGAAGACCTCGGCTCGGCGAATGGCACCTTCGTAGCCGGTGAGCGGATCGTCGCCAATGTCTCCAACGTCGTGCCGCTGGGTCAGATCGTCCGCTTGGGCGATGTGGAGCTGCGCTTCACGCCACCCTCCCTCGCCCTCGGTGAGCAGGTAACGATCATCGCGCCGACGGCGACCCAGGCGCTCGTCCAGACGGAGAAAGCCCTGCCCTTTGAGGGCTTTGTGATGGCCTTGCAGCCCGTCCGCGGCCTGGGCGATTTTCAGTTGACCGTCAATAACCAAGGTCATGCGCCGGTGGCTTATCGCTTGAGAGGGGCTGACGATCCGCTGGCTGAACCGAACCAGGCTCTGAGTTTTTTCTTCGAGCAGGAAGCCGTTTCCCTTCAACCGGGTCAGCAGCAAGTAATTTCAATCCATGTGTCTCCCCTCGTTAAGCCAAGATTTGGTTCCACTGAAACGCGCGAATTCAGCATCCGGGCGACTCCGCTGGGGCATGAAGGCGCCGAGATCGAGACCGCCGGGCAGTTAATCATCCGCCCCTTGTTTCCTCTCTGGCTCATCCCGGTCATCCTTTCGCTCTGCCTGTGCGCGTGCCTGTGTGCGGGGTATACCTACTTCGCCTTCTGTCCCACGTACTCGCCGTCCTTACCGGGCTGCTTGACCAAGCCGGTCATCAAAGTCTTCTCGGCGACTCCGGCGGAAGTCGCCAAGGGTGATTCGGTCATCGTCGCCTGGGAAGTTACCAACGCCGACAGCGTGGAGTTCGTTGCGCCGGTCAAGCAGCCGGTCGCCTCCAGCGGCCTGCAAACATTCAACCCGGAGGCGAGCGACATCTTTACGCTGCGCGCGACCAATCGCGCCGGCACGGTAGAACAATCCATCGTCGTAGCGGTCAAAGGCGCGCCGCCGGTCATCGAGTCTTTCGTTGCCAACCCCGGCGCGATCATTGGCGGGCAGACGAATAAATTGGTGTTGAGTTGGACGGTCGTCGGCGCGGACGTAGTGAACATTGAAGGCATTCCCGCTCAGACGTTTGATCCCCAGGCCGGCAACATCGAAATTCCGGCCCCGACCACCACGACCCTCTATACCCTGGTGGCGGCGAACGCCTCCGGCACCCTCCGGCAAGAACTTCAGGTCACCGTCACTTCGGCGGGCTGCGTCGTCAGCAATGTCTCTCAGCTCTATATGCGCGCCGGGCCAAGTGTGTTCTATCCGGTGGTCGAGACGTTGCTCAATGGCACGCCGGTTGAGCCGGTGGGCCGCAATACGACTGCGGACTGGTTGCAAGTCAAAGCGGTAGGCAAGGAGGGCTGGGTCGCTTCCGATTTCATCACCTGCGGCGTGGCCTTCAACGTTTTCCCGACCGTTGATCCGGCTTCCATCTTGCCTCCGCCCCCGACCTTGACTCCGGCCCCAACCCTCGCCCCCTCGTTGACGCCGCCACCCCAGCCCTCGCCGACGCCCGTCTTCAACAGCCTCGGCTTTGTCACCTATCGCGTGCAAACCGGCGGACGCACGACGATTTATCTGCAAGGCAAAACCGGCGGGCCGATCCCGCTGCTCACAGACAAGGACGACGCCGAAGTTTTGGACTTCACGCAGAATAACGGCGGGCGCTTTGCGATTTGGGCCCTCGAGAGCGGTGTGCAAAAAGTTTACATCGTCGGCTTGGGCGGCAACCTGCTGGGCGGCCCGCTCAATTCCGGTTGGACGGCGGTGACGGACGGCGATTGGTCTATTGACGGCCAACATCTGGTGATCGAGGCAGTGAACGGCAGCAGTCCGGCCTATTACTACTTCGATGCGAATGGAAATCTGACGAATCAGCCGACGTTTCCGTAACTAGCGTGCCTCACCCCCGGCCCCTCTCCTGAAGGTGAACGTGATCCTTCGACTTCGCTCAGGAGATGCGTTCACCTTCAGGAGAGGGGAGAAATACATCGGACTCTGCTCCCCCTCTCCTGACGACGGTTTTTGTCGTCAGGAGAGGGGGCCGGGGGGTGAGGCTAATGGAGGAAATCAAAATGAAACTCCGCTACTCTTTCATCTTCTTCTTAGTGATTGGCGCGCTGCTCCTGGCCGCCTGCAACAATGAAGGACTCGCCGCCTTCTCGCCCACCAACGACCGGGTGTTAGTCGTGACGAATTCGACTCACTTATATTCGACGGACATCGGCGGCAACAGCGCTGCCAAGCTGGAGTCCGCTGGCATTCTGCCGGGTTTTGATGTCACCGTTGATCCCTTCGGCTCCAAAGTGTTGTACGCGAAATCCGGTTCCATCTGTCTGGTCAATGCCGGAGGCGGAGGCCAAAGTTGTCCGATCACGCTCCCCTCCGGGGTTTCGGGCGGGTTCCTGTCATTTCTCCCGGATGGGGACTTCGTCTTCGTCTATAAAGCCGGCGACGTGTGGGAAATGCGCGTCTATCGCACCGACGGGAGCTTAGTCATCGGCGAGAGCGGCGTAAATCAATTTTTCCTGGCGATGGATGCCTACAAAGTCAAACGCGGCGCGAACGGTCGGGAATGGTATCTCCGGCCTTACAACAAACCTTCCGGTTCGCAGAACCTGCGCTGGCTGATCACGCGCGGCACGCAGGCCAGCATGTACAACGCCGCCGGGAGTCTGCAAGGCCCCATCGTGTTGGCGCGGGAGATTAATTCCGCGGTGCAGACGGCTTTGGCCGGGCGCGATCAGCTAGACATCACGAGTGGCGCGATTTCCCCAGATGGAACTAAAATAGTCTTCCGCACGGGCGATCAGGATCATCCCGCCTACAGCCTGTATGCGTTGGACTTGTCTACGAATAGTGGAAGCTTTATCCAACTCGTAACGAATGCGAACTTCCGGATCCAATTTGATTTTTCGCCGGATGGGAGCGAACTGGTTTACGAATCGAATTTCGATGGTCGCTCGGTCTGGATCGCCAAAGCCGACGGCAGCAACGCCCGCAAGTTGGTGGATAATGCCTCGCTGCCAGAGTGGCACTGACAAAGGATAAGGGATGAAGGATGAAGGATGAAAGACGAAGGACAAATGCAAAATGACGAATGTCGAATGACGAATCACGCATCACGGATCTTCTGAATTCTGACTTCTGACTCCTGAATTCTGTCTTCTGATCCAACGAAAGCCGAGGCTCACCGATGACCGCTGCACGGGATGGAAAAAGAAAAACCGAAGAAAGGCCGATGGCAATGGAACAGGCCTCTACAACTATTCAATGGCTGGATGAAGAGCGCCGCAAGGATAAACAGGAGATGGCGGCCATGCAGGAACGGATAACCGCGCTGGCCGCGGAAAACGCCGACCTGAACCGCAAACTCCAGCAATTGCAATCCGATGTCTCCTCGTCCACGGCGCTGCTCCAGCGTTTATCCAAAATGGACGAGATTCTGGACAACTACCGGAAGGAAATGAGCCGGCAGTTGGAAGACCTGGAGCGCCGGCGCACCGACGCCGAGCACGAAGCCGAGCGCCTGAGGAAAGTGGAGCGGGAAGGAATCAATAAGTCGCTGATCGAGCTGCGCAAAGGCTCGGAGACGGCGCTGAAAATAGAGCGCGAACTCCAAGCGCGCAAGGAAGAAGAAGCTCGCATCTCCCGCATCGCAAGCGAACTGCAGAAAAAAATAGCCGACCAGGATAAGTATCTGGAGGACCGCACCCGCTCGTTATCCGTACTCGAAGAGGGCCGGCGGCAGGATACCAAACGCCTCGTTGACGTGCAGGCGGAGGCCACCGAACTGCGGAAGCGGTTGGACGAGAGCCGGGGCAAAGTGGAATTAGTGGAGGACCTGGCGCGGCGCACCGACGTCCGGTTGGGGGAATTGCTCGTCTCCGAAGCGGACCGGCGCTCCACTCAGATGCAGTGGCAGGATGCGCAGGCGCTGACGCAGGCCGAACGTGACCGGGCCTGGGCGGAAGCTCAAGTAAAAATCGAACAAAGCCTCAAGACGGTGGAGGAACATCTTCATCAGATTGAGCAGTATGGCGAAACCCATCGGGAAGTAAAGAGAACGGCGGAGGAATTTCGTCAGGCGGTGGAACTGCTGGAGCGGCGGATCACCGAAGTCACGGAACTCCAGCGGCTGGCCGAGGAGCGCTTTCGTCAAGACTGGGCGGCTTTCATGGCCGACGATCAGAAACGCTGGACGACGCACATGCTGTTGCGGGATGAACAATGGCGTGAGCACGACCGCCTCAACCTCAAGCAACTTGAACGCCTGGACTCGCTGGAGGATCAGATTGCGGAGGCGCTTACCGGCCTGCGTCAATTTAAGGAACTTGACGCCGCTCGCGTTCAATCCTTGTTCAGAGTCGTGCAAGAGATGGCGGCGGAGTACGAGCAGGCGTTCGTCAAAGTCAGGTAAGTCGGAAAGTCCGAAGTCAGGAGTCAGAAGACAGAATTCAGAAAATGTATGTGATTGGCACCGCCGGTCATGTGGATCATGGCAAGTCCACCCTCGTCGAAGCCCTGACCGGCATCAACCCTGACCGTCTCAAAGAAGAACGTGAACGGGCGATGACGATTGACCTCGGCTTCGCCTGGCTGACGCTGCCCGCGCTGCGCGGCGAAACGACCGGCGTTATTGACGTCCCCGGCCACCGCGATTTTATCGAGAACATGCTCGCCGGGGTGGGCGGCATTGACGCCGCGCTCTTCGTCGTCGCCGCCGACGAAGGCGTGATGCCGCAAACGCGTGAGCACCTCGCCATCCTCGATCTCTTGCAAATTCACAGCGGCGTCATCGCGCTGACCAAATCCGATCTGGTGGAGGCGGACTGGCTGACGCTCATCGCCGCGGACCTCGCGGCGATTTTGCGCGGCACCGCGTTGGAAGGCGCGACCGTGGTTCCGGTCTCCGCCCGGACTGGGGACGGGTTGCCCGAACTTAAAGCGGCCCTTCAACAGACTCTCGCCCAGCGTCCACCGCGACCCGACCGAGGCCGTCCGCGTTTGCCGATTGATCGCGTCTTCAGCCTGCCCGGTTTCGGCACGGTCGTCACCGGCACCCTGAGCGATGGCGAGTTGGTCCTCGGCGCGGAAGTTGAAATTTTGCCCGCCGGTTTGACGGCGCTGGTGCGCGGACTGCAAATGCATAAAGCTAAAATCGAGCGGGCCAAACCGGGCAGCCGAGTCGCGGCTAACTTGGTAGGCGTCGAAGTTAGCCAACTCCGGCGCGGAATGGTCGTCGCATTGCCGGGTCAGTTTAGCCCGACCACCTTCCTGGATGCGCGCTTTCGCCATCTGGCGGAGGCCGAACTGCCGCTTAAGCATAATGCCGAGGTCAAACTTTTCGTCGGCGCGGCGGAAGTCTTAGGCACGGTGCGTCTGCTCAATCACGATTCACTTCCTCCCGGCGAATCGGCCTGGGTTCAGATTGCGCTGGCGGAGCCGGTCGTCGTCGCCAATCGCGATCGTTTCATCTTGCGGCGTCCTTCACCCGGCGCGACAATCGGCGGCGGGGTCATCGTTGATCCGCATCCCAAGCGACGTCACAAACGCTTTGATGCGGCCGTCATCGCCCGACTCGAAACTCTGGCGGAGGGCGCGCCGGGCGAGATGTTGCTTCAGGCGTTGGAGGCTTTAGGCCCTGCCCCGTTGAAGCAGGCCATTGAGAAAGCCGGACTGGATGGTGAAACTGCCGGCTTGGCTTTGGCTGAAATTCAGGAAGCGAGTGAATTGGTTTATCTCGACGGCGAAGCGCTCGTCGTCTCGCGCGCCGGCTGGACTAAGTTGGCGAATGATCTCCGCGCGACACTCAGCGCTTATCATGCCGCGCATCCGCTGCGAGCGGGCATGCCACGCGAAGAAGTCAAAAGCCGCCTCCGGTTGGAAACGAAAGCCTTCCAGGCGATCATCGCTCAAGCGGTTGAAATCGGAATCGTGGCCGCGTCCGGCGCGACAGTGTGTCTAGCGAGTCACCAGGTAAAATTCTCCGTGGCGCAACAGTCAACGGTGGACGTGCTGCTGGCCGAGTTCCGGCGCAATCCACACAACTCACCCTCGGTGAAAGAGTGCGCCGCGCGGGTGGGGGAGGCGGTCTTGAATGCGCTGATCGAGCAGGGCGCATTGGTTCAAGTTTCGTCGGAGGTCCTTTTTCTCCCGGAGACCTATCAGACAATGGTCGAACGGGTTCAGTCGCATCTCCGGGCGCAGCATAAAATCACGGTCGCCGAAACGCGGGATCTATTCTCGACCTCCCGCAAATATGCCTTAGCGCTGCTCGAACATTTGGACACACAGGGGATTACGCAGCGGGTAGGGGACGAGAGGCTTCTCAAAGCTCATGACAATTTTTATCACGAATGATACGAATGGGCCGAATCGCTTCGCGCGAATAAAACAAAAGAAAATTCGTGTTATTTGGCCTATTCGAGTCATTCGTGATTAAACAGGTTTGATAAGCCCAAAGCCTTAGAGGGTTAGGAAAAAGTATACGCCGGCATTCGCCCGCCCTCCTCAATCGTGGTAAACTTTCGCGATGAATGTCAAAACGGCGGGTGAAATCCGCTATTACCAATTTAGTTCGCTGGAACACGTCGGGGTGGTGCAGGGCATCTTTGGCCGAGGCGGGGGCGTGAGCACGGAGCCGTATGCTTCGCTGAACGTCTCCCTCAGCACGGGGGATGCCGTGGAAAACGTCCGAGAGAATCGAATCCGCGCCTTCCGGGCGGTGGAACGTGACCCGGCGTCCATCGCGGACGTGCGCCAAATCCATTCGGCGGAGGTCGTGGTGGCCGAAGCTCCCAAGGGCGAGCGCGAAAACCTGGGCCATGCCGACGCGCTGGTGACCAACCGGCCCGAGGTCACATTATTCATGCGCTTCGCCGATTGTGTGCCGGTTCTTTTATTTGATCCTCAGCGGCGCGTGGCGGGGTTGGCCCATGCCGGTTGGCGCGGCACGCTGTTGAAAACGCCGGTCGTCGCTGTCCGCGCAATGATGGAGCAATACGGTTCTCGACCAGAGGACATCCTCGCGGGCATCGGGCCTTCTATCGGGCCGTGTCATTATGAAGTCGGGCCGGAGGTGGTGGAGCAAACGCGCGCGGCCTTTCCCGATAGCGCCGACGATCTGCTGGCGCCGGCCGGAGGTGGGCATCATCACTTGAACTTGTGGGCGGCGAACGCGCGGGCGCTGCGGGAAATTGGCGTGGAGCAAATCGAAATCGGCAGCCTGTGTACCGCCTGCCACGCGGACGAGTTCTTCTCTCATCGCGCCGAGCACGGCCAGACGGGACGCTTTGGGGCGATCATTGGGTTGAGATAATAGAGCCGTTGTTATCGAACATTTCCAAAGTCACAGCGCGCCTCGCCGAGGCCGCGCAGCGGGCCGGACGTGACCCGGCGGAAATTACGCTGGTGGCCGTAACTAAAACGCAGCCGGTAGCGGTCGTCGAGGCGGAGGTTGCCGCCGGGCTGCTCGAATTCGGGGAGAACCGCATCGAGGAGGCCGCGCCCAAGATGGCGGCCGCGCCGCCCCATCTGCACTGGCACATGATCGGTCACGTGCAGAGTCGCAAAGCGCGTGAAGTCGTCCAGGCCGGTTTCGTGCTCGTGCATTCGGTGGACTCGCTCAAGCTGGCGGAGCGTTTGAGTCGTTTTACAATCGAAGCTGGCTCAGGACCGCAGGCAATTTTGTTAGAATGTAACGTGTCCGGCGAGGCGAGCAAAGCCGGGTTTCCCGTGTGGGATGACCCGACGCAGTGGGAGGCGCTGCTTCCTGACCTTGAAAAAATAATCGCACTGCCCGGCGTCTCCGTCCACGGATTAATGACGATCGCGCCGATAGTTCCAGCGCCGGACGCGGCGCAGCCGTTCTTCCGTCGCTTGCGTGAGTTGCGCGAGTACTTGAAAATCCATTTGCCGCAGGAAGGCTGGCGCGAACTTTCGATGGGCATGACGGATGATTTTGAAACAGCGATTGCCGAGGGCGCGACCCTGGTTCGGGTGGGGCGGGCGCTCTTTGGTGAGCGCGCCTGAAAGCGAGATTACTCTGAGTGGAAGTCTATTTGATCATCTTGATTGATATTGTCGTCAGGCTCCTGACGATCCTGTTGGTTATTTACGCGCTGATGTCCTTTGCGCCTTTGGAGCCGTGGCATCCCGTTCGCCGGTTTCTGGACCGACTCGTCCAGCCGATCTTGCAGCCGTTCCGCAACGTGATGCCGCCGGTGGGCATGTTTGATCTTTCGGTGATGATTGCAATCATCACCATTCAAATTGCCGGTTACATTCTAAAAATTATGGTACAGGCCGCCTTCTAGGCGACTCACTCCGGGGAGGACCACATGCACACCTTTCAGAATGCTCAGTCAGGCGCGGCGATTACTGTCAAAGTCCTGCCACGGGCCAAGAAAACCGAACTCGTGGGGGTGATGGAGGATGGCACGTTCCGGATTCGGATCGCTGCGCCGCCGGTGGAAGGCGCGGCCAATCACGCGCTGATTGAATTTCTTTCTCAGATGTTGAACGTTCCGCCCAGCCAGATTGACATTGTGGCCGGCGAGTTCTCCGAGCGCAAGTTGATTACGCTCGTCGGCGTCACCCCGGAGCAGGTGGATGCCGCCCTCGGACGTTTTGCCCCGGCGACGCAGGTCGAGGCCGCCAAAGAGAAAAAGGCCGCCAGCCCGCGCGCTGCATCACCAAAGAAGAAGCCTGCTAAAAAACCGCCGAAGCCGAAGAAGAAAGTGGCGAAGAAAAAGAAGTGATGGAGAAACCGGGTTTCCTGAAAGGAAGCCCGGTTTTGATTTTCAGAGATATAATCTGCGCCATATGACACTTTTTGGCGGCCTTGAAACCGGTGGCACCAAATGCGTCTGCGTCGTTGGCGAGGGGCAGACGATTCGTGAACGGCACGTCGTGCCGACGACCGCGCCCGAAGAAACGCTCATGGCGGTCGTCGAATTCTTTCGGCCTTTCGCGTTGAGCGGCCTCGGCCTCGGCTCGTTCGGCCCGGTGGACATCAATCCGAAGTCCAGTCATTTTGGCGAACTGCTCTCCACGCCCAAGCTCGCCTGGCGCGGTTTCAACGTCGTCGCCTTCTTGAAAAAAGCGCTTAACGTCCCGATTGCGCTGGAGCACGATGTGGCGGCCTCCGCGCTGGGCGAGGCCGTCTATGGCGCGGGCCGGGGGTATGATCCGCTGATCTATTTCACAATCGGCACCGGCATCGGGGCGGGTATCATCGTGAATCAAAAACCCTTCCATGGTGTGATGCACGCGGAGGCGGGGCACATCGCGCTGCCGCGTGTTCCGGGCGATAACTTGCCAAGCGTTTGCCCTTTTCATTCTTCTTGCTTTGAAGGATTAGCCAGCGGCCCGGCTATCCAGCACCGCTTCGGCGATCCACATACACTTGGCGAAGATCACATCGCCTGGACGTATGAGACCGAGTACATCGGTCAGGCGCTCGCGACGATGTCGCTGGTCTTGTCTCCGGCGCGCATCATCCTGGGCGGCGGCGTGATGCAGCACCCCGGCCTCCTGCCGCGCATTCGTGAAGTGTGCGCGCGCCAATTGAATAATTATTTGAGCTGGCTTGGGGATCGAATCACCTCGGAAGATTACATCGTGGAGCCAGGGCTTGGAAATGACTCAGGAGCGATTGGGGCGCTGATCCTAGCTGAATCCGCCAAGTAAAGAAATACCGAAAAAACAGGCGGCGCACCGGGGCACTTTCCCCGGTGCGCCGCCTGTTTTTTCGGCCTCCATCGGTTCTATCCGTTTCATCCGTTGGCTCTTTTCTAGAGAAAGTTTTTGACAGTTCCCCCTCCGCCAGTTACACTTGACTCACCGGAATTTTCTCGATGAGCAAGTCTCCACTAGACTCCGCTTTTGCAGCCTCTACCTTAGTTGATCTTCTTCGTCATCGCGCACTTCATCAGGCTACTCAGCGCGGCTATACCTTTTTGGTTGATGGTCAAGCGGAAGAAGCCCATCTTACCTATGGCGAATTAGATCAAAGAGCGAGGGTCATCGCGGCGCAACTTCAAAACTTGGGGGTGGGCGACGTGCGCCGCGCCTCCGAGGTACGGCACACGTCGCCCATTGCGGGTGCGCGGGTGCTGCTGCTCTATCCGCCGGGCCTCGATTACCTCGCCGCCTTCTTCGGCTGCTTGTATGCGGGCGCGGTCGCCGTCCCTGCGTATCCCCCGCGCTTGAACCGGCCCGAGCCGCGCTTGCAGGCCATCGTCGCGGACGCGCAAGCGACGGTCGCGCTCACCACGCAAGCCATCTTCTCCAATCTGGAGCGCCGTTTCTCTCAAACGCCGGAGTTGAAAGCGCTGAAGTGGGTGGTGACTGATGTACAAAGGACGGAGGACGAAAGACGAAGGACGGAAGAAAATCAATCCTTCGTCTTGCGTAGCAGTCCTTCGTCCTTTGACGGTAACACCATCGCCTTTCTGCAATACACCTCCGGCTCGACCGCCGCGCCGAAGGGCGTCATGGTCAGCCACGGAAACCTGCTTCATAACTTGAGCCTCATCTATCGCTGTTATGAACACAACGCCGACAGCCAAGGCGTTATCTGGCTGCCGCCGTATCACGACATGGGCCTGATCGGTGGAATCCTCCAACCGCTGTACGGCGGGTTCCCGGTGACGCTGCTCGCCCCGATTGCTTTTCTGCAGAGTCCGCACGTTTGGTTGCAGGCCATCTCGCGCTATCGA
>Ga0114129_10010731_pt1 | contig 13060 bp, 10 predicted proteins | sample RhiMetdeltSRZDD1_FD_80071 | JGI IMG/M metagenome (GOLD analysis project Ga0114129, IMG submission 80071) | Populus rhizosphere microbial communities from Tennessee, USA - Rhizosphere MetaG P. deltoides SRZDD1 (version 2) (version 2) | ecosystem: Host-associated > Plants > Roots > Rhizosphere >...
ATGCATCCCCACCGGCGGCGTTGCTCCTCGCTCAAATACTCCCGGTATTCTCGGTCGTCGCGCCTTGCCGGCGGGGCGCCTCGCCCGTCTCGGTGCGACGCCAAACTTTCACCACGGGCTGCTAGGGCTAGGCGCAGGGGATTACATCAGAATCCCACGACCAGGCCCACTCTGAAGATCCTCGGGCTCAAGTTCTGAGCCAGCGCATTGAACGTCGGCGACGTGATGTTGTTGTTGCGAACGAGGGCGGTGTTCGCGTTGAACACGTTGAACGCATCGAGAATGCCGCGAACCGTGACGACGTTCACCTTGAATGTCCTCCTGGTCAGCTCGTCGGAGGTGAAGTTGGTGGCAGTGCCCGTCGATTTCGTGTCGATGACCGGCGACTCGCCGCGATCACGAATTCTTGAATCGCTCGATCCAATGGATTCCGAGATGTCTGCTCGCAGACACCGTCCGAAAGCGAAAAGAGGAAATGATAAAGTTTGCCCGTGTCGAGGTTGGAAGGCCTGATCGACGCGTTGCAGCGGTTCTACGGAACTCTCCCACCGCCGCCGAACGATCCGTTCACGTTGTTCGTGTGGGAAGTGCTGTCGGTACATTCCACGCCGCGCAAACGCGACGCGGCGCTCGCCGCAATGAAGCGGATCCGCGCGCTCACACCGGATGCGATGTGGCGCGCCCCGCAGAAGAAGCTGGAAGAGAGTGTGATGCTCGCGGGTCCGTATACCGAGCAGCGGCTCACCGCGCTACGGACCGGAGTCGATCTGTTTCGTCGATCGCCGCAGTTGCCGAAAGTCATTCGCGGCCCGCTGCCGGCGGCGCGGCGAGCCCTCAAGCCGTTCCCTCAGCTCGGCGAAACCGGCGCCCATCGGATGCTGCTGTTCGCCGCCGATCATCCAATCCTGCCCGTCGACGCGCGAATCAATCGAGTCGGCCGCCGTCTGGGGTACGGCGAGCCAGGCACCGATTTCAAGAAACAGGCGCGATCGGTCCAGGCAGCGATGAGCGCCGAGCTGGCGGATTCCGCCGATGCGTACCGGCGGGCATTCCTCTATCTGTCACATCACGGCGGCGCGACGTGCACCGAGGCCGACCCGCATTGCTCGATTTGTCCGCTGCTGAAGGAGTGCCCTGAAGGGAAGAAGCGTGTCGGGTCTCGGGACTAGGGGCTAGACGTCAGTTCAGGGAGGCGACGCGCTTGCGAAGCGCCTTCACGTGCTCCCAGATCTGCTCGTGCTCTTCGCGCTCTTCTTCGTCGAGGCGTCCGGCCGACGACAGCTCGAGATATCGTTGAAGATCGCGAAGAGCGCCTGAAAAATCCCTGAGCTGATAGGCAAGCAGCCCACGATCGCGCAGCTCGTCGATCGCCGACGGGTTGACTGCGACGAGCAGCTCGACGATGTCGCGTGCCTGTGGGAACGAATGCATGCGGACGTACACACGCTTCAGGTTCCCGAGCATCCGCGCCAGGATTTGCAGCTTGGTCGCATGCACGAACAGCCGCGACTCGAAAAGGCCATCATCGTCGCTCAGCGGCCCCTCGTCTGCCCCTTCCGGCCGAAGGAGGTCGCGGCAGGCGTCGCGAGTGAGCAGTGCGCCGCCGCGGAACGCGTCGATGATCAGGTCTTCCGAGTAGGGCAGGCCGCGGCGGGCCGGGCATCGCAGGAGAAAACGTCCTGGAAAATTGATGCCCTCCACGGGGAGATCCGCGCGCCGTGCCACTTCCATGTACAGCAGCGCGAGCGTGATCGGGATGCCCGTCCGACGATCGAGCACTTCGTTGAGGAAGCTGTTGCGCGGATCCTCGTAGTGGACCTCGTTGCCGACGAATCGCAGTTCGCCGAACAGGTAGTCGTTGAGCGCCATCACGCGCGCATAGCGATCCGGATCCACCTGCGGGGGCGCCTGGCCCGGCGACGCTGCCGCCGAGGCGACCCGCCGCCTGGCCTCGTGGCCCAGCGCGTCGAGCTGATCGAGGTACGGGCCTGCCTCGAGCTTCGGGTACTCCACGCGCGCGATCATCAGCGCCGCAACGGCGAGATCGGGGTCAGGGCTGAAGGCCGCGTGGGTGAAGCTGTTGACCAGATGCGCTTTCAACGGCGTTCAGGATAACAAAAAAAGGGCGGGGCCGCCGGCCCCGCCCGTTGAAGATACGAGAAGCGACGCGTTACCAGTTCACGCGAACGCCGAACCGAATGACGCGCGGCGCGAGGATCGCCTGGATCTGGTTCGCGTTCGCCGCGTTCTGACGGCTGCGGATCGCCTGAATCGTGTTGAAGTTGCCCACGTTGAAGACGTCGAGTGACGGGATGAGCCGCACCGTGCCGGCCTTGACCGGACGCTCGACGTGGAAGTCGATGTTCTGGTAGTTCGGCAGCCGAACGTCGCCGACTGGATCGAGCAGCACGTCGACCTGGCCGCCGCCGTTGATGCGCGACGGCGTCTGGATCGTGTTCTCCCGCGGATAGCCCTGGCGCGCGTTGTAGAACGCCGACACGTTCACGTCGCCGGGGAACTGGTAGAGGCCGCTCATCTTGAACAGCCACTTCGCGTTGACGTAGACGTTGCCGATGCCGCTGCCGCCGGTCAGGTAGTCGTACTGGAATCCGTTGCGCTTGTCGCGCGCGGTCGGATCCTCGGAGATCGTGGCGCTGCCGGCGCTCGGCTGGCTGCCAGGGAAGCCGCCGAAGTTCACGATCGTGCTGTTGTAGGAGAAGCTCGTGTTCATCAGCCAGTGGTGCGACATCCGCTTCCGCGCCGACAGCTCCACGCCGTTGAACGCTCTGTTGAAGTCGGGAATATCCGCCAGGAGGAACACGGTCGGCTGCTGGAACGCCGGCACGTAGAACGTAGTGACCGCGCAGTTGCCGGCGCTGATGCGGTTGCCGTCATTGGCCGGGCAGCCGGTCGGGGCGAACGTGGTCGCCACCCAGTCGGCCGACGTGATGCCGACGCGGTCGTTCCAGGAGAACTCGCCGTACTTGCGCCAGATGTAGTTGGCGGACACCGCGAAGCCCGAGCCGATTTCCCGATCGACGCCCACGATCACTTCGTCGGTCACGTCGTTCTTCAGGTTCGGGTCGACGGAGTTCGCCGACGTCACGTTCGCCGGATTCGCCGCCGACCAGTTGCCGGTGACAAGCGCCAGTGGATTCGCGCTCAGCGTGATCTCGTTGGCTTCCGCCGATTTGTTGCCGTTGAGGTCGACCCACGGGTACCGCAGGCCTGTTGCGGACACCGGATTAATCGTTCCCGAGATGCCGCCGGTCCCCACCTGGCCGTAGTATCGAGAGTAGTTCGCGCGCGCGAGCGTCTTCCCGTCGCCTACGACGTCGTAAGTGAACCCGAGGCGAGGCGAGAAGTCGTTGAACTTCACCTTCGGATCGGCGCCCGGGAAGTTGAGTGCAGGCAGCCACGGTCCGCCGAGCGGGTTCGCGGCGATGCTCGACTCGAGCGCCACGTCGTGGTTGTAGTCGTAGCGGACGCCGAACATGCCGGTGAACCGGCCGCGCGTGAACGTGTCCTGTGCGTAGAGCGACACGTTCAGAAGGTCGTACACGCTGTTGCCGTCGCGGATCAGGTCGACCTGGCACCCTGCTGCCGCCGTGGCGCAGGTGCCGGCGTTGTCGCGATCGGCCTGAGTCGGGAACCGCACGGTCGCGAAGCCGCCGCGATGGAGCAGCGCCACGGCCTGCGCGTCCTTCCAGTAGCCGCCGACCTTGAACGTATGATCGCCGCCGGCCTTGCCCGGCAGGAAATAGTTCGTGTTCAGGCTCACCTGGTTGACCGGACGGATGAATACCTGCTCTTGACCTGATCGGCCGTTCAAGCCGGTCGAGATGACGATCGTCGGCTGGACGTCGCGGAGCTCAGGCGAGTGAAAGCCGAGCGTGAAGTTGTTGCCGACGTGAGCGTACTGCACGTCGAGGAGCAGGCGGTCGCTGAGGACCCATTGATCGCCGAACTTGTAGGTCGGCGTCGGGCCGGTGTTCCAGAGATACTTGCCGAACGATGACGGAACCGCCCCTTGCGGCGTCGTCGTCTCGATCGGATTCAGGTCGCTCGCGCCGCGCGCGTTGCGTTCCTTCTTGGCAAAGCTGTTGAACAAGCTCAGTTTGTTGCCCTTGAACAACTGCACTTCGCCTTTCAAGTTCGTCGTCTGCAGTATTGTGAGGTCGGTCATCAGGCAGCCGTTGATGTCGTCGATCGAGGAGGCCAGCGCCACCGAGGTCGTCTTCAGCGCCTGACATGATGCCTCGGGCTTGTAAAAGCCGAGGACGCCGACACCGATGTTCTGCTTGCCGAAGCTGCCCCAGACCCAGGCCTTGCCCTTCTTGAGGGGGCCGCCGACCTCGATGCCATAGTCCTTGATGTCCTGAATCGGGTTGCCAGAGGTCGCGCCCTGCGCGCGGAGCCCGCTATCGATGTTGTTCGACTCGAACTTCTCGTTCGTCTGGTAGTAGCGCGAGGATCCCTTGAAGCGGTCGGTGCCGCTCTTGGTGACGAGGTTGATGCCGACGCCGCCTGTCTGTTGCGTCACGTCGACGCCGCCGGTGTTGATCGTCATCTCTTCGAACGCGTCGAAGTCGAAGTACGCAGGGGACGCTCCGGTGGCTGCCATGTCCGTGATGTCGACGCCGTCGAGCGCCCACTTGTTGTTGAACGTGGCCGCGCCGCGCGACACGTAGTTGGACTGCTGGCCCGACATGTTGCCGCCGACGTTCTCGCGGTCCATGGCGATGCCGGCTGTCTGCTGGAGGATCACCCACGGATCGCGCGCAGACGGAATGGTCTGCAGCAGCTCGTTGGTGAACGTCTGCTTCGTGCCGGTGTTTCTCGTATCGACGATGGGGCTTTGCCCAGTGACCGTGATCGTTTCCTGAACCGTCGAGATGCCCATCTGGGCATTCACGGCCGCGCTGAAGCCAACCGTGACGAAGATGTCCTGGTTGACCATGGTCTTGAAGCCCGTGAGCTCGAACTTGACGGCATATGTGCCGATCGCAAGTCTGGGGAACTGATAGGTGCCCGTCTCGCTGGTGACAGCGGTCAGGGGCTGCAGGAGCACAGGTCCCGTCAGCGTCACCGTGACGCCCGGGAGAGCGGCGCCTGACGTGTCGGTGACCTTGCCGAAAATCTCGCCGGTCTGCTGTTGTGCGCTCGCCAGCGAGCTCGCAGCGAACAGCGCCACGAGTGCCAAGACGATGGCTCGAAATCTCATCCTAACTTCCTCCTCGAAAACCCGCCACGGTCGTGTGGCGACTGAAAATCCCGGAGTCGCACAGTGTGTCGAACCGATCATTGTCCGGGACAGACCAGTATCGCTACCCGTCGCGAAAGGTGTAAAGCCCAAGGCTCGTGAAAAAACGAGTCGGCTCGGCCAAAATCCAAGTGTTTGGATTGAGGGCGGTCTTGCCGTACGTCAATCGGAACAGATTGACCGCAGCGATCCAATTTCCAGGCTGCTGAGGTTTGCGATAACCAGATCGGCTGACAGCGATGCCGCGTCGTAAGTGTGCGTAATCGCGACGGTTCTCAGGCCCGCCGCGCGCGCCGATTCCAGGCCCCAGCGGGAGTCTTCGATCGCCACGCACTCACGCGCGGACAGCCGTCCGCCGCAAGCGGTCTCCAGATGCGCCACGGCGCGGAGATACGGATCGGGCTCCGGCTTCGTCTTCGCCGTGTCGTTCGCGGAAACCACCGCGACGAAGTACTGGGACAGATTCTCACGGTCCAGCACCCGGCGAATCTCCGCGCCGATCGCTCCCGAGGCAATCGCCAACGGTACGGACGCGGCCAGGCGCTGTACGGCGGCCGCCGCGCCAGGGAACAGAATCGACACGTCGCGCTCGAGCATTTCGATCTTCGTCGCTTTCTGTTCGATGAGATCGTCAATGCGTCCAGCGTCGATGCCTACCGCTCGAAACACGCCGGCATCGTCGAATCCCAGATAGCGGCCGTAGTAGTCCGACTCCGAGAGGGTCACGCCTTCGCCTGCCAGGACGTCGCGATAGGCTTGAAAATGGAGCGGCTCGGTGTTGGCGATGACACCGTCGAAATCGAACACTATCGCGCGTAAGGACATGTCACGGTTCAAGTTTCAACGCTCAACTCTCAGTGTCACTGAGACTTGAGACTTGAGAGTTGAGACTTGTTCATGCGTTCGCCGGCACGGATCGGAATCTTCAGGCGATTCTCTCGCGGCGGGAGCGGGCACTCGTACGTCGGGTTGTAGTAGCAGTACGGATGGTACGCGCGGTTGAAATCGAGCTCGTAGATGCCGGTCGCGTTGCGAGCGATGTCGAGGAAGCGTCCGCCGGGGTACGTCTCGGTGCCGTTCGTCAAGTCGCTGAACGCGACGAACAGACTCGTGGTTTCTCCGAGCTCGAGGAAGGCGAGCATCGACATCGGCTGACCTTTCAATGTGAACTGCAAGGTGCCGACGCGTCGCATCTTCCTGTTGGTGCCGGTGGACGTCGGCATCTCGAAGATCGTCGGATCGTCGATCCGCTTGAGCTCGGCCGGCACGTTGAAGTCCGGATCGATCGGAAAGTACGCCAGCGGCAGGAACTCGCCGTGTTTGGCGGTCGGTATGGGATCGTCGTTCGCCAAGAAGCTCGCATCCTTTGCCGCACGGTCCGCCGCGAGCTTCGTCGCGTAGTCGCGGTTGTCCGGCGGGGCCGGCGCGGAGCAGGCGACAGCACATACGAGCAGCAGGACAGGAAGGGCACGAAGGGCAGGTGAGGCAGGTAGGGCAGGTAAGGAAAACCCTGCGAGCCAGCACGCTGTTGTTCTCCGTACCTGGGGCACCCGCCGCCCCATCTGGCTTACCCGCCCCACCTGCCCCACCCGCCCTTCCCTATGCGAACGGATATCCGCTTCGCGACACGGTTTCATCCGCGAGGCGCCGTCGCATGGCGACGGTGTTGACTGGCGTGATCTTCAGCACCCGGCGGAGCGCGGCCAGCATCGTGCGAAGGTTGTCGCCGTCGACCATTGCGGCAAGCGCCTGGCGCGCGGATGTCTCGATGCGCATGGCGGCGTCGTTGACGAATGTGCGAGCGGCGTCGATGTGAAGCGCCGCTTTGCCGTCGCCGCGATCGGACGCCGCGCGCGCCCGGAGCACGGCGCTTTCCGCGCTGAAGACGTCGATCGCGATGTCGGCGAGATGCATCAGCACTTCCTGCTCGTCGGTGAGTTTGGTGCCGTAGGTTTGCATGGCGATGCCGAAGATCATCAGCGCCGATTTCTTGAACGCCTCCACCGCGCGGAACTCGTCGCCGAGCACCGCGTCGTCTGACGTCGGCATCGGCGATGGGCCGAGGAGCTCGTCCTGCAGCGCTTTTGCCGCGGGTATCAGCGGCAGCTCGCCTTTCACTGCACGACGGATCAGCATGCCCGGAATCAGCAGGCGGTTGATCTCGTTGGTGCCTTCGAAAATCCGGTTCACGCGCGCGTCGCGAAAGTGCCGTTCGGCAGGGTAGTCGCGCACGTACCCGTTGCCGCCATGAATCTGAATGTTCTCGTCGAGGACGTAGTTCAGCGCCTCGCTGCCGGCCACCTTCGCGATCGACGCCTCGACCGCGTACTCTTCGAACGCGGCCAGCGCCGGTGACGCGTCGGTCGCATCGTGGGGCGTCGCGTCCACGCGAGCGTCCACCAGGCCGGCAGTCCGGTAAAGCAGGCTCTCGACAGCGTAGGTGCGGATCACCATCTCACCGAGCTTGTGCTTGATTGCGCCGAAGCTGGCGATCGGTTGTCCGAACTGCCGGCGCGACGCGGCGTATTTCGCGCTCTCGGCGATGGCGTACTGGGCGCCGCCGCCGCACATCGCGCCGAGCTTGAAGCGGGCGAAGTTGAGGACGTTGAAGGCCACCTTGTGACCTTTGCCGATCTCACCGAGGACGTTTTCAGCAGGTACCCTCACGTCCTGGAAGATCAGCGCCGTCGTGGACGAGCCGTGCAGGCCCATCTTGTGCTCTTCCTTGCCGCTCTTCACGCCGAACCCGCGCTCGACGAGGAAGGCGGTGAACTGATCGCCGTCGACTTTTGCGAAGACGACGAACAGGTCGGCAAAGCCGCCGTTGGTGATCCACATCTTCTCGCCGTTCAGCACGAAGCTGCCGTCCGGTTGCCGTGCGGCGCGTGTTCGCGCGCCGAGCGCATCCGAGCCGGACCCGGTTTCACTGAGGCCGTACGCGCCGACCAGCTCCCCGGAGAGCAGCTTCGGCAGATACTTCTGTTTTTGCGCTTCGGTCCCGAACAGAAAGAGCGGGATCGCCGTGAGGTTCGCCTGAGCGCCGAACGTCGCGCCGAACGACGCCGATCCGGCCATCTTCTCGCTGACCACGAGCGACGCCACCTTGTCGAGACCGACGCCGCCGTACGCTTCCGGCACATCGACGCCGAGCAGCCCGAGGTCGCCGCCGCGCTGCACGAGCCGGCGCGCGAGTCCCCAGTCCTTCGCCTCGAGCTTGTCGAGCGCCGGCAGGATTTCGTTCTGCACGAACTCCTGTGCCGTCCGGCTGATCAGGCGGTGCTCGTCGGTGAGCCTCTCCGGCGTGAAGACGCTGTCGGCGGTCGACGGCTGGAGCAGCCATTCGCCCCCGCGGAGTGTGGACATGTCGGTCGCCGCTGCTGTCGTTGACATAAATCACATTCTCTCAAAAATGCCGGCGGCACCCATGCCGCCGCCCACACACATGGTCACCATTCCGTAGCGCGCGTTCCGTCGCTTCATCTCATAGAGGAGGGTCGTCGTCAACTTTGCACCGGTGCAGCCGAGCGGGTGGCCGAGCGCGATCGCGCCGCCGTTCACGTTGAGCCGATCCGGATCGACTGGAAGCGCCTTCAGGCACGCGAGCACCTGGGCGGCGAATGCTTCGTTCAGCTCGATGAGATCGATCTGATCGAGCGTCAGGCCGGCAAGCTTGAGCGCCTTCCGAATGGCGGGCACCGGTCCGACGCCGAAGCGCTCCGGTTCGACGCCGGCCGTGGCGAAGGTGACGAACCGGGCCATCGGCGTCAGCCCCGCGGCGCGCGCCCGATCGGCGGAGGTCACGATCACAGCCGCCGCGCCGTCGCTCGTCTGCGATGAATTGCCCGCAGTCACCGTGCCGGCGGCGTGAAAGGCGGGACGCAGCTTCGCGAGCGCCTCCGCCGACGTGTCGCGTCGCGGTCCTTCGTCAACCGCGAAGATCACGGGGTCTGACCCCGATTTAGATTTCGAGCCATCGAAGGGGCTCTGACCCTTTGTGCCGCCATTCACGAGACGCGCGGAAATTGGAACAATTTCTTCCGCGAATCGGCCGGCGTCGATCGCGGCGATCGCGCGCTGATGACTCCGGAGCGCGAACGCATCCTGCTCTTCGCGCGAGATGCTCGACTCGCGCGCGTGGTTTTCCGCGACCAGGCCCGTGCTGAGGTACACATCGGGATAGCTGTCGATCAGCGTCGGATTCGGCGCGATCTTGTGGCCGCCCATCGGCACAAGGCTCATCGACTCGGTGCCGCCGGCGACGATTGCCGAGGCGAACCCGCACATCACGCGCTCGGCGGCGAACGCAATCGCCTGCAATCCCGACGAACAGAAGCGGTTGACGGTTACCGCGGAGGCTTCCACTGGAATGCCGGCGCGCAGGCTCGCGATCCGCGCGACGTTCATTCCCTGCTCTGCCTCAGGCATCGCGCATCCCAGAATCACGTCGTCGATTTCGGCCGGCTCGATGGCCGGTGCGCGACGGAGCGCTTCACCAATTGCGACGGCCGCCAGCTCGTCGGGCCGGGTGCCGCGAAGCGTGCCCCCTGGCGCTTTTCCAGAGGCCGTTCGGACCGCCGATACGATCACTGCGTCCTTCATGACCAGTCTCCCAACAGATCTTCGATGGCGCCGACAACCTCGCTGACCTTGCCGTCGAACAAATGGTCGGCCGCATCGATGACCACGAGCTCCTTCGGCTCCGACGCGCGCGCGTAGAACTCGCGCATCTCTTTCAGCGGGCAGATCTCGTCGAATTCACCGTGGATGAAGAATTTCGGCTTGTGGCTCCGCTCGACCGACTGGAAATCGTACCGAGCAACCGGCAGCGCGATGCCGATGAGCGTCGACACACGCGGGTCCGCGGCGCCAACGGTCATCGCCACCCACGACCCAAACGACATACCGGCCGTCCAGAGCGGCGCATCCGGGTAACGCTCGCGCATCACGTCCAGCGCCGCGCGAAAATCGTCGGCCTCGCCGGTACCGTTCGTAAACCGCCCTGCGCTCGCGCCGGCTCCGCGAAAATTGAAGCGCAGCACGGCACAACCGATGCGGCTCAGAGCCTTCGCCGCCTGGTACACGACTTTCGTGTGCATCGTGCCGCCGTGCTCGGTGTGCGGATGTCCGAAAACAACCGCGGCCCGCAACCCGTTCGGGTGGCCGGTACTCACGATCCCTTCCGCGCTGACGGTTCCTGCGATTTCCGGCTCGTCGAGCAGCGCTTCCAAAGGCCCCACCGGTCCCGTCAGGTCAATGCGCGGCATCACGCGACCCTCGTGGGTGTAGAGGCGGCCCGATCGACAAAGTCGCGAACGACCGCCGCGAACGCGTCCGGTCGCGTCACGGTTCCGAGGTGACCTGTCCGCTCCAGCACGGCGCCGCGCGCGCCGCCGATCAGGCTCAGGTACTCGGACGAGCGTTCCGCGGAGACCACGTGATCCAGTTGTGGCTCGCCGTTGACGACGAGCGTGGGCGCGGTGATGCGTCGGCAATCGTCGCGCGCGTCCAGCCGCTCGATCAGTCGTGCTCGCGCCGCCATCGACGACAACGGCAGCGGCGCGGTCAGGAAGGTCCGCAGCGCCGCGAAGTTGAACGCCCAACGGCTGCGCCAGTCAGGAATCGCGCTGGATATTTCCTCTCGAAGCCGCCACGGCGTTTCGACGAGGAACAGCGGACCGAGAATCCATGGCAGCCGTGCGTACAGTCGATGACGCGGGCGGAGATCCAGCTGCGGCGCGGGCGTCGACGCCAGTACAAGAGCGATAGTGCGCTTGGGTGACGACGCCGCAAACCTGAGGGCGACGAGGCCGCCGAAGGATACACCGCAGACCACCGCGCGATCGATGTGTCGCTCGTCGAGCGCGCGCGACACCTGGCGCGCGTAGTCGTCGAGCGTGTTGCCACGCAGCGAGAACGTCAGCACGTCGAAGTACGCCGACAACTGGTCGACCGTGCGCCGCATGTATTCCCAGCGGCCTTGAATCCCCGGTACGAGCACCAGTGTCGGCATCGTCAAGCCTAGTTCCGCAGCGGCTTTCCGGTTTTCAGCGTGTGTTGGATCCGCTCGAGCGTCTTGCGTTCGCCGCAGAGCTTGAGAAACGCTTCCCGCTCGAGATCCAACAGATACTGCTCGCTGACCAGTGTCTGGTGCGGCAACGAGCCGCCTGCAAGCACGTGGGCGAGCGCCCGCCCGACGACCGCGTCGTGATCGCTGATTCGACCGGCACGCCACGCAAGGTGCACGCCGAGCTTCAGCGCGGCCGACACACCCTCGCCGCCCACGAGGATGCCCGGCCGCGGCGCCGGGCGCTGGTAGCCCTCGCGCACACGCTCGAGCGCGTACGCTTTGGCATCTGCAAGAAGCCGCTCGCGGTTCATCGTCACGCGGTCAGCCTCGTCGAGGAATCCGAGACGGCGCGCCTCGGCGGCGCTCGTCGACACTTTCGCGAAGCCGATCGTCTCGAAGACGCGCTGCACGAAGGGGAGCAGATCTCCGTGTGTGGGCGGGATTCCCTCGACCGATCGCGCCAGCATCTCTTTCGCGCCGCCGCCGGCGGGAACGAGGCCCACGCCGACTTCCACGAGTCCGATGTAGCTCTCGGCGGCAGCCTGGATGCGATCGCCATGAAGCGCGATCTCGCAGCCTCCGCCCAGCGTCAGGGCCGCCGTGGCGACAATCACCGGGACGTCAGCATCACGAAGCGCCTGCGTCGAATTCTGAAACGCGCGAATCATCAGATCGATCTCGTCCCAGTTGCCTTCCTGCGCTTCGAGCAGGACGAGCATCAGGTTCGCGCCCGCGGAAAAGTTCGGCGCCTCGTTGCCGACGACGAGCGCTTCAAAGCTTTGAGCGGCTTCCTTGACGCCGGCGTTCAGCATCTGGACGGTGTCGCCGCCGATCGCGTTCATCTTCGAATGGAACTCGACGGCGAGCACACCGTCGCCGAGATCGACGAGGCTCGCGCCCGCATTTCGGCGGACGACGCGTTGTCGATCTTTCGCGGACTTGAGGATCAGGAGGTCCGGGCCGGCGGGCGGTACACCGTCTTCGCGTATGCGCGTGCGGCCCGGCGGGAACGCACCTTCCAACGCTTCGTGCGGGCCGATGGCGTCCAGAATCTCGAACGGTCCCAGCTCCCAGCCGAAGCCCCACTGCATGGCGCGATCGATGTCGTCGATCGAATAGGCGATGTCGGGAGCGACGCGAGCCGTGTAGACAAGAGTCGGCGCGAGTGTATCGCGAAGGAACTGGCCGACGTTGTCGCGGCCCAGAAAGAGCGTCTTGATGCGTGCGCCGGGATCCTCGATCGCCCGCGCCGCGTCGAGCGACGGGAGTCGCGCCGGCTGCTTCGGGCGGTACGTCAGCGTGCCAGGATCGAGTGTCAGGATCTCTTTGGTGGCCTTGTCGCGTTTGTAGAAGCCTTGTCCAGCCTTGTCGCCGATCCACCCTCGCCCGACGAGCGCCTCGATGAGGGGCAGCTCCAGCCCGAGGTTCTTCGCCACGTGTGACAGCACATCGATGCCGGCGATGTCCATCGTGCGGAACGTCGCGCTCTTGGGACGACCCAACACCGGCCCCGTGATCGCGTCGATCTCTTCGATGGTGTACGCACCCGATTGGAGCGCACGCAGCACCTGCGCGACGCCATACACGCCGATGTGGTTGGCGATGAAGTTCGGCCTGTCTTTCGCGACGACAACGCCCTTGCCGAGACGGTGATCGGCGAACCAGCTGATACGCTCGATCACGGCCTTGTCCGTCTCGCTGGCGGGGATCACCTCGAGCAGCCGGAGGTA
>Ga0114129_10010733_pt1 | contig 13056 bp, 11 predicted proteins | sample RhiMetdeltSRZDD1_FD_80071 | JGI IMG/M metagenome (GOLD analysis project Ga0114129, IMG submission 80071) | Populus rhizosphere microbial communities from Tennessee, USA - Rhizosphere MetaG P. deltoides SRZDD1 (version 2) (version 2) | ecosystem: Host-associated > Plants > Roots > Rhizosphere >...
CGTCGGTGCCCACCGGCTCCGAGAAGGGTGGAAGCCAGATCCGCGTCGGAAACGGACCGGATTGATGATGCACGTAGATGATCTGCGGCTCCCATTGCCGCCAGGTGTGCTCCAGCACGCGCGACTCCACCATGTTGAGCATGTACGCATCGCGGTTGTTGTCGTGACCGACGTACTCCTGATAGAGACGCGGCAGTCCTGACAACTCGTACGGCGTGCCGACATTTCGCATGTACCACTCGGCCACCATCTGCTGGCCGTCGGGGTTGATGGTGGGCCAGAGCATGAGCACGACGTTGTCGAGAATCGACTTCGTATCGGCCTCGTTCGCGCGGCTGATCAGGTCGTAGATCAACTGCGGCGTGTGCGACCAACCAGCAACTTCGGTCGAGTGCAAGCCGCCGTCGATGTGGACGAACGCCTTCCCCTCGCGCGCAAGACGGTGGGCTTCGACATCGCTCAACCCCTGCGGGTGGGCCAGCCGGCGAGCGATCTCTCGATACCGGTCGATCTTCGACAGGTTCGCCGGACTCGAGACCAGGGCGAAGTACATCGTCCGCCCCTGGCTCGTTTTTCCTGCCTCGAGGAGCTGGATGTGTTTCGTTGCTGCCGCGAGCTTCTTCAGGTAGTCGATGGACTGATCGTAAGTGGCGAGCTTGTAGTCGGCACCCGGCTTGAAACCAAGGACCGACTCGGGCGTCGGCAGGCTCGCAGCGACGACAAGCGTGCCAGCGAAGATAACGCAGAGAATTGCCGTCTTTGTAAGGAGACGCACGCGGCGAGTATAAGTCAGCGCCCCTTCCGTCGGCCGCGGCCCGGATCTCTTCGTCGGAAGGCGCTGGCAATCGACCGAATCGAATTAGGAGGTGATCCTATTCCGTGCGCAGCGCGATCATCGGGTCGACACGCGATGCACGGCGGGCAGGCACATATGCAGCGACGAGCGCAGCCGCGAGCAGCAAAAGCGTGACGAGCACAAAGGTCGCAGGATCGTTCGGCTCAATCCCCTTGACGAGACCCGCCAGCAGCCTCGTCGTTGCAGCGGCGCCGGCCAGGCCGGCGACCGCGCCGGCGGTAGCAAGCCGCAGCCCCTGGCGAGTGACGAGGCGCACGATCTCCGACCGTCTGGCGCCGAGGGCGACACGCACACCGAGCTCGTGGGTCCGCTGCGAGACTGTGTACGCCATCAACCCGTAGAGTCCGATCGCAGCAAGAATCACTGCAAGCGCAGCGAAGCTGCACAACAGGAACGTGTACATCCGAGGCTCGGCCATCGACAGCGAGACCACGGAATCGAGCGTGTTGACGCGCCCGACAGGAACATGCGGGTCTGCCGCGCGTACAGCCTCCTTGACGGAGGCGGCCAACGGCGCCGGTTCGCCATGCGCGCGCACGGCCAAGACCAGCCACGGCCACGACAGCTGCGACTGCATCGAGTTGATGAAGATTTCGGCGCGCGGCGGGATGCCCAGTCCTACGTGCCGCACGTCGCCAGCCACGCCGACGATCGTCAGCAGCACTGACAGAGTTTTGGTGATTGGCAAATCGATCTGCTGACCGATTGGCGATTGGTCCGGCCAGAACCGTCGGGCGGCTGTTTCGTTGACGATCGCCACCCCAGGTGCGTCCGGTCCATCGCTCAAAAGGAAGCCGCGACCTGCACGGATCGGGATGCTCATCACCTGAAAGTACTTAGCCGAGGCGATGTTGAAGCCCGCATTGAATCCGCGAGTCGGCGATGGATCGGGCCGGCCGACGATATGGAAGCTTTCTGTGTCGGTACTACCGCCGAGTGGCAGATCGGCAACGAACGCAGCCGAGTGCACACCCGGGAGCGCTTCCACATTGCGCAGCGCGTCGTCGAAGAATTGGACCCGCGGGCTCCGCTGAGCGAATCGCGGCTGGGGAAGAAAGAGATCGACCGCTAACACGTGCCCACTGTCGAATCCCGGGTGGGTGGCGCGCAACGTCAAAAACGTTTTGAGAAGCGTGCCTGCGCCGGCGAGCAGGACGAGCGCCACCGCGGTTTCAACGACGACGAGTGTGCTGCGCAGGCGAGGCGCGCGTAAGCCTGTCGCAGAACGGCCGCCTTCGCGAAGGGCGTCGTTCAGATCCGGCGAAGCGGATGCGAACGCGGGGAAGGCGCCGAAGAGCACACCGGTTGCAACCGAGATGACGATCGTAAATGCGAGCACCGATGCGTCGGTGCTCGTGGCGTCCACACGCGGGACGCGGAACTGTTGCGCCAGCACGGCTGCCAACGCGCGCGAGGTCCAGTCTGCGGCGAGGAGTCCGAGAGCACCGCCGGCTACGGCAATCAGCAAGCTTTCAGTCAGAAGCTGTCGCGTCAGTCGGGCGCGGCCTGCGCCCAGCGCCGCGCGCACGGCGAGCTCGCGCCGGCGCGCCGTTCCGCGCGCCAGCATGAGGCCCGCGACATTCGTGCAGGCGATCAGCAGGACCATCCCGACGACGCCGAGCATGGTGAGAAGCCCGACGCGCGCCCCCCGCGCGAGGCCGTCCGGCATCGACAGGAGGTTGACGCCCAGACCGGCCTGTTGCCTCGGATAGATCTTCGTCAGCCGGTCGGCGATCCGGTCCATGTCGACCCGCGCCTGAGCGGCGGTCACGCCCGCGCGAAGCCGCGCGACGACGCGCAGGAAACCATGGTTTCGATTCGGATCGATTGGGAGTGGCAGATAGAAACGCTCGAGCTCGGCCTGGTCGATGTGGAACGCCGGCGGCATGACGCCGACGACGACGTGCAATTCTTCGTTGATGCGAACCGTTCGACCCAGGGCGTCGGCAGTCCCGCCGAAATGGCTCTTCCAGAAATCGTCGCTGAGGATCACGACGTGGCCCGACCTCTCGTCATCGACGGTGAAGGGCCGGCCCAGAGCTGGCTGGACGCCGAGCACGTCGAACAGATTCGCCGTCATGCGCTTGCCCGATGCGAGGACAGTTTCGGCGCCGAAGCCGAACGTCATCGGACGATTCGCGAACGCCGCCATCGATTCGAAGCTGCGGTTCATCTCCTTCCAGTCGATATACGCGGGATACGACGTCGAGTCGAACCAATCGCTGCGGCGAGCGTCGGTGCTGAAGATCAACATCAGCCGATCGGGATCCTTGAAGGGCAGAGGACGCAGGAGCACGGCGTTGACGATGCTGAACATGGAGCTGTTGGCGCCGATGCCGAGCGCAAGGGTCAGCACGGCAGTCGCGGTGAAGCCGGGATTCTTTCGCAGCACGCGCACGGCGTAGACGAGATCCTGCCGAAGCGTGTCGAGTGCCGGCAGGCCGCGGCGGTCGCGGATCGCCTCGCTGGTTTGCGCTATCCCGCCCAATGTGATCATCGCCACGCGCCGAGCCTCGTCAGGCGCCATCCCGCCGCGGATGTTGTCGTCGACATGTAGCTGGAGATGGGTCTCGAGCTCTTCGCGCAGCTCGCGCTCGTGCCGCGCGCTGGTGAACAAGCCGCCAATCCGAAGCAGCACGGCGCGAAGGGCTCTCATGACGGTTTCTCGCCCGAGGTAAGGAATCGCGCGACGATCTCCGTGGTGCGCTCCCACTCGCGCGCTTCTTTCTCAACCTGCTTCCGACCGGCCTTGGTCAGGCGATAGAACTTCGCCTTGCGGTTGTTCTCCGAAACGCCCCATTCGGCCGCGATGTACCCCTCCTGCTCGAGCTTGAGCAGCGCCGGATAGAGCGTGCCGTAGTTCAGCGCGAGGTGATGCGCGCTGGTCTGCTCGATACGCCGCGCGATGCCATAGCCATGCAGCGGTCCCAGCACTTCGAGCGTCTTCAGCACCATCAGCGCCAGCGTCCCTTGCCAGACGTCTGCTTTGTCAGCCATTTACCGCTCCGGCGGCCCCGCGCCCGAACCTCGTATTGGATAACCATACAGAGTATCGGTCATCTCGTATTGGAAAGCAATACAAGCCTGGCCCTCAGAGTGTTCGCGTTCGACTGGCCTTCGACAGCGTCCAGCCGGGCAGATCCCTGCCACAATATGATCTGCGGCGATCGTCTTCACCGGATCGATGCCGGCAACGAAGCCACAGGACGAATCATCACGTTGGAGTTGCCCACATGACACGCATCATGCTTGTGCTCGCACTGACCGTTCCTCTCGGCGCGCAGGCGCCATCATTGAAGTACCCGCAGCCGCGCAAGGCTGACGTCGTTGACACCTATGGCACCACGAAGGTCGCCGATCCGTATCGCTGGATGGAGGACCTCAACGCGGCGGAGGTCAAACAGTGGGTGGACGCGGAGAACGCGATCACCTTCAAGTACCTCGACGCGTTGCCGATACGCGACGCGCTGAAGAAACGCATCACGGACCTCTGGAATTACCCCAAGGTGTCGGTGCCGTCGTACGAAGGACGGCACTGGTTCTACACGCGCAATAAAGGGCTCGAGCGGCAGTCGGTGGTGTTCACTCGAGAGTCGCTGACCGGACCCGAGACCGTTGTCATCGATCCGAATACGCTTTCGCCGGACGGCAGCGTGCAGCTTTCTTCCTGGGTGCCGTCACCGAACGCGCAGCACCTGGCCTACGGGCAGTCGGAAGGTGGCTCAGATTGGTCGACGGTGTACGTCCGCGAGCTCTCGAGTGGTAAACAGCTGTCGGACGTCATCAAGTGGGTGAAGTTCAGCAGCCTCGCGTGGTCCAAGGATGGGAAGGGGTTCTTCTACGGCCGTTATCCTGAACCGCCGGCCGGAAAGACGCTCGAGGCTGCCGTGAAGGACAAGAAGATCTACTACCACGCGCTCGGCACGCCACAGTCCCGCGATCGGTTGCTCTACGAGCGCAAGGAAGAGCCGACGCTGTTCATCGACGCGGATCTGGACGAGACCGGCCGATATCTGTGGATTTTCACGAACAAGGGGACGAGCCCGAAGAACGAGCTCTTCGTCAAGGATCTCGGCGATCCGCTCGCGCCGAAGCTCGATGCACCGACCCGCGCGCTTTATGCGAATCACACCGCCGCGTACAACCCGCTGGGCGTGGTCAACGGCACGCTATATCTCTTGACGGACCGCGAGGCGCCGAACAAGAAGATTGTCGCCGTCCCGATCGACCGGCCGGCGTTTGCGAACTGGAAGACGATCGTGCCGGAGGTGCGGAATTCGATCGAATCGGCATCGATGATCGCGAGCAAACTCTTCGTCAACCGCCTGGTCGACGTCGCCAGCGATGTCCAGGTCTTCCAAGTCGATGGATCAGAGTCCGGTCGTATCACGACGCCAGGCCTCGGCACGGTAAGCGGCCCGTTCGGCCGTTTCGATCGGCCGGAAGTGTTCTATTCGTTCACGTCGCCGCTCTATCCGACGACGGTCTTCCAATACGATCCGGTGAGCGGCAAGAGCGCTCCGTTCGAGCCGCCGAAGTCGACGTTCGACGCATCGCTCTACGAGACCGAGCGCGTCTTTGCCACCTCCAAGGACGGGACGCGCGTCCCGGTCTTCATCACGCACAAGAAGAACCTCACGAAGGATGGCAACAACCCGACGATGCTCTACGGGTACGGAGGTTTCGACATCTCCGAGGTGCCACGATTCCGCCCGGACGTTCCGGCCTTCCTCGAGCAAGGCGGCGTGTACGCGACCGCCAACATGCGCGGCGGCGGCGAATACGGCGAGGTCTGGCACGAAGCGGGGATGTTCGAGAAGAAGCAGCACGTCTTCGACGACTTCATCGCGGCTGCCGAGTATCTCGTCAAGGAACGCTTCGCTTCGCCGGCCACGCTGGGAATCATGGGCGGCTCGAACGGCGGCCTCTTGGTTGGAGCGGTGATGGAGCAGCGGCCCGATCTCTTTGCCGTGGCGCTGCCCGCCGTGGGTGTGATGGACATGCTGCGGTATCACAAGTTTTCCGGCGGGTCGGCGTGGGCGACCGAGTACGGATCGGCCGACGATCCGAAGGCGTTCGCATATCTGTACAAGTATTCGCCGCTGCACAACGTCAAAGCAGGCACCTGCTATCCGGCGACGCTCGTCACAACGGCCGACCACGACGACCGAGTCGTGCCGAGCCACTCGTTCAAGTTCACGGCGACGCTGCAGGCCGCACAGGGATGCAGCAAGCCTGTGCTGATCCGCGTCGAGACGCAGGCATCGCACGGATATCGTCCGACGGACAAACGGATCGCCGAGCTTGCCGATCAGTGGGCGTTCGCGCTGACGAACATGAGATCGCGGAGTCCATCGACGGCCGGGCGTGAATAGCACGGGACCACGAAGTCTTCCTCGTGTTTTCCTTCGTGACTTCGTGTCTTCGGGGTCCACGCATATAATCCGCGCGAACATATGCATCGACGGACCTTTCTAACCGCCGGGAGCATGGCCGCCATCGGATTGGGGGCGAGCGCCTGCGCGTCGCGGTCGAACGCCATCACGACGACGCCTCCAAGAGCGCCGCTGCATCTGGCGCCGGTCAACGCGTCGTGGGATCGAGTCATCCGCACCACCGTCGGCCTTCGTCCGCATCGCGATTCCGGATTCATGCTCAGAGCGGACAAACTCGACGACAAGCTCCTTGTTCACAACTACGGCCACGGCGGCGCCGGCATGTCGCTCGCCTGGGGCACCGGGCTGATGGCCGCCGAGTTCGCCGCGGAGCATCAATCGCGAGAAGCGGCGGTCATCGGATGCGGATCGGTCGGACTCACGTGCGCACGGCAGCTGCAGCGTCGAGGGTTCGACGTGACGATTTACGCGCTCGCGGTGCCGCCGAACGTGACGTCCAACATGTCGCTGGCCGGCTTCACGCCAACCTCGGGTCTCGTCGAAACCGATCGGCGCACGACCGAGTGGGATGCGCAGTACCTGCGCGCCGCCGATATCTCGTACCGGCAGCTGCAGCTTCTGGCGGGGCCTCATTACGGCGTCTCGTGGCTCGACAATTTTTCGCTGGTCGACGAGATCCTTCCGCCGCGGCCAGGCGATCCGGAGCGGCCGAATCTCCAGGCGCGCTACAACATCGGCAGCGAGGTCTACGGTCCAGGAGAACATCCGTTCGGGACGAAGTACGCGGTTCGATCGCCGCAGATCCGGATCGAGCCTTCGATCTATCTCGACAACCTGGTCCGCGATTTTCAGTTGTGGGGCGGCCGGATCGTGCTGCGCAAGTTCGATACGCCGCGCGACCTCATGGGATTGCGCGAGCCGATCGTCATGAACTGCACCGGCCTCGGCGCGAAGGATCTCTTCGGCGATCAAGAGCTCGTGCCGCTCAAAGGCCAGCTCACCGTGCTGGTGCCGCAGCCCGAAGTGAACTACCACACCAACGGTGGCGTTCCGCCGGTGCCGGGCGCGAGCCTCGGCATCCATATGATGGCGCGCAGCGACGGCATCGTGCTCGGTGGGACATCGCAGCGCGGCGTCTGGAGTCTGGAGCCCGACGAAGCGGAGCGCAAGCGCGTCGTCGACAGTCACATCGCTGTGTTTGGAGCGATGAAGCGCGCGTAGCGCCGGGGTTCACGGATTGGCACCATGCTAAAATAATTGCTCTGGCTACCTGCCCAAAGTGTTTCGGCGCGCTGACTGAAAACCACCGCTGTCCGCGTGGGCCGTTGAGTCGCATGACTGAAGGGCTCTCGACCGTCGGGCTTGGTGGCATCATCGGCGCTGGTCTCTGCTACGCGCTCGAAGATCGTCCGCCCGGCGCATTGGTGATCGCGGCCGCTGCGCTCGGCGGAGTACTCGCGAGCGCCGTCAGGCAAGCGGTGACCGGCCGGTCGTAACCGCTCCCGTCGCTACGCGCAGTAGCGGCGCACCACATTCATCAAGAAGTCACAGTCAATAGGCTTGCTGAGGCTCGCGACCGCGCCGAGCGCCTGCGCGCGCGCTTCGAGATCGCTCGCTCCCGACATGACGGCGACCGGCACGCTTGCGACCGTGGGATCGCCGAGTTGCGCGCGCCTGAACTCGTGTCCCGAAAGCCGCGGCATCATCAGATCGAGCAGAACCAGGCAGGGAACCTCGGGCGCGCGGTGCCGTACCGTGCGAAGGAGGTGCAACGCTTCGAGGCCGTCTTCGGCGGCCACCGCGTGAAACCCCTCCATCGCCAGGAGTACAGACAGCATTTCCCGGGTATCGGGATCGTCTTCGACGATCAGGATGTTACCGAGGGTCTCGCCGCCCTGACTGCTCATGTCGCTCGGGCTCCTATCAAGCCCCGTACCGCCTCTACTGTTGCCGAAACGGCCTCATCTGGCACATCGCCGCCCAATCGTGTCATGTTTCTGCGCAATGACTGTTGACGTTTCAGCGCTTTCTTACACAGAGTTCGAGCGGGTCGACATCCGAGTGGGACGGGTCGTAGACGTCCAAGACTTCCCGGAAGCCCGGAAGCCGGCTTACAAGCTCCGGATCGATTTCGGTCCCGCGCTGGGCATCAAGAGGTCGTCGGCGCAGGCCACGAAATACTATTCGAAGGCCGATCTGCTGAACCGGCTGGTCGTCGCTGTCGTGAATTTTCCGCCGAAGCAGATCGGTCCGTACATGTCCGACGTTCTGACGCTCGGCGTGCCTGACGGCGACGGCGCCGTGGTTCTGCTCACGCCGGAACGCGACGTGCCTTTGGGCGGCCGGATGTTCTGACGATCTTGATGATCGACAGCGTGGTGAGTGCAACAGCCACGAAGATACACCCGGCGACGATGTCGTGGAAGAGATCCGTTTCGAGCCACGAGAGAATGCGGCGACCGTAGACGACCGCGAGCGCCGCTTCGAGGCCGAAGCGGAAAATCCGGCACACGGTGAGCGTGACGAAGAATGTTGAAGGGTTGACGTCGAGGGCGCCGGCGGCCAGCACGAAGGGCGTGAAAGGAAATGGCGGCGGAATCAGATCGAGTGCCGCCAGCGCGACAGCGCCGCTCGTCTGGATGGTGCTCCGTACGCGTGCCAGCCGCTTGGGTGCGAAGTAACGCTCGAGCCCGGCCTCGCCAATTTTAGTGCCCATCCAGAACGTGAGCCAGGCGCCGACGACCGAACCCGCCGTGGCGAGCAACGGCACGATCCACGCGAGCTCGCGCATCCGCGCGGCAAGGATGATCACGACCGCGTCGATGCCGAAGGGGACCGAGAAGAAGAGCGTCGAGTCGAGCGCAGCGAGCACGAAGACGCCGACGGGCGTCGAGAAGAGTCCGACAATCCAAGCCGAGAACCACCGCATTGGTCGTCTTCTGAAGCAAGGGCAAGGCCAGACAAGAAGACAGCCTAACGTTCAACGTCCACGTGTCGCTGCTCAACTCCCACATGCGCGTCGAGCCTCCCGAGCTGAGCGTTGAATGTTGAAGCTGCTAGATTGGCAGACGCAGGTACGCGCGACAGCCTCGCCGGTCCGTTCTGTTTTCGAGCGTCAGCTTACCGCCGTGCGCCTCGGCGATCTGTCGGCTCAGCACGAGTCCGATGCCGGAGCCTCCGGGCTTCGTCGTAAAGAACGGCACGAAGAGATTCGATGCGTTCGTGAGGCCTGCCCCCTCATCGTCGATCCAGAGCTCGAAACTGCGCCCCTCGCGCTTCCAGCCGATGGTGACGCCGCCTCCGGTTTGCAGCGCCGCGTCGGCGGCGTTGTGCAGCAGATTGATCAGAAGCTGCTCGAGTTGATCGGGATCGGCGCGCACCGTCAGCTCCGGTCCTTCGTTGATTCGGACCGGCAAGCGCGGCTCGACGCCGGCAATGCGGCGAACCAGCGCCGACACCGCCACCGATTCGAGCCGCGGCGCCGGCAGTTTGGCGAGCCGCGCGTACGCAGTCGTAAAGCGACTGAGCGAATCGGATCGCGCGGCGATGACGGCGAGGCCGCGCTTCATGTCGTCGATGACACCAGGGTCGGACCCCGACTGTGGGTTAAAGCGCGCGAGCTCACGTGAGAGGATCGACTCGAGGCTGCCCGCGATCGATTTGATAGGCGCCAGCGAGTTATTGATCTCGTGGCCGATGACGCGAATCAACCGCTGCCACGCCTGTCGTTCCTCGTCCCGCAGCGGCCGGCTGACGTCGGCGAGCACGAGCAGCTGGTGCGGACGCCCGCCCTGTCGGAACGTCGTCCTACGGACTTCGTAACGTCCCGATCCGCCCGGGAAGGCAACGTCTTCAATCCGCGGCGACACGCCGTCGAGACAAGTACGGAGTCCGAGCTCCGTGGCCGTGCGTCCCAGGAGTTGCTCCGCCGGCTGGGCGAGCAGGCGTTCGCCCGCGCGGTTGACCAGCCGCAGCGTCTGCGCGCCGTCGAAGGTGAAGACCGCTACGTCGATTTCCACCATCACCGTCCGCAGCAGCGCGCTCGCCTCGAGCGCGCCGAGCCGCTGATCGTGCAACGTGGAAGCGAGCACGTTCACTTCGAGCATTACCGCGCCGAGTGGGTCATCTCCACTGGCGCCGCGTGCGCGGATGGAGAAGTCGCTTTCGCGCAGCGCGGCGAGAAGGTTCGACAGCGTCTGCAGCGGCAGGACCACGCGGTGTCGGACGCTGAAGGAGCAGCCGGTCCAGACGCCGACGATGAACACGGTGAGCGTCCATTGAACTTTGGACGTGTAGGGGCCGGTCCAGAGCAGGATGAGCGCAACGAGCGCCGCCGGCAGACCGGCGATGAGCGCGAGCAGCAGGATCCGCTGATCGAAGCGGAGCCGGGAATCAGGACGCCTGGCGCCTCGCTCGACCGCGCCGCTCAGCGCGGTCTCGAGTGTCTCGCCAGGGCGTGCGTTCACAAGGTGATCTTACGGCGGGTTTGCCGTCGAGGTCCGCCTAACCGCCTTCGCCGGGGCTTCCACGTGACGTACGTCGTGTCCGGCTTCTGCCGGACCATGTCGTCCGGACCTAGAGGCCGTATCGCTGAAGTCGTCGATACAGAGCGCTGCGGCTGAGGCCGAGCGCCTTGGCCGCCTGGCTGACGTTGCCGTCGAAACGGGCCATCGCCTTCTTGATGAGGAACCCTTCGACTTCCTCGAGGCTCATGTCCTCGATGCGCGACGTCGAGTCGCGGTCAATTCGCAGCCCGAGCTCGCCAAGGCGGATCGTCGCATTTTGCGCCATCAACACGCCGCGCTCGACCGCGTGATCGAGCTCGCGGATGTTGCCCGGCCATGGATGGTCGAGCATGGCCTGAAGGGCGCTTGGCTCGAAGCCTGTCAGGTTTTTTCTGTACCGCTGTGCGTGCTGCCGCAGAAAGTGCGTCGCCAGCGCCGGAATGTCTTCGCGTCGGTCGCGGAGCGGCGGCAGCTGGATTTCGATCGTGTTCAGCCTGAAGAGGAGATCCTGACGGAAGCGGCCGGCCCCGACCTCCTCGGCGAGATTGGAATTGGTGGCCGACACGATCCGCACGTTCACGTGCCGGGTGCGCGACGAACCGACCCGTTCGAAATCGCCGGTCTCGAGGACGCGGAGCAACTTCGGCTGAAGGTTGAGCGGGACGTTCGCGATTTCGTCCAGGAACAGCGTGCCGCCATCGGCGAGCTCGAACCGGCCGACGCGGTCGGTCTTCGCATCTGTGAAGGCGCCCTTGACGTGGCCGAACAGCTCGCTCTCGAAGACGCCTTCGGACAACCCGCCGGCGTTCACAGTGACGAGACCCCTCCCTGCGCGGCCAGACACTGAGTGGATCGCCTGTGCCACCGTTCCTTTGCCGGTGCCGTTCTCGCCGGTGACCAGGACGTTCGCTTCGGATGGTCCGACACGCGAAATCAGCTCGAGCACCGGGCGCATCGACATCGCCTCCGCGATGAGCAACGGCCGCGTGTCGGGCTTGAGCGATCGGTTTTCGGCCTCGAGCCGCTGCTGGCGGCGGAGGGCGCGCGCGAGCTCCACCTGCGTGCGGAGGATGGTGAGAAGCCTCGCGTTTTCCCATGGCTTCTGCACGAAGTCCCGTGCGCCGCGGCGCATGGCCTCGACCGCGACTTCTACGCTGCCCCAGGCGGTCATCACGACAATCGGCAATGTGGGATCGTGCGACCGCAGCTGCGAGAGGAGGTCCAGCCCTTCTTGGCCCGACGTGGTATCGCGCGCGTAGTTGAGATCCATCAGCACCGCATCGAACTCGTTCGCGTCGATCGATTCGAGGATCCCGGCAGGCGAGCCCGCTGATTCGATCTTGTAACCTTCGCCCTTGAGCAGCAGCCGCAGCGCCTCGAGAACGTCGGGCTGGTCGTCGGCAATCAGAACGCGGGGCATGACCGCGTCGGATCGCGTTGGCATGGAGTCAGTCATCGCGTCGACAGGCCACCGTTGTGCAAGTGCCACTGTGGGTCTCCCGGTCTTGGCCGCCCTTTAGACGTTCGACAGCGACCGTTGGTTTGACGGCTCTTCCTCGACAACCCAGCCGTCACGAAGCTGAATGATCCGCGTGCCATAAGACGCGTTCACTTCTGAATGCGTTACTTGGACGATGGTCGCGCCGCTGTCGTTCAGCGACCGGAACAGCTCCATGATCTCTTTGCCCTGGGCGGAGTGGAGGTTACCGGTCGGCTCGTCCGCAAGGATCACCTGCGGGTTAGCGATCACCGCGCGCGCCACGCCCACCAACTGCTGCTGTCCGCCGGAGAGTTGGTTCGGATAGAGGTCCTTCTTACCGACGATCTGAAATCGATCCAGGATGTCGGCGACCATGCTCTGGCGATCCTTACGGCTCACGTTGCGGTAGGAGAGCGGGATCTCGAGATTCTCGTACACGGTCAGGTTGTCGAGCAGGTGATAGCTCTGAAAGACAAATCCGATGTGCTTCTTGTGCAGTTCCGAACGCTGTTTCGGATTGAGACGATGGACCGGCTGGTCCATGAAGTAGTACTCACCGGACCACGCGCTGTCGTGCATCCCCAGGATGTGCAGCAGCGTCGACTTCCCGGCGCCCGACGGTCCCATGATCGAGACGAACTCGCCTTCCTTGATGTCCACGTTGACGCGCCGGAGCACATACGTGCGGCCGACGCCATGCGGGTAGGACTTCTCGACATTTCGTAGAGAGATCAGCATTCAGGGACCTGTGGATGGATGTAAGTCTGAAGTCTGAAGTCTGAAGTCTGAAGTGTGAAGACCGGAGCGATCTCAGACTTC
>Ga0114129_10010734_pt1 | contig 13056 bp, 12 predicted proteins | sample RhiMetdeltSRZDD1_FD_80071 | JGI IMG/M metagenome (GOLD analysis project Ga0114129, IMG submission 80071) | Populus rhizosphere microbial communities from Tennessee, USA - Rhizosphere MetaG P. deltoides SRZDD1 (version 2) (version 2) | ecosystem: Host-associated > Plants > Roots > Rhizosphere >...
AAGGGCAAGAATCCGCAAGGCACCATCGTGCTGACAGAGTGCGCGTCCGTCGGCTTCTGCGCGATTGGTCCGACCGTCTTGATCTATCCGGACGGCGTTTGGTACGCGCAAGTGCGCGCGTCAGACGTGCTGGAAATTATTGAAGAGCATCTGCTGAATGGGCGGGTGGTCGACCGGCTGGCATTGATGAAAGTACCGTGTGAGACGAGTAATGTTAAGAGCGAGTCAGCAGATAGCGGGGACTGGGAAGCGTAATCTCACTTCACCGAATACGTCAGCTTGTAACTTGCATTCCCGCGCGTCGGTCCAACGACGATTACATAATCGCCATCGGCCGGGACTTTTCCAGACCATTTCATCGCGTCGTCCGTCTCGCCGGCGCCGCGCAGCGTTTCCTTCTCGCCCGGAGAATAAATCTGAAACACCGCGTTGTTTTCGTCTGAAGTAATGCTGACGTCCAGCGTCTGGCCAGCCTTCGCGTTAACGACTTGTCGTGCTCGCTCGCCGCGAATCACTGAGCCGCTAACGGTTTTTGATTTCGAACACGCCAACAGCGAAAAACAGATGAGCGTCACCAACGCAAAGTAGGCCGTTGCTCTCTTCATAAAACCTCCCGGGTTACACGCCGTACGGATCTTTGTCAGTCAAGTAAGCCAGCAACTCTTCTCGATTAGTTTTGGTGTCCAGCCAGTGCCGTATCCGTTTTATTTCCGCATAGTCCTCTTCGCTGAACCGGTCGAGATAGATTTGCTGCATTCGCTTCTTTCGGCTCTCGCGTTGCGCGCCGGCTTGCCAGAACGAAGTGAGCATCGTGTGCAGATCATCGTGCAGATTACGTTTGCGCAGTGCCTCCCATTCGTTTCGATCCAGCCAGATGCCCTTGCAGCCGGCGCAATGATCGACAGTGAAGTCGAGCCCGCGCCCGACCAGATACTTCACCATGCGGAAACGGCATTCGGGACAATCGATGGGGATGCCAGGTTCAGCGAGCGACAGACTTTCGGTCTCGTGAACGCGCTCAGCCGGTTTAGTTCGTTGGTTTTCGAGCCAGCTCCAATATTCTTTTCCGCGAATCCAGTGACCTTCGCACAGCGGGCAATTAAACGAGGAGAGTTTCGGCTCCAACTCGCTCTTGGCGAGTTCCGTTGTTTTGCAGACGGGGCATTTGAGTTCTTGATCCTGATTCATACTTCAAGTGGCTTAAGAGGATAGCAATGCAGTCGGCGAACGACAATCGGAGCCTTGGGCTTCCAAGGTTGTTTTCGAGAAAGCGATCTGTGGCAAACCAACGGTCGTGTGGGAGTACAACCATTGCTGCTTACCGTCCGAAGCGGATGTAATGAGGAATTACAATGCTGCCGCCGCTGGAATTCGTATCGTTAGTGTAACCGCCCGCAATCCACTCAGCGCCGTTGGACGTGGCGCGACGTGAGTGGTTGTAGTTGCCCCAGCGCCCAATGCAGCGGGTGCTAAGTCGTGGGTAATAGACCACGAAATCACCCCAGACTCCGACCGCGCTGCTGGGATAAAAGCCTCCGCTGCCGAAAGCGATCTCCATTCCCAACTCGCCCTGGTTGTTGGTTGAGAGGTATGCGTCTTGAAAGGCGATCGTCGGGTTCCAGATTTGTACCTGGTCCTGCAATGTCCAGGACGCGGGATTGATGCGCACCATTTGCACGTGCGGCTGCGGGAAGTTACCTCCGGCGGAAGCCAGCCACGAAAACCAGACACTCCCGCCCTGTAAAGCGTTGCCGAACACATAGTGCTTCCAGCTTTCGAATGGCATCCAGTCGGCGCCGTCCGGACAGCTTGAGCTGTTCGTTCCGTTGGGCCAACTGTTTACCGTGACGGAGCGCCAGGAATAGAAGCCGTCACCGTCGCGCATACTGTAGACGCGCAATTCGCTATTGCTGACGTGGCCCGCCCAGTAGACGGTATTTGTGGCGTTCTGCGTCAGGTGCGACCATAACGCATCAGTTCCACCCGTGAACTGAAAGTGAATTGTTCCCTTCGCGGCGATTTCACTGATAGGAATCCTGACGACGACTCGTCCAGTGCCGTTCTGGCTTGTCCACCAAAGACTGTTCTCGCCGAACGAGACATCGTTGTAGTCCAGGCTCGACTTTGTATCGAAGGTGTCGCTGACAAAGTCCCAATACGTCCAGGAGGTTCCATTGCTGCTGCGGACTTGCGCGGTCGTTTCCGCCGCCAAACGGATCCGGTTCTTGCCATCGGCGCCTGACCAATATTGCAGCAGCCAGACGAACATATCGATCCGCGGCAGGTAAACCACGACCTGGTCGCAGCAGAATCCCCCGTCGTCCTGCGGAAAAATCGTCGAAGGATTAATGTTTGAGAAGCTGCCGCCTCCATTTTTTGAAAGCGCCATGAAAGTGTTGCCCGTCATCATGATCGTTTGATTGTTTTCGCCCGCGCTGATTTCGGGACAACAGCCTGAGGTTGAGTTGATTGAGTCGTTGAGTTCACGGTAGTCGCGGAAAAACAGCGGTCGCGGCTGTGGCACGATGTTTGGAGAGAAGTGACTCCGCCGCCGTATTTCCGGTAGCTTACCGTCACGATTCGTAATCTGCTTGATCTCAGCGGCGGGATTCGCCGGCGTCATTGTTCCGACCTTGCGTCCGGTCGGGACGGGCTGCGGAACAGGATCGATGTTGGGAATCCGATTTGATGGTTTCGCTTCCGGGTAAGGAGCGCCTCGCGTCTCTCGTGGCTTGACGCTGCCGGAGGTCAATTGGAGGCGCTGCTCGCGGCGAGGCGGCAGCGGTCGCTGTGCGCTGCTGTCGAAGCTGTTGATGCTCCAAATCGCAATGCAGACCAACGTCACTATTGCGAAAACGAAATGTTTGCAGCGGCTCGCAGAGATTCTGGAAATCAAACTGGTCATAGGTCCTCCTTTCGAGAACGCAGTCTTCAAACAGCGCCCTCATGGGTGGTTAGGTGAAAGGCTGGCATTTCATCAGCTCTGACATCTACCCCGGTTCGTTGGGTGCCGTTTCGGGCGAGCTGATGACGCCGCTTCAGGCAAAGATCTGTGTCGAGAGGCCTGAAAACGGACTGTGATAGGGCCTGAATATCAGGTCGGCTAGAGATTGTCAATAACTGAGATGGAGGTTCTTGCCAGAAAAGTGCGCCACGGTTTGGGGCGGGTCACGCGCGGCCAACGGCGAGAGGTTCCTTGCCGCTCATCTTCGGCTTCCAGCGCAGCACCGGTTTGCGCGCTGCGGCCGCTTCATCCAGCCGGCCAATACGGGTCGAATGCGGCGCGTTCAGCACCAGCTCAGGATCTTCGAGTGCTTCGCGCGCAATCGATCGCATGGCGTCGATGAACTGATCCAGTTCCTGGCGGCCGACCGATTCCGTCGGTTCGATCAGCATTGCGCCCGAAACGATCAGCGGAAAATAGATCGTCATCGGATGAAAGCCGTAATCGATTAAGCGCTTGGCAATGTCGAGCGTGTGCACGCCTTTGCGCGACTGCTTCTTGTCGGTAAAGACAACCTCGTGCATCGGCGGGCTGTCGAAAGGCTTTTCATAATCGGAGACGAGGCCGTACGCGATGTAGCGCGCGTTCAACACCGCGGCTTCGGTTGCTTCGCGCAACCCGTCGCGACCGTGCGTCAGGATGTACGCCAGCGCGCGCAGCATCATGCCGTAATTTCCGTAGAAGGCTTTCACGCGGCCGATGGATTGCGGATGGTTGAAGTCCAGCCGCAGTGGCACAGACTTCAGTCTGTGTTCATTCTTAGGATCCGTTGCTGAATCACAGACTGAAGTCTGTGCCACGATGCGGGGCACAGGCAGGAACCGCTCTAGTTCTTTCGTGCAGCAGCACGGTCCGGAACCCGGCCCGCCGCCGCCATGAGGAGTCGAAAACGTCTTGTGCAAGTTCAGATGAATCACATCGACGCCCATGTCGCCCGGTCGCGCTACACCCACGAGCGCGTTCATGTTCGCGCCATCCATGTAAACCAGCCCGCCGGCGTTATGAACGATGTCGCAAATCTCGCGGATGTTTCTTTCAAACAATCCGAGAGTATTCGGATTGGTCAGCATCAGTCCGGCAACGTCGCCATGCCCGCACAACTCGCGCAGGTGATCGAGGTCGGTCAGTCCTTCAGCGGTCGATTTGATCGTCTTAACAGTAAACCCGGACAGGTGCGCTGATGCCGGATTAGTTCCATGCGCGGAGTCAGGAATCAGCATCGTGCGTCGCTGTGCTGATTTTTCTTTGCCGTCGCGCGCATCGATGAACGCGCGGATGATCATGACGCCGGTCATCTCGCCGTGCGCCCCTGCCGCTGGCTGCAAGGAAATACCCGGAAGGCCGGTTATCTCGGCCAGGTATTGCTGAAGTTCGTAGATGACTTGCAGAGCGCCCTGTGCTTCGGCTTCCGAAGCCAGTGGGTGAAGGTTCGCAAAGCCGGCGATGCGTGCAACCTTTTCATTCAAACGCGAGTTGTACTTCATCGTGCACGATCCGAGCGGATACATGCCCTGGTCTATGGAATAGTTCCACGTGGACATGCGCGTGAAGTGGCGAATCACGTCGACTTCCGTGACTTCGGGCATCCCCGTGAGATTGTCGTCGCGCTGAAACTGTCGCGGAATGATCTCGTCCAGCGCAGCTTCGTCAACATCGAGCGGCGGCAGACTGAAACCAGCGCGCCCAGGTTGCGAGCGCTCGAAGATGAGCTGCTCGTTGTGGCTGAGATGAGTGGTAACTTTGGAAATCATTAACTCAGGCTCTCGACCAGCGCATCGATCTGTTCGCGCGTGTTTGTCTCAGTCACGCACACCAGAAAATCGTTGGGCCTGCTCGCATCGTAACGCGACAACGCAATGCCGCCGTCGATTCCTCTTTCGCGCGCCAAGGTCGCCAGCAGCAGCGCGGCTTCGACGGGCGCGCGCACCACGAATTCATTGAAAAACGGAGCAGAGAAGGGAAGCGAAAAGCCTTCAACTCCCGAAATCCTTCGCGCCGCATAGTGCGCTTTCTGCGTGCATTGGCCGGCGGCTTCGGCAATACCGCGCGGACCCATCGTTTCGAGATAAATTGTCGCGGCCAATGCAATTAGTCCTTCGTTAGTGCAAATGTTGGACGTCGCTTTCTCGCGGCGAATGTGTTGTTCGCGCGTGGCCAGCGTGAGGACGAAACCGCGGCGACCCTTCTCATCGTAAGCCTCGCCAACCAGACGCCCGGGAATTTGCCGCGCGTACTTCTCGCGCGTCGCGAACAAACCAACGTAAGGTCCGCCGAATGACAGCGGCACGCCGAACGACTGTCCCTCAGCGACCACAATGTCCGCGCCACACGCGCCGGGCGAACGCAAAAGTCCAAATGACACCGCCTCAGTCACGACGACGATCAGCAGCGCGCCGACCGCGTGAACTTTGTCCGATAGCGCCTGGATGTCTTCAATGCAGCCGAAGAAGTTTGGTGATTGCACGACAACTGCCGCGGTCTTGTCATCAAGTCCGGTCAAACTGTCGGGCGAGGTCGCGCCGGATTCAGAGTCGTACGGCGAATGCTGCAACTCGATGCCCGCATGCTGCACGTACGTGTGCGCGACGTCGAGGTACTCCGGATGGATTGCTGACGACGCGATCACCTTTGAGCGGTGCGTGACGCGTTCCGCCATCAGCACCGCTTCGGCCATCGCGGTCGAACCGTCGTACATCGACGCGTTGGCGATATCCATACCCGTCAGTTGGCAGACAAGCGTCTGAAACTCGAAGATCGCCTGCAGCGTGCCCTGGGAAATCTCCGGCTGATAAGGCGTGTACGCGGTGAGAAATTCAGAACGCGAAATCAAATGATCGACGATGGTCGGAGTGTAATGCGAGTAAGCACCGGCCCCGAGAAAACTTATGCGCCGGGCGGCGTCATTACGATCCGCCATCGCGTCGAATTTCTTCAGCAGTTCCAGCTCTGAAAGCGCGGACGGAACGTTCAAAGGTCCGCGCAGACGCAAGTCCCCGGGAACGGAATCAAACAAGTTTTCGGTTGAACTGACGCCGATTTGGCGCAACATCTCGGCACGTTCGTCAGGCGAGTTGGGAATGTAGCGCAACGCGTTTACTCTTCGGCTTTCGTAAAGTCTTCATACTCGGCGGAGGTCAAAAGGCTGTCGACTTCGGCCGGGGCGCTCATCTTCATCTTGATCATCCAGCCCTCGCCGTAGGGGTCCTTGTTGACCTTTTCAGGCTCGTCGTTGAGGGATTCGTTCACGTCGGTGACTTCGCCCGAGACTGGCGTGAAGATTTCCGACACCGCTTTCACCGATTCGACTGAGCCGAATGATTCGTTGCCCGCGAATGATTCGCCGGCTTTCGGCAACTCGACGTAAACGACGTCGCCAAGCTGCTCCTGGGCGTGATCGGTGATGCCGATGATCGCTGTGTCGCCATCAACGCGCACCCATTCATGGTCTTTGCTGTAGTGAAGATTATCGGGAACGTTAGCCATTGATTCTCCTGAAAGAAGTCTGAAGTTTTGAGTTGTCAGTTTTCAGTCTTGTTAACAAAGTCCGAATCGGCTCGCCAAATTCACAGATGTTAAGCGTTCAAACTCAAAAATTCAAAACTGAAAACAAAAACTACTTCGCTCGCTTATAAAATGGCAGCGCTGCCACTTGAGCGCCGACCAACCGTCCGCGCACATCAATTTCGAGTACTGTGCCCACCGTAAAAAACTCTGTCGACACGTAAGCCATGCCGATATTTTTTTTCAAGAACGGAGCAGGACTGCCGGACGTGACGCGTCCCACTCTTTGACCGTTCACGAGCACGTCCTGATCGTCGCGCGCGATGCCGCGATCGGTGACTTCGAATCCGATCAGCTTTCGCTTGAGGCCTTCTTCCTTTTGTTTCGCGAGAGCTTCGCGGCCAATGAAGTCGCCTTTGTTCAATTTTGTAATCCAGCCGAGGTTCGCTTCCAGCAGCGTCGTATTCTCGTCGATTTCGTGCCCGTACAAGCACATGCCGGCTTCGAGCCGAAGCGTATTTCGCGCCGCCAGACCACACGGAAGCACGCCCTCGTCGGATCCAAAATTCCCCGCGTCAAGAATCTTGTACCAAAGGCGTTCCGCCTGGTCGGGCGTAGCGTAAACTTCGAAGCCGTCCTCGCCGGTATAGCCCGTGCGCGAAATGATCGCGCCGGCACCGTCAACAGTGCCGGTGACGAAGTGGTAATACTTTATTTCCGCCAACTGCGTTTCAGTCAATTTCTGCAAAATGGAAATCGCATCTGGTCCTTGCAGTGCGAGCTGGCAATACTCGGCACTCGCATTTCGAAGTCCGACGTTTTCCGAAGCGTGATGCGATTTGATCCAGTTCCAATCTTTGTCGGTCGTGCCGGCGTTTACGACCAACAACAAATGATCTTCCGCGATTCGGTAAACAAGCAGGTCATCGATCACAGTTCCTTGCGGAGTGGTCAAGGCTGAATACTGCGCCTGACCGTCGATCAATTTCGACGCGTCGTTCGAAACCAAACGATTCACGAACGCGATTGCGTCAGGACCACGGACGTCAATCTCGCCCATGTGTGAAACGTCGAACAGCCCCGCGTGCGTGCGCGTGCGCAAGTGTTCGTTGACCGTGCCCGCCGGGTATTGCACCGGCATGTCCCAGCCGCCGAACTCGACCATGCGCCCGCCGAGGCGGCGATGAGCGGCGTTGAGCGGCGTCCTTTTTAGATCAAGCGCTGGCGCAGACATGTGTCCCAGGCCTTTCTGTAGACCTTTCAGTTTGCCTTTTGTTTTTGCGAAAGAGTGAAGTCGAAAACTAACATGCGGTCTACGGCAGGTCAAGCGATCAAATAATTGAAGTTCAAAGGCTGAATCAGAAGAGAGATCGGGTTACAACCGATTGAGATTTCGCCCAATTGCATCAATGTCCTAAAAAAGCAGAGCCGGCAAACGCCGGCTCTCTTCATTTTTTCAACACTAAGTTATCAATGAAACTACTTGGTCGTGGTGTCCGCCAGAGCAATAGTGATTTTCCCGGCTTCGCTGGTGAAGGTAACCGATGGCGAGGGCAACACCTTTTGATCAGCATCCACCGCCCGGCCCAGCCAATCGAACATTACCGTTCGGGGAAATGGGCCATTCATTCTCACGTGCCGATCTTCAAGGCCCACCACCGTAGGCGGATCCAGCTTGCCATCATCATTCGTGTCCCGCACGACCATGTAGTACCGGTCATTCAGAATCGTTATCTGCGCCATTTGCGCCGCGGTCGTGGCATGAAGTTTTTTGGAATCGACTTGGGCCTGCTTAAGATGCGCGGTAAATTCCTGAGTCACGTTAGTTAGTCGTAATGACCTTTGCGCCTTTCCAAAACTGGTCAGCACAAGACTTGCAATCGCCCCGATGAGCATGACAACCACCAGCAGGTCTACCATGCTCGCGCCGTCCTCTGAGGAAGGCTTCCTTGGCCTAAATCTCGACTTCATGATGTGAGTTCGCTTCCTCCGTTCCGCACACGAATGAAGGGGCTAGTATTCGCCAACTCCGATCACTCGCGGACCCGAGATATTCAGTGCCTTTCGGACGGCCACTGAATCGTATTGCATGGTTGAGGTTCCGCCGCCATTCGTGTGAAAGCTCGCGGCCGTGAAACCGCCGGTTCCGTTGACATTAAATTTCGCCACTGCGATCGCGCCATAAATGTTTCCATTACCGCCACCGTCGCGATTGACTGTGCCACCGCCCAAAACGATAATCAGCCCATTGAAGTTGGGGTTGCCCTTCATCTCCAGGTTTCCGGTCACGATCAGTAAGCCGGCGCCGCCATCGAGCACACAATCGCCATCAACAAACGTGAAAGCCGGCGAAGCGTCGCTGCCCGAATAACCATCGAAGGAAGTGAAATAACGACCCCGTCCAATCGCGTTCGCTTTTTGATCAGCAAGGAAGGCGCGCGCCTCGTCCGCCGATCGTAACCACACCGGCAACGAGGCGTTGCCAAAAGTGGCAGATTTGGGATCAGCCGCAGTGCCCTTCGTATCCGCGCTAGCCTCCAGATCTCGATCGGTGTCGGAGGTTGCGCCAAACGACGGCAGCACACCCGACCCGGCATGGTCGTGACCTGAATACTCTTTTGGCTCACTGTCACCGATGTCGAAGTTTACCGGCGTACCGTCGTTGGAACCGCGCATCATCAGCATCGCTGGTGGTACATAATCAAAATTCGTCCGCTTCACCATCACGTCCAACTGTTTCATGGCTCCTTTTGGGCCATACCCCGTCACCCGCAACAGCAGTCGGGTTGGTTCTCCGGTAGCTTCCGGAATGTTATCCGGATCGCTGACCAGTACGCTGTAAGCCAAGTTCCCGTCCCCGGAGACTCCGACTCGATTGCCATTCGAGGTGTTGTAATTCAACCAGCCAGAGAGACGTGGATTCCCCGAGTCGTCGCCCGGCAAGTTAGAAGTTGAAAGTTTGATTGCGTTACGGAAGTTGATCTGTGTTCCGCCCGGCATTGCTCCATTCGGCTGAATGTTGCCGCGCAGCACATTCAACGTGTTCGCCAGCCCCGCTTCCGCGCTGTAATAAGCCTGCATTTCCGCGGTTGAGTCGATGGCTGTCTTGTTGGCGACACTGGTGGCCAGAATAAGCGCCCCGCCGGTCGCCACCAGCAGAGTGGAAACAATCAGGACCGTTAACAGCGCCGCACCGCATTGATTCTGAAGCTTATCGAGTTGCGGAGATCTCCGCGTGACTTGGTAATTCATATTCTCTCCATCTCAGTAGTCGAGCAGGTTTGCGTTGCGCAACGTGACATCGGACACCAACAACACGCGACCCTCGGGTTGGAATCCCGGGCTGCCCGGGACTCCCACAGCGGCCTGCCTTACACAAACGGCGATCACCAGGTATTTCGCTGCGCTGGGATCAACTTCGGGAAGGGAAGCCGCAGTGATGTCACAATCGGCCGTCTGGTAGGTAACTCTGCGCGCGTAGTAATGAATGCGAAGGGTATCAAGCCGATTGGCCAGCACGGTGGCGCTGCCGCCGCCGAGGCTGAGCGCGTCGTAACGAGCGAGCAAATTAGTGTTGGCGGCAGGATAGATAAAATACTTGATGTCTTCGCCGGCATCCTCTCCCGGCACGCCAATTCCACTTTGCGCGGCCACGGAGGCTGTGCCGTTTGGATTAAACTTATTCAGATTGGATCTGATTCGGATGGTACTGTTGCCGTTGCTGTCAGTAATCGAGTCCGCGGCCACAATTCCATTATCGGTGGTTCCCAGGCCCAGGCCGGCGACGGCGATCTCTCGGGACATGATGTTCAGCGCGCGCTGGACATCGGCCAGGGCGTCTATCTTCTCGTTGGCGCGCGTGCGCATTCGCAGTGACTGGGCCAGCAGGGTTCCCACCAGCGCCATGATCACAATGGTGACTGTCATTGCGATGATTAGCTCGAATAGCGAGAAACCGCGCTCGGATGATTGGCGACGAAAAAGATTATTCATCAGCTCTCCTTCGCTAGAGCGCTCGGTTCGGTCCGACCGACTGCGTGGTGCGGGTTGACACCAGGGTTACTGAGCCAAAGGTCGACGACACGGTCCTGGCCACGAACGAGCCGTCACTTTCGGGAATGACTCGCACGGTGATTGTCTTCGCCGTGGCGGCGCCGCCCACCACATCCGAGTCCACGATTGTCTTGACGATGCGATAGCTCCGCCCGCCGCGCGTGACATTGATCGAAGTACCCGAAGTTGATGTCTGAGCGAGACTGCTATCACTGAACGCGGCGTTGCGCAATTGCTCCATTGACTGTTGGGCTACGGCCATCGCCATCTCGCGATCACCCGCGCTCGAGATGTTCCTTACCGCATAGAAGAACAGCGAAGCAGCACCCAAACCGACAATCGCCATAAGCACCAGTGAGATTGCGGTCTCAAGCACCGTAAAGCCCGCTTGAGAGTTATTTGTCTGAGGCCTGCGGCTCGCACCTGGTGAAAGTTCTGTCTTTGTATCCAAGGTGAAAATCCTCCCCATCTAGTTGACGGTTACCGTGACCACTTGTGAGCCACAGGGTGACGAGAAAGTCACGCTACCACTCGTCTTCTTGACTGAGATCGTAAAGCTTGCCGTACTCGAGCCGCTGACTGTCGCCGAAGACGGCGAAACCTGGATCTGCCCGCTATTGCTCGAGGCGGCGGTAATCGTGCCTGACCCGCTGAAGTTGGTCATGTGAACACCAATGGTGCTTGAGCCGTTTTGACCAATAGCTATTTGGTTCGCGCCAACCGCCAGCGAGCACTGTCCTGGTGGCTCACTGCTCGGCCCCGGCGTCGCCGTCGGGCTGGCGCCCGGGGTGGGCGACCCTGACGGAGCTGCCGTTGCTGTGGGCGAAGGCATTGGTGTCGCTCCGCCCGTAGGCGTTGGTGTAGGTGTCGGCGACAAGGAAGGCGATGCCGAAGGCGAAGCCGATGGCGACGCGGATGGATCCGGGGTCGGATCCGGCGTCGGACTGCCGGGATCACTCAGCGTGACTGGCGGAATTGCCCCATCATGAAAGATCTCTGCGTCAATGGTGACATCTCCCGCGCCGGTAATATTAACATTAGCGGTTCCGCTCTCGTTACGGAATCCGACGGAGGTTTCAATTGGAATTCGTCCTCGCCAATCGAAGGTCAGTGTGCGCGGCATGTTGATCACGACGCCCGACTCAGTGAGAAAAGTTCTCGTGGTCACCATGTTCGAATAGGCGAAGTCCATGGTCACGGAGTAGGTGGTGGCATTGACCTGCTGGATGCTGGAAGTGCCGTGACGCCGCACCGCGTCGGCGCGTGCTTGTTCGACATAAGCCGCAAAAGTTCGCGCCGAGTTCGAGAGTCGAATCGACGCGCGCGTCGACCTAACTCCGATAAGTGCAAACGTAATGACTACGGCGATGACGCCGAGCGTAATCAGCAGTTGAATTATACCGAAGCCCCGTTCAGAAAATCGCACCCTGGGAGTACCGTCCGTAAGTGGAACGTTATTGCTGATGCTTGCCCGGCTAGGCCGGGACAAGGCCAGGGAGTGATCCCCCACTTTGGAGAATGCGTTTTGGACTCTCATTAGTCTTCCTTGCATCGTCGTCGTGAACTACTTGCTGGTAAAGGTAGTTCGTGCGGCTGTCAAAAATCCTGAGACTGAGGAAATCGGGGCCGGCCTGACAATGACAACAATCGTGCCACGAGCGAGACAAGGTGGAAATCTAAGGTTTTGTGATGAGGGACTGGGCAAGACTGCCCACGATGTTACAAAACGTTACGAGCAGTGGAAGTGGACTTCCTAGTCGAGCGATGAACGCGGGCGCAAAAAAACTCAGGCCGAAGACCCGAAGGCCTCGGCCTGAAAGTTTTGGAAGCTGAAATCGTCGTTATTGACTGCGTTGTCGGCGTCGCTTGCGGACGGCGCCTGCAAGACCCGCCAAACCAGTTCCAAGCAAGAGCATCGTCGTCGGCTCAGGTACTTCAGGCGGGGCGTGGACCTCGGCACCCGAAACGATACTAAGATGGTTACCACCGCCAATGATGCGACCATTCACCAGACCAGGCGACAGTTGGATACCCCGATCAACGGACAAAACGGTCCCGTTGATGACTGAACTGTTTCCGCCGCCGGTTGTGTGAACATCCGCGCCGCCTCCGATCACATTGATCAATACATCGTTGCTTGTTAATCCCCCGCTGATGTTGATGTCGGCGCCGTTCAAAATGAAGTCTCCCGTGATGTTAAGAACCCATGAGCCTCCAGCCGGTGCTACCAGTGTCAGTCCGCCTCCGTTGAGGATGAGGTCGGATAGATTAACGACATTTGCGCCGGCGCCGCCAGTGAGCGTCATCGAAGAATGAATGCTGGTTATGCCATTGGTCGCGGCAAGTCCAGCGGCAACTGCCGCCGCGTTGCGCGCGTCGATGTTCGCCTGAGTAACCAACGCGGAATTCTGAATGATGGAACCCTTGACGCGGGCCGGCTGGCTGACGCGGCCGCTACCCGCAAAATACACATTTCCATCGATGTCTGGCCCCGAGGT
>Ga0114129_10010735_pt1 | contig 13055 bp, 12 predicted proteins | sample RhiMetdeltSRZDD1_FD_80071 | JGI IMG/M metagenome (GOLD analysis project Ga0114129, IMG submission 80071) | Populus rhizosphere microbial communities from Tennessee, USA - Rhizosphere MetaG P. deltoides SRZDD1 (version 2) (version 2) | ecosystem: Host-associated > Plants > Roots > Rhizosphere >...
GCGCTGGAGCCGCTGGAGCCGTTTCGCCGGTCTCTTGGTCACACAACGCACAGTGAGGCTTGTGCGTCAGGCCCGCAAATGGGTTAGGCTCGGTGGAGCGTTTGCGCTTGGGCTTCGCTGGCACGGCTGGGGTGGTCAGACCCGGCTCAGCCCAAGTGACATGCAACATGACGAAGAGCCATATGATGGCTAACAGAGCGAGTTGGTAGTAAAACAGGTGTGAGACCATGGCCTTGCCCCCTCCAAAACGGGTTGAGTTGGGGGCATTGTACCCGGTTTGGGGGCAAAATAATTATCCGCAGTGGTCGGGTACACGACCGGCCTACGAGACAAAGTGTATCTGCCGACGATTGTCCACGGGCGGGTGCTCTGGCATCTGGGCTATACCGAAGACGCCCGTGCCGAGGCCTTGACTGCGTCCTATCGGGAGTTTCACCGTGCAGCAGTCCAGCAGGAGCCGTCATACCGGGTCAAAGGGGTGCTCATTGATGGCTTGGATAGCACCAGCAAGAGCATGCGGCCGCTGTTTCCAGGGGCACGTCTCGGCCATTGCCTCCGCCATGCGCTTCTCAAGCTCCCCGGGAAACTGATGGCGATTGCGTCACCGGTCCGTCAGGCCTTACGCTCCCGATGCCACACCCTTTTGTACAAGGCGCGACGGCGGAGGGGCTTGCGGGTGTTTGCCCTCGGCCAACGGCTGCGGCGCTTTGCCGACCATGGAGCTACCACAGCGGGAGCGGCGAACGGCGCACGTGTCCGGCGCTGGATCCGGGACAAGCAAGCGGGGTGGTATGCGGTGCTTGACGATCCGCGTATGCCCGTGACCAGTACCCTGTTGGATCAGGCCCGCAACGCCATCGCGCGGAAATTGTTCATGATGAAGGGCTTCCATCACCCAGACGGCAGCCAACAGGCCTTTCTCAGGGGGCTCGCCCACTTGTACAACCTAATCCCATATCAGCGGCGCGCCCAGCATGCGGGGCAGCGTGGGGTAGAGGTGGAAGGCGGGCGCGTACCCACACGCGACTGGTTCCTCAACCTCCAAATCCTCACCTCCGGAGGCTTTCGATGAGTTGGGATACACTCCACCACGAAATACGATGGAATGTGGAACACTGTGCTCGACTTGCGCATACCTCGGTTCAAATCCGACCTCGGCCTATGCAGGAGATCATGAACCAACAGAGTCTGTGTGACGAGGTTTGGGGGCAACTGGTCCTATCGACGCATACAGCTCCAACAATTGTTTCGTAATCCCCTCCTGCCCCAGCTTACGCTGCTCAAGCCAATCGGGCCAGTAGGCGCCCTGGTCGAGGTAGACGGAGGTCCATTGGTCGAGGTGGAGCCGGCCCTTACCGGGATAGACACCCGGCGTGCGGGCCAGACGGACGTAAGCGGGCACGGACAGGCGGCTCTCACTCATGCTCTTGCCTCCAGAAAGGTCCATGGTCTTGCCACAGGGCTCCTATAGGGGACAGGCGCTTGCCTCCGGTCCCTAAGGCAACAGGCAGGTAGGAACGATTGCGCCAGCGAAAGCAGGCGGCTTTGTTTGGTGATCACTACCACCCAAAGGCCAGGTGGCCCACGGGCGATGCGATTCGATTAGGATGTGTTACTTCACCCCTAGTGGCGAGATTGCTTGCCGCGTTCAGATCTGCGTGGATTGTGAGGCCACAACGCAGACAGGAGAAGTCGGCTTGACTACGACGATCCTTCTTATCCAGGCTTCGATGACTGCGTCGGCCACTTGTGGCCACGCAGAGTGAGGGGCAGATCCTTTAACACATCTGTCCTCCAGTGCACCGTATTTGTACCTTTATCATAGGAATATTTGGCTATAAAGTCGTATTTACATTAAAAATTATAGCATTGAATATTAAAAAAGGTACAAATTTATACGTGGCTTGGTGAGAACGATGCAGTCCTCCAGAACTGGGTCGTAATGAAATGGACCCGTCCCTGTGCGGATCGACTTCGATGAGCCACAATTGAGTTTATCCCGATTATGGTATGCTGGGCCTCCTATGCAAGGAGGCACCACGTATGGCTAGTGTCCGGTTTACCGATGTGCAGTTCCGCCCCACCGAGTTCCTGGATTTGACCAGTTTGACCCTTGAGGAATTTCAGACGCTGGTCCCGCCCTTCGAGGCCGCGTTCCACGCACACATGGCCGTGTGGCGTCTCGATGGGCAACCGCGGACCGCCCGCCAATTTACTGTCTATAAGAACTGCCCCTTGCCGACGCCGGAAGCTCGGCTGTTCTTCATCCTCGTCTACCTCAAAACCTATGCGCTCCAGGTGGTGCAAGGGCGGTTGTTTGGTCGGGGCCAGAGTAAAGCCAATCAATGGATTCACGTCCTCCTTCCCGTCCTCCTCGCAGCGCTGCGTGCCCTCGGCGATGCCCCCGCTCGCTCCCTCACCGCCCTGGCGCAGCGGCTCGGCGTCTCGGAGGCTGATGCCGCCACGGTGGTCGTCCTGCCGGAGGAGGCGCCCGTCGACATGCCAGCGTCCCCCCTTTTGCCCCTGACGGCACCGAGCGACGCATTGTCCGCCCCCAAGACGCTGCTCAACAGGCCGACTGTTATAGCGGTAAGAAAAAGGACCACACAGTCAAAAATGTCCTGTTAGTGAATGCGCTGCTCATCATCCTCTTCCTGAGCGACACCTATGGCGGTCGCGTCCATGATAAGCCCATTGCCGACGCGACGCCGTATCCCTTGCCCGCTGGAAGCCGGCTGTTGCAGGATCTGGGCTTCCTGGCGTTCACACTGCCCCAGGTCGAATCCTCATGCCGACCAAGAAACCACGGGGCTAGGAACTCACCTTGGAACAGCAACAGGCCAACCAGGCCTTGCACCAGCGTCGGCTGCGGATCGGGCATGTCAACAGCAGTGTCAAGCGCTGTCGCATCGTGAAAGACCGGATCCGCCTGTGGAAGGAGGGCGTCCGCGATCTGGTGATGGAACTCTGTTGTGCCCTGCATAATTTCCGGGTGCGTCTGACCCCTTGGCAGCCGATGATTTAATCAGGATAAACTCATTTGGTGAACTCGGCGATCACCCCCACTTCATAGCGGTCTTGCAGATTCTCGCCAACGCCCGGGAGATCGGCGATCACGGGAATACCGAGCTGCTCGAGTTCGGCGCGTAGACCAACGCCAGAGAGCTTGAGGAGTTGCGGGCTGTTGAAGGCACCGCCAGCAATGATCACTTCGCGCCTGACACGTACGTGAGCGCGCGGCAGCACCGCAGGATTATTAATGGCTTGCGGATCAGCACGGTAGACGTGCGCGTGATCAATATACTCGACCCCGACCGCTCGCGTGCCCTCGAACAGAATGCGCGTGGCGAGCGCATGCTTGTGAATTGTCAGATTGGCCGGAAACTCTTTCTGGACCCGCAGCAGATACTCGCGAGGACCGGAGCGCTTGCCCTTGTCAACTGCGAGGGGCGTAAATGCCAGCCCCTCAGGGCTGTGCGCCGCGTTCCTGCTGTCGTTTGGATCAAAGCGGGATTCCACACGGGTAAGCGGATCACCAACGTGCTCGCGCAGGACCTCCTTAACACTATTTAGGAGAAGAGCAATCACTTGAGGATCCTTAAGAACCAGACGTGGATCGGCTTCGCTCGTGGGCAGCCAGCCATTGAAGCCGTGGCCATGTGTCCTGTCACGCCAGTCTTCCTCGCCACGGAGCAGTTCGGCAATGGATGAGAGCGCACCGCTCACGCGAGCTCTCACCGAACCAGGGGGCGGCACATACTGGCAACGCTCGAGACGGGTGAAGTATGTCCGCATGTGTTCGGCGCGCCACGAATCATTACCGGTGATCTCGGCGATAGCATTCCAGTCGCTCTCCTGCGGCACAACAGTAATCATGGCGTTATGGGCAGTACAGCCGCCGAGCGTTCCCGCACGTGGATACCACACCATATCCCTCCCATCGGCCGTCACCTTCTTCGTATCCGTGGCCTGCTGCGCGTCATCAGTGTAGTGACGTACGAAGAAATCCCAGGCGCAGGCCTTATATTCGGTAGCGTGTCCGTGGAAGATCGGAACCTCGTACAGGAGGCGGCCCGTTTCGTCCTCAGAGCAGGGGTCACCACCAGCCTCCAGCACTAGCACCTTGAAACCCGCCTTGGCGAGATTGGCCGCGAGCGGGCCACCACCTGCGCCCGACCCAATAACAACGTAATCAACATCTACAGCGTCCATATGCGTCCTCAGGAGAGCAAGAGAGGGTAAAGGCCGGCCGTGTCATGCGGCGGCCACTGTCCCAAGCATCAGAAAGCCTTCAGAAACTCGATCAGCGCGCGTTTGTCTTGATCGCTCAAGCCAGGCTCCTCTTTAAAGTCACTCGTGCCGAAAGGGAATGACCCGCACACTGGAGGGACACGACTTGCGTGGCAGCTGCTCTCAAAATCCCGTAATCACAGCCCAGGTGGCGATGACACTTGGGATCGTCGTCCAGAAGCCGTACTTCTTGTAGATGGCCGCTGCCGCCGACTTCTCCACGGCAATGCTTGGCCCGTCCATTTGCGGGTCGGAGGCATTGCGGATCGCGAGCCATGCCGGTGGTTTCCCCTCGGCTTGTTGCATCTGCTGACAGGCAAGCCCCAGGAGCGCATCGTCCATTTCGACCATTGCACCGAGCCCTTGCAGCCCGAACCGATCGGCGGCATCGTCGAAGGCGAAGATATCCGTCGTGACCACGACCGGCGCCTCTCCCAGGACATCGCTGCTCCAGAAGATGCGGGGGACGCTTAGCCGTTGCGGGCGCAGGTGCGGAGCGTTTGCCGCCAACAACTGCTGGTTCGCCAGCTGCAACTGGTCGATCATCCCCTGCGATACGGGCGTGCTGGTGACTATCTGGCGGTTGAACGGCTTGCCCTTGAACGACCCCAGCAGGTCGAAGCGGCACTGACTGGCTACCACGACATCTCCGATCTTCAGGTCCGGGCCGATGGCGCCGGCTGTGCCGGTGGTGATGACCAATTCCGCCCCGGTCTCTTGAATGATCTGTTTGAACAGATCCGGCAGCGGCAGGGCCGGTCCGTCCTGGCTCAGGTGCAGCTCCGACTTGAAGCAGAGTACGTCGATCGCGCTTGAGCCTTGTCCGATCCTGGACATATAGTACCTTCCCAGTCGTTGGCTCTGCGCCGCCGGGGAAAGCGGTCGGAGTCGGGGTTCGAATGTAGCCCAGTTATGGCGGTACGAGTACCAGGCCGGCAGGTTCGCCGGATCCGAAGTGCTTCGCGCGGCCACGACGCCGGGTGTCAGGATGCTTGCCATAGCGTTCGCCTCGTCGACCGTCCAGGTTATCGCGACGAACCGGCACTTTGGTAATGGCGCATCTGCGGTGGGTTCAGGGGTGATCTGGCGGGCTGTCGGAGCCTGTCCATCCGGCCATGAGATCATGTCGGGCCGCCGCAACGCCACGGCCGCCACAGGAGCCGCCGTGGCTAGCGCGGTGTGGACCGTCCCTCCTGCCGCCTCCGCCTGTGCCTCGGAGCGGGAGTCGTATTCGATCAACTCCTGTTGCAGCGGATCCACATAGAAGTCCGGCGCTGTAATGGCCGTTTTGGAGTTATAGAATGCACGGTGCGCCTGCGGCATACCCCAGATGGGATCACGCTCGAAGCTCTCGTCCAGGGCCTCTTCGAGCGCCTTCGTATACTCACCGTACTTACCGGAGTCCCTCAGGCAGGCCAGGGTGGCGCCGGCCAGAAGCTGGGCATCATCGCCCATGGCGATCACGGACTTGCCTTCCCCCAGCGTCTCGGCGATGCGGCGGGCCGTTTCCTCATCCGCATCGTCCCACGTCTCCAGGTCCTGGATGACGTGCCCCCCCAGCGCTGGGAACTGCGTGGTAGCGATGAACGCTCCGACACGACGGGCTGCGTCCTGCATATTGATCAGCGGGAAGGAGCCCTGCACAAAGCGGCGCTCTCCGCTTTCGAAGCGCAGCCAGCCTTCCAACTCGATGGTCGAGGCATCTGGCGCGCACAAATCCGCCATGGCCCGCAGGTCCGCAATGTACGCCTGACGGCGGGCCTGGGACAGCCCTTGCAGTTCGGCAACCACCCCCTCGATCAGAGACAGGCGCAAGAGGTCGGTGGGGTGTGGATCGAGGCCGAGGGAACGATTCACCGGGCCGGACTGCGTCCGTAGGCGCGGCACGATGCCCCTCGGATCGCTGCTCTGCGCCCCAATGAGCGAGAAGAGGATCACCAGGTTGTGCGCGAAGGTGGGGCCAATGTTCAAGAGGCCGTAGACATCGGAGGCAGCCTCGTCCATCCAGTAGTCCCATAGGAGGCCGAGCAGCGGCTCACCGGAAGCGGCGAACAGTGCCCGCACCCCCAGCCGGAGTTCAGGAAGCAGGCTCTCGTCCGCGTGCAGAACGTCGTGGCCGGTGGTCTCGTGGGCGAGAGCCGCCCATAGCAGGGGGTCCTTACTGTATGCCGCTGGCAGGCTGACCACCCCCACCGCGCCACCGAAGAAACGCGCGATATCGTCGACAGGGAGCGTGAAGGGGCCTGCGTCTGCGCGGTATTGGAACATCGTGAGGGGAGGCAACTCCTCCCGCAATGGGAAGTCGGCGTGCAGCCGCTTCCGCTCGTCAAGGAACGACCGGTACAGGTTAGATACGACCGCGAGGAAGCGGTCCAGGGCGGAGCGTCCGGGATGGTCCCGGTGCTGGTACACGGCGCCGGCCAACGCCTCCAGAATGGTCGTGTCCTCCTCTCGGGCCAGCTGCGCAAACACAGATGAGAGGTTCTGCTCGAGTGGATCGGCGTACGCGACCCGGTAGACCCTCGGCAGCAGGTTGCCCCCACCGATGATAGCTTCTCTGACAGCTTGAAGACTGACGGGTTCTCCGATCGGTGGCGGTGGGGGGACCGTTGCGATCACATCGACCAGTTTTATGAGCGAGTCAAACAGCACTTGCACGTCCGTGGCAGCAGTAGATGGCATGCGATTTTCTCCTATCGATACTCAGAGCCCCGGAGGCACGGCAGTCCTCTTGAAGGGGAGCGAAGGCAATCAACCGTGAGATCGGTCAGGGAGCGCCGCTGGCTAGGCCGTGCAGTGCTTACCCTCTCGAGCGCACGCAACGTCTCGGCGGGCGGATGAGGATAGCGTCTCGCGTAGATGCTCACGCCGATGGCTGCCAGGAATGGCGATCAGAGGCATCTGCTCACCCCTAGGAATCTCCTACAGTCTCGTATGCCACGATTGTACGCCAGTTATTGTCACTCACCATTCATAGTTATACGCCGTATACTATGCGATTTAAGCAGATCATACCTGAGATTTTGCTGCAAAAAAGCTGCAAAATATCTGTTGACTTACAGCTCTTCTGGGGGCATGGTCAACTTCGCTCAATTTCTAGCAGTTTGTAGAAGGTCAAAGTTGGGGGACATGGACACGAGAAGGTTCTGTCGCGAGTTTTACTCCTGCCTCATTTCAGATATGCTCTCCCTCTACAACCGATACGAGCGAGGGAGAGCAGAGATGATCAGCTTCCAGGGCGCCCATTTTCCCCAGGATATCATTCTGATGGGGTGCGTTGGTACGTGGCGTATCCGTTGAGCTACCGATATGTCGGTCGTCTCTCAGCGGGAACGCCAGGGGTAAGCGGCCTTCATGCTAATGAGGCGCTCCGTCTACCACAAAATTCGGGGGAATGTGCAAAAAGCAGATCCTGGCCTTGTAGCCATCTGAGGTCTCTGGGTGGCCTCAGCGTGGACGCAGGGGCCATTGTCCCCACCGTGCGTCCTCACGATTCTCCATCCCGAGGCTTAGCCACCTCGTCTCTGGAGCCATGAGCAGTCCCCCTGCTGTCCCTTGTACCCTGTATCCGTGTACGATACCTTTTCTGTGAGGAGTGGCAAAAATGCACAGGCACTATACGGCCGTCATGCAGCAGCGGGGGGAGTGGTGGATTGGGTGGCTGGCCGAACTGCCGGGCAAGGCCTCTTCGCCGCCCAGGATATTCACAAGGGCACGCGGATTATTCAGTACATTGGTGCCAGGATTCCCAAGGCCGTCTGTGTCGAACGTGTCGTCCAGGGCAATGCCTATATTTTTGCGTTCAACGATCGCTACGACATCGTTGATGGCAAGACGCTGCAGAATACGGCTCGCTACATCAATCACTCGTGTGAGCCGAACTGTGAAGCCGTCGTCACCAAGCGCACCATCTGGATTGTGGCACTCCGAGACATTCAGGCAGGTGAGGAGCTGAGTTACAACTACGGGTTGACGACTAAGCAATACCGGTGTCGCTGTGGGTCCAAGCACTGTTGCGGGTATATTCTTGACCCAGCGTACTGGTGAGCCTTGGTGGCGTGGAGATGCGTCCCGATGCCACGCGCCCCGTTCCAGGATCACGGTGATGCTTGCGGCTTCCAGCACGCCATACGCTTGCTCAAGCGATCCTGGAAACGCGATGGGGAGGGCGTGTCGCTTAGCTGGCACACCCGACGCCGACCCCCATGCCTCCTCCCTTCAGCCGACGTGCCTCCCATTGGGAGCACTCTCCTCATCGGGGTGGGCGAATCGCCGGTGCCCACGTCCTGCTTTGTCCGCCAGTCCGTTGATGCCGTCCTGCATGAAGCGCTGCACCCACTTGTACACGAAGCGTCGGCTGATCCCAACCGTGGTCGCAATGTGGGAGACCGGCACGCCATCAGCCAGTTGCAAAATGATGCGACCCCGTCGGGCGCGTCCCGCGGGCATCGTGGTCGACCGCTGCCACGCCAGCAGCGTCTGCCGGTCGGCTGGTGTGAGGTGGATGTGTAATGCTGTTTTACGTCCCCGAGCCATACGAATCCTCCATGAAAAAGAGTGACATTACTTCTGTTGTCGGCACGAGGCCACGGCCACTGCAGTGCGTGTGATCTTCCTCACAGGCGTGCAGAACTCGGTCGTCCATACGGTGGGGGGCCACGCACGGGCCATTGTCAGACCATGCAACAGGGTCAGCCATAGAAAGAACAGCACGGCAGGGCACGTCCGTGACTCCGCACGGTCTGACTCCAGCCTGAGGGTGCAGGGTCCAGGGCGATCAGCCAATAAGAGCCGCGCTGCCCGCTGCAATGCGCCAGGGGAGAAGCGCTGTGTGACGGCTACACTCCACCGGAGGTTTGACGGCACCTTCTCCCAAGCGTATGCTGGCACAACAGACCGCTCGACCTCAGGGGCATTGAAGACGTGCGTCCTAGACGTATGTCCTAATTGTAAGAAAGGGTTGTTCGTATGGACTTGCAGCCCACGATCACCGCAGCCATTGAGGAACATCTCACCATCATCCACCAACTGATAGCCATGTCACATCTCATCCTGCAGGTGGCCGGCGAGCTGGTCGCAACTCTGCGACGTCAGGGGAAGGTGGTCCTGTGTGGGAATGGAGGGAGTGCCAGCGATGCCCAGCATATTGCCGCTGAAATGCAGGGGATTCGTGCCCATCCAGGGACACCTCAGGGATTACTGGCGCTTGTCCTAACCGAGAATACTGCTCTGCTGACGGCCATCAGTAACGATGTGGGCTATCCTGCTGCCTTTCGAAGACAAGTTGAAGCCATTGTCCGGAGCGACGATCTCGTCATCGGCCTCAGTACGAGTGGGCGCTCACCGAACGTGATCGAGGCGATACGTGCAGCTAAGCAGATTGGGGCGAGAACAGTAGCCCTCCTCGGGGAGCAGGGCGAACTGGCAGACATTGCCGACATCGCTATCCGTATCCCGTCCACATCGGTGCCACGCATCCAGGAAGCCCATATGTTCATCGGCCACCTCATCTGTGAAATGGCGCAGCGGATGACCACCGGAGATTACCAGACACGCTTCGCAGCGAGTGTAGTGCCATCCTGAGACTCCGAGTGCTAGGGTGTGTAGGGCTGTTTTAAGGGACCCTGCTCTAGCGGAGTGCCCCGAGGCCGATCAGGCCGGTCACGATCAAAATCCAGGGACTCCTCTGGGGGTACGGCGAGCAGTGGCGGGCGGTCTGTGAGACCGGGGTGTGAGCCGCGGATCACGGTCGGTACGAGTAGCGCACCCGCAAAGTCACGGACAGCCGTGCTGGGGTCTTCTACCCGACGCGCTTTGCCTCTCCCCAAAGCGCCCTCATTCCCCTCACGCCGCAGGAGTCTCTCGTGCGGTACCGCCCCGCGTCTCTGCGGCGGCAGGCGCCGCGCGCCGCCCCGAGACCGCCGTTGTGGCTTTGTGAGTGTATGCACAGTGCGTAAGGCGCTGCCCACGAGGCCCCCTCGGTCTGTCCTGGCTTGTGACCACATTAGGGTGCCTCCAGGCGGCTTCATGCCCCACTGACAGCACAGATGTCTTGGCTGGGTTTGCTGGGGTCAGTTGTGGACGCCGGCCTTGACGATGCCGCACGTGCGCTATAGGCTGCGCGTACGGCTGATGGCGATGTTGTGTACGTCCTGCAGGCTCTCCATGTGTCGCCACATGCACCGCCAACTCATGCGCAATGAGTTGGCCCGATTACAGCACTATCATACCTCTAACTGCTTGCCGCCAAAGAAATTACGTCGAAACATACCGTAGGTATATCAGAACGACCTCCGAATTTGTGCGCTCAGGATCCACACGTTGGTCTCATAGTTGCCGACGAGGCTCCCACGTGGAACAGAGGTTGCCGTCTCCTGATTCACGAGGTTACTCGACGCGTCCTTGACGAAGAGGTAGGCGAGGCCGAAGTCGAGCGCGGTATGTGGGGCGAACGCCCATTGGGCGCCAGCGGCAAGCCAGGTGCGATCTTCGTCCGGCAGGCGCGGGGTTCGGAAGGCATCCTGCACGGGCGCTTGGTCGAATGCGAAGCCCCCGCGGAGTTTCCATTGCGGCGTTAGCTGATAGTTCGCGCCCAACCCGACGCGCCAGCTGTTCTTGAAGCGCAGCGCCACGCGCGTCAGCATTTGGCCGCTCAGCGGGCCGCTCGTGCGCACAACCGTGAGGTCCTGGATCGCGTCCCAGCGTGTCCACGTGTAGTCTGCCAAGAGCTGGAGCTGTGGAAGCAATTGATACGCCACCGCGACCGACAACGTGTCGGGCAGCGTGATGTCCGCTTTGACGGTGCCGTCCGCGACGTTGGGCACCACACTCAGGGCCGCGGGCCGGTTGCCGAAGGTCGCCTCGCCTTTGACGGTGAATGTGATGCGCGACCGATAGGAAACCCCCAGCCGAATCGCCGGGCTGACCTGCGCCATGACCCCGACGTTCCAGCCCCACGCCCAATCGTCGGCGGAGAGTTTCAAGACCCCCTCGGCTCCCGCCGGCGTGCCGGCCATGATCGCCCCAATACCGGTTGCAAGCGCCACAGCGCGGTAGCTCACCGCCTGGGTGAGTTCCGTGTCGAGGCGCTGCGCGCTGACTCCCGCACCGACGGAAAATATGTGGTTAATCTTCCAGGCGACGGTCGGGTTGATGTTGATCGTCTGCACTTCCGACTTGATGGCCTGGAAGCGTCCGACCCAATCTGCATCCCAGGCAGTTGTCAAGCCAAACGGCGCGTTGACACCGAGGCCGAGCCACCCTGTCGACGGCAGCACCTCCCAGGAGAGGTAGGCATTGGGGACGACCGACCAGTCGCCTGCGTCACCGCCGGTGCCACCGGCCACGTGACCGAGGTTGCCGTTCGGACCGAATGGGCACGTGCTCGTCCCCACACCAGTGCCGACGTATGGCGTGCACGACCCGTTGTTACTGAATGTGGAAGAAGGCTTGACGAGATGCAGCGCGCCCACGACCTGGCCACGCGGGAGGCGGGTCAGGCCAGCGGGGTTGAAATAGATCGTACTCGCGTCTTCGGCCGCGGCCGCCTGCCCCGCATAGGCGTTCCCGAGCCCGCTGGCGTTCTGCTCGAACAGCTGAAAGCCAGCGGCGCGTGCGCTGCCGGGCAACATGCCGAGCAACGCACCAATCGCGCTGACGAGTAAGGCTCGCCGCCACCCGTTCTTCGTCATGTGGCGTCTCCTCCGTGAGGCGGGTTGTTGCGTGCATGAGCGCTAGGATGGCTCGTGCTGTCGACCGCAGGAAGGTGTTGCAAAGGTGTTGATGCGTGATGATCACCCCTGTGATGGAAGGAACCGCAACTCCCGCCTCATGGCGAAGCGCCCTGCTCATCCCAGTGCTGCCCTGCCCCAACTGTCCACGCACCGATTGTCCGACCTGGGAAAACCGGTCAAGGCAAGCCACGCTACCGCTGCCGTGAGACGTGCTGGGCAGGTCGCCCCTTCCTGCTGGAGTATGCCTCTGCCGGTCAATCTCCCGGGGAGTGCTATCCATGAACTGGTTGCGAGTTTTGCAATTGGCTCTAACCTTTCGTAGTATCTGAAGTCATTCGTTTCCCCAGTCGCTCAATTCATTGGAGTTTGTAGAGGGCCGCAATGAGCATATAGACACACGCAGGCCGCAATGAGACTCCCTTATTTTCACGAGATTGGCTCGACAACGGCGAGGACATGCATAACTTCTCAGCCAGTTTTGACGCGCTACAAACTGCTATAAATTGAGCGTCCCTCTTTTGTTCAATCCGGGTTTTAGAGGGAGATCATACCTAAAACGTGCATGAGTAATATGCGCGACAGAACCGCTGTTGTTGCTGTGACTATCAGCGAGCCAAGAACACGACCGCCAGTTGATTGTCGATGACGCTGCCTTGAGCCTCCACGATGAAGTTGGACGTGATGAAACCGGTCGCACCCTCGAACTGGCCGGTGCCGCTCTCAATCTTCCACATGACGGCGCCACTCTGCACCGTCGGCTCTGTACTGGGGCCGATGGTGCCTTCGCCCACGGTGCTGAAATGCAGTTGGTGCTCCCCTGCACCATAGGTGATCGTGCCTGTCTCTGTAAAACTGCTCGGGCTCGTAAACGTGGCCTCCGACTCGAACGTGGCCTTCTCCCCATAGGCAGACTCAACAGTGGCGGATACGCCGGTCTCGCCGATGACCGTCGAGAAACTGCTGCTGTCGGCAGAGGCATGAATTTTCAGCGGCTCGGTTGGGGTGGCTGGTGGAGTCGCCGTGCCTGTGAAC
>Ga0114129_10010736_pt1 | contig 13055 bp, 12 predicted proteins | sample RhiMetdeltSRZDD1_FD_80071 | JGI IMG/M metagenome (GOLD analysis project Ga0114129, IMG submission 80071) | Populus rhizosphere microbial communities from Tennessee, USA - Rhizosphere MetaG P. deltoides SRZDD1 (version 2) (version 2) | ecosystem: Host-associated > Plants > Roots > Rhizosphere >...
CGGCCTCGACCGCGATGTCGGCCAAAATCTCGGCATTCGGCATCTCCGTCACCGCGGTGTCGGCCACCAGCACGGTGCGCCCGCGCGCGAGCACGAGCGAGACGCCCATCACGCGGTGACCGGGCTTGGGATCGACACAGCGGCGGATGTCCTCGAGCGCGACCGAGAAATTGCGCGTGACCCCCGTGACCATGGCATCGGCGTCGCCGAGCGCGACCATGCAGGCGGCGAAATGGTTGCGGTCCTGGTTGACCAGACGTTGGACGTCGCGCTGCAGGAAGCCGTGGCGCTGCAGCCGCTCGTAGAGAAAGGCCGCGTAGGCCGCATTGCGCTGCGACAGCCGTGCGTTGATGATCTCGATGCCCCCGCCGAGCTCGATGCCGAGGTTGCGCGCACTTTCGCGCACGCGGTCCTCGCGGCCGACGAGCAGTGCGGTGCCGAGGCCCTCGTTGACGAAGTTTGCGGCGGCGCGGATCACCTGCTCCTCCTCGCCCTCGGCAAAGACCACGCGCTGCGGTCGCCGGCGCAGCCGCTCATAGACGCGCTGCAGGATGCCGGCGACCGGATCGCGGCGCGAGCGCAGCTGCGCCCGGTAGGCGTCCATGTCGACGATCGGACGCCGGGCGACGCCGGTCTCCATCGCGGCGCTGGCGATGGCGGGCGGAATGAACGAGATCAGCCGCGGGTCGAATGGCACCGGGATGATATATTCGGGGCCGTATTTGGGGCGCGCGCCGTAAGCGGCGGCGACCTCATCGGGAACGTCCTCGCGCGCGAGCGCGGCCAGCGCTTTGGCGGCCGCGATCTTCATCTCCATGTTGATGGCGGTCGCGCGCACGTCGAGGGCACCGCGAAAAATATAGGGAAAGCCGAGCACGTTGTTGATTTGATTGGGATAGTCGGAGCGCCCGGTCGCCATGATGGCATCGTTGCGCACCTCCGCCACTTCCTCCGGCGTGATTTCCGGGTCGGGGTTGGCCATGGCGAAGATGATCGGCTTTGCCGCCATTGATTTCACCATCTCCTTCGTCACCGCGCCCTTGACCGAGAGTCCGAGGAAGACGTCGGCGCCGGCGAGCGCCTGGGCCAGGGTGCGCGCCGAGGTTTTCGCCGCATGCGCCGATTTCCATTGGTTCATCCCCTCGGTGCGGCCCTGATAGACGACGCCTTTGGTGTCGCAGAGGATGATGTTGTCGGGCGCGAATCCTATGGCCTTGAGCAGTTCGAGACAGGCGATGCCGGCCGCGCCCGCGCCATTGCATACGAGCTTGGTCGATTTGATGTCGCGCCCGGTGAGATCGAGCGCATTGATCAAGCCGGCGGCCGCGATGATCGCGGTTCCGTGCTGGTCGTCATGGAACACGGGGATATCGAGCAGTTCTCGCAATCGCTGCTCGATGACGAAGCACTCCGGGGCGCGGATATCTTCGAGGTTGATCCCGCCCCAGCTCTTGCCCAAGAGCTTCACGCAGTTGACGATTTCGTCGGGATCCTCGGAAGAGACCTCGAGATCGATGGAATCGATGTCGGCGAACCGCTTGAACAGGACCGCCTTGCCTTCCATGACAGGCTTGGCCGCGAGCGCGCCGCGATTGCCCAGCCCGAGAATGGCCGTGCCGTTGGTGATGACGGCGACGAAATTGCCCTTGGTGGTATAATCGAACGCGAGGTCCTCGTTCTCGGCGATGGCGAGCACGGGAACGGCGACGCCGGGCGAATAGGCCAGCGACAGGTCGCGCTGGGTCGCCATCGGCTTGGTTGCCACCACTTCGAGCTTGCCGGGCCGGCCCTGGCTGTGGAACAGCAGCGCTTCCTGGTCGGTGAAGGTGGGCCGTCCACGGCGCCCGTCGTTTTTGGAAGACATCTCAACCCCTTACTACAGCTTTACCGGAGCGGCCGGAGAACCGAGATCACCCATCGAATGTCCGCCGTTCGACGGAAGTCATGAAGCCGTCACCGCCGCCCCCCGCGCCATCATGCTGGCGCGGATAGAGGCTCGTCCACAGCGGCAGGTTGTCTGAACCGGGAATAATTGAATGGCGAGGGCGAGCGGGGTAATCCGTAGCTCGAAGACGCATATTTCTCCAGGGCCTAAAACGGACACCCATGATCCGCTTTGTATTTCGTTTCGTCGGGCTGGTGGCGCTGGCCTTGGGCTTCATCTTCTTGGTTCATGACGGCACCAAGTCGATCGCCGACCAGACCTTGTATCTCAGCAGCGTCAGCTCGACCTGGGAAAACGTGCACCAGAACTCGCTGGCGTCGTTGCAGCCGACGGTCGAGCGCTATGCCGGCGCGTGGGCCTGGCAGGGCGTGATCAAGCCCTACTTCCTCGATCAGCCGGTGTCGCTCGTGCTCGCCATCGTCGGCGCCATCCTGATCCTGCTGGGGCGAAAGAAGAAGCCGTTGATCGGCTACGCCCGCGATTGAAACGATTCGGGCCGCGGCGCCAACGCCGCGGCCCTTGTCCAATCGTCCCGCCATGGTGCCTATTTGAGGGCGTTGACGCCGACCATGCAGGTTTGCAGGTCTTGGGGGCCGGTGCCGCCGCTGCAACCGATCGCGCCGATGAGCTTGCCGCCGACGATCAGCGGCACGCCGCCTTGCGAGCCGATCATGCCGTCGAGCGTGAGCTGGTAGATGAATTCGGCGCCCTTGCCGAGATTCTCCTCGAACACCTTGGTGGGCCGGCGGAAGGTAGCAGCCGCGCGGGCTTTGTGTTGCGAGATCGTGACCGACGCATATTGGGTATTATCCATCTTGGCGAAGTAGACGAGATCGCCGGCTGGACCGACGACCGAGATCGCCATGAACCAGTTGTTCTTCTTCGCCTCGGCCATCGCGGCCTCGACGATCTTCATCGACTGCTCGAGATTGATCGATTCACCGTAGGGTGGCGGCGCGGGCGGCGGGCTGGGCTGTTGAGCTTGCGCGGCGGCGCCGATCACGACCGCGGCGCACGCCGAAAATACCGTCACGACTATATTACGCATTGCGTCTCCTCCACACTGCATCGTTGCCGTCCTTGGATTGGGCACGGCATTGTACGCGCGCAGCATAGGGGTTTGCGATTAGGGGCGAAACGGGCAGGTCCCGATCGCTGCCGAGCGCGCGGCGGTGAATTCCGCGGCACGGCTGCGCCGGTTGCCCGGACGTTGGCGCGAGGCCAAGGCAGGTGCGCCCTGCGCCGGCTGCACCTATATTGGGGTCACGATCACGGGAGACGTCGCCATGTTCATGTTCAAGAAGAAGCTTGAAATGCCGTCGGCCGCCGAGGCGCTTCCCGGCCGTTCGACGGCGATCCCGACCGCGCGGGAGCATTTCGTCCTTCGCCGACCGCTCAAGGGGCCGTATCCGGACGGTCTCGAAACCGCGATGTTCGGTCTGGGCTGCTTCTGGGGTGCCGAACGCAAGTTCTGGGAATTGGGCGATGGCATCTACGCCACCGCCGTCGGCTATGCCGGCGGCCACACGCCCAATCCGACCTACGAGGAAGTCTGCTCTGGCCGCACCGGCCACAACGAGGTCGTGCTCGTGGTCTACGATCCGAAGAAGATCTCCTATGAGCGCCTGCTCAAGACGTTCTGGGAGAGCCACGACCCCACGCAGGGCATGCGCCAGGGCAACGATGTCGGCACGCAGTATCGCTCCGGCATCTACGTGTCCACGCCGGCGCAGCGCAAAGCCGCGGAAGCGTCGAAGGCGATGTACGACAAGGAGCTCAAGACGCGCCGCTTCGATGCCATCACCACCGAGATCGTCGACGCGCCCGCGTTCTATTTCGCCGAGGACTACCACCAGCAATATCTGGCAAAGAACCCGATGGGCTATTGCGGGCTGGGTGGCACCGGCGTGAGCTGTCCGATCGGCATCCCCGCCGAGTCCAAGCAGGCGGCGCAAGCGTAAGGCCGGCGCGGGCCGGCGGACGTCGCCCGGGCGATGTCGGGGCAGACAAGTTGACGCAGCCTACGCCATACCTGCTGACATGGCCCGCTGATATGGATGCGATCCGGACGCGATTGATCTGATCAGCGCACGGTGCGCGTCCCGGAACAGCTCGTCGGAGCAAGGTACGTGTGCAAGACGGCGGCGCGGCTGCGGGATTCCTGCGGCCGCGTCGCTTTCGGGCCTATCATTGTGAATGATCGCGATCGCTGCTGCAGCCCCGGAGCCCGCCATGCGCAAGATCGAGCTGATTATCGAGGCGATTATTTTTCAAACCCGATGGATTCTGGCGCCGTTCTATCTCGGGCTCGCGTTCTGTCTGCTGCTGCTGCTCTATCATTTCGGCGTGCAGATCTTCGAGTTCGTGGTCAAGATCCCGCACGCGAGCGAGACCGACGTGATCCTCGGCATCTTGACCCTGATCGACGTCGTGTTCACCGGAAACCTTGTGCTGATCGTGGTGCTGTCGGGCTACGAGAATTTCGTGTCGCGGATCGAAGCCGACGATCACGACCGGCCGGACTGGATGACCAAGGTCGACTTCGGTGGCCTCAAGCACAAGCTGATGACCTCGATCGTGGCCATCTCGGCGATCCAGCTGTTGCGCGCGTTCATGAATATCGAGCAATACGACAACACCAAACTGGCGTGGCTCGCCGGCATCCATGTCGTGTTCCTGGTGTCGATGCTGGTCGTGGCGCTCGCCGATCGCCTCTCGGATGACGGTGATGAGCCGGAGCACGCCCGTTCCGCGAAAACTTCACGATGACACCGCGGACGGCTGTTTCCTGAAGCCTTTGCGTTGCTCCATTCGCTGTTGCGATGGGCCGACCGCGCCCGCTTGCCACGGGCTGCCCTGCAATCCCTATCGGGGCGCTTTCATTGACGATAGGATGTGGCTTGAACGCGCGCGGGCGGAACGCCCATCGGCGATCTCGCGGCAGAACGCGCACGATGATGCCTGCTCACTCGAGGGAGAGCGTGATGCATGCGGCTCGTTCATTTGTGCTTCTGCTGGCGCTCACAATCTGCTCCGGCCTGCTCGCGCCGGCGGCGGCCGCTGACAAATATCCCAGCCGTCCCGTGCACTGGGTGGTCGGCTTTGCGGCCGGTGGCCCGAACGACATCGTGGCGCGGGTGTTGGGCGAGTGGCTGTCGGCTCACCTCGGTCAGCAATTCGTCATCGAGAACCGCGTCGGTTCGGGCGGCATGATCGCGGCCAATGCGGTGATCAATTCACCGCCCGACGGCTACACCATTATGTTCGTCGCTCCCAACAATGCCATCGGCACCACGCTGTACAAGAATCTTCCGTTCGTCTTCCTGCGCGACACCGCCCCGGTCGCGGGCATGATGCGGCTCACCAATGTCATGGTGGTGCCGCCGTCGCTGCCGGTGAAGACCGTTGCCGAGTTCATCGCCCACGCCAAGGCCAATCCCGGCAAGCTCAGCTACGCCTCCTCCGGCAACGGCACGTCGGTTCACATGTCGGCCGAGCTGTTCAAGATGATGGCGGGCCTCGACATGGTGCACGTGCCCTATCGCGGCTCGTCGGCCGCCTATCCCGACCTCATGACCGGAAAGGTGCATGTGCTGTTCGACAACCTGCCGGGCTCGATCGAATTCGTCCGGACCGGCAAATTGCGGGCGCTGGGCGTGACCACGGCGAAGCGCTCGGATGCGCTTCCCGACATACCCGCCATCGGCGAGGTCGTCCCGGGCTACGAAGCCAGCGTCTGGTATGGCATCGCCGCGCCGAAGGGCACCCCGCCCGAAGCGATCGAGGTGCTGAACAAGGCACTCGCCGCCGCCTTGGCCGACCCGAAGATGCAGGCGCGCATCGCCGAGCTCGGCGGCACGCCGATGCCGATGTCGCCCGCGGAATTCGGCAGGCTGGTCGCCGACGAAACGGAGAAGTGGGGCGCGGTGGTGAGGTCGGCCGGACTATCCGTGGAATGACCGCGCAGGGATTGCCGGCGCAGCGCCTCTGATCTGCACGAACCGCGCGTGAGAGGCCGGACGAATGGCGTCCGGCCCACCGTGCTGGGCAAGCGTCAAAGTACGCGTGCCGGCATGGGCACGCGCACGCCTGCTTACTTTTTCAGATGCTTCTTGAGGAAGTCCATGGCGCGCTGCCACGCGGTCTTGGCGCTCGCCTCGTGGAAGCTCCCGCGCTCGTCGCAATGGAAGCCGTGCTGCGCATCGGGATAGACGAAGATCTCGCTGTCGCCGCCGCGCTTCTTCTTGATCATCTCGACGTCGCTCATCGGAATGGAAGCATCCTTCTCGCCGAAGTGCATTTGCGTCGGCACTTTCGGCTTCTCGTCGGCATTCTTGGCGATCTGCCCGCCGTAATAGCAGATGGCGGCGGAGAGACCGTTGAGCTTGCAGGCCGCGAGGAAGGCGATGGTGCCGCCCATGCAGAAGCCGATGATGGCGACCGGCCCATCCTTCTTCAGTTCGTCGATGGCGGCCTGGGTATCCTTGAGCATCGCCCCCCAATCCGGGTTGGCGACGTATTTGCGCGCATTGGCGATCTCGTCCGGCGTATAGCCGCATTCGAAGTTCTTCTCCTGTCGGTCGAACAGCGCCGGCGCAACCGCGGTATAGCCTTCGCCCGCGAGCCGGTCGCAGACCGCCCGGATGTGATGATTGACGCCGAAGATCTCCTGGATGACTACGATGCCGCCTTTGGACGGGCCGGACGGATCGGCGCGATAGGCACCCAGTTGAAACTTGTCGGCTGACGTGAGCGAGAACTGCTTACCCAAGAGGACCTCCCGTGAATACTGCAAGCCGGACGCAATACCGCCGTCCGGCGTCGGACGGCCGCAATGTCACGCTTTCGCCGCGACAAAGCAACTCCCGCCGGATTCAGGGAACATCTTCCAGCCGAGCATATGCAAGGCACAAGTTCCCCGGCGATGCATCGCGATCAATGCGGAACTCGCAGCCGGACCCGGTTCATTTCTTCACGGCATCGAGGCCGAACGCCTCGGCGAGCAATTCGTAGGAGTGCCGGCGCGCGGCATGATCGTAGATCATGGTGGTGACCATCACCTCGTCGGCCTTGGTGGCGTCGATCATCGCGGTGAGCCGCTCCAGCACCGCCGTCTTGGTGCCGACGAACAGCCGGGCGCGGTTGCGCGCGATCAGGCTGCGCTCGGCCGGCGAGTAGGGATAGACCGAAGCCTCTTGCGGACTTTCGAGCGGCAGATATTCGCCGCGCCGGCGTCGCACGAAATTGAGATCGATGGTGGAGGCGAGCCGCTCCGCCTCGGCATCGCTGTCGGCGCACACCACGGCGCAGGCGAGAATCGCATAGGGCTTGTCGCGGGCGGCGGACGGCTTGAACTGGTGGCGGTAGCTCAGCATCGCGTCGACCGGATCGTGATCGGCGAAATGATAGGCGAAGGAAAACCCGGCGCCGACCATGGCGGCGAGTTGGGCGCTGTAGCCGCTCGACCCCAGCAGCCAGATCGGCGGCAGCGCGACGTCTTCCGGCATCGCGCGCACGGAACGAAAGGGATGATTTTCCGGAAAGGCCCTGCTCTCGAACAGGATCAATTCCTGGAACCGCTGCAGGAAATCGTCGTCGCCGCCGGCATCCTGCCGCCGCCGCAAGGCATAGGAGGTGACGGGGTCGGTGCCCGGCGCGCGGCCGAGTCCGAGGTCGATGCGTCCGGGAAACAACGCCTCGAGCACCTTGAAGCGTTCGGCCACCATGAGCGGGGCGTGATTGGGAAGCATGACGCCGCCCGAGCCGACGCGGATGCGTTCGGTGATCGCGGCAATCTGACCGATCATGATGTCGGGCGCGGAACTGGCGATCGACGGCAGGTTGTGATGTTCGGCCACCCAGTAACGGGTGAAGCCGAGATCGTCGGCAAGCCGGGCGAGGTCGAGCGAGTTGCGCAGCGCAACGGCGCCGGAGGAGCCGGCCGAGACCGGAGAAAGGTCGAGAATGGAAAGGGGAACCATATGGGCCGCGCCGCGATGCGCGCCTCAGAACGGCCAGGGTCGGCGCAGCCGCCAATCCTTCTTCCAGCCGGTCAATTGGCCCTTGCGAAATTGCAGCGCCAGAGCGGAGTCGACGGGATAGAAGCCGGGAATGCCCGGCGATCCATAGGCGAGATAGATTTCCGAGCCCGCCCGTCCGGAATAGTAAACCAGCGGCACCCCGAGCGCGCTCGCCACCTCCTCCGGCGTCATTCCGAAATTGAGCGGGACGATGTTGGACTGGGTGCCGCAAAAGGCGGCCCAGCACACGCAAAGCGACGCAACGACTCGCTTCATGCCAGATCTCGAACGCAATCCCGCTGCCGCCCCCGGCGTGCCGGCATATTCAATCCATTCGCGGACGCGGGCAAGCCCTGTGGCGGGCTCGGCCGTGCCTGGATTGCCGCGACAGGGACGCCTGCGGGGTCGGGAATGGCTGCTCTGGGTCGCGGTCGTCCGCCGCGCCTTCACTCGGCCGCGATCAGACGTTCGGGCGCGTAGGGCAGCGCGCCCATCTGCGCTCCGGCGGGTTTGCTTCCCCAGCAAACGTACCAGGACCCGAACACGAATTGCTCCATCTCGAAATGGTCGGCGACCGCGGCGAGATGCTGCCATGGCTTGATGAGCGGATTGCCGAGCATGGTGTGGCGCATCAACCAGAGGCCGAACGGCAGAATGAATTTGCCGCCCAGCCCTGACGGGACCTTGCCGTCCATGATGACGATGCGGCCGCCCGGGCGCAGCTGTTTCAATGCGTGGTGCAGCACGGCGAGATGGTGCGGCATGGTGTTGTAGGACAGTCCGAACAGCACGGCATCGAGCGGCTCGGGCGCCATGTATTCGGCGGCGTCCTCCTGCGCCAATTCGATATTGGTCCATCGCTCCCGCCCGCACAGCGCGCGCGCCTTCGCCAGCATGCCGTCCGAGAGATCGACGCCGTAGATCCGTCCCTGCGGTCCGACCGCCGCGCGCAGGTAGGGGAAATTGCGTCCGGTGCCGCACCCGATTTCGAGCACGCGCTGTCCCGGCCGCAGCGCCAGCCGTTTGACGGCGTGGGCGCGGAAGCGGGGAGGAACGAAGAATAACCAATCAATAAAACCGATCAGCCCAGCGATACGGTCATAGCGCGCAGCGATGAACGCGCGCTCGCAATCCGCCCATTGATAGGTCACCGTCGCCCCCCTGCGGCATGCGGCTATTGTCGCTGTAAGTACTTGCCGCCGCCCCTGTTTTGCCTCCCTCCACGCGCTGGTCGCGGAGATCCGTCGCGTCGCCACGGTGAAGTGGCGCGCTCGCCGTGGGTAGGAGGCATAAGGTCGCAGAGTTTATGCAATATTTATATCGCGCCGCGCGGCTGCGACGCAGAATCGATGCGCCTTGGGATAAGCCACCCGGTGCGAGGGTGCTGCCCGCCCGGCAGACGAAATCGTCCGCCAGACGATTCCCGCGTCAGCGAACTTGCTCTAGAACACCTGCGCCGGGATCGCCGCGGGCAGGGGACACGCACAATGGACTGGACCGATCGACGCGAACGCTTTCGCGCCACGCTAAATGGCGGGCGCTGCATCCATCCGGCGTCGGTGCATGATCCGATCTCCGCGCGCATCGCGCGGGATCTCGGTTTCGAAGCCGGCATGCTGGCCGGGTCGGTGGCCTCGCTCACGGTGCTCGGCGCGCCCGACATCGTCCTCCTCACCCTCACCGAATTTGCCGCGCAGGCCTATCGCATCAACCGCGCGGCCGATCTACCGCTCCTGGTCGATGCCGACCACGGCTACGGCAATGCGCTCAACGTGAAGCGTACGGTCGAGGAGTTGGAAGCCGCGGGGGTCGTCGGCCTCACCATCGAGGATACATTGCTGCCCACGCCCTACGGCGCGACCGGGACCAGGCTGATCCCGATCGAGGAAGCGGCCGGCAAGATGCGCGCCGCGCTCGCCGGCCGCCAGGATCCGCGCCTGGTCATCGTCGGCCGCACCGCCGCGCTGGCGCTGACCGGCATCGCCGACACCATCGCCCGGCTCAAGGCCTACGAGGCCGCCGGCGTCGACATGCTGTTCATGGCCGGCGTGAAGTCGCGCGCCGAGCTCGACGCCGTCGCCGCCGCGGTCAAGCGTCCGCTGTTCCTCGGCAGTGCCGGCAAGGAGCTTTACGACCTCGATTATCTTTCCGCGCGCAATGTCCGCGTCTGCCTGCAGGGTCACAGCCCGATCATGGCGGCGATCAACGCGGTGCATGCCACCCTGAAGGCGTTGCGCGAGGGCAAGCCCGGCTGGGAATTCGAGAACATCTCGCCGCCCTCGGAGCTCATGAAACGCGCCACGCGCCAAGCCGACTACGCCGGTTGGAGCAGCGATTTTCTCAACGCCAAAACGGCGGGCGGGTGAGCGCGTATTATTCGGCGCGCTCTCAATGCAGTGGCCCTCAGTCGGCGGCGGAAAGCTTGGCCTGGCGGGCGTTGCTCTCGCGCCAGATCAGGAACAGGCCGGACGCCACCACGACGGCGGAGCCCACGATCAGGGAAATGGTCGGGATCTCGCCCCAGACCGCAAAGCCCAGAATGCTCGCCCAGATCAGCGAGAGATAATAGAACGGCGCCACCGCGGACGCCGGCGCAAGATGCAGCGCGCGCGTCCACCAGTATTGGCCGACCGCGTTGGAGGCGCCGTTGAACACGATCCACGCCGCGTCGACCGGCGTCGGGTTGCTCCATCCCAGCGGCAGCAGCAGGGCGAAGAACGCGGTGAGCAAAGTGAGCTGATAGAGCGTCAAGGTTTCCGCCGACTCGGTTGCGGTCATTCCGCGCACCGCGGCGGTGACCGAGCCGTAGAGCACGGCGTTCCCCAGCGCGAACAGCGCGCCGATCTGGAACGTGTCGGCGCCCGGATTGGTGACGATGAGCACCCCGCAAAATCCCACCAGCAGCGCGGCCCAGCGCGCCATGCCCACGGCCTCCTTGAGCAGCAGCGCCGACACCAGGGTCGCGAACAGCGGCGAGGAGAAGTTGATGGCGATGGCGCCGGCGAGCGGCATCAGGCTGAATGCGATGAGCAGAAACGTCTGCGAGCAGCCCTGCGAGGCCGAGCGCATCACGTGATGGCTCAGCCGTTGCGTGCGATAGACGGCGAGACCGGTCCGCGGCAGGATGAACAGCGCGCAGGTGATGAGCGACACCGCGGTGCGGGTGAACAGCACCTCGCCCACCGGATAGGTCGCCACCAGCCACTTCGACGCCGCGCTCGACGCCGCGAACAGGATCGTGGCGGCGACCATATAGGCGATGCCGAGCGGGACGTGCTCCCGCCGTGCGGGTTCCGCTGACACGATCACGTCGGGGCTGCTCGCTTCGGTCACGGCCTCGTTATGGCACGTCAACGCGCCGACCGTCATTCCCGCGCAACATGACCGGCCCGCCAATTTGGTCATTGCCAGCGGCGGCCCGGCGCGGGCGGAGTGGAAGCCTGACCGCCGCATCAGCGGGAGGGGCGCTTGTCGACGATGGTCGTTTTCGACATGGTTGGCGCCGGCCCCTTTGAGATCAAGAACCGCTTCGGGAGGAACGCACCATGGGTGACAACGGCGCCAAACCTTCGCGCTCGACAACGGCTGGAGTCGACCGGCGCGCGCTGCTGACATCCGCCGCCGCGGTGCTGGCATCGACCGCGCTCGAAGGCATCGCGCGGCCCGCCGTCGCCCAGCGCGGCCCGGTGCGCACTCTCATCAAAGGCGGCGTGGTGCTCAGCTACGATCCCGCCGTCGGCGATTTCGCGCGGGCCGATGTGCTGATCGAAGACCGGAGGATCGCCGCCGTGCGCCCGGACATCAGCGCCGACGCGGCCGTGATCGACGCGTCGCGCATGATCGTGCTGCCCGGCTTCATCGACACGCACCATCACTTCTATCAAAGCGCGTTGCGCAACGTGCTGCCCAACGGGGTGCTCGCGGACTATTTCCGCGACATTTCTGGCGCCGCCACCAATCACTACCGTCCGGAAGACGCCTATATCGGCAATCTGATCGGCGCGTTGCGCTCGCTCGATGCCGGCATCACCACCATCACCGACCTGTCGCAGGTCTCCAATACGCCGGAGCACAGCGATGCCCTGATCAAGGGCCTGACCGAGTCGGGCATCCGCGCGATCTATGCCTATTCGCGCGGATCGGGTCCCGGCGCCAAATATCCGGACGACGTCGAGCGCTTGCAGAAGACGTACTTCTCCTCGGCCGACCAGCTGGTGACGCTGGCGCTCGGCACCGCGGTCAACAAGGAGCAATGGCTGCTCGCCCGCCGGCTCGGCCTGCGCATCTTCACCCACGTGGTCGGCGGCAATCGCGGGCTCGGGCCCGAGGACGTGGTGAAGCTCGGCGATGAGGGCCTTATGGGCCCGGACAACGTCTATATCCATTTCACCAACGCCACCAACGACCAGATGCGGCGGATCAAGGACACCGGCGGATGGCTGTCCATCGCCTGCCCGATCGAGATGGCCATGCGTCACGGCATGCCGCCGATCCAGCAGGCGCTCGATGCCGGCATCCGTCCGAGCCTCTCGAGCGACGTCGAGACCACCATGGCGGCCGACATGTTCACGCAGATGCGCTCGGTCTTCACCCTGCAGCGCGCGCTGCTCAACGACCGCTCGATCAAGGGCGAGAAGGATCTGCCGCCGCTTCTCAGCGCGCGCGACGTGATCGAGTTCGCCACGCTGCAGGGCGCCCGCGCGGACGGGCTGGAGGCAAAGGTCGGCACGCTCACGCCGGGCAAGGAAGCCGATATCGTGATGCTGCGCACGGATCTGACCAACACGCTGCCGTTCAACAGCGCCTATGGTGCGATCGTCACCGCGATGGACACCAGCAATGTCGATACGGTGATGGTTGCGGGCAAGGTGGTCAAGCGCGCCGGCAAGCTCGTCGGTGTCGATCTCGACCGCGTGGGACGGGACGCGGCCGCCTCGCGCGATTACCTCGTGGGCAAGCTCGGGTGGCCGCGCTCGGTCATCGACACGAGCTTGTCCGGTCATTAGCGAGTGCCCGCGCGCTCGATGATGGAGGAGGTCGCCGGTGGAGAGGGCTGAACGGGGAGGGCGGTGGGTCGCCGGCGCCGCGGC
>Ga0114129_10010737_pt1 | contig 13054 bp, 11 predicted proteins | sample RhiMetdeltSRZDD1_FD_80071 | JGI IMG/M metagenome (GOLD analysis project Ga0114129, IMG submission 80071) | Populus rhizosphere microbial communities from Tennessee, USA - Rhizosphere MetaG P. deltoides SRZDD1 (version 2) (version 2) | ecosystem: Host-associated > Plants > Roots > Rhizosphere >...
ATCCTGTCGCGATGAGCAGGAACTTCAACGTATCGGGATGCAGCGGTCGCACGTGGGTGATGTCTCGGATGTAGCTCTCGAAGAAGGCGAACCAACACGCGGGGTTGATGGTCTCGAGCACGATCGGCGCACCCGGCCGGAGCGCATCGAATGTCGCATCCAGCACGTGCGTCAGGTAGGCGGGCTCGAGGTGCTCCACGACCTGCGCGGCAAACAGTCCGCCAAGTGAGCCCTCTGGGAGGCTCCGTAAATACGTCAGCGCGTCTGCCTTTGTCGCGTCGAGTCCTTTCTCGTGACAGACGTCTACCATGGCGTCGTTCAGATCGATGCCGCGCCCGGTCACGCCGTGCTCGCGCAGCAAGCCAAGGAACTCGCCGCGCCCGCATCCAATGTCGAGCACGTCCCTCGCGCGTGCGAAGATCGGCAAGTACTCTTTCAACCGCGCTTCGATGTCGGCATGCGAACCGCGAAACTGATCCTCGAAGCCGACGTACTTGTGGCTGAGCGCATCGACAGGCGCAGCCAGCGGCGCGCTGGCCGTCGATGGGACGTTCGACGCAACACCGCTTGCGCCTGTGGGCTGTCGCGCCATCTCCTTCGAGAGCCGCTGCGTCGCCTGCTGAAGAACACCGACGGACACCCGCAGCTCTGCGTGCTCGGTGCGCATGGCGCTCATGATCGATTCCATCCGTCGCTCGCGCGCAGCCAGCGCCTCTCGGTACCGTTCCAGCTGGTCGAGCAGCAGCGCCGTCTGCTCGAGCGACGTGTGGACGAGGTTGATGTATTGCACGACGCCGGCGTTGAACGTCTCTTGAGGACCGAGCAGGCGTGCGAACGCCCGGCGTGCCATGTACGCAAGCCGATGTTTGAGCGACGCAGAGAAGGGACGCTCGGGCGAGACGCGCCAGGACGTGTTCAGCCGCTCGATGAGCGCAGTGCTTGGGGAATGTTCGTCGCTGTCGGCCATGCGGTCGCGACTATCGGCCGATGACGCCTTCGACGGGGCTGCTCGCGGTCGCGTACATCTTTCGCGGGATCCGGCCGGCGAGCCATGCGAGCCTGCCGGCGATCACGGCATGCTTCATCGCGTCGGCCATCGCCACCGGATGCTCCGCGCCAGCGATCGCCGTGTTCATGAGCACGCCATCGGCGCCGAGCTCCATGGCGAGCGCCGCGTCGGACGCGGTGCCGACGCCGGCGTCCACAATCAGCGGCGCTCGCGCGAACTCGCGAATGATGCGAATGTTGTTGACGTTCTGAATTCCAAGGCCTGACCCAATCGGTGCACCGAGCGGCATGACCGCGGCGGCGCCCGCGTCCTCGAGCTTGCGGCAGGCGATCGGGTCGTCGTTCGTGTACGGCAGCACGACGAACCCTTCCTTCACCAAGACCCGCGTCGCCTCGATCAGGGCTTCGTTGTCGGGGAAGAGCGTCCGCTCATCACCGATGACCTCGAGCTTCACCCAGTTCGACAACCCCGCTTCGCGGCCGAGTCTCGCCGTGCGGATCGCATCCTCCGCCGTATAGCAGCCCGCCGTGTTGGGCAGAATGAACATGCGGCTGGTATCGATGTAATCGAGCAGCGACTCGCGCGACCGATCCGAGATGTTCACGCGTCGAACCGCGACCGTCACCATGTCGGCGCCCGAGGCCTCGTGCGCCTGCGCCATCACCGCGTGCGACGAGTACTTGCCCGTGCCGACAATCAGCCGCGACTTGAGCGTCCGCCCTGCGATCACGAAGGGTGAATCAGTCAAATTAACCGCCACCTACGAAATTGACGATTTCGAGCCGATCGCCCTCGCCCACGATGACCTCGGGATACGTCTGCCGCTTGATGATGGCGAGATTGTGCTCCACCGCCACCCTGCGTGGATCGATCTCCAGCTTGGCCAGCAGGCCGGCCACGGAGATCGGCTGTTCGAGCTCGAAGCGTTCGCCGTTGAGTGTGATGACCATTGGTGCAGGGGCATTGACGATTGACGAGGGACGATTGCCGGATTTGAGTGCGTCAATGCACCAATGAATTGGTCAATCGTCCCTCGTCAATCGTCAATCCAACCCTTGAGTTCAGCCTACTGCGCGCAATTCCCGTAAGTCAAGGTAAGCCATGCGGTTGGCCCCGCTATCGGAGTCTCGTCGGGGGGCCGATACACGAAGCGTATCCCTTCTCGATGACCCTCAAGCCGCTGCCGCGCATCGTCACCCGCCCGCTCGCCTTTCTCTCGCTCATTGCGTGGCTGGTCACCATGGCGGCGCTGGTGAATCGCTCGTACCTCCAAGCCTCGCCGGCGAATCTCGCGACAGACCTGGCGCGATACGGTCCAACGGCCGTCTGGCGCGGCGTGTATTACCGCGGCGAGAAGATCGGCTTCACGGTCAGCCAGACGACGAGAACAGACGAGGGTTTCGAGCTGCTGGAAGACGGCCGCCTGCAGATGGTGATGCTCGGTCAGGATACCGCCGCGACGATTCACACGGCCGCGCGTGTCGATTCGTCGTTCGAGCTGCGCTCGTTTGATTTCTCGCTCGACCCTGGCACCGGCCCGATCCTCGTCAAGGGCACGATTGATTCATCGGCAGGCAACCAGTACCGACTCACCCTGGCGATCACGTCAGGTCAGGCGACTCGTACCGAGACGAGAGAACTGTCGGAACCGCCGGTCATGTCGTTGAACCTGTCGCGCGTGCTTGCCAGCGGCGGCTTGTCTCCAGGTTCGCACCACATGTGGACCGTGCTCGATCCGGCCACGCTGCAGAGCGCAGTGATGAGCGTGAGGGTCGGCGAGAGGTCCATGGTTCGCGCGAACGAGACCATCGTTCCTGCTTTCCGTGTTGAGACGGACTTTCAAGGGCTGACGACGACCTCCTGGGTGACGGACACAGGCGACGTCGTACGCGAGGAGAGCCCGCTCGGCTTGATGACCGTGCGTGAATCGCCCGAGCGTGCCCGCGGGTTGGCAGTGCCGGGGCGGGTGCAGGCAGACCTTCTCAAAGCGGCGGCCGTCGTCCCGACCATGTCCGGGCGCATCGACGACCCACGAGACGTCCGGCGACTTCGCTTGCGGCTCGACGGGGCACAGATCGCGCCGGACCATCTCGATGGAGAGGGTCAACGCGCCACCGGAAACGTCATCGAGCTCGTCGATCCGCAGTCGCTGCAGCCCGGACCGCTCGATCCTGATGTCGGGGCGCAGTACCTCAAGCCAGAGCCTCTGCTCGAAAGCGACGACCCCGAGATTCATGCGGTGGCGGTGCAGGCGGTTCGCGGTGCGGTCGACGATCGGACGCGTGTCGAGCGTCTGACGCGATACGTCAACGGCCTGCTGGACAAGAGGCCAACCGTCAGTCTGCCGTCGGCGCGCGAGGTCCTTCGCACCAAGGTCGGCGACTGCAACGAGCACACCGCGCTGTACGTGGCAATGGCGAGGTCGATTGGCATCCCGTCCCGCATTGCCGTTGGTCTCGTCTTCATGCACGGCGCCTTCTACTACCACGCGTGGCCGGAGGTGTACATCACCGAGGGGTCACGCCGTGGCCTGTGGCTCCCGGTCGATCCCACGCTGAATCAATTCCCGGCAGACGCCACACATCTGCGTCTGACTCGCGGAGGCCTCGACAAACAGGCGTCGGTCCTTCCTCTGCTCGGGCGACTGCGCATCACCGTGCTCGATGTCGATCTCTCGCCAGACGCCAACCGAGTGATCGTCGGGCGCCAGGCGGAGCCCGTCGATCTGAGCTCGGTGGCGGTCAGCCTGCCGACTGCTCAGTCATCCCGCTGCTCGTGTTCTGGAAACGACGAATGATAGCCATCAACGATCTCGCGAAGACGTATGGCCGGTTCACGGCCGTGGACGGCATAAGCCTGCACGTGGAGCCGGGTGAGATTCACGGATTCCTCGGGCCCAATGGCGCCGGCAAGACGACAACCCTGCGGATGATTGCGGGACTGCTGAAGCCGACATCCGGCCGCATCCTCGTCAACAACCACGACATGGAGACCGATCCCGAAGCCGCGAAGTTGTCGCTCGGATTCATTCCCGATCGGCCATACATCTACGACAAGCTCACCGCCGGAGAGTTCCTCACGTTCCACGCTGGACTCTACGGCCTGTCCAACGGAAGCGTGCAGGGTCGCGTGCACGAGATGCTCGACCTCTTCGAGCTGCGACCGTGGGAACACGAGCTGATCGAGAGCTTCTCGCACGGGATGAAGCAGCGGCTCGTGATGAGCTCTGCGTTCTTCCATCGCCCGCAGGCCGTGGCCGTCGATGAGCCGATGGTCGGCCTCGATCCTCGCGGCGCCCGGCTGATCAAGGACGTCTTCAGACATATGAGCGAGCGCGGCGTCGCGATCCTCATGAGCACGCACACCCTCGAAGTCGCGCAGGAGATGTGCCACCGCGTGAGCATCATTCAAAAGGGCCGCATCATCGCGCAGGGGACCGTGGATGAAGTCAAGCAGCTCGCGGGAGGCGCCACCGACGAACACCTGACGTCGGTGTTCCTGAAGCTCACCGGTGGAAGCGGGCTTCAGGAGATCGACGAGATCTGATGACGTCCGCGTTTCCCTATCTCTTGCTGCCGCACGTGTGGGCGTCGCGGAACCGCCTGCGCCGGCGCGAACATGGCGACACGCTTCGAGGTCTCCTCTTCGGCGCGGTGGGCATTCTCGTCTGCGGCGCGCTCTTCTGGGGCGCTTACTGGCTGACGTCGCAGCTGTCCGCCTACGAGGAGTTCGGCGAGTACCTGTTGCGGCTGGGTCTCTCGTGGCTTTTCCTCTCGTTCCTGGCGTTCCTCGCGTTCAGCGGCATCGTCACGGCACTCTCGACATTCTTTCTGTCCGACGATCTGCGGCTGCTGATGACCAGTCCGATTGCGGCTCGCCGCCTATTTGCGGCGCGCTTCACACGAACGCTCGGATCGGCGTCGTGGATGGTGGTGATCTTCATGGCGCCAGTGCTCGGGGGCGTCGGCGTGGGGAGTTGCGCACCGCCCGCGTTCTATCTCACGGCAGCAGCCACCTCCGTGCCGTTTGCGATCATTCCGGTGGCGATCGGCGCCGCATGCACGCTCCTCGTCGTCAACGTCTTTCCGGCCCGACGTGCGCGCGACCTGTTGATGCTGATGGGCCTCGTCTTCGCGGTCGGGATCGTGCTCGTGTTGCGATTCATTCAGCCGGAGCGGCTGCTCCGGGTGGAGTCGCTGCCGGATATTACGGACTTCTTCGCAACGCTGCAGTCGCCAATCACGCCACTCTTGCCCTCGTTCTGGGCGGGCGAGGCACTCTTTGCGGGTCTCCATGGAAGCGTGGACTGGCTTCACCAGGCGGCGTTGTGGACGACGGCGGGTGCATTCGTTGTGTCGCTTTCGTGGGCGCACGAGCGTTGGCACTTCGCGGGCTACAGCCGATCGCAAGAGGCGCCAAAGACCCGATTCGCGCGCTTTGCGGCGCTCGATCTGCTCGCGGCGACCCTGCCGCTCTCGTCAGTCCGGCGTCAGCTGCTCGTCAAGGACGTCAAGATCTTCCTGCGCGACGTGAGTCAATGGGTGCAGCTGCTCCCGCTCGTCGCGCTCGTGTTGTTGTATCTCTACAACTTTCGAGTGCTCGACCTCGAGCGGCTGCCATTCGTGGCTGGCTTCGTGAAGAACGTCTACGCCTTCGTCAATCTCGGCATGGCGGGGTTCGTGATGGCCACCGTCGCCGTTCGATTCGTCTTTCCAGCAGTCTCAGCGGAGGGTGCGTCGTTCTGGATCATTCGCACGTCTCCGATCTCGATGCAGGATTTCTTGTGGTCGAAGTTCTGGACCGCGGTCGTGCCGGTCCTCGTCTTCACCGAGGTCCTGACCGTCGCGGCGAACGAACTCCTCGGCACCGATCCGTTTCTGAAGATCGTTGCGGCGGGCGGCATCTTCTTCATGACGTTCGCGCTCGTCGGACTCGCCACCGGGCTCGGCGCGCGGTATCCGCGCTTCGGCGCGGACGCCACGCAGGCTGCCGGATCCTACGGCGGCGTGATGTTCATGATCCTCGCCGTGCTCCTGATCATCGTGACGATTGCGCTCCTCGGTTGGCCCTCGTCCCTCTACATGATGTCGATGACGGGGCAGCATCGCTGGAGGCTGACGCCTGAGAGGCAGCTGCTCATCGCGGCGTGCTTCAGCGCCGTGATCGCGATCTGCCTGACGACGTGGTGGATCGCAATGCGCTCAGGGGTCAGAGCGCTCGAGGCGATGCGCGAGTAAGACCTCTCGTCAGCGACACCGCGCATTCATGGCTTGGTGTACTTATTCCTCGGGTCCTTGCCGACGATGTGCTCGACGTCCTGGTTGTTTTCGTTGCAGATGTATTCCATCAGCTCTGTGCCGGCCTCATACATATGATCGCCGTAGAGCGTGAAGGGCTTTGTGAACGTGCCGGGATCATCGATGGTGACCTCGTAGAGCAGCGAGCCGAAGTTCGGGCGCCGATAGCGCTCGATCGTGTGGAGCTTCTCCGTATGGGGGTGCCCGGCGAAGTCGAACCAGAATCGTTCGTTGAAGCCGACCGTGTCGATGACGAGCGTATCGCCTTCCCAGCGACCGACGGAGTGTCCGTACCACGTGGGATCGGGATCCTTGGGATGTGCGCGGCCGTCCATGAAGATCTGCCGGTAGCTATGAATGTTGCCTTCGAACAGGAAGAAGATGTGCGACGGCGTCTGAACGATTCGCCAGGGATAAGGCGCCTGCCGCGGCACGCCGGCCGGTAGACACAACGCTTCGGGATCGTCCTTCGAGAGCCGCTCGAGGGTGACCTTTAACGCCCATGGTTGGATCGGGAGCGTCTCTCCAGGCTTCAACGCGTCGTTGATGTCGTAGATAAAGCGGCGATCGGCGCTCCAGATGCCGGAGAGGTCGACCTTGCCGTCCGCCGTTCGAGGCGTTGCCGCGGGCGCGGGTGCGCGCGGCGCTCGTTGAATGGCTTCTCCTTGTGCCGCCGCCGTCGCGGCGGTGAAAACCCCGCACATCGTCGCAATCGCAATGCTGCGCAGCATGGTGGTGTGCCTCCCGACTGTCCCGAATACTACCCGACTTCCGAATCCCGGATGGCGCGTCATAGACGCTGCGCGCAGACGGCGGCGCCGAGCAGGCCGGCCTCGTCGTTGAGGATCACATGAACGGGAACCTTCGATAGCAGCGTGTCCATTGGTGCTTTGGTGACGAACGCTTCCATGAAGCTCCCGTCTTTCAACGCAGGCAGGATCTTCCTGGCGATTCCGCCGCCCACGAACACGCCTGCGCTGGCCATGCCCCGTAGCGCGAGATTGCCGGCTTCGGCGCCGTACGCACTGACGAACATCCGCAACGCCTCCGCACACCCCTGGCACCGTCCACCCATCGCTGATTGAGTCACCAGCGCCGGCGCGTCGGGGACGTCGAGCGACTCGACGACCGGACATTCCCCGCCCCTGTGCGTGAAGCGGTGCACGTTGAGGAGGCCAGGTCCGCTGAGCACGTGTTCGACTTCAGCGCGGCCGTACAGATGGCGAAGCATACGGACGAGCTCGAGCTCGCGGTCGGTGCGTGCCGCGAAATCAGCATGACCGCCCTCCGTTGCCACTGCGGTCAGTTGCCCTCCGACGCGATGGAGCAGCGCTTCGCCGAGTCCGGTACCTGCCGCAATCACCGCGGCGTTTCCTTGAAGCTCAGCCGAACCCTCTTGCAGGACTGCGAGCTCGTCGCCGGTCAAGAGCGTAACCGAGCTCGCCATCGCCTCGAGATCGTTCAGCAGCCGTACTCGCAGCGTGCCGAACCGGTTGGCGACATCTTCGGCCGAAATCTGTAAGCCGACGTTGGTCAGCGTAGCGCGATCACTCACCACAGGGCCCGCGACACCCAATGCCGATGCCTCAACCGTGAACGGTTCGCGCACGTCGTCGGCAAACGCGCTCAAGATGTCGATGAATCGCGAATACGATGCGGTCGGATAGTTGCGGAACACGCGAACGACTGGTCTGGGGCTGCCCCGGTCGAACAAACCGAGCAGCGTTTTCGTGCCGCCGATGTCGCCTGCAAGAAGCATGAGTCGTCTGTCGTCGCTAGAAGGGCTGTCGTCGACACGACAAGTTCACGTGAGAACGTCCATTCCTGATCCGTGTGGATTATAGTTGTGGCGCGTGGCCACACTTGGTTCCGCTGCTGTCTCGCGTCGACAGGTGCTCGAGCGCTGTAAGCACGTGCGAGACGATCACCTCCGCTACATGCAGAAGTGGGGGATCATCCGGCCTGCACTCCGCGCGCACGGCGAAGCGTTCTACGCGTTCACGGATCTCACGATCATTCGGCAGGCCGAGGGCGAGTTGGCCGAGGGCGCGAGCTTTCGCGCGGTCATGCGGAATCTGGTCGCCATGCGCAACGGTCAGCTGGCGTTCGACTTCCGACTCGAAGCACGGCCCGCCAAAATCCTGCAGCTGAAGCGTCCGGAGCCGCCACCGCTGGCGGCACTCATGGACGCCACGCCTCGATTTGAAGCGTCCAGTGCCGAGCGTCAATTCGTCGCCGCATCGACGCTCGACGACGGCGATCCCGGGCATTTCGATCAAGCGCTCTCGGGCTATCGACGCGCGCTGGAGCTCGATCCCGATCTCGTGCCCGCCCTGATCAACCTCGCCAACATTCACTACTCGCGAAACGAGATTGCCGAGGCCCAGGCACTCTACGAGCGCGCCATCCTGCTGGAGCCCGACGTCTTCGAGTCGCACTTCAACCTCGGGAACATCTTTCACGACCTCGGTCGCTACTCTGATGCGCGGACTTGTTATCGCGATGCCTTACGTCTGAATCCGACGTACGCGGACGCGCATTTCTATCTGGCGGTCACGCTCGAGAAGAATGGGCAGTCGCAGGAGGCGCGTTTGCACTGGCGCGCGTACCAGGAGCTGGCACCCAACGGAGAATGGGTGCATCTCGCCAAAGAATTCTCTGATTAATACCTAGTACCGGTACTCGTCAGGATTGCGTTTCTTCGGCGCTCTGCGCAGCTTGTAGTACTGGCAGTCTTTGCACCACGCGTCCGGATCGAAGCCGGTGGTACCCGCATACGGCTTGACCTCACGATGCGTGCAGAACGCGGCGTTGCCGTCTTCGGCGGGCTGCTGCCAACGGCAGGACGTGAAGCGCACGAAGCCGGTCGACTGCGCTGGTGTTCCCGCAGGTTCGGTCTGAGCCGCTGCGCCCGGGTTGTCGTCCGGCGGGCCCATCGGATCGTTATTGAAGTTGAACGCCAACGGCTTTCTCCAGCGCGCGAAGCGCGCGTACTTCTTCGGGCGCCACCAGTGTCAGGGCGCTTCCCGATGATTCCGATCGGCCCGTCCGGCCCACACGATGGACGTACGCCTCGGGCGTGTCCGGAACCTCATAGTTGACGACGTGTGCTATGCCGTCGATGTCGAGGCCGCGCGCGGCCACGTCGGTGGCAACCAGTACGGGATAGGTTCCTGTCCGGAACCCTTCTACGGCCGCCATCCGCTGTTGCTGGGTGCGATCGGCGTGGAGCGATGCCGCACGGATGCCCATACCACTCAATCGACCAGCCAGCCGCTCCGCTCCAATCTTAGTACGACAGAAGACGAGCACCGGGCCAGTGGCCTCGTCTCGGAGCCAGCGACCGAGCCACTGCGTCTTCTCGCCTGCGGCAACGGTATGAATGGAGTGTGAGATGGTTTGGGCCGGCCCGCCGCGTCGCCCGACCTGCACGTATTTCGGATCGCGCAGGAATTCCTGCGTCAGCTTCAACACTTCGGCAGGCATCGTCGCTGAAAAGAGCAGCGTTTGCCGGCCCGCTGGAAGCGCAGTCAGGATGCGTTGCACATCGGGCCAGAAGCCCATATCGAGCATCCGATCCGCTTCGTCGAGGACCAGCACCTCGAGGGCGCTGAAATCGGTCGAGTCGTGCCGCATGTGATCCATCAAGCGCCCCGGTGTCGCGACCACGATGTCCACACCAGCACGGAGCGCCCGTTCCTGTATATCCATCGGTACGCCGCCGAAGACAGCGATGCTCGACACGGTCGTGTGGTACGTCAAGCCCTGAACCTGATCCTCGATCTGCACGGCCAGCTCGCGCGTGGGCGCGAGCACGAGCGCTCGGGTGCGCGGCGGTTGTGGCGGCGGCTCATTGAGAAAGCGCTGCAGGATCGGAACGAGGAACGCGGCCGTCTTCCCGGTGCCGGTCTCTGCGCACGCAATCACGTCGTCGCCGACGATGGCGAGCGGTATGACGCCGCTTTGAACCGGGCGCGTATCGCTCCAACCGAGATCGCGGATGCCACCGAGCAGACGCTCGTCGAGTGAGAGCTTGTCGAACGGAATCGGCGCCGGATCGAAGGCCGATGGCTCGTAGGCCAGCACTGCCGGTTCCGGCCTCGTAACGAACTGCGGGATGCGACGACGCGGAGGCCCACGGCGTCCCCGACGTCTCTGAGGTGATGGGTTGACGTGGCTACTCAAGATTCTTGGCTTACCTGGCGCGGAAGGTGATGATGCCGCGAACGGGATCGTAGGGGGACACACCAACGGTGACACGATCACCCGGTACTACTTTGATCCGGAAGCGCCGCATCCGCCCGCTCAATTGCGCTAATACTTCGTGTCCCGCATCGCACTGAACTCGGTAGAGCCCGCCCGAATGGACGGCCACCACCGTGCCTTGCATATCGATCAGATCGTCTTTACTCAATACCTCATCCTTCCGTCGCCTAGCAATCAGTGTGCCACATTGCGAGGCATCAAGCAAATCCAGCATTTTCCTGGGGTTAATCGCAACGCCACGATCACAACGATCGCACTGCCTGCTCGACCTGCGCGGCAAGCGCCGCGTAGTCTTCGCCGCGTAACCGCAGCGGCGTGCCGAAGGCGACACGCACGCGACCCGGTCGAACGAATGAGCTGCCCATGGGCATCAAGCGATCGACGTCGTCGATCCGGACGGGGACGATCGGCACGTCCAGTCGTGCGCTGATCATCCCAATCCCCCCGCGAAACGGCTTGATGTCGCCGGTCTTCGACCGCAGGCCCTCGGGAAAGATCAAGATCGACCATCCCGTCCCGGTCAGCTCGCCGATGTACTTCAACGTCTGTCGCGCGCCCGCCTCGCGTTGCGGCAGCGGGAAGGCGTTGAAGTAGAACGCGGCGAGGTAGTAGTTGAGTGAATTCGTGAACCACTCTCGCCACGTATGGTCCGCCGGGAAGAAGTGCGCCTTGAAGAACTCTTTTGCCATCGCAGGGGCGACGCGCGCTCGCAATCGACCGGGCAGGGCCGACAGGATGACAGGGACGTCCATGTGACTTTGGTGATTGGACGCGAAGATGACCGGGCCGTCGATCGTGCGCAAGCCCTCGAGGCCCTCGATGCGAGCGTGCGCGAAGGCTCTCGTGAGCGGCACGATCCATGTGGCGTGTGAGAGACGACGTATCACCTGCACGGGCCACGAGCGGTTCCACGACGGGAACTCAACGGGTTCGTCGATGGTCGTGGACGTTGGCTGCTGTTCGACCAATAGCTTGAGATCCGAGATGTTCGCCGCTTCCGAGAATCGTCCTTCGTCGAGCCGCGTCTGGAATCGATCCTCGAGGGCGACCATCAGCTCGACCCGCTCGAGCGAGCTCAGGCCCAACTCCTCGAGCGTGGTCGCGGCCGTGACGCTCCTGCCATGCGCGAATCGTGCGATCAGCGATTCCACGGAATCGCCGGTGGGCTTTGCGATCGGCGCGCCCCCGGAGCGGACCCAGTCGCGTATCGCGCTGCGTTTCAGTTTGCGCGTCCCATCCGTGCGCGGCAGCTCGGATCCCGGCCAGATCGAGGACGTACGAATTCGCTGGTGGTCCTGGAGGTGTACGTTCGCTTCCCGGATGACGGTGTCGGGATCGGTTCCCGAATCCAGCAGGAGGACGGCGTGTACTCGCTCCTGGGCGCCGTCGATTGCGCCGACGACCGCCGAGTCGCGGACGCCGGGCAATGCATTCAGCATGTGCTCGACGTCTTCGGGAAAGACGTTCATGCCGTCGGGCAGCACGATCATTTCCTTCTTGCGGCCCTTGATGAACAATCTGCCGTTGGCGTCGCGCTCGCCAATGTCGCCGGTATGGAGCCAGCCTTCATCGTCGAAGACTCGGGATTCGGGATTGGATTTTTGGGATTCGGAGCCGTGGGCTTTCGGCATTGAGCCATGGGCATTGGGCATTTCACTCGTGTAGTACCCGGAGGTCACGTTCTCACCGCGGACGAGAATCTCGCCGTCGTCTGCGATGCGGATCTCGACGCCTTCGATCGGCGTGCCCACCGATCCCTTGCTCATCTTGAAGGGGTGGTTGAGGGTCACGATCGGCGCGGTCTCGGTGAGGCCGTAACCTTGAATCACCGCGAAGCCAATCCGGCGCCAGAATTCCTCGACGTCGGGAGGCAGCGGCGCCGCGCCGACGACAAAGGCCCAGAATTTCAAGCCGAAAGCCGTATGCACGCGCCTGTACTTCCACCAGCGGCCGGGAATGGAAATGCCGTCGGGTGGTGGCTCGGCTGCCTCGGGAAACGTGGCTACGATGTGCTCGCGGAGGAGGTCGAGGATTTTCGGCACGCACACGAGAACCGATACGCGTCGTGTCTTGATCAAGTGCAGCACGTCGTGCGGGTTGAAGCTCCGCGTGAAGATGACCGTGCCGCGAACCATCGGCGGAATGTTCGTCGCCATCGACTGCCCGAACATGTGACTGAGTGGCAGGAGATTGACGAACCGGAGTGGATGAAATGGCCACGCGTACTTGCGGTATTTCATCACCTCGCGTTCGACCGGGACGATGTTCGCCAAGACGTTCCGGTGACGAATGACGACGCCCTTTGGCTCGGCCGTCGCGCCAGATGTGAAGATGATTTGAATCACGTCGTCCCGTGAGATCGGAACCGTCGGCATCGGTCCATCGGCCCGCCAGTCCAGGTCAGCGAAGCGCCAGACCCTGGTGTCCGACCCCCGCTCCGACACCGGCTCTGACCCTTGCTCTGACCCTTGCTCTGACCCCG
>Ga0114129_10010738_pt1 | contig 13052 bp, 12 predicted proteins | sample RhiMetdeltSRZDD1_FD_80071 | JGI IMG/M metagenome (GOLD analysis project Ga0114129, IMG submission 80071) | Populus rhizosphere microbial communities from Tennessee, USA - Rhizosphere MetaG P. deltoides SRZDD1 (version 2) (version 2) | ecosystem: Host-associated > Plants > Roots > Rhizosphere >...
CCGCCGTGCGAATCCACTCGACGCATCGCTCGGGTGTATAGCGGTCCGAAGTATCTTCGCTTCCGTCGTACGCGATCTGGCATAACCAGCGCCCGCACGCGTCTAGCGGCTGAAAGACTCCGCGCGCCGCTGGATGCGCGACCCAATATAGGATTGCCGGCCGGTGCGCCACCCACGGATCAAGATCAGCAAAGAAGTAGACGTTTACGAAATGACCGAGTCCCTGCGGGCCCTCGAGCTCGCTCCCGAGTTGCCGGCGGACCGCGCTGTCCGCTCCGTCCGCCGCGATCAAGTACTCGGTTTCGACCTCATACGCCCGCCCGCTCGACTGCTCCGTAACCTCCACTACGACACGGTCGTCGTCCTCCACTGCGCCGCGCGCGATGCGGCCTGCCTCGTGTCCGAAGCGAACATCTGCTAAGCCGGTTGCCTCGGCCCCCCGTCGCATAATCGGCTCGAAGATGTCCTGCGACGATAGCAGCGGCACCTCCGGGCTCACGCTTGGACCTCGTCCCGAAAAGCCCTTGGTCTGCATTCTTCCCAGCTCTTCCCCGGCGAGCGTCCGCGTGTAAATGATCTGGCTGGTCCAGCCCAGAGGCAGGTTCACCGAGACAAGCTCGTCGTGTACGGTTGGACCCCAGCCGCGGGCTATCTCCATCGTCCGCGTGTTCAGGTTGCGCGCCTTGGGGTGCCAGGTCGTTCGGTCGTGGCGCTCCACGAGCAGCGTGCCAACGCCGTGCCGAGAAAGCTCCAGCACGGCGGCCAGGCCAACTGGCCCGCCGCCCACTACGACGACTGGGACCCGCTCCACGATCCCTACTGGGCGGGCTGAGCGTTGGCGACCCGCTGATCGGCGCCGTAGCCGCCGGGAGGCCCAGCCTGGAAGCCGCCGTCGACTGGTAGCGCGACGCCCGTGATGAACGAAGCGTCGTCCGAAGCGAGGAACGCCACGGCGCGTCCGACTTCCTCCGGCTCGCCGACGCGTCCGACCGGGTGCGCCCGCGCCATCCGCTCCCACAGTTCCTCCGGCGTCGCGCCCATCGCCTGCGCCTGCTGCAGAAACGGATCGAGGATCGGCGTGCGGATTACGCCCGGGCACACGCAGTTCACGCGAATGCCCATCGCGCCCCATTCCACGGCGAGGGACTTCGTGAACAGGACTACGCCTCCCTTCGAGGCACAGTACGGCGAGAGCATCGCCGTGCCGATCAGGCCGGCATCCGAAGCGGTGCTTACGATGGCGCCGCCGCCGTTCTTGAGCATCTCCGGGATCGCGTGCTTGCAGCCGAGAAAGACACCTTTGAGGTTGATATCCATGAGCCGGTCCCACTCGCTCTCGGGCACCTGCGTCACGGGCATTCCGTACCCAATCCCGGCGTTGTTGTAGAGAACGTCGAGCCGGCCCCAGCGCGCAACGGTCTGCGAGATCATCTCCTGGACCTCAGCTTCCTTCGCCACATCCACCTTGATGGACGCGGCCTCACCGCCGGTGTCCACGATCTGCCGCGCCACTGCCTCCGCGCCGTCCGCGTTTACATCGGCGCACATCACCTTCGCGCCTTCTCGGGCGAACACCAGCGACGTTGCCTTCCCGATTCCGGATGCTGCCCCTGTGATGATCGAGACCTTGTCTTTGAGTCTCATGTCGTTTCTCCTACGATTGCTGACCGTTGGCCGGTAGTACCAGCCGCTTGCTCATTATTGGCCTCAGCGTTGACTACGCGCCGACGGGTACCTTCGAGAGGAACTGCACGACCTCCTCGACCACCTCGTTGGGCTCTTCCCAGAAGAAACAGTGTCCGGTTCCTTCCACAATCCGTATCCGCGAACCGGGTATCCGTTCATGGAGAATCTCCGCGTTCTCCACGGGCACGAGGACATCGCGATCGCCGTGAATGACCAGAGTCGGCGATTCAATCTGCGGTAAGCGGTCGTACGTATCCATCGCCTGGATCGCGGCGAATTGAAGGCCGAAGGTCTCCATTGGCGTCGGCGTCGCCATTCCGAGTTCCAGGATTCGCCTGAGGAAGTCCGCGCGCTCTTCCTTGAATTCCGGCGTCACCGTGATCTCCCAGAATCGCTCGATCCTCTCTTCCACCGGCAGCTGCATGATTTGTCCGAACTGCGTCAGGGTCTGCGCCGGCACCGGGACGCTATGGGCGGGTCCGCAAGTCGTACATCCCAACGCAAGCCCCTGCACCCGCTCCGAATGGTTGAGCGCCAGCTCCTGCGCGATCATCCCGCCCATCGATATACCAAATACATGCGCCTGCGCCAGCCCGATGGCCTGCATGAGCCCAGCCGCGTCGTCGGCCATCTGCCGGATCGTATAGCCAGCTGCCGGCTTGTCGGTAGCCCCCGTGCCGCGATTCGAAAAGCGGACGGTCGTGAAGTGGGACTGCAATCCTTCGAGGAGAGGCTCGCCCCATGACGATGCCTGTCCCCCCAGGCCCATGATCAGGAGTAGCGGCGGCCCGGAGCCCTCGTCGTAATACTCCATGTTGAGATCACCGACTTTTGTCTTCGTCATATAGGAACCCTCCTACGCCTGCGCGCTCTAAACTCTGATCGGCGCCTTTGTGAGGAACGCTACGGCCGCCGTTGCCGACTCCTCCGGGAACTCGAACGCGAATAGATGGCCGGCGCCCTCGACGATGCGTAGCTCGGCGCCCGGAATTCGTTCGTTCAGCACGTAAGCGTTCGCGACGGGTACGAGGACGTCGCGGTCGCCGTGAATAACCAGCGTGGGCGCCTTGATCTGAGGCAGACGGTCGAAGGCATCGAATGCCTGCACCGCAGCCATCTGCCGCATTGACGTCTCGATCGGCGTCGGGTTAATGAGGCTCAGCTGCAGTCTCTCCTCGAGTACATCAATATGCGATTCAATGAACTCCGGCGTCGAGATCGCCGGCCAGACTCGGCGTATCTGCTCCTCCCGCGACAGTCCCTCTTGCGGCGTAAGCAGGGCGATAACCTCCGGTGCGGCCGGCACCGCGCCTCCCTCGCGACGAGGCTGGGACCCACCCGTGCACGTCGTGCATCCCAAGACCAGGCGCTCCACTCGTTGCGGGTAACTCAGCACCAGTTCCTGCGCGATCATCCCGCCCATCGAGACGCCCAGGACATGCGCTTTATCCATACCGAGCGAGCTTAGTAGGCCTGCGGCGTCGTCTGCCAGATCACACAGGGTGATGTCACCGCTCAACCGGTCGCTCGTGCCGGTACCCCGGTGCGAGTAACGTATCGTCGCGAACTGCCGTTGTAGCAGCTCGACGAATGGGGTGCTCCAGCCCGACGCTTGGGCCGTGAAGCCGGAGATCAGCAACAGCGGCGGCCCGTTACCCTCGAGGTAGTACTCGATATTAGCGTCGCCGACTCGGGCCATCGGCATGGGGCGCTCCTTTCATAAGGGGCCGTTGGCGCCTGCACGATACCGTAACTTTTACGCGCACGTCAAGGAAGGAGCACGCGCTTCCTGGCCTTGAGTTGACAACCTCCTACAATCCTCCCATGACGACGGAGATGTGGATCATCGCCGCCGTGCGCGTGGCGGGCTCTCTTCCCGTGCTCCGCTAACCGCACCGCACCCAATCGTTCGAAAACCATCTGCGTCCCTGACGCCCTTGATCCTTGCTCCTTCCAGCGTGCTAACCTTGCCCCGTCATGCCTCTCCAGTTCGGCGTGAACCTCTGGCCCCACCAGTGGCAAGACGCTTCTCGAGTCGAGGCACTGGGGTATGACTCCGCCTGGACGAGCGAGCATATATTCTTCTACTTCCCCACCTTCGATGCCCTAACTTCGCTCGCAGCAATGGCCGCGCGCACCTCGCACATTCGACTTGGCACGGCAGTCCTCCTTCTACCGCTGCGCCCCGCGGCTTTGGCGGCGAAGGAAATCGCCTCGGTCGATAACATTTCCGGCGGGCGAGTTATCATCGGCGCGGGCGTCGGGGGGGAGTACCCGAAGGAGTTCGAGGCGGTCGGCGTGCCGGTGCGCGAGCGCGGTCCCCGAGCCGACGAGGCTTTGCGTGTCCTCAAGATGCTATATACGGAGGACAACGTGCGCTTCGAGGGCCGCTTCACCAAACTCGACGGCGTAACACTTGCGCCCAAGCCGGTCCAGCCCGGCGGGCCGCCCGTCTGGGTGGCGGGACGCTCCGAGGCTGCGATGCAACGCGCCGGCCTGCTTGGTGACGGCTACCTCCCGTACTTGTTCTCGCCCGAGCGCTTTCGGGACGGGTTAGCCAAAGCGCGCGAATATGCCGAAAAGGCGGGCCGCGACCCCAGCGCGATCACCGGCGCGATCTACCAGTTCATTTGCCTCGCGGAGAGCTACGATAAAGCGAAGAGCATCTCCGCCGCGGATCTCTCACGCCGGTATAACCAGCCGTTCGAGAAGATCGTCGACCGCTACGTGGTCATGGGAAATGCGGACGAATGCGCCGCGCGGCTCGCCGACTTTGCGGAGGCCGGCGTCGAGCATTTCATTCTCGTCCCTATCGTTCCCGCGCCCGGCGACTTCATGCCGCACGTCGAGGCCTATGCGGCGGAAGTGCTGCCGAAAATGCGAGCCTGAACTCTCGAAGCTCGGCCCGATATATGTCCGAGCGTCTGTTGCTTAGTCGCGCGTGCCGGCCTCCACCGGTCTTGCATCGTGGGTCTCGAGAGATGCAGCCGGCGGTGGCGGCGGGACGGGCAGGGAGTCATCCGGCCCCATATCGGCCTCGCGTGGCCAGATCCGGCCGTATTGCGACTTTCGACCGATCATCCAGAACACGGTGCGATAGAGGCCCGCGAGCGAACCGATATCACTCGCGAGGGAAGGGGGTTTGGTGAAGGTTGGTAGTCGCATGAAGGCACTCCTCCCAGCCGCCGCCTGCAGGGGATGTATCCATGCTAACGGCCCGCTATTCCCGGTCAACCCCCTTTTCCACAAGGCCGCGGGCAATGACAGGCTTATCGAAACGCCTACAGCATCGGGCTATAATACGGGTCGTTCTCAATGTACAGGCTGCTCGCGCTCGACCTCGACGGGACGCTTCTTAACAGCGGGCTTCGGCTGTCCGAGGGCAATGCAGAAGCGGTGCAGAAGGCGATGGACAGGGGCATACGGGTCGTGCTTGCTACCGCCCGCTTCTACGGCATCGCGCTTCGCACGGCTTCGCGCATGGGCGTGGAGACGCCTCTGATCTGCAGCAACGGAGCGCTCGTCAAACGACCAGCCGACGGCCGCGAACTGGTCCACCTGTACCTGGACCACGATCTCGCACGCGAAGTAACCACGCTTGGCGATGAGCGGCGCTGGGAGATGTTCACGACCATCCAGGATGTGACCTATATGCAGATGCGGCCCGGCATCATTCCCGAACGGCTTCCGGGTGGACTGAAGATTGCTGAACGCCAGTCCGAGCACGTTGATGAAGGGCCGCCGACCTGCGTGCTCGTCTTCGGCGAGGAAGCGGTCAGCGAGATCTCGAGCCGGTTCCTCCCTGTCTATGACGGCCGAGCCCGATTCTCGATGAACCGGCCGACGAACAGCGCCCACTACGTGATACTCACGCACCCAGACGCGGAGAAGGCCCATGCCCTCGAGGTCGTGCTCGCGGAGCTGGGTGTCCCTCCTGAGCAGACGATCGCGATGGGCGATTCAGAGTCGGACATCGGGATGTTCCGGCTGGCCGGCCTCGGGATCGCGATGCGAAATGCGCCTGATGAAGTGCAGCGCGAGGCTCTGCATGTGGCCCCGTCCAACGACGAGGACGGAGTCGCCTGGGCGATCCGCAAGTTCCTGCTGTAACATGGGTGCGGCATGTTCGCGCTCATCTGCCTGGTGACGATCGGTGTGGCGATCGTCGCTGGCCGCCTCTTCTACAACGGTTCCCGCGAGGCGCGTACGGCTCCCGCTCAGACGACTGCGGTCCCCGAACCGCCGGTGAGGCAGCGGCGGCGACGAGCCGCCACGGCCGCGTCTGCCGGTCCGCCGGCTTCGGAACGGTGGCCGGGAGGGCCTTGTCCCCGTTGCGGCAACGAGACGGTGCCGGGAGCCAAGTTCTGCGGCGAGTGCGGCAACCGGTTGGCCGCGTAGGCCTTAATCCCACGTCCTCGCCTCTGGTCGTTCCTTGAGTTTCGCCTGCGCTTTTCTGGTCGTCTTCCGAAAAGTTTTCGTTTTAAGGGCGTTCCCGTGTTGGGAAGACCGCTAAATGTTTGGTCGTTTTCTGTTTGGTTGTTCCTTGCCAATACGACCCCTCGATACGCTCGCCTGGGCGAGCTACTCGGGGCGGGCCACAAGAGGCCCAGGCGGCGACATTGCCCGCTTCAAACATAGCGCAAAGGAGCGGGATCGCCGAGAGGCAAATGGCACTGCCGGTGAGTGGCGGGCAAGCTGGCTCTTTGCACGTGTGGCGCGGTCTCCGGCGACCACGCAGGGTCGCCACGACCGTAGCCTTTCCGTGGCGGGCGCGTGATCCTCGCGCCGCGCCGCGCGCCATTTGTGCATCCTGAAGTTCCCCGGATGTCGCGGGTGTAACTCCGGCCAGGCGGGTGGAGTCTTTAATTCTGCGATGAGTGGTGGATTTGCCGCTGTCAGGTGCCTGCGTTGCGGCTCTTACACGCAGGGCGGGCAGTTTTGCAGCGAATGCGTGGAGCGCCAGCGCGCCGACGAAGAGGCGCGGGCCGAGCGCGTCGCGCAGAGCGTCGCCCAGCGGCCGCCCGGGGCGTCGGGCTCCTCTGCTGCGGGATGGCAGTGCCCTTCGTGCGGTAAATTCGCGTCGCCGGACGCGAAGTTCTGTGGGTATTGCCGCTATTCCTTCAAGGGGACGCCGGACATCTACGAAGCGAGCACCGCGACGCTTCAGCGCATTCTTGCCTGGTTGATCGACAGCATCCTGTTGGTCGTGGTCCTCACGGTGCTGGTGCTGGCGCTGGCGGACTTCGTCAGGTCGTCAGACGGCGAACTCGTGAGGGTTGAGCTGCCTAAGGGAACGATTCTGCTCGCGCTGGGAATCCCACTGGGTTACTACATGGTGTTCGAACTACTGTTTGGCGCGACGATAGGCAAACTTCTCCTCGGCCTGAGGGTGATAAAAGTCAGCGGCGAACCATACGACGTGGGCGCGGTCCTGGTGAGAAACCTGTTCCGGTTTATCGACGCCATACCACTTGGCCTCTATGTGGTCGGCTTGATTTGCATCGCGATGACCGACAAGAAGCAGCGGTTGGGTGACATCGTCGCTGGAACGGCGGTGGTAAAGGCCTCAACGGCGAAGGCACGGCCGGGCCGGAGCCTCTCGCCGTTCGCTTAGCGAGGATTCCGCGGGCACGGCCGCGGATTAGGGCGGGGCAAGCCCGCGCCTCTACAGGCTGGGTTCGCTTTTCCGATGCGTCTCCAAGCCTCTGACCGGAGGCGACTCGTCGGGGCTCCGGGGATTGCACGACCGCGGCGGGCATGCCCGCGCCCCTACAGTTTGGACTCCGCTTCTGCCTGCACTATCCGGTAGACCTCGGCGAGGGGGAGGCCGGTGGCGTCGGCAAGCCGTTTGCAGGCCTCGTATTCGGGGGCCACGGTTGGGGGCTCGCCCGGAAGGCGCTTGACCTTTACGGCGGCGGGGCCGAGGGATGATTCGAACTGGAGGGGCTGGCGCTCGGCCTCCCAGCGGTGGACCGGCCTGACGCGGACGCCCAGGGTGGATGTCTCGCGGAGGAGGAGGCGTGCGACCGCTTCTTCCTGGGCCTCGCTGCATATGACCGAAAGCATCACGCCGGGGCGGCCCTTTTTCATCTGGATGGATGCGAACCAGACGTCGGCGGCACCGGTTTCGAGCAGCTTGTCGCGGGCGTAGGCGAGCATTTCGCCGGTCGTGTCGTCGATGTTGGTCTCGAGGAGCAGCATCTGGCGCGCGCCGCCGCTGGTCCGCTCGCCGAGCCAGATGCGGAGGACGTTCGGCCGCGTCTCGATATCGCGGGAGCCAGCGCCGTAGCCGGTGCGCTCGAGCGTCATCGCCGGCCGCTCGAAGCTAGCGACTGTCGTTACAATGGCGGCGCCCGTGGGCGTAACGAGCTCGCCCGCCGCCCCGTCTGCAGGCCGAAGCGGGGCGTTTGCGCGCGCGAGCAGTTCGAGCGTCGCGGGAGCGGGCACCGGCAGCTTGCCGTGCGGTCCTTCAACGGCACCGGCGCCGGCGGGGAGGGGCGATGCGAACACCTCGTGAACGTCGAGGAGGCGCAGGCCGGCCACAGTCCCCATCACGTCGACGACGGCGTCGACGGCGCCGACATCATGGAGGTGCACTGTCTCTACTGTCTCGCCGTGGACTCTGGCTTCCGCCTCGGCCAGCCGCTGAAAAATGTGGGCGCCCTTCTCGCGGTCCTCATGCGGCAGGCCGGACTTGTCGATGATGCCGAGTACGTCGCCAAGGGTGCGTGGGGCAGCTTGGCCGGTCACCTCGACAAGGGCCTGGGTGGCGGCAAGGCCGGCGCGAGTAACTCTCGTTGCCGAAAGCTGGTAGCCGTCGAGGCGAAGCTTCGCCAGCTCAGCTCGTAACTCCTCGATGGAAACGCCGCAATCGATGATGGCGCCAAGGAGCATGTCGCCGCTGACGCCGGAGAAGCAGTCGAGATGCGCTAGGCGGCTCATCGTCGGGCGGCTGTCAACCCTCGGTTGCGCCCCACGACTGGCGGTTGATCACGGCGGCGAGGTAGCCCGCGCCGAAGCCGTTGTCGATGTTGACGACGGCGACGCCGGCTGCGCAGGCGTTCAGCATCGCCAGGAGCGGCGCCAGGCCGCGGAAGCTGGCCCCGTAGCCAATCGACGTCGGTACAGCCACGACTGGGGCCGAGACGAGGCCGGCGACGACGCTGGGGAGCGCGCCTTCCATGCCGGCAACGACGACGAGGGCCTTTGCCGCGCGCAGCCGTCCGAGCTTGTCGAGGAGCCGGTGGAGGCCGGCGACGCCGACATCGAACATGCGGTCGACGGCGCTGCCCATCAGATCCGCAGTAACGGCGGCCTCTTCGGCGACCGGAACGTCGGATGTGCCGGCGCAGCAGACCGCGACGCCGGGCCGGCGCGGCTCCTTGCCGCGGTCGAGCGTAACGGCGCGCGCAGACGCATGGTACACGGCGTCCGGTAGGCGCTCCTTGACCGCGCGATACTTCTCGATGTCCGCGCGAGTGACGAGCAGACGGTCGCTTCCTACGGCGAGCCTCTCGGCGATGGCGGCGACCTGCTCAGGCGTCTTGCCCTCGCCGAGGACCACCTCCGGGAAGCCCTTGCGCAAGGCACGATGATGGTCGAGTGAGGCGAAGCCCAGGTCTTCGTAGGGGAGATGCCGCAGGCGCTCGAGCGCATCGTCGACGGCTAGAGAACCGTCGCGGATGGCTTCGAGCAGTTCTTTCAGCCTGGCCTCGTCGATCGTGACCTCCTTCCGGTCGAACCGGTGCCCCTAATGCTATACGAGAGCGGCTAAAGCGAGAAGTAGAGCAGGATGAACGTGCCTGCGATGAGCCTGTAGACGACGAAAGGGACGAGCGTTCCGGTCTGGAGAAGGCGTAGGAGGAAGCGGATGCTCAGCCAGCCTACAACTGCCGAGACGGCGGCGCCGACTACGATGGCGTCGAGCTCACTCGACGGGACGCCGTTGACCGCGGCCTCGGCGCTCTTGAGGAGGCCCGCGCCGAGGATCGCCGGGGTGGCGAGCAAGAAGGAGAAGCGCGCGGCCTGCTCGCGGGAGAAGCCGCGCGCCATCGCCGCGGAAATCGTGACGCCCGAGCGCGAAACGCCGGGCACCAGCGAGACGGCCTGCGCGCCGCCCACCCAGACGGCGTCCGCGGGCTGCGCATCGCCGAGCTGACGACTTCCGTGCGTCAACCTGTCGGCGGCGTAGAGGACGAACGCGAATACGATCATCATGATGCCGACGACGATGGGAGAGCGGACGTCAAGGACCGCTTCGAAGAAGACGCCGGCGATCGCCGCCGGGACCGAGCCGATGGCCAGCACGATGAGCAGGCGCGTGTCATACACCCGTTCGGGGTCATCGACTGGTGTGTCGCGGTGAGCCAGCCAGTGCCAGCCGCTGCGTAGCATCGCCATCCATTCGCTCCAGAAAAAGGCGATAACGGCGGCGGTCGTGCCGAGATGGAGAGCAACGTCGAAGGTAAGGTCATCGGCGAACTCCCATCCGAAGAGCTCGCGCGCGACGATGAGGTGGCCGGAGGAGGAGATGGGGAGGAACTCGGTCAGGCCCTGAATTACGCCAAGCGCGATGGCGCGCAGGATGTCCTCCATCCACGGGCCAGCATACGGCCCTCCGTCTCGCGGCGTCTATCATGATGTGCTGAGCCGATGGCCGCTCGTGCTCATGGTTTGGGTGGCGGCGCCTGCCGGGCGACGTCCTCGGCGGGTACTATGCGGGCGCCCTGATTGTAGGAGTAGTTGTCGCGATCCAGCAGTTTGTGCGGTCTCGTACGAGTAACCTGCAGCGCGACCGTTCGTTTTCACGTGCGACTGCGGCAAAGTGACCCCGAATGAACTGGCTCGACTTCGCGATCATCTTTGTGATCATTGGCTTCGTGGTGGCCGCTTACGCGGCGGGCCTGATCCGCGAGGCGGTCACGCTGTGTGCGGCGATTCTCGGCATTATCCTCGCGGGACTGCTTTACGATGATCTCGCGGCCGACATCCTCGTGTTCATGAACGACGAAGACGCCGCGCAGGCGATCTCGTTCCTCATACTGGTCGGCGCGGTGTACCTGTTCGGGCAGATCGTCGCCCTGCTGCTCAGCAGGACTGCCTCGCTGCTGATGCTGGGGTGGGCAGACCACGCCGGCGGCGCCGTGTTCGGCTTTCTGAAGGGGCTGCTCGTCGTCCAGGCGCTGCTGATCGTGCTTGCCGCGTATCCGAGCCTGGGGATGGAAGACGCGGTGGCCGGTTCGGAGCTGGCGCCCTACTTCGTGGACGAGAGCGCCGTGCTATTGCACGTCCTGCCTGACAACTTCGATTCGCGAATCGAGCGGTCCCTGGCGCCGCAGCAATAGCCTTGCTAAGGGCTCCCCTGCGGCTGCGAAGCCTCTCGTCATATTGCCAATTGGTAGGATTGCAGGGTTTAGCGGGCGTCTGCTACTATGGCGGCGGTGGTGACTGAAATTGGGGCCTGCCTTACCAGTATTAGTACTAAACCAGAATTACGAGCCGCTGAACGTGTGCAACGTCCGGCGGGCTTTTGTCTTGGTGGACCGCGGGAAGGCCGAGATCATTGAGAACGGGCGTGGCTACCTGCACAGTCCAACCGCCGTTTTCGAGATCCCGTCGGTAATCCGGCTAGTCTACCTCATCCGTAGACCGCGGCCGACCGGCCGTCTCACCCGCCGCGACGTCTTCCTGCGCGATCGCTTCGCGTGCCAGTACTGCGGGAAGCAGACGCGGGACCTTACGCTGGACCATGTCCTGCCGCGCCACCGCGGAGGTGGCCATGATTGGGAGAACGTAGTGGCCGCCTGCAAGCCGTGCAACCACCGCAAGGCGGGCCGCACGCCGCAGGAAGCGCATATGCACCTGCACAAGGACCCGTACCAGCCGACGTACAGCTACTTCCGGAGCTTCTATCCGTACCTGGAGTCGCAGGAGGGCTGGCGGAAGTTCATTCCGGGGACCGACGGGGACTTCGGGTTCGCCTAGGCGCTCGCGGCCACGCCGGGCGAGGCACTACGGTTTAGTCGTGTAATTCCCAATCGCAGCGTCCGCGCGTCAGCCAGTCATATCACAGATTCGAGCGGGTGCCTCGCCCCTACGGAGATGAGGTGGCCCCTTCTGGTGCCATTGGTATGTCAGCGGCGGCGCTGGCGTAGAGGGGAAGGCGCTCGATAGGGACGTCGAGGCGAAGGTGGCGTGGGCCGGTGACGATCTCGCCGGTCCACCAGTCGCGCCAATCGCCCTCCGGCAGGTAAACGAGCGCACGCCCTCCCGGATTCATGACGGGGACGACGAGCAGGTCCGGCCCGAGGAGGTATTCGTAGTCGACGGTGGCAGCGACCGGGTCGTCCGGGTACTCGAGCAGCAGCGGACGGACGACCGGGATGCCGGTAGCGGCGGCTTCCTCGGCGAGCGAGTAGATGTACGGGAGAAGGCGCCGGCGGAGCCGGGCGAATTCGCGGACCACCTCAATCGCCTTCTCGCCGTAGTACCAGGGCTCGCGGCCCCTTACGCCGTGGAAGCGGGAGTGCGAGGAGAGAAGGCCGAACTGCGCCCAGCGAATGTAAAGGGTGGGGTCCGGCGGCTCCATCCCCGTTCGCCCTGAGCCGGTCGAAGGGGTCGGGTTCCAGAAGCCGCCGATGTCGTGGCTCCACATGGTGATGCCGCTCATGCTGAGGCTGAGGCCGGCGCGCAGGGTGGCGGCCATGCCGCCCCAGGTGCAGGGAGCGTCGCCCGTCCAGTTGATCGGGTAGCGCTGCGAACCGGCGTAGCCGGAGCGCGAGAAGAGCATCGCCTCGCCGTGTTCTTCCTGCATCACCTCGTACGTCGCTTTGTTGTAGAGGAGGGGGTAGAGGTTGTGGACCTGCTCGCCGGTGCGGCCGTCCGAGAAGAGAACGTCCGGCGGTACCGCCTCGCCGTAGTCGGGCTTGAACGCGGCGACGCCCATCTTCAGGTACGGCCTGTGCTTGTCCTGCCACCAGCGAACGGTCTCGGGATTGGTGAAGTCGACCAGCAGCGTCTCCTCCGGGTTCTCGAGGGGTTTCGCCGGACCGCCGTTGGGGTCGCGGGCGAAGTAGCCGTTCGCATCGCCCTCACGGGCCATTTCGCTGTCGCTGTAGACGTAGGGTATCTCCCAGAGACTGAGCTTGAAGCCGCGCTCGCCGAGCCAGTCGACGAAGCCTTGCGGGTCGGGGAAAGCCTCTTCGTCCCACTCGAAGTGGCAGCCGTCGAGCCGCTTGTCTTTTCGCCCCTTCAACCAGAGCGGGTCGAGGTGGACTACATCGCCGGGGATATCGAGTTCGCGCAAACGGTCGACGATGCCTTCGACCTGCTCGCGGTTGCGGTACATGCAGCGCGACCACCAGACG
>Ga0114129_10010740_pt1 | contig 13051 bp, 16 predicted proteins | sample RhiMetdeltSRZDD1_FD_80071 | JGI IMG/M metagenome (GOLD analysis project Ga0114129, IMG submission 80071) | Populus rhizosphere microbial communities from Tennessee, USA - Rhizosphere MetaG P. deltoides SRZDD1 (version 2) (version 2) | ecosystem: Host-associated > Plants > Roots > Rhizosphere >...
CACCCGACGCCAGCCCCGCCGACACGCCACCGGCTCCCGTCCCCACCGTGGCCACGCCATCCGCACCGGTGGTACGGGACCAGCTCGACGACGACCTCGCCACCTGGCACGACGAAACAGCGACCACCCCCCGCATCGGCATCCTCGGCCCGATCGCGGTACGCATGCCCGGCGTGCTCGACGACAGCCGGCACCGGCTCTACACCGAGCTGCTGCTGTACCTGCTCACCCGGCCCACCCGCAGCGCCGACCGGGCCAGCATCGAAGACGCCCTCTGGTACGGCCACCCGGCCGGCGAGACCACCATCCGCAAAGCCGTCTACAAGCTGCGCCGGTGGCTCGGCCAGCGACCCGGCGGCGAGGCCTGGATCCCCGACCGCGACCTCGATGGCGTCTACCGGCTTCACGACGGCATCCTGCTCGACTGGCACCTGATGCTCCGGCTGCGGCAACGAGGTCACGCCCGGGGCGCCGAGGGCACCGCCGACCTGCGCGCCGCGCTGGAACTCGTGCGCGGCGAGCCCATGCGCAACCTGCCCGACACCGGCCCCTACCGACGCCCCTACACGTGGATCGGCGACTCCGACATCGCACCCGGCCGGCTCATTGCCACCATCAGCGACATCGCCCACCGCGTCGCCGAGCACCACCTGGCCACCGGCGACACTGCCACCGCGCGCTGGGCCATCGACCAGGCCTGGCTGGCCGATCCCGACCGCGGCTTCGACGATCTGTGGTACGACCGGATGCGCGTCGAACACTACGACGGGCAGGCCGCGACCCTGCAACGTCTCGTCACCGAGTACCTCGCCGCCCACGAAGCTGAAGTACTCGAAGACCTGCCCACCCCCACCTACAACCGCATCCGCGCACTCATCCCCGCCGCGTAACGACCGCACCCGGACCACAGCAAGGCCGTTTCAGGCTCGATGGTCCACCATGGAGTGACCAGCCAACCGTAGTCGGTGAGCACCGACCGCAGTCGCAGGCCCCACCGAACGGGCACCCGCGCGTCATCCACAGTGGACGATCACCCGCCGCCACCAGTCGGCGAGCCCTCCAGTGACGTGTCGAACCCTTCCGGTAGCGTTACGGCCAGCTCACGTGCACGGTGACGCAGCGCGCCGGACGTCACGGCGTACCGGATGTGGCGAAGCTGCCGCGACGAACAACCGAAATGCTCGCGAGCCTGCCCGTCGTCCTGCAGCGCCGCCGATGCAAGTTCGGGACGCTGGCACATCACGGCCCACGTCTGTACCCACCGCGTCACCGTGGCCGAGGTCGAGGGCACCTTCACCTCATCGCGCATCGTGCCGCCTCGGCCGGCCGCGTTGTCGACCCGCCTCATCGCGCGTCGGCGTGGTAGCACCAGCGTTTCGGATCCGGCCAACGCGAGACGGGAACGCCCATTGGGCACAGTGTCGATCGGCGTGGCTCGCGATGCCGGCGCGCCGTGTGTGCGGGCGCCCCGGCGGGCGGCGCGTTTGGCCGTCCGCACCCGTTCCAGGTTGGCTACCGCGTTGGCGACGGTGCCCGCCGTGCCCTCGGCCGGTGGGTGGTTGCGCCACGCCACCGCGGCCAGGAAGGTGTTGCCGGGCCAGGTCAGCCACCGGATGCCGAACTTCGGGTTCTGCCGCCGCACGCTGCCGGCGCCCTGCTCGAACTGGTTGAGGAACTCGTCGAACATGAACATGCCAAACAGCGACAGCAGCGCCACGTACCCGCCGGCGAGGATATTGCCGCTCTTGCCGTACTCGTGCGCGAAGTTGATCGTCGCGCTGGCCAAGGCGGCCCCCCACACCACCCGGTAGCAGCGGTCCGGAGCCTTGCCCCGCTTGACCCCCCGGAACGCCAGCATCGCAAACGTGACACTTACCCCATCCAGCGTGCCAGGAACCAGGTACTCCCAACCGTCCCGCCAGCCCAACGTCGTACGACCAAACGCCACGAGACCGTGCAGGCTCCCACCGAGCACCATCAGCCAGAACAGGCCCGCCGGTACCAGGCTGGCCAACGTCAACGCGGTGTCTTTGGCCCTCAGGCCTGCGGCCGATCCGGGATCGGTCACCCGCTGACCGGCCCGGCGCACCCGACGACGGGCAACCGACCACGACGCTGCCGTCAGCATCACGTTGCCCACCGCCGCCGTCACCCAGACCACCGGTGGCACCGACGACACCCACCCTGTCAGTCCCGGCCATGCGACCACCACTCACCCCCACGCTCATGACATCAGTGCGCTGGTCGGCACCCGTGTCACGTATGAGGCCCACTCCGCCAGACTGAACAAGGTCGTGGACCAGCCCGTGGACCAACAGATGATCGGGCGTGGCGTCAGCGGCTCAGGTAGACACGTCTCCCGGTACACCGATGACGAGAACCGGTCGACGCCCCGTCCGGCCCTGCACGGCCTCAGGACGACGGTCCTATATGGATGATCCAACCATTCATCCAAGCGGCGGCCGCACTGCTCGGCGCCGACCGGGACAGGCCGCGGCAGCCGGGGCCGGTGCAATGAGGCGGCTGTGGCGATGGCTGACTGGTCAGCGCAACGGCGAGACGGCCGCTATCCGGGAGGCTCGACACCGGGCCGAGGCGGAGCTGCGGGCGCGCTGAGGCGGAGACGCCGGCGATCCGCCGCGCCGCCCGTGACCTGGCCGGCCTACCGCTCTGGAGATGGCTGAACGGCTGCGCCGCGCGATGATGAGGCACACGTGAACCAGGTTCTCGGCACCGTGATCGTCCTGGAGTGGCTGGCCATCATCCTCGGCGTCACCGTGTTCCTGGCGCTGTTCGGCCGGCCCAGCAGGTCGCAGGACAAGCAGATGGCCTGCATCTCGTGCTCATTACGTTCGTGGCGTTGGCGGAGCCGGTTGGTCTGCTGCTGGCCGGTCTGTCGATGATCCCGGCGGCGCGCATCTACATCGGTTCGACCGCGATCGTGTACTGGCGGCTGGTGTTGCTGGTCCACACCCGGCGGCACGCACGAGCCCGGGTCGACCAGGGCGAGCGGGAGCACCGACGGGTCACCCGGCTGGACAGCGCCCCGTCCCAGCGTGGGGCGGGGCGCTGCGTTCGGGCCGTTCGCAACCTCCTCCGGGACGGTGCCGGTTGCTTGGGCCCGGGCGGCACGCCCCTGCAGAGGCGGTGGACAGGGAACACGCCGCAGGATTCGGGACCTTGGGTGCGGCGGCTCAACGTATCGGCGACCGCAACCGTCCGCCGATCCGCCGTTCGGTCAGCCGGCGGACGGTCGCCTGTCGACAAAGAACACGATCAGTGTTCGTGGGTGTAGGCCAGCGCCCGGCGGCGCTCCGTCAGGGCGGGGTTTCGCGTCGACGGCGGGCTGACGCCTCGGAAGCTCGGAACGCGGCGGTGATCTCCCGCCAGTCGGCGGTGGGCATCTCGTCGGAGCCGATCAGCTGCCGGACGTCATCGCGCGCGCCGTCCTCGGTGTCGTAGAGCCAGCGGCCCAGCACCCGGTCGCCTTCTCGGGCTTCCAGTCTCCACAACCGTTCGGCGTACTCCAGGCGGATGTCGCGGCGGGTCGAGCTGCCGTGGTTGGGTCGGGCCGAAGCGCGGTGCCAGTCTTGCGGCTGGTCCGTTTCTTCGGCCCGCCCGCCGAACCGGACGTGCGAGTTTCCCCGCATCCGGCTCTCCACAAGCTCGCGTCGCTGAGTCAGGCTGTCGTGGGCCAGGGGCTGGGGATCCGGTGCCGGCGCCGGTATCGGGTTACGGTAACCGCCGCTGGATTGGACAGCGTGAGCTGTCCGTCGGTGATGGTCCACCCGCCGCCCATGAAGCGGCGGCGAAGCTGCTTCCACGTCAGGCCCTTGTGGCGTTTGCGGATCCAGTAGGCCACTCGCCGCCACGTGAAGGCGCCGAGGTAGCTGAAGGTCCGCTTGGCCACGGCGAATCTGAAGTAGTTGCACCAGCCATGGAGCTGAGCGTTGACCCGTTCGAGCAGAGTGGTCAGGTCCGGTTGTGCCGATGACCTGGTTAACGCACGCACCTTGTCCTTCACCCTGTTGACCGCGGCTCGGGACGGGTAGGTGTACACGTACCGGCTGTTCGTGCCTCGTTTGCGGTGCCGCTGGATGCGGAAACCGAGGAAGTCGAAGCCCTCGTCTATGTTGACCACTGCCGTCTTGGCTGGCGAGAACCGAAGCCCGATCGTGGCCAGGACGGCAGCGACCTCGTGGCGTAGCTGTTCGGCGTGGTGCTGTTGCCCGGCGATGAGGATGACGAAGTCATCGGCGTAGCGGACTAGCCGCCACGTCGCCAGCCCTTGGCGGCGCCGATACCGGCGTTTGCCGTCGGTCGACATCGTTTCCTGCCACGCGGTGTGGGCGTAGTCGTCCAACACGGACAGGGCGATGTTGGCCAGCAGCGGAGACAGGATGCCTCCCTGTGGCGTGCCGACCAGGCTTCCGGTTTGCTGGCCGGCCTCGGTCATGATGCCGGCTTTGAGGAACGCCTTGATCAGCAGCAGTGCGCGTTTGTCTGCGATCCGCCGCCGTACCCGCGTCAGCAACGCGGTGTGGTCGATGGAGTCGAAACACGCCTCGATGTCCGCCTCCAACACCCATTCGTAGGTGCGGGAGGTGAAGAAATGGATATCGGCGATCGCGTCCTGGGCGCGTCGGCCGGGCCGGAAGCCGAATGAGTACGGACGAAAGTCCGCCTCGAAGATCGGCTCCAGGACCAGCTTCAACGCCGCCTGCACAACACGGTCGGCCACGGTCGGGATACCCAGCCGGCGCCACTTTCGGCCGCCGGGCTTGGGAATCCTCCGCTCCCGAACCGGCAGCGGTCGGAACTCGGCCGTCCGCAAGGCCTGCCGGATCATGCCTAGGAAGGTGTCCGCACCGAGCAGCACGTCGACGTGGTGGGCGGTCAGACCGTCCACTCCAGCCGAGCGTGCCCCGGTGTTGCTCCGCACCCGATCCCACGCCACAAGCAGGAACGCAGGATCGGTGACGAGGTTGAACAAATCATCGAACCGGCGAGAACCGCTCTCGCCCGCCCATCGGTGCAGCTTGGTCTGAATCTCCAGTACCCGCCGCCGCGCCTCATCGAGGCTCAACGGTGGTGCGCCGGTGTTCACCGACGTCCTCCTGGCATGACAGCCCCTCCCTGCGAGCTTGCTGCCCGCCTTCGCCATGTGGACGGCTTTCCCGTCCTCGGACTACTACGCAGGCTCCGCCCCGTCCGGCGTCCCGGTCTGGCAGCGACCCTCCCCATCTCCACCGCGCTGGCTACGCGGCGGCGGGTCCACACCGGACGGTTCCCACGTTCACTACCGATCGATCGACGGAGGAGGTGTCCAGCTTTGCCCCTGCGGCCCGCCATGGGTACGCCGTAGACCTTCCCCATGACCACCCCCGGCCACGGAACGCACGCACCGAGGGCGACTACCCAGACGACAATTGCCCAAGCAGAGTTACCGCGATCCCAGCCCACATCCGCCAGATTCGAGCTGGTGGTGGAATTGAGAGGCTTTACCGCGCTGGTTCCTCACGTACACCTTTCCGTCTCGCTAGACGGACCCGGGCCGTCTGGCAGTGCCGACCCGTCCCGCCGTTGTCGAGGCCGCTTTCCGCCCTCCCGCGCGCTCCCGCGATCAGGCTGCCTCCAGCTTCAGACCCACTGCCACGACAGCGGGCCGGTGAAGGTCTCTCACCTCCACTCGATTCGGTAGCGCCTCGTGGCGCACCAGCCCGTTCCACCAGTGCCCAACCAACTCCGCCATCGCCCCAGAGTCGAACGGATGTTCGACGGAGTCAAGCTGGGCGCGCCTGTGGCCTGCGGCTTCACCCGATCAGCCCGATGCGGTACCGGCATACCCGCAACCCGAAACGCCCACCAGGGCACGAACCCGCCACCGTACCGGGGAGGTACGACAAACATGACGTCCAGATCGTCTCCTTGCTCGTCGACACCGTTCTGCCGATCCTCGTCGGCATCGTCACCACCGCGCCACCGACGCCGGTGTCAGGGCCGTCCTTCTGGCCGCGCTGTCCGCGGTCTCCGGCTTCCTGTCGGAATGGCTCGTCGCGCTCAACTCCGCCGCCGACTCCGACTGGGGCTCCGTCGACGCGAGCAGAGCGGTGCCTACGTCGGCGCCACAGATGACCCGGAGCTAACCCAGGAGCACGTCTACCTGCTCAAGCCGACGGAAAATGAGGTCGGGCTGCAGTGGCAGTACCGGTACGCAGCCAGCCGGTCAGATAGCCACAACTTGTCGTACCCGGCCGCTACCTTGCCGGCATGGGCGACCCGCAGCCATCTCCGCCTCCAGCTAATGCCTTGCCGTTGTGCTGCGGCAAGCCGGGCGCATGGGCGCCGAAGGGAAAGCCGCTGGTGCTCGGCTGCATGCTGTGCCCGGAGTCACCGACGTACTGGCGCCCAAGCCGCGGCGAGCAGCCGACGTCGCCCGAGGGCTGAAGGGCTATGTCTCGTCGAAGTCGGCCAGCTTCAACGACCGGAAGGCGAGCCACGCTTCCAGTTGGTCCATCGTCCGGCAGGACCAGACCTCGTCATACTCGCTCACGTCCAGGTCGTAGACGAGGTACCGGTCGAGGTGTCGTTCGATGACCCAGCGGTCGTCGTGGGACCGGTAGATCTCCATGGTCAGTCCAGCTGGAGCTGCTCGGCCCAGCGGATCGCTTCATCGGGGGTGTGGCATGGTCGGTTCCGCTCGGCGACGTTGCCCTGGATTCGGATGAGGATCCAGCGGTAGGTGCCTTTCTCGTCCTTTCGTGGTGTGCCTTCTGGGACCGGGATGACGCGTACGAGATACTTGGCGCCTTCCGGCTGGTAGATCGCCCAGGATGCTTCCACGCGCCAGTGCGCGCGGCCTTCGACGGCCGCGGCCAGTCTCCGCGCGCGGTCGCCGACGACCTCCATGATCCGACGGTACGCCCAGGCCAGCCGGGCACCTGTGCGGCCCGGACGGTTCCCGGACACCGCAGAGCCGCCGCCGCTTACGACCTGCTGGCCGCCGACGGCAGACACAGAGAGGGGGTCCTTCCGGCAACAGGGGCGGCGATAGCTGGACGGACCCCGGATTGTGGTGTGGCTCTAGGTCTTCGGGCGTCGTAACGGCTTACCACCACGGCCACGCAGCGTCACGCCACCCTCGACCAGCATGCGGTGGACGAAGCCGTACGATTTGCCGATCGATAACGCCAGCTCGCGGATGGACGTTCCGGCGGCGTACCGCTTGATCAGGTCTTTGCCCAGCTTCACCCGTTCGGCGCCAACGATCTTCGTGGCCATGTTCCTTCGTCGCCCCTCTGTTCACATGGATTCAGTTGTCTATTGTGGACGGTCGGGTTGGATCATGGAGATCTCCACGTCGCCGAGCAGTGTCGCCGGCCCCGCCGCTGCGACCAGCACTCGACCCACTAGGCCACCCACTCCGTACAGCGCCACGCCGGTGATCTCGTCCGGTTCGGTGGTCGCCAGCCAGTCGTCGTGCATCATCCCGTTGATCGGCATCCACAGTTCGGCGAAGTTGGTGCGCAGGCGCCGTATCCCGCCCAGGATCTCTGGTGAGTCTGGTCGGAGTCGGTCGGGTCCCACGATCCACGGGGCGTTGGCCCGGATGGCGGAGTGTAACTGGTAGTCGAACAGTGTCTCGGATATGTGGCGCTCCAGGGTGTACGGCTCGGTGTCGCTGACCGCATGCGTGAGCCGGGTCATAACTGTCGCGACAAGCAGCGGACCGGGATCGGACACGTCGGCCGAGTCGAAACGGTGCTCGATCTTGACCGCCACCCGATGGCTGCCGTGGCGGATCGTCTCGTCGATGGTGTCGGGGTAGTAGCACAGCGCCACCGGCTTGGCGAGCATGGCGACCGAGGCACCGAGCCAGTTCGCCAACCACTTCGGCCGGAACGGTTGGGGTGACGGGATTGGGACGGTGCCCCGGTCCTCCACGGCGTTCTCCTCTCTACAGGTCGGTGTAGTCCCATGGGTTCAGGCTGAAACAGATCGTGCCATTGGCCAGGACCGCGCTGCCGAAGTTGACGTGTACCGAGGCAGGGGTGGAGCCACCAGCCACGAATAGCAGGTACTTACCCATCCAGGCGTGGGTTGGCGCGATCACGTCCAGGATCGGGCCGTGTTCACGGGTACTGGTGCCGTAGTTGTCGATGACGGTCGTTTGCCAGGTCGGCACCGACACCGCCGCCGGCCAGCCGTCGAAGATGGTAAACCCGGTGTCGATGTACGCCTTGTGACGGAGCCGGTCGACCTGGTCCCACTCGACCCACGAGGTTCCGCACGGCCCCGCTACCGTCCCGTCCACATCGGACGGACTACCCTTCGGTACGGCGAACTCGATGCCATCGCGGTCGACCCGGACCTCGAAGCCGTTGGCCTCGGCAATCTCGTCGTCCACGCCGACGCGGACCATCTCGGCGTAGATCCTGGTCCCCGTCGGTCCGTTCACCTCGGCCCGCGCCGGCGCCGGCATTGTCGCCAGCCCCACTGCCGATGCGACGAGGAACACGGCGAACATGTACCGCGGTCTGTGCGCCTTGCTGAGCATGTGACTCCTCTCTACTGTGGACGGGCTTTGACCGGGCCGTCCACCCCGTGTCCGGGATTGAGAAGCGCGGGGTGGACGGCCCGGGGTGCTGTGGCCGCATCAGGCGGTCCTCCGGCGCCTGGCGACCAACGGTTCGGGGGTGGTGGTCTGTGCCTCTTCTGCTGGACGTTGCCGGGGACGGTTGTAGCCACCACGAGGGCGTAGCTCCACGTGGTGCACCCGTAGGACGATGTGGACGAAGCCGTACGAGCGGCCGATCGACGCCGCGATGGTGCGGATGCTCTGACCAGATCGGTAGCGCCGGGCCAGAGTCTTGCCCAGCGTTTCCCGCTCCTTGCCCATGATCTGCTCGTACGGCTCGTAGGTGCCGTCGCCTTTGGCAACGCCTTTCGGTCGCTTCACGGTCGGCTCCGGATCAGCAGCACTACCACGGCGACCAGGCCCACGACGAAGATGGTCGTCATGAGCACGGCGAGCCAGCTCGGTACTGCGACCTTCACTGGTTCGTCCTGAGTAGGGCCGGAGTGATCGTGATCACCAGGACGATCAGGCCAAGCGTGGCAGCGGTCAGCAGCCTTCTGAGCATGTCGGGCCTTTCCCTCTACTGTGGACAGATTCGACCGGGCCGCCCACCCTGCCAGAGGGTTTGGGAGGTGCGGCCAAGGTGGACGGCCCGGGTGCCCGCGACAAACGTCAGGCGGCGTAAGCCAAGCGCCTGCGGTCACGGCTGCCGTGGCAGCATCTGGCGCCACTGTTCGCCTAGCGCCACGGCTGGAGCGAAGTTGTGTGGTAACTCTCTACTGTGGACAGGTTGGGAGCCACCCACCCGCGCGAGGCGGACACTGCCGGTAGTAAACCAGGCGTGGGTGGGTGGCCCGGTACCGTCGCGACTGTCCGGGCTCGACTGACGACGAGATGGCTTTACCGGGACGGGTCGGTACGGGACGGCCCCGCGCTGCGTTGAGGACCGCCCCGGCTCTAGGGTGGGCCGCGACCGGCTTCGGCGGCGACGAGTGGCGCGACGATCTCCTCGAACAGCAGGGCGGTGCGGAGCTGAGCGCAGCCGTTGTCGGTGCACGACTTGCAGCGCTGGCGTTGGTAGACGCCCTGGCTCACGATCAGGTCGCGCCGGCGGGTGTGCCGGTCGTAGGTCGTCCCGACTTGCTCGACCTGCTTGTGCATCGCGATCGTGTCGCGGGCTTCGGCCAGCAGCACGTGGTAGGGCATCGCCCCACCGGTTCGGCCCAGCCACTGGATCAACTGGTCGCGACCGCCGTCGTAGTACTCCCTGGGCTTCACGGGCCAGGGGCGTGCCGCACCGAACCAGGGCGCGGCGCGGTGGGCGAGACTCGTCGGTGTCTCGGCAAGACGAGCCTCGCCCGGAATCCCGGACCGCAACAGGGAATCCCCACCCTGTCGACGATGGCCAGGGTGGCTCATGAGCTGACCCTCCCCACTCCGCCGTAGGAGGGCATCGCGGTGAATTCCTTGTCTGCGCCCGAGTCGGGTCGCCAACCCGGCAGGGGTACCACGCCCGGCTCGACCAGCTCCAGGCCAGCGAACCAACCCAGCACCTCCGAGTGTTGACGCAGGAACACCGGCGAGCCTTGCCGGGCGTAGATCTGCTCAGCCTCCTGGACCTGGGCGCGCATTTCGTCGTTCACCCCGTCCAGGGAGGCGTGCGAGATGGCGAGGTAGCTGCCTGTGGGTAGCTCGTTGACGTACGCGGCGACCAGCTCGGCCGGGCGGTCCTGGGGACCGATGAACGGCAAGATACTGATCATGAGGACCGCGGTGGGCTGGCGTAGGTCGAACAGCTCCGTCAGCCGGCGGTCGCGCTGGATGGTCTCCGGGTGCCGGATGTCGGCCGGGATCACCCGCGTTAACGGGTCACTGACCAGCAGGCGCATGCTGTGCACGACCGCCACCGGATCGATGTCCACGTAGACGACCCTGACATCGGAAGCGATCATCCGGGCCACCTCGTGGACGTTGCCGGCGGTGGGTACGCCCGAGCCCAGGTCGAGGATCTGCCGGATACCGCACTCGCCGACCAGGTAACGCACGACGCGGCCGAGGAAGCGCCGGTTGCTACGCGCCATGTCCACGATCCAGGGGGTCCGCGCGATCGCCTGTTTGGCCGCGATGCGGTCGACCTCGAAGTTGTGGCTGCCACCGAGGAAGTAGTCGTACATGCGGGCCGAGCTGGCTATTTCCGGGTCGACGCCGGGGGGAACAGGGGGATCGGTTACCGCGGCGGGGCTCATCATCCGCTCCTATGTGGACGGTTGGGGAGGGATCGGGACGGTCCCCAGGTCGGTCGACCGCTCACTACCGCTCCCGGGCCGGAGCCAGTGCGACTTTGGGAGAGGAACGTCCCAGCTCATGGTCGGCTCACCGCCGGCGGTTCCAGCAGTGCGGCGAACACGTCGTGCTGTCGCGCCGGAGTCGGGCCGCGGGTGGGGTTGCGTCGAGGCGGCGTCACCCCACCCGCTTCTCCTGCCAGCCCCAGGCAGGACGCGACCGTGACATGGAGCATCGTCTTCACGGCTGCCGTCCTTCGGCGCGGGCGATCAGGTCGGCGCCGGTGATGTCGGTCGGCGGCGTCGACCAGATGGGCTGGGGCTCCACCGCCTCCAGTAGCTTGCGCGGGACTGGGTCGTTGCAAAACTCGTCCTCGTCGGCGCGCAGCCCGACCCAGGTGCGCCGTCGTGTCCCGGAGCCACGCGAACCCGTCGGCGAGGTCGACGAGCGCACGCAACGCGGCGGCGTCGAGTTCGGCCGGGCACACCACCAGGTCCATCGGGATGGCGGCGACCAGCAGCATCGGTGTGCGGGAGTCGCTGTCGTAGTTCACGGACAGGTCGTCGCCGGGGCTGAGGTGTACCGCGATGTGCGACGGCTCGCCGGGTGGGTTCGGGGCTGGTGCGGTGCCGGTCATGCCCACCACCGAGAGCCAAGGCGCGACCGATGTTTTCTGGCCGCAAATGAGCGGTCGCACGTTAAGGTCGCCGGCCGCGTCGGTGTTATTCGACTTCTGGATGGGCCATGGCACCCGGTCCCCGTCCGGGATCCGGCTCGGCGGGACCCAGCTGGGCAGCCTGCAGGAGGTCCAACGGCCGCATGAGCATTCGTTGCGGAGCCACAGCGTCCGTCGTCGCCGTACCGGCCGGTGTACCTGTGCCGTCATCGCACGTTCTCTCCTTCGCGATGCCCTGATGGGTATGGCCCGGGATTGGTCGTCCGGTCGCGTCACCCGTGGCGGGCCGGTGGTCCGGTGCGCCATTGCGATGGACCGACCGGGCCCAGACTCCCCGGGGGAGCGCAGACCAAGGAACCGCTGATCTGCTCGTAGCTTCCCGGTTACGTCGCGTGTGCCAGAAGGTGTCCGGTGTCCCGTCGTGTCCGGACCTGTCCGCCATGTGTCTCAGGTGTTGTCCCGGACGACGACTACTCTCCGAGGTTGTGACGGCGGACGCCCAGCGGGCCAGCGAGTGGACGATCCATGGTGAGCGGGTCGTTGACGACACCCGACGTGCGGTGCTGAGCATCGCCGACGTCGAGTTGCCTGACGGCGTGCGGTTCGAGCAGTACGTACTCCGGGTGCCGGCCGCCGCGGTCGTAGCGGTGGTGGACGACGCTGGTCGTGTGCTGATGATGCGACGACACCGCTTCGTCATAGACCGGTGGGTGTGGGAGTTGCCCGGTGGCTACCTCGACCCCGGGGAGGATCCGGCGGTGTGTGCGGCGCGTGAGGTCGAGGAGGAGACCGGCTGGCGGCCACGGTCGATGGAGTTGCTGATGACGATGCAGCCCATGGTCGGCACCGTCGATCAGCCAAACCTGATCTATCTGGCCCGTGGCGCGGACCCGACCGGTGCGGAACCCGACATCAACGAAGCCGAGGAGGTTGGCTGGTTACCGCTCGTCGAGATCCGCGGCCGGATCGCGGTCGGCGAGATCGTCGGCGCCGGGTCCGTAGCCGCGCTACTTGCTGTTCTGCTCGACAGAGGGTCCGGTGCGGCGTTGTAGTAGCAGCCGAGCGCGTTCGAGGTAATCGTCCACTGCCGGCAGCCCGACGTGCGCTGCGAGCCGGTTGGCCAGGTCACGCAGGTAATCCGTCGAGCGGCTCGACCGTAGCCCTTCGGCCGCCTCGACAGCTTGCAAGCCAACTACTCCGGCTTCTTCTATGTCGCCGGCCTGGGCGTGGGCGCGTGCGAGAAGCGCGAGGTTGAACTGCCGGCCGCGGACATACCGGCTGTCCATGTCGAGCGACCGGGCGGCAAAGCCGCGGGCAAGGTCGCCACGGCCGAGGGTGGCGAAACAGTGGCCGAACTTCGCGGCCAGGTACGCCTCGTCGAAATAGCCGATCCACTGTGGGTCAGAGTCGCGGTCTGCCCGGTCGAGGGTCCGCTCGGCCCGGTCCAGCGACACTGCGCACGCCCTACCGTCGCCCGCCACGGCGTGGCCCTGCGCCTCGAGCACGGACGCCTC
>Ga0114129_10010742_pt1 | contig 13050 bp, 8 predicted proteins | sample RhiMetdeltSRZDD1_FD_80071 | JGI IMG/M metagenome (GOLD analysis project Ga0114129, IMG submission 80071) | Populus rhizosphere microbial communities from Tennessee, USA - Rhizosphere MetaG P. deltoides SRZDD1 (version 2) (version 2) | ecosystem: Host-associated > Plants > Roots > Rhizosphere >...
CAACGGCGTGCCTCAGCGCAGCGATTGCGCCATCCAGCTTCCAGATTTGCGCATCTTTTTCGGCGACAGCCTCCTTCAAGCGCAGGAGCGCCGCGTCCAGCTCACCGATGTGCCGGTGGATCGCTTCGACTTCACGCGTGGAGCGCTCGCGCAGCTCCTGGCGCCAACCGAGGATGCCTGTGACCAGCTCGCGGACGAGCCGCTGCGAGTCGGTCGGATCAGGGGATTTCGCGGCGTCGATAATGCGGGCGGCCGTCGCGGCGTGCGCGGGCGACGTGAATGCGCAGAAAAAGCGGCGGTAGTGCGCCGCACCCAAACACGCCAAAGGGGCTCGGGCGTTGACGGCTGCCGCGAAGCGACCCTTCGCTTCGTGGTCGCCCAAATCGCAGGCGTAGATGAAGTCGAGCACGTTGAACGCGAGCCATTCGTCCAGCGGGGCGTTGTCGGCGACCAGCGCTGACCCAGGATCTCTGAACCACGTCACGACCTGTGCCGCATCCGGCAGCCCGTGCTCGCGATGCTCCACGAGGAAGTCGACGTCGCGCCCGGACACGGCCTGCGCCCATGCCGAGAACCGACGCTCGGCCTCGACGACCTCCGGCGTGTCAACGGGGCAGCACACGATGGTGGCCTGCCGCGAGACCCGCTGCAGCTCACGAACCAGGCTCGGCCGCTGCGCCGATGGCACGTGCTCCAGCACCTCGATCGCGACGGCCACATCGAAGGCTGCGTCCTCGAAGGGCAGCGGCTCGTCTGGATGGAGTAGGACGATGGAGGGATCGTCGAATTGACTGACGTCTGCGCGAACGATCTCAAACCGCGGTGAAACGAACGCTTCGGTCAGCGCAATCGGACCGCTTCCGACATCGAGCAGGGTGAGGAGGCCGCTGCGTTCGCCGGACAGGATGTCGGTCAGCCTCGCGAGAAAGGAGTAGCGCTGATAGATGTCGGGCTGGCAGGCCAGCCGGCGATCGGAAAGCTCGTTCAACGTGACGCTCCGGGCACGGTGCGAGCCGGGCGATACCGGGGAAGCCTCGCACCCATGACAGACCGCATGATAACGCAGCTATTGGGACGGGCCGCCGGGCCGGATCGACGGCTCGGGCCACGGCCGAGCATGCCGCCGCCCGCGATTTTGCGGTCCGCAACAGCGCCCACTACTTACGCTTCGAGCAGTCCCTCGAACTGACCGCAGCTTCGGCGCGAACCGCTATTGCTCGCTCCGCGGCCGCGGCAGCATGAGCAGTAGCTTTGCGCGCATCAAGTCACGGAGTTGCCGCCGATCGCGGCGCACATCACCGAGTTTGGCTGCCATCGCCGCCAGTGTCCGGACTGCGGCACCGTCACGCTGGCCCTGCTGCCCGACGAGCACGCCAATCAGTTCGGGCCACAGCTGACGGTCCTGATTGCATATCTGACCGTGGTCTGCCGCATGCCGCGGCTGGTGGTGCAGCGCTCCTCGAAGGCGCGCTCCAGATTCCGATCAGTCTGGGTAGTACTCAGAACGCCTGGGAGGAAACGAGCGCAGCGGTTGTGGCGCCCTATCGGGAAGTTGAAGCAGCCGTGCGGCACGAACGGGTCGTCAACGCCGATGAGACGGGACGCCGGACGAACGGCGACAAACGGTGGCTCTGGACCTTCGTGACCCGCACGTTCGTCCTCTACCGCATTGCCGCGTCCCGCGGCTCTGACGTGTTGCAGGTTGTCTTGGAGACGTTTGCCGGCATCTTGGGCAGCGACCGTTTGCCCGCCTATCTGAAATACGTGGTTGGCCACCGGCAATTGTGCTGGGCGCACGTGACCCGAAAGCTGCTGAGTACGCTTGATCTCGCCACGACGCCGGCAGCCAAACGCTTCTGCCGCGAGGCCCTCGCCCTCGATCGCCGTCTCTTTCGGCTCCGGCATCGCCTCCGCGGCGATCCGGGCGTCCGTGGCGCCCCGCTCACCCGTGCGGAACTCATCACCAAAGTGCTGCCGAGCGAGTACAATCCGACCGGCAAGGTGCAGGCCTCGTCGTTAGTCTTTCCTTGCGATGATGGTTCGGTGAATACTTGCGTTGCCGCTTCGGTATTCACGCACCTACTCGAACGTGATGCTATCCACTACCTCCAGGAAATCGCGCGTGTGCTTGCACTCGAAGGCACTGCAATCGTGAGCATCCACAGCGCGGTTCCGGCAGGGCGGTATACGAGGCGAATGCGCAAAGACCTGGCGACCGGGTTCCCTGGACCGGCGTGGGGCTGGAAGGCGGATTTCTGCGACGACGTCCACCGTACCTCATCAGTGTCGGCTTACGCACGTGGACGGATGTTCGAGCTACTGGATCACTATTCCAGAGCTTCACGGGCCAGCCGCTCAAGCGCTCAGAAGGAGTTGGTCTCGTTCATGCTCGAATGGGTCATCTGCTCGAAAAACGAAGTCACTCTGGTACTGAGGAAGTAATCTGGTGGACACGCTGTCGACGCCTGACGTGAGCTTTGCGCGCCCGCCTCGCACGAACGCAAAGGGAAAGCTCGGGATCGATCAAGTACTCTCATTCAGCTACCCTCGCCGCGAAATCGCAGTCGTGGGTTGGTGCTGCTTCGACGATTGTTCACCGGTGCAGCAGGCGTGGCTGGTTTCGGATGAAGCTCGCGTACCGTGCCTGACGGGTCTGGCCAGACCGGACGTGGCGCATCATCACAGTGCTCGTGCTTTCGCGCATGCCGGATTCTTGTGCCGTCTTCCCGTCAAAGGTTCCATGATGGCGGCGCGCCTCGTCGCGCAGTACGATGACGTGGAGCAGACGCTAGGCGAAGTCAGGGTTCGATGGCAAGAATCAATCAACAAACCGGAGTCGTCCCCTCGGCAGGACTACGGCCGGTGGCTGCGGAAATTTGAATCACGGCTCTTCTGGCCGGTTCCGGAGGTGGAGCAACGACTCCGAATGCTGTCGTGGACACCGCTTGTCTCCGTGATCCTGCCGACCTTTAACACGCCTCAGTACTACCTGCATCGCTGTATTGATTCCGTCGTGGCGCAGCATTATCCGCACTGGGAGTTGTGCATTACCGACGATGGATCGTCGGGCGCGGCAATCCGAGAGTATCTGATGGAATGGGCGGCACGCGATCCACGCATCTGCGTGTCGTTTTCTGAACAGCGAGGCGGAATCTCGGCAGCTTCCAATCGATCGATAGAACAGTCCAGTGGCGATTTCATCGTGCTCTTGGATCATGATGATGAGTTGCACCCGTTCGCCCTTCTGGAGGTAGTGCGATGTCTCAACGCGCACCCAGAGACCGACCTGGTCTACTCGGACGAGGACAAGATCGATCAAATCGGCACGCGCAGTTTTCCAGCATTCAAGCCAGACTTCGACGCAGACCTCCTCTGCGGGTTCGACTATCTCGGTCACCTGGTAGCGATACGTGCGTCGCTGGTCCGGCAGCTGGGAGGATTTCGGAGTGCCGCCGACGGCGCTCAGGATTGGGATCTTTTGCTTCGTGTAACGTCGGCCACGCAACCCAAGCGTATAAAGCACATCGCCAAGCCGCTTTATCATTGGCGAATGCACGACGGATCGACCGCTTTCAGCCTGAGTGTGAAGCCCTACACGATGCGCGCCTGGAACATCGCCCTGCAGCGTCATGTCGAGTCTGCGGATTCATATGCCGTCAGGGAAGGTCTCTTTGTCGGGTCGATGAGGGTGCTTCGTCGGCCCCCGAGCGATAGCCGCGTGTCGGTGTTGTATCGCGCATCTGATGGTCCTCATCAGCATCGGGCGTTGAAGCGAAGCAACGCTCCGCGACGGACCGCTTTTTTTGAATTGATTCTATCTGCTGTTCATCCTGCGGACGATTCCGTCGCTCGCCCCCTTATGACGGTCGAGGATCTCCGCTCAGACGTCACTATCGTCGTCAATTGTGGAATTGACTGCGTGAGCCATGGTTTTGTCGACGAACTGACCGCTCAGGCGCTTCGTGAGGAATGCGGTGTGGTCGGTGGAACGATTCTGGATCCCGATGGGATCGTAGTGACGGCGGGTCTGATGTGTCTTGGTGACGGCACGTACCTGAATCCATTCGAGGGGCTCGCGCAGCAAGAACTCGGGTACATGGGCCAGGCCAGAGTGGTCCGTGCAGTGGCATCCATCGCATCGCACGTGTTCGCCTTCCGGACCTCGCGTCTGTTGGACCTCAACGGATTAGCGTGTCTCACCGAGGACTCCCTGGATGACGTGTGCGCCCGGTTGGTGCGCTCTGCTCATGCGTCAGGTCGCAAGGTGCTGCACACGCCTTACGCCGTTGCTACACTGCGAACCAACGTGAAGACATACCGTCCGCCTCAGGGCGCGATCGCACCTCGCCATCTGATAGTCAACCCGAACCTCGAGAACTTCTCGAACGTGAGCGCCGTGCTCAAGGACGGAGTCATCTGACGACATCGACTCACGAACAGACGCGGATGCTGGTTCCGCCGGCCAGGAAATTCAGGCCGCGCCGCTACCGCCCCGGCAACACCGGCAGCTGGTCGGGGCATTTACCATTTGTCAACGATGCCATCGCCGTGCTCAGACCTTCCATCCTCGTGGAGCTGGGGACCCACTACGGAGAGTCGTACTTCGGCATGTGCCAGGCGGTCGAAGAGAGCGGCGTTTCCTGTAAGTGCTACTCCGTCGACACCTGGACAGGCGACGCACACGCCGGCTATTACGATGAATCCGTCTTCGAGGAGGTGAGGAAGTACAACGAAGAGAATTATGGTGCGTTCTCCGAACTGTTGCGGAACACGTTCGACGAGGCGAGCGGGAGTTTCGGCCATGAATCGATAGATCTGCTCCACCTTGACGGGCTGCACACGTACGAGGCCGTTCGTCATGATTTCGAGAATTGGTTTCCGAAGGTGCGGCCCGGCGGTCTGGTTCTCCTTCACGACACCGTAGCGAGGCACCTCGATTTCCAGGTCTGGAGGCTTTGGGAAGAGCTCGTGCCCACGTTCCCACATTTCGAGTTCACGCACGATTGGGGACTCGGGGTGCTCCGGAAGCCCGGCGGGAAGGTGGGCGAGTCGACGTTCCTCGACGTGCTCTTCTCGGCGTCCGCACGCGAGCAGGAGTTTCTCCGTCATTACTACAGCCTGCAAGCTGTGGTTCTGGATCTCGCACACGCGCGCAAGCCTGCGGCCTCGCGTGCAACAGAGGCGGTTTTCCAAGTGTTCCCGCGTTCGGCGGCCGGCTTTACCGAGACGACTTCCGCCTTCACCACATTGAAGATTGGCGAGTGGCAGCACGTCGCGTTGGAGCTCCCGCAGGGATCAGCCCATGGACCGATCCGCATCGATCCCGCCGATCGCGCTTGCCTGATTGAGTTCGCTGGGGTGGTATTGAGACGCGCGACAGATGGCTCCGTTCTCAGGGCCTGGACTGAGCCTGACGAAATTCGCGCCTTATCGATACTCTCTGATCTCGTGCCACTTTCAGGCGATGGTCCCCAGTTCTTGAGCACGGGGCCCGACCCTCAGTTGCTGCTCCCGGAGCTCGCGCCGGGTTCATTCGATCAACCGATCATCCTGGACGCGCGTGTGCGCATCCACGAACATTTGGACCCTGCTGTGGCGTTTCTCCAGGCCGCAAACACCAATGCTTCACGGAAGCTTTCCAGAGAAGTCGAGGAACTGCAGGCAGCGGTCTCTCGCCGCGACCAGGGTATGCAAGACCTACAGGCGCAGCGTGACGCGGCGATCGAACGAACCCGCGAGCTGGCCGCCGAGCTCCGGCAGCTCGGTGCGGAACGAGACGCAGCGGTCGCGAGGACGCACGAGCTCGGCGCCGAGCTTCGGAACGTGCAAACCGAGCGCATTGCCGTTGCCGCCGAATACCGTCGAATCTCTGCGGCAAATGAGTCGCTGCGAGGTGATATCTCGGCGCTGAAGAACAGCCTCGGGTCGTTCGAGGCGAAGTGCAGCCGCCTCGAAGAGGACGCGACGTCCTTACGCGACGCTCGGGCAGGGGCGGAAACACAATTGCAGAACGTCCGCGCCGAGCTGCGCGCCGCGTACCGATCCCAGTCCTGGCGCCTGACGGTGCCACTCCGATGGCTCAAACGCACGATTCGGCGGACCGGACGCCGCTGACGCAGGTCAGACCCGTCGACGGCGGTCCGGCCTCGTCACTGCCGGTCTCAATAGTCATTCCAGCGTTTGGTGCCGCACCGCAGCTTGCCGACTGCCTCGAAAGCCTGTCCCGTCACGCACCTGCCGGCTGCGAGGTGCTCGTCGCCGATGATGCCACGCCCGGTGACAGCGTCTTCGACGTGGTCCGCACGTTCGGGGCGAGAATGCCGGTCAGCTACGAGCGCCGTTCGGCCAACCTCGGATTCGTCGAGAACTGCAACGAGGCCATCAGATCGGTTCTCGCGAGCGGCAACGACGTGCTGCTTCTGAACTCGGATACACAGGTGACCGCTGGATTTCTGGAAGAGATGTGGGAGGTTCTCCACCTGCACGAGAAACACGCCGTCGTATCTCCTCGAAGCAACAACGCGACGATCTTTTCGGTCCCCTTTTGGGGAGGGCTGTTAGCGGACGAAGCGTATCAGCTTTGGCGCACGATTCGACACCTCTTGCCGCGCTATCAAGTGATGCCGACGGCTGTCGGGTTCTGCCTGCTGATCAAGAACGTCGTTCTGCGTCAGCTGGGTGTCTTCGACCCGATTTACAGTCCGGGGTACCACGAGGAGAACGACTTCATCTGTAGAATCAACCGCTACGGATATTCGGCGGTCGTCGCACACCACGCATTCGTATTTCACCACGAGTCGTCCTCTTTTGGAGTGGGCAAAGGACCCCTCGGCCGGCGGAATTCGCAACTGCTCGACCAGCGCTATCCCGAGTATCAGAAAAAAGTTAGCCAGCACATGCGCTACGGCGTGGATCCGATCGATCATTTCTCGATTCTTTGGAAAGAGCATCGCAAGAGCATCCTGTTCGATCTCTTCCATCTCCCTGCCAAACATTCAGGAACATCCGAATTTGCGCTCAGTCTCCTGCTGCACCTTGCACCGCTCCTCGAACCGCAGTATGAGCTGCGGCTGGGATTATCTGACGAGGCGAGACAGTTTTTTTCCCGTGAGCTCACTGGGTATCAGTTCTACGACCCGACCAGACACAGGGAGGCACGTTTCGATCTCGCGTTCAGACCCTCGCAAATCTTTACGTGGCCCGAGCTCCATCGGATGATCAGGCTGGGTGGGCGCATCGCCTACACGCACCACGATGTTATTGCGATCCGATGTGATTATCTCAACGGTCCAAACACCCGAGCGCTCTTGAAGACGGCCGCGCTCCTCGCCGATAGAGTGATGACGATCAGCGAGTTTTCCAAAGACGACTTTACGGCTTTGTACGGTTTCGCCGTTCCTTTCGAAGTCATTCATCATGGCGTACACGAGCCAGGCGGCACAGGCTACCAGAGCGCGATGGTCCGATCTGCCGGACACGTGCTAATCGTCGGCAACCAATTTCATCACAAGGCCGTGCAGCGGACCGTTTGTGAACTCAGTGGAGTCGCCGAACTAGTAGCTCTTGGGGGCGATGAATCCCCAGCTCCGTCGATCCGCTGGGTTCCCAGCGGGACATTGAGCCGCTCGGGAATCGGAGCACTCTTTGACCAGGCGGCTGTCGTGGTGTATCCCAGCTTCTACGAGGGTTTCGGCATGCCGATTGTGGACGCGCTAGCCAGGGGGATACCGGTCGTAGCATTGGAGACTGCCGTGAACCTGGAACTGCGTTCACTGTTCCCGAGTAGCCAGCTCTTCCTGGTAACGGAGCACCGAGAGATGCGATCGGTCGTGTCGGCGATCATAAGCGACGCGCGTGTCGCCCCGCCGAGTAAAGCCCCGTTTCGCACGTGGAAACAGGTAGCTAGCCAGTACGTCTGTTCGTTCCACGATCTACTCAGCCGCGAGCTCGACATCGATTTGATCCGGCGACGGTGGGATCTGCTCACAACTATCGACGCCGTCCACCCACTGACATAGGGTGACCGCGGCGGCTTACGGGCTCACTCTGTTCCTGGGGACGGGCGACTGCAGTCTATGAGCTTTCGACAGTCCAGCCCTCTCACTGACGGGGTGGGAAGGATCAGGGCGCACATCAGTGCGAACGCGTCGCACATCGGTGACATGTTCGAACGGATGATCGAATTCTTCTACTCGAAGGTGATTCGACCCGGCGACACGGTCATCGATGGCGTTGCCCACACCGGTCGCCACACGATCCCACTGGCGCAGCTTGTTGGAGCGCAAGGCGTGGTCGTGGCATTCGAGCCGTTGCCGTCGGCGGCGGAGAGATTCCGCCAGCTCGTCGAGGGGTCGGGCCTCCACCAGCGCATTCAGCTTCGTAAGGAAGCCTCGCTCGCGCGGCGGGAAGATGCAGCTTTTTCGTCGTCAACAACATGCCGGAGCTCAGCGGTCTCAGGAGCCGGAATTTCGTCGGGTTCGTTCCAGACTACACCGAGATCTCAGTCAATGCGGTCACGATCGACTCGGTGATCGCCACGAACTTCGCGACACCGGCGCGCCACGATTCGTGCAGCAGCTGCACGCCCATCATCAGGTTGTCGTAGAAGAACTCGGCCGGGTGTGCGCGGTTGGCGCCAATTCCGCCAACGTGCGCGGCCAGGTGGACGATGAGATCGACGGGAGTCTGCCGGCCGCCGCGGGAACGTGATGTCTCGGCCAGGAGGCGCTGGATGGCAGCGCCATTCCGAAGGTCGCATTCGCGTCGACGCGGCGTGAGGATCTCCGGTGCGCCTCTCGACCGAAGCGCCGCCACGACCGCCCTGCCGAGGAACCCGTTTCCGCCGGTCACGAGCACGCGCTTCTGAGACCAGGGTTCCTCACCCTCGAGCGTCCAGTTCTTCATGAGTCTGACTGAAGGGAATGTGCGGTGTCCAAGTCGGCGGATGGACGAGCCGCCGCGGCCGAGTAAAAGCGACCGGACGCAGAAGAACCGCTTGCGATGAAAGCGCCGTGGACATTGAAACGGAATTGGGCGGCGGAACCGGCCCGACGGAAGGGACATTATACTCACAACGTCTGCGACATCTTCTTGAACGCCGCACTCGAGCTGGGAGAGCGATACACGGTGCCTGCAGTGTTCGTTCGTGAGCCCGTTGACCTCTTTACGACGACCCAGATGAACCTGAGCACGCGCGACGCTGAATTCTTCGCAGATGGTGCCGAGCTCGAACCGAACATCCATCGTGGATAGCCGGCCAACGACGAAAGAGGTCGCGTCTTTCTGCGCCCTTGCCGTTGCCCTCCTCGCATTCCTCTTCCGCGACGCGCTCTTGCATGGCTACGTTCTTGGCCAGGCGGACTTCCTTTTCGGGTTCCTGCCGTGGAAAGCCTACAAGCCGCTCGGGTGGCGTATCCACAATCAATTGCTCGGCGACATTCCTGCCGTGTTCTATCCGTTCCTCTTTCATGCGAAAGAGGCAGTTCTGCACGGACAATTCCCGTTGTGGGCGAGCGCGATTGGAGGGGGCCATCCATTCTTTGCCGCGTTTCAAACCGCGGTTCTGTCACCGTTCACGCTGTTCGATTACCTGCTGCCGTTTCCGGCAGGCTTCACGGCGGATGTCGCGGCGCGCCTCTTCGCAGGCGGGCTGGGCATGTACTTGTATCTTCGCGGGCTCCCGATCGGTCACGGCCCGGCGGTGTTCGGTGGAGTGGCGTACCTCCTCAATCCTTTCTCGATCGTGTGGCTCGAGCATCCACTATCCGCCGTCGCCGCGTGCCTGCCGTGGTTGTTGTGGGGCATCGACCGGTGTGTGAATCGCGATGATCGCTGGTCGGTCGCGTTTCTCGCCGCGATCACTGCCGTCACGCTCCTCACGGGCCATCCCGAAACGGCGTTCAAAGAACTGCTGCTCGCGAGTGCGTATGCCGTTTACCGTTCCATTCAGTCGGGCCGTGCGATCCAGAGCACGGCGCTCCTTGCTGCCGCGATGGCACTCGGTGCGCTCGTCGCGTCTGTTCAGATCCTGCCCTTCCTCGAATACGCGCGCGAGAGTCGCGCTTTGGTATTTCGTCAGCAAATCGGGTTACTGGCGAGCCCACTGTCGGCGTTCGTAACGGCCTTCGTGCCGGATTTCTACGGCTCGCCGCTGCGAAACCGCTTCGTGCTCAGCGGAACGAATTATTGCGAGCAGCAGCTCTATCCGGGCATCGTGACCTGGGCCTTCGCGGCGCTGGGCCTGACCCATCGCCGCCATCGACAGCACGTCCTGTTCTTTCTGTCCGCGGGAACAATTGCGGTGCTCATCATGTACGGCACGCCGGTTGCGCGCCTGGCAGCGCTGCTGATTCCGCCTCTGCGGGTCGCCGCGGTGTCCCGCTTTGGCCTGATCGCGATTATCGGCGTCATCGTCACTTCGGCTGTTGGTGTGGATGCCATGTTCGGCCAGAACACAGCTTCGGCGCTGCGATCACGACGAGCATTGGTGATTGCCACCGCTGCGGGTGTCCTCATCGCCGTGATCGTGGCGGCATTTCTCTGGACCCAGCAGACACTCCTTGTAGAAGGTCATCAGTGGGCGGCGGCGGTCGCTGCGGTCACGAACGGCACGGCGCTTCTGATCGCTGCGATTGCAGTGATCGCGATCGCCTCGCGACTGCAGCACAAGGCTGCAATCGCGCTTCCCATCGGGCTTCTCACGATCGATCTCCTGGCCTTTGGAGACCGCTTTCACGCGCTCATGCCGCGTGAACTCGTCTTTCCGCAGGTATCGGAACTGACGGTTCCCCGTGCCGATCGCGGTCTGTTCCGAGTGGCAGGCTGGGCTGATGCCTTGATGCCGAACACGGCACTCGTGTACGGGTTGCAGGATTTTCGCGGATACGATGGCGTCGGGCTGCGCGATTACTCTGCGCTTCTCGATATCGGGTTCCATTTCAACGGCTCCACACATCGGCTCGTGAATGCGGCGACGCCCCACCTGCTGGATCTCCTCAACGTGAAATATGTGCTGACCCCGACGGACGTCGAGCTGCCCCGGGAGCGTTTTCTGCTCCTCACCGACGGGACGACGCGGGTCTGGCGTAATGAACGAGTGCAGTCGCGCGCGTTCCTGGTCGACACGTACGTGGTCCTCCAGGGAGACGCTGCACGACGCGCCATCAGGGATCGGCTCGATCTGACTCGGGTAGCCGTTCTCGACCGAACGCTCGACCGCGATCGGGAACCCGAAACGAGCAGCGGCGACGTGGGAACCGCCGAAGTGGAGCGATACTCCGACCACGCCGTCAGCGTGAGGACCAGGACATCAGGTCGGCGACTGCTGGTCTTGTCGGACGTGTACTATCCCGGGTGGGTGGCGACAATCGACGGAACGCCCGCGCAGATTCATCGAGCAGACTACGCCCTTCGCGCCGTCACCGTCCCGGCCGGCGATCACACGATCGAGTTTCACTATCGGCCGGCTTCAGTTCGCTACGGGGCGTGGATTTCGGCGTTGAGCCTTGGAGTTGTCGCCTCGCTGATTGTATCGAGCACACGGGCAAGATCGGTACGAGACGCGCACGCGATTCCCAGGACCGACGATTCTCAGCGAGACCAGACCTGAAGCTGCTTATCGCGCAGATCCGTGCGGTTTCGATAATCCTCCCGCGATAAATACTTCTCGAGATAGCAGTAGAACACGATGAAGAGATACCGCGAGCCCATCTCCTTGATCTTGAACTTCGAGACACCGGCGGTCCGGTTGAACCACGACGTCGGGATCACGGCGTACCGATAGCCGCGAACGATGGCTTTGAGCGGCAACTCGACGGTCAGGTTGAAATGATACGCGAGCAGCGGCTGCACGCCTGCGATCACGGACCGCCGATACATCTTGAACGCGTTCGTGACGTCGTTGTACGACATCCAGAAGAGCGTCCGGATGAAGAAGTTCGCGAGCCGGTTCATCAGCAGCTTCGGCAGCGGATAATCGACTAGCCGGGCACCGCGCATGAAGCGCGATCCGAACGCGCAGTCGTAGCCTTCCTGCAGCTTCCGGTAGTACGCCACGAGATCGCACGGGGCGTCCGATCCGTCCCCCATCATGATCGCGACCGCATCTCCTCGAAACGCGGCAAGCCCCGCGCGCACCGCGAACCCGTACCCATTCGGAGGCGCGTTGTTGACATACCGTAGCGCCGGAATTTCGCGACTCAACTGCTGGAGCATGCGCTCAGTTTCGTCGTGGCTGTTGTCGTTGATGACGAGGATCTCGTGCGGGATCGAGCCAGCTTCGAGCGCAGCATGCAGCTCCCTGACGGTTCCGCCGATATGCGCTTCCTCGTTGTGTGCCGGGATGACGACCGACAGGAGTCCTGGCACGCCGTCAGCTTCCCATTCCGCGAGCGAGCGCACCTCGAGCGGCATCAGTGGCTCCGAGAGTGCGCTACTCGTTCGGTTAACCCGCCGTGGATTTCCTGGAGCGTCCGCTCGAGCGAGTAGGTGAGCGCCCATCCGGGGTAGTGCGACGAGAACTTCCGGATATCGCTGACCCACCAGATGTGATCGCCTGCGCGATTGACGTCGCTGTAGTGCCACTGCATGGGCCGCCCGGTCAGACGCTCGACCATGCCGATGGCCTCCAGCATCGAGCAGTTCGATGCCGGTCCGCCGCCGATGTTGTAGACCTCACCCTGCCGCGGCGCGTTGAAGAAGTGCCAGAACGCGTTGACGAGATCGTACGAGTGAATGTTGTCGCGGACTTGCTTGCCCTGGTATCCGAAGATCGTATACGGACGGCCGGAAACTCCGCACTTCACCAGATACGAGAGAAACCCGTGCAGCTCGGCGCCGGAATGCCCGGGACCTGTCAGACAGCCGCCACGGAAACAGGCGGTCTTCAGGCCGAAGTAGCGCCCGTACTCCTGAACCATGACGTCGGCGGCGAGCTTCGCTACCCCGAAGAGCGAGTGCAGGCAGCCGTCGATCGCCATCGTCTCGTCGATGCCATGCGCGTACCGGTGCCCGTCCGCGACCTCGTATCGGGTGTCCCGCTCGACCAGCGGG
>Ga0114129_10010743_pt1 | contig 13050 bp, 7 predicted proteins | sample RhiMetdeltSRZDD1_FD_80071 | JGI IMG/M metagenome (GOLD analysis project Ga0114129, IMG submission 80071) | Populus rhizosphere microbial communities from Tennessee, USA - Rhizosphere MetaG P. deltoides SRZDD1 (version 2) (version 2) | ecosystem: Host-associated > Plants > Roots > Rhizosphere >...
CCGGGCACGCGCACGCCGCCATCGTAGGTCCACCCTTTGCGGCCTCGCAGCGGTCCCGCGCTGCCCTGATACCACGGACCATTATCGCTCGCGAAAAATACGATCGTGTCGCGATCAAGACCAAGCCGCTTCAGTGCCTTCAACACTTCGCCCACGCTCCAATCCAGCTCTTCGATGACATCACCATAAAGTCCGCCGGCCGACTTTCCTTTGAACTTCTCCGATGCGAACAGCGGGATGTGCGGCATAGTGTGCGCCAGGTATAGAAAAAAAGGCCCGCTTCTTACCCCCTCGATGAAATGGATCGCTTGTTCCGTGTAGCGCTGCGTGAGCGTGTCTTGTCTTGCCGTCGGCTCGAGCACGTCACCGTTTCGCATGATCGGAGTAGGGTTCATGTCGTTGCTGTAGGGAATGCCGAAGTAGTAATCGAAGCCGTGATCGATCGGACGGTGCGGGCTGACGTGCCCAAGATGCCACTTGCCGATGCAGGCTGTAGCGTAGCCACGAACTTTGAGAGCCCGCGCCACGGTTGTCTCTGACTGAGGGAGACCGGTCGTGTCTGTAGGAAACAGAACATTGCGCAACTGCATCTGATCGATGCCCATCCTCGCGGCGTAGCGTCCGGTCATCAATGCTGTTCTGGAGGGCGTACAGATCGGCGAGACCGAGTAGAAGCTCGTAAGCCGCAAGCCTTCGGCAGCCATTCGATCGAGATTGGGGGTCTTGATCGCCTTCGCCCCGTAACAGCCGAGATCGCCGTAACCCATGTCATCGGCGTAGATGAAGATGATGTTCGGCCGCCGCTGCGCGTAAACCTGCTGATGCGGCAACGCCGTCATCACCAGAGCGATTCCAGCCAGCAGCAAGATTCCGCTTCCGTGCTTGCGCATCCCTACCTGCCTCGCGTCCGTTCGGTTACAGATCGTGTTTTGGTATCGTGAATTGGGAGTCGCTGCTCGGCGGCCCGTTAGCCGGCAATGAATGCCGACTCTTCGGGACGCCGAGCGGAAGCAGGATGTCACGGCTTGGGATTCGCGCGCAACCTTGAGTTGGGTGAGATTACTTCACACAATCCGGAAGGCAACTGGTTATCGCCGCTCCGTTCGTGTCAGCCGTGTTGCCGAGGAATTTGTTATTCACTGCAGAGACTACTGTGCCCGAGTTATCCACACCGGTATTGTTTTTCAAGATATGGTTATTCGAGATGCGCACCGTCGCGAAGGATGCCGCCGCCGAAATCGCAGTGGTGTTATGAGACAACACACAATCAGTCACATTTATTGCCGAGCCCCCCTGAGCGATGACCCCGAAACTCGTATTATTTGAGATCACCGAATTGCTGATCGAGGCCGTGCCGCTCAGCAAATTCAATCCGGAGTTTGACGTATTCGTTATCCGAGAATCGGAGATCACGCCTTTCATCGTTCCCGCGGAATTGGTCATTGCTATCCCGTCGTTCACGTCCTCGATAGTCGTCCCGGTAACGGTCAGCGTCCCGGTGGCTGCCAGGTTGACATCGATCGCCTTTTGGGAAAACCCAAAGATGGTGCAGTTCTCAATGATAAGCTTGCTGCCGGCAAGATACCGGATGCCGTTCAGGCCCGGAACACACGGACCTCGTCTGGTTCCATTGATCGATAGATTGCGGAGTATCACCACGGCAGTCCCGGGATTTGTCGTCACGTTGACGACGATTCCATTGGCTCCGCTCGCCAGAATCGACGCCCAGCCTGAACCTGTTCCGCCGTCGATCGTGATTGATTTCGTGATCGTAACATTGCCGTAACCGCCCGGATCGAGCACAGAGATCTCACCACCCTCCGAAGTCTGATTGAGAGCGCCTTGAAAGGTCTTGCACGGCAAAGTGCGGGAACACGGATTTCCATCATCGCCGATAGCCGACACCCACGTTCGACAGGATTGCGCGTCCGCGGCTGAGCGAATGAACAGGCAGACGCTGAATGCAAGTGGACCCAGGATTTTGATCGGTGTATCGCGCATAGTCTTCTCCATTTCGGAACTACCGAGTGTCGACTCGGGAACAAGCAGCCTCACCTAAGCCGCCTCATGAGACGTGCTTTCGTCACGCCCTTTCGCGGGCTATAATTTCGCCGGTTGTTACCATCTCTGCTGACACGCCTACTGTATGGCGGCAACCGGTGAAAAGTCCTGAAAAGCTCGGTGAAAAACTACGAAGACTCTAGGACGCGATATCTATGAGCGCCGCTGAAGCGAAGCAACAACGAACACTCCTTCACTTTAATGGGTTCACGCTTGACCTCGTGCGGCGGGGCCTTTACCGAGGCCAACAGCGAGTTCACCTCACATCGAAGCCTCTCGAAACGCTTATATTCCTGGTCGAGAATCGCGGGCGCGTCATCGAAAAGAAAGAACTGCTCAACGCGGTTTGGAAAGACACGTTCGTCACCGAGGACACTCTGGTGCACGCGATACGAGAGATTCGTCGTGCGCTGGAAGATGACAGGGAGAATCCGGAGTTCGTTCAAACTGTTCCGCGTCAAGGCTACAGGTTCGTGTGCGAGATTTCTGACGATGGATTACCGCGGCCTGATCCAATAGATAATCTGTCTGCGCCAACAGCTTCTGCCGGAAGACGCACGCAAAGAATCGCGCGGTGGCTGTGGATCGCTTCCGTTGGGCTGGGTCTCATTGCGATTGCGGTATGGGCGGGCTGGTTTCGCGGCGACAGCTCGATGAGATCCAAGGCCAACCAGCCACACGCGGGAAGGATAAGCAGACAGATAACCGCCGGAGAATTCGCCAGCGGCAAGCCTGCTTTTTCGCCCGATGGAAAGTTCATACTTTATGTGTCCTCTTCAGAAGCGACGCGCGGTTACGGCGATTTGTTCATCCGGCAGTCCTCCGAAGGCAGTTCGGTTCGCATCACGAGCGGGATAAATCCGAGCGGCGACCTTCCCGTCTTCACAGCCAACGGTTCTCACGTAGTTTTTTCGATTCCTCGAGTCGATCAGACCGAGATTCGACATCATGATCTTTGGAGAGTGCCTTCGTTGGGAGGGCCGCCGGAGCGGTTCATCGAAGACGCAAGCGGCGCGGGGTTTTCGCCGGATGAAAAGTGGGTTGCTTACACCAAGCGCTCGGCTGGAAGAGATGCTCTGTGGCTGAGTCCCTGCAGTGACACTGAAACTCATGTTGAAGTGTGCGCCGACGCGTACACGCCTAGATGGGCGCCGAGCGGAACGTGGCTAGCCTACACGACCAGCGATCCGAACGGAGGAGATGGGGACATCTGGATCTGCAAGGTGTCCCAGACGAACGATGGACAGCCGGCAGTTTTTGACAAGAAGCAAATCACACGTGAGCACAAACAGATTTATGGCCTCACCTGGGCCGCGGATAGCGGTTCGATAATCTTCTCCTCAAAACGCTCGGGATCTGCGCAGCTATACCAGGTCCTGATCGCAGATGGCTCGATCAGTCCATTTCTGACAGGCGTGGGCGAGTATGAAGCCCCTTCCGCTTCTCCCGACGGCAAGACTGTGATCTTTCACAACAAGAATCTGATCAATGACCTGATGATCGGCACGTCTTTCGGAAAGTGTGAAGCTAAGAGCATCAGCTATAACCAATTTCACTTATGGCCTCGGCTCTCGCCTTCTGGAGAAATGTTGACTAGCGTGCTTCGCGAGGCTGATGGGACGGGGCATCTCTATTTGAGTGAGCTCGAGAAGAACGAGAGCTCGCTGTTGAGTCACAGGTCGGCGCGTCACCCTTCGTGGGTCGACGCGCAGAGCATCGCATTTCTATCACCGGGAGACTCCGCGCCAAACACCGATGTCGTGGTAGTGAACATCTCGACTCGGGAGGTGCGTACGCTGACGAGCTTTGCGGGCGAGGCGAACTGGTTGGCGATCCATCCTGACAGGAAGAGACTGGCTGTCGTCATAAAGTCGGATGCCGGAGAGAGAATCCTCCTGCGCGATCTAAGCAGCCAGTCCGACCGGACGATTCACGAAGGCTCCGAGTACGAGTATCTTCGATGGTCGCCTGATGGGTCGGCCCTCTGTTGGAACAGGCCGGGCGTCTCGCGAAACGCTCCTTTGACGAGCGGCGGGATTTGGGTCCTTCAGTTGGACCGGCCGGAGTCCTGCCTTGTTGCCAGGGATGGTTATTGTCCGGTGTGGAGCGAGGACGGTGAAGCGCTTTACTTTACGGTGAGGGGAGGACAGCAAGGCTTGTGGCGAATCGATCTTCGGCAGAAAAAAGAACAGCACGTCTGTGATTGGGGGCGCGTTTTCAGCTACGACATCGTCGGAAGGCGCATGGCGCTCGCCCAGCATAAAAACAACAGCCAGATCTACTCGATCTCAATGGACCAATAGTACGTTTGCTCGACCACGCAAATCCGGATCAGGAGACGCAGCCTCACTCACGATATAATTGATCGATTCTATCAAGCTTGCGCAAGAGTCCCGGCCAAACCAAATCCGCGCCGAGCCCCTTGGTCACCGCTTTCATCTGAGCTTGTATGCCTCCCAGAATCGGCTCAGGAATTTCGACAAGCTCCGCGCCCCCGGCCTCCGCCATCAACTGAATCTCGCACGAGCGCTCGAGAATGTACATCGAGAGGAAAGCCTCGGCGGCGTTTGCTCCAATCGTCAGCAGTCCATGGTTTCGCAGTATCAAGTTGTTCTTGTCGCCAAGGTCGGCAACCAGTCGGGGCTTCTCGTCGTCGTTGAGCGCCAGGCCTTCATAGTCGTGATAAGCGATCGACGCGAGCGCGAACAGCGATTGCTGTGAGATGGGAAGCAGCCCTTGCTTCTGGGCGGAAACTGCTACGCCGTGCCTGGTGTGGAGATGCATCACGCACATCGCGTCTTCGCGCGCCGCGTGGACCGCGCTGTGAATCGTGAAGCCGGCCGGGTTTATGTCATACGCGCTGTCCATCACTTTCTTCCCGTCCAACCCAACCTTGACCAGGCTCGAAGCGGTAATCTCATCAAACATCATTCCGTAGGGGTTGATGAGAAAGTGGTGCTCGGGTCCCGGCACACGCGCGGAGATGTGCGTGAAGATCAGATCGTCCCATCCGTAAAGCGCAACCAGCCGATAGGCCGCCGCGAGGTCAACTCTAGCTTGCCATTCTTCGTTCGAAACACGCTCTCGTACTGCCGCAGCTTTGGTCTGCATACTTATTTTTCCTCCATTTGCCTTCGATCCTTCATCCATCTGGATGATTCAGATAGTTCATCGCTTGGCGACCGCTAGCAGGATGTCACGGGTCGCCGGCGCTTGCAAGTTCCGTGGCCGAACAGAAGAGTTCGTCTTCGCCGCGAACCATTGTGCATTGTTGGCAATTCACTTTGCGTCTTCTACGGATGGGGAGCTAATGTTAAATACTCAATTCGAATCGATCGGGAGGAATCAATCAGGCCAGTCGCCTCAGTGCTCTCAAGAAGCTTGTTTAGTCATGTCCAGTCTGTACCGTTCCAGACTTTGAAAAAGGGGAGTTCAAATGAGTCAGGAAAAGGGTCGAACGAAGAAAGCATCGAAGCGCAAACAGAAGACGGAAGCCGAGCAACCTGTTACGCAATCAGACGCGAGTTCCACTAAGTCAGTAGATGAAAAGCCCAGCGGTGAAACTCAGAGTCCTGAGGACAAGCTTGTGCAGACAGTGCTGGAGCGGATACGGGAAGCCCAGGAGGAACTAAGTAGGAAGCCGCCCGAAAGACCACCAATGGGACGCGCGACCATTGCGCCAGCCCTGCACGACAAAGAGCAGCGACTAGCATGGGGGTTGCCGGCAAAGGAGACAGAGCCGGGCGAATACATGATTGAACTCAACCTGCTGTACAAGGGTGGACTGCAAGAGGCCAGTAACAAGTTTCTTCAAGAACTGTATCCCAAGGTAGTCAAGGATGCGGATAAGCGGCCACCAATCGAAATCTCGAAGACCTATTACCGATGCTTCATTAGCGTGCAGGAGTGGCGACAACTGGTCAAATTGGATGAAGTAGCCAAAGACCGTCGAGACAGGATAATTTACCGGGTTTGGCCGGACTTCCCTATCAATCCCCTCATTGATTATTCAGTGGCGACGGTAAAGGCGGATGCCGCCGTTCGCTCCTATGAAGCGACGGGCGCGGGCATTGTTTGGGCAGTCATCGACTCAGGCATTGATAAGACTCATCGGCACTTTGGCGATCCAGGTAACGCCTTAACACACACGCTTCTGCACCCGGATGTCGTCGATCTCCACAGAGATTTCAGCGGCAACGTCGCGCCTACAAAGCAAACTGCGATGGATGCTCTAAATGATGGCTTTGGTCACGGCACACACGTCGCCGGTATCATCGCCGGTGGCCTGAATAAGCAGATGGTGTATGGAACGGATTATCATGTGTACGAAAAGGTCTTCGAATCAGATCCCGATGGATCGAATAAGCAAGAAAAGGTCGAGCCGCGCGAGGTCACCGATCCAACTCGCCTTAGAGGTATCGCGCCACGCTGCAAGCTGGTTAGCCTCAAAGTACTCAATGACGATGGAGCCGGCAGGGCCAGCAATGTAATGGCGGCTTTGAAGTACATTCGAGAGGAACTCAACTATGATCCGAAATTGTTGCGCGTCCACGGAGTAAACCTTAGTCTCGGGTATGAGTTCGATGCGGAGATGTTTGCCTGTGGCCAGAGCCCGTTGTGCGTTGAAGTGGATCGGATGGTAAAGAGCGGCGTCATCGTTATTGTTGCATCGGGCAACACCGGATACGGCAGGCTTAGTGCAGAACAGCGGATGACAAAGTCGGGCCTCTCTAACACGATCAATGATCCCGGCAATGCGGCGCTCGCGATAACCGTCGGAGCGACTCACAGAGATTCCCCACATCTGTACGGTGTCTCATACTTTTCATCGAAAGGGCCCACAGGCGACGGGCGCCTCAAGCCTGACCTAGTCGCTCCGGGAGAGCGCATCACGTCGTGCGCCGCAGGTAAGAAACTTCAGAAGAACGGGGGCGAAGTACCTGATGGACAAAATGCATACATCGACGATACCGGCACCAGCATGGCGGCGCCCCACGTGTCCGGCGCAATAGCGGCCTTCCTCTCGATTCGCCGAGAGTTTATTCAGCGCCCGGAAGATGTAAAACGTATCTTTCTGGAGAGCGCAACTTCACTCGGACGCGAGCGTTACTTTGAGGGACACGGACTCCTCGATCTCATGCGCGCGATTCAATCAGTCTGACGCCGAATCAATCCGGCTGAGGACATCTGTTAACCTGTTTCGATTTGCAAGGAGGAAAGTATGGCGGAAATAGTTGCAGGCTTTCCATTTTGGAAAATAAAGTTTGACGAGCACGGCCAACCGGAGGACGCAGCCACCATCGAAGCATTTATAAACGAAGTCAAGGCCCAGGGTTTGACTGACCTGTTCATCTTCTCGCACGGGTGGAACAACAGTGAGAGCACCGCCTTGAACCTGTACACAGGTTTCTTCGGAGAGATGCGAAAATTGGTCGACGATGCAAGCCTAACCGATCGTCGCCAGGCGAAAATCGGCGCGTCCGGAGTTGTCTGGCCTTCCATCCTCTTACCCGACGAACAGCCTGAGGACGCGACAGGTGGTGCTGTCAGTCTGGGCTCCGGCGGGAGTAAAGGTGACATGTTTGAGGAGCTGAAAAAGGTCTTCCTGAACGACCAGCAACAGCAGACGCTGGGCGAGCTGAAACAACTGTTCGACCAAAAACAAAAGAGCGAAGCGGCCTTGAAGCAAGTCAAGGTAAAGCTCAGCCAGTTGATTGGCGCTTCAAAAATAAGCGAAAAATCTCAGGACAACCTCGAGCAACGAGGGATACTGGGAGACGATGACAATTGGCGCGAAGTGTTCGAGGCCCTGGCCGATCAGGAGTCGTCCGAAGAGTCTGAGGGCGGCGCCGCCGGATTCGGAGACAAGTTCAAACGATTGTGGAACGGAGCAAAAGCCGCCTTGCGTTCCACAACCTACTGGCAAATGAAGGATCGCGCGGGGGTCATAGGAAGAACCGGACTCGGTCCGCTGATCGGACGTTTGCACAACGCCGCGCCTGATCTGAAGGTGCATCTGCTCGGGCACTCTTTTGGCGCGCGATTGGTATCCTACGCTTTGTCAGGTCTTCCTGACTTGCCGCAGGGTAGCAAGTCGCCCGTCAAAACACTCTTTCTTCTCCAGGGAGCATTTTCGCACTTCACGTTCGCCGATGCTCTGCCCTTCGACAAGAAACGCAAAGGCGATCTGGCGGGCATGGCAGTGCGAGTCGATGGTCCACTGCTCACCACCCATTCTCTCAAGGACTTGGCTGTTGGCACTGCCTATCCGCTGGCGTCGGTAGTAGCAGGACAGGACGCGGCTGATGCTCAGGATACGCTGTTCCGCTGGGGCGCAATGGGTCACGACGGCGCGCAGTCGGTCGACGCGCAGCAGCTTCAACTGGGCCGTCCGAGCACGGCCTATCCGTTTCAGATTGGCAAGTGGACAAACTTAGATGGGAACCAGGTGATCGTCAACGGCGGCCCGCCCGCCGGAGCGCACAGCGACATCGTTCATCCTCACACGGCCTGGGCTGCGCTAGCGGCTGCTGGTATCAAGTAAGCTGATGTAATCCAAACCGAAAAGAGGGACTCAACCGAGTCCCTCTCACGGTGCGCTGGGTCGCGTCACCTTCAGCGAATGAATTGAGCAGCACAAGCCTCGCGTCGTGTGTTACTTCATCTAAGTCATACGCGAACAAAGCCTCGGAAGTTGGCCGAGCTTATGCTGAAACCCGGGAAGATCGAGTTCACGTTACTCGCGCCCATGTGACGCGCGGCGATCTCCGCGAACACGTCGCGGAAGTCAGTCGTCAAAGCCAGGTCGCGGCCTTCGTACAACTGCTCGGTCGCAAGCCCCGGCCATTTGCCGTAGACTTTGCCGCCTTTCACCGGGCCGCCCGCAACAAACAGACAGCTCGCGTGTCCGTGATCGGTTCCACCCGAGCCGTTCTGCCGAATCGTTCGGCCGAACTCGGTCATTGTCAGGATCACCACATTTCGCATGCGATCGCCGAGGTCTTTGTACAGCGCAGCGATGCCCTGGCTGAAATCCTGAAGGCGATTCGCAAGCTGGCCCCGCGAGCTCCCCTGATTCGCATGCGTGTCCCAGCCGCCAACGTCCGCAAAAGCGACTTCGATGCCGACGTCAGCCTTGATCAACTGCGCGATCTGAAGCAACGAATTCCCGAAAGGCGAGCGCGGATAGTTCGCACCGTTTTGCGCCTGGTACTGCTGAGGGTTTGCCTTCTTGAGCATCTTGACCGCTTCAAAAGCTTCTTTGCCGGTGCCGTGCAGCGCGTCGCCGAGGCTCTGCGAATATAACTCCTCGAAACCCTTCGCTACCTGGCCGCTTCCCTGCCCCGCTCGCACTCCAAAGTCCGCGATGTTAGTCATAGCAATCGACGGCGCAGGACCGAGCAACGTGCGCGGCATGTTCGCGGTGAAAGCAACCGCGCGGAAGGGCGTGGCCTTCGGATCTTTCTTGGCTTGCATATAGCGATTCAGCCAGCCGTCGGCGGTCCCCTTGTTGCCCGGAGTCCCCGCTTCCATGTAATCCTGCGCGTCAAAGTGAGAGCGGGTGTTGTCGGGCGAGCCGACCGCGTGCACGATCGCAAGATGACCTTCGTCATAAATCGGCTTGAACGGGGCGAGCCCGGGGTGGAGCGCGAAATATCCATCAAGGTCGAGGGCGGTTTCCTGGTTCCCGGTCTTCGGCTCAGGTATCGCGATGCTAGGCCGGACGCTGTAGTAGCTCTTGTCGCCGAACGGAATCACCGCCGAGATGCCGTCCATAGCGCCCCGCTGAAAGATCGCGATGATGATTGGGCGGTCCTTGCCCGCGGCTCCGGCTGTTTGAGCCACCGCGCGTTTCAGAAATGAGGGCGCCGCAGCGAAGCTCGCCAGCGCAACTCCCGATGATTTGATAAAGAATCTTCGTGTTACTGCCATGATCGTTTCTCCAAAATTCGGTTCAGAGTTCAGGGTTCAGGGTTCAGGGTTGAGGGTTCAGAGTTGGCACCATTGCAAGAAACATTTAACTCGGAACCCTGAACGCGCAACCCGGAACCATTTTCTATCTTCGTTGGAACTCGGGCGACCCGAGCACGAGCCCGAATACCTTCGCGCTCTCGAGGTCGTCCGCTGACATCACGATCTGCGGACTCATACCCTCACGCGGGCCGAAGCGTCGCTCGAGACGTTCCGGGTTGCCGACGCTTTTCTGACCCTTGCTCACGCCGGTGGCAGGCGGCAAGGCCTGCGTGGAATTCTCAGCCATCAGATCATTGCCTTGCGGGATGGGCGGAACGGACCCAATCTCGCCCTTCACCGAAACACCTTCTTTCAACTGCTTATCCAGAACGCCGCGCGTCTGAGACGAAACGTCGCCGTTTAGCAACGACGCAATGGCCCTCTCCATCACAGACTTTCTATCCGAAACCTGGACGCTGCCGGCCGCGCGCTTAACATCAAACGCCGTTCCTCGCAGTTTGTTCGTAGTAAGCGCGAGCCCGAAATTCAATCTCTCGAGCAGCGAACCCGTGTTCACCCACTGGTCCGCCCTGTCGGGATAGCCCGTGGGCGCCTGGTAGAGGTAGAGCGGTTGACCCATCTTCGCGATGAACTGTGCGGTTTGGACCGGCGCGTTGACATCGATGCCGAGCGCGCGAACGGCGGACACCGCAAGCTCGAACGGAGATTTGATCTTAGCCCGATACGCTTCCTTCGAATTGAATTCTGGCGAGGTGAAAATCGTTCGCAACATCTCGCGGATGTCGCCGTCGGTCTTTGTATAAACCGAAGCCAATCGATCCACGAGCGATTGCGGGGGCGCGTCGCTCACAAACCGGCGCGCGAGTTTGGTTGAGATGAACTTCGCGGTGCTCGGATGATGCGCCAGGATGTCGACGACCATCTCACCGTCTTTGATTCCCCCGCCGGACGGGATCTTATGGCCAAGCACGGTCTTCTCGCCGTTGTCGTGCATAAACTCGCGGAAGACGAACTGCGTTCCCTGCCGTGGGCGATCGAGCGTCCATCCTGTCAAACAACGGGCGACTTCCTGAACATCCTTCTGCGTGTAGCCGCCTTCGACTCCGAGCGTGTGAAGCTCCATAATCTCGCGAGCATAGTTCTCATTGATGCCCGGCTTCCGGTTTCGCAGCGCATTCGCGGCCTGCCGTTGCTGTTGAGTCATTTGATCCGGATTTGGCATTTGTTCGCGCTGCATTTCGCGGTCTTGAGGATCGTTAGGCCGCTGACCAGGTCGACGAGCACCTAACCCACCCAGCGCGCCGGGCCTGCGCTGAAGCTGACCTCCTCGCCGCCCCTGAGGAAGCTGCGCGTTGGGCGACATCGACTGAAAATTGTCGAGATACACAAGCATCGCCGGACTCTTGGCGGTCGCCATCAGCAAGTCTTTGAACTTGCCCATAGTGTTTGGACGGATCACGCTCATCTCGTAGTCGGTGGTCAGATTTCGGTCGGCGTTCTTTGCCCAAAAGATGTTGAAGTGATTGAACCAGAAATCGGTCATCACCTCTTGAAGCTGTCTCTCACTGTAGGCTGCGCGAATGATCTTCTGTCCTTGAAGCTCCTGCAAGAGAAGTTGAGGCGGCCTCAGATCATTCTCTCGATAGTACGCCATCACCTGCTGACGGTATTCTCGTTTCGTATCTTCGTCGGCGGCCTCGCCGGGTGGCAACACCGGAGTGTTCTTTCCCTTTCGCAGACCCAGCTCGCGCGCCAGTGCCTGCGGTGGTGGATACTTGGCTTGTATCTCGGCGAGACTCATTTTGAGTGACGGAAAGTTCGCGAGCCGCGCTTCAATGGCCTTGTCGTCGATTCGCTCGGGATGCAACTGCAGGTCGATGTACTTGTCGATCCCCATTCTCTTGACGCGATCGACATCCCCGGCGCGCGGTCCAAACTCAATTCGGTTGACTAAGTGAATGATCTTTTTTTCCTCGGTGAGAGCGCCGGCCGTTTTCGACTTGGTATCGGCGATGGCTGGCATGATCGCGCCAAGTGCGAGCGTCCCAGCGATTATCAGCGCCAACGCCGCCGAAGCCGCGCGCCGCCTCAGGAGTCGGAGTCTGGAGGAGCCTTTGGTTTCTTGTTTCATAATGAACTTAGACTATAAGGCTATGCACTTAGTTTGAAAAGATAGCCCAAAGCTGTCCTTAGACTTGCTGGACCCCCTGCGTGACTTGCTTGCACTAGAAACCTCGGCTCGTTTGCTTGCAAGATGACAGTTCACGCCCGATCTTCAGGTTTAATTTAACAACCGGCGATTATCTTCTGACCGACTGCTCGGGTCGTAACAGTCCAATTGCTCTCCACAGGCAGGACGTTCACAATAAACGACCGGAACACGGCCAACAATACCTGTGCCTGTCCGTAGAAGGCCAGCCAACATCATCGAGTCAGCCTTCGGCCGGTGAGACACCACGGATTGCCCACGTGGTGTTCAAGTTCACCAGTGGGAGTTCCGGTATCGGGCGAGCAGTATTGGAGAGCTGCGGCAGACGCGCCATAAGATCCGTGTCGTTATTTCTTCACACTCAAAACGTCATTCTTACATGACGATCGAGCGACCGAGAGGCGTGTTCAAGATGTGCGGTCGCGTAAGATTTGATAGTTTCCACGTGCCGCCACCGCGCTCCGTGAATTCGCTTGAACAATCTGATCCTCAGATTCGCCACTTCGCTGTTTAAGCAGTACAGCCGCTCGCCGTCCGGGTCCTCATATTCGGCCTGGAGCATGTCGCGCAACCTGCACTGTGCGGCGCCCTCGATGTAAACCCGCGTGTTCATCGCCGAGAATGACCAGTAGCCCATTCCTAGTTTGCGCTTCCACTGTTCGGCGAAACGTAATCGTACGAACCGATGTTCTTCGCCGCGATGACGCAGGTAAAGCGACTGAATCGGAGGAAGCGTGCGCCCGGCGCGGCGCGGCCGGGCGGCCAGTCCCTCAAACACAGTTCCCGGCTGCTTCTCGAATGCATTC
>Ga0114129_10010745_pt1 | contig 13047 bp, 10 predicted proteins | sample RhiMetdeltSRZDD1_FD_80071 | JGI IMG/M metagenome (GOLD analysis project Ga0114129, IMG submission 80071) | Populus rhizosphere microbial communities from Tennessee, USA - Rhizosphere MetaG P. deltoides SRZDD1 (version 2) (version 2) | ecosystem: Host-associated > Plants > Roots > Rhizosphere >...
CGAGACGACTACCTGAGAGGCCTCTCGCGCGGTCTCGCGGAGCGGGGATGGACGGCCACGGGGAGGAGTTCCCCCTCACCGGTTTCCGGCTCCAAGCCGAGGACGACGGGCGTCTGGCCGCGGTGACGGAGTGGCCTTTTTCGAGGGCAGCGAACGAAACTCGCCGCATGCGGGGGAGTTCGGTATCTCCTTGGAAACGGTCGACTTGCCGAGCTACTTGAGACGTCCCACCGTGGCCCCGGGTTTGCTCCTCTCACCACCGGAGGCATGTCCATGAAGAGGCTCACTCTCGTATTGGGGTTCGCCGTCCTCGCGGCGATCGCCGCGCCTTTGTCCGCCGCGCCGCGCGGAGGGCACAGTGGATCCGGCTCGGGACGCCACGGCTCCGGATTCGGACACCGCGGATCCGGGCGGGTCATCGTCGTTCGACCGAGTTTTGGATTTGGATTCGGCTGGGGATACGGACCCTACTGGTACGACCCTTACTACTACGGTTACGGGTACGGTCCGTACTACCGCGGCGGTTACGGCTACGGCTACGGCTATCGGGATTCGAACTGGGCCGTCGTCGATACGGACGTTTCCCCGGAAAGCGCGCGCGTCTATCTCGACGGGCAGTACATCGGGACCGCCGACGACTTCGACGGGTTTCCCGACTACCTCTATCTGCGGCCCGGCCGTTACCGCCTCGAGTTTCGTCTCGACGGGTTTCAGCCGCGCACGATCGAGGTCAATGCCCGTCCCGGGGTCAAGATCGACGTGGACGACAAGCTGACGCGGATGGCCGGCGCCCCGCGATACGGCAGCTACGACACGCCGGAGCCCCAGGGGGGCGTGCGGAGATACTGGGGAAAGCGGGGCGACGCATCGGTCGAATGGACCGGCGAGTCCGACGGCTACGCCGACGGCCGACGCTATCGTGAGCCCCGCCGCGACCGGTACGGCGACGACGAGTACACCGAAGAACGTGACCGGGACGACCGGGAAATCGACGTCGATCGCCGGGAGTTGCGTCGGGAGGAGTCGCGCCGCGGGGGCGCGCCTGCCGAACAGGGTGACACCCGGATCGTTCTCGAGATCCGGCCGGATGATGCCTCGGTCTACCTCGACGACCGATTCATCGGCAAGGCTTCGGAGCTCGACTCGGACGGCGGCATCGGCGTCGCGCCGGGACGCCACGTCCTGATCGTGTCCCGACCGGGCTACCGCGAGCGGCGGCTCGACGTGAACGTTTCGCGCGGAGAAACTGAGAACGTCGAGGTCACGCTGGAGCACTGACCGATCGAGGGGTCAGGGTGTAGATCTCTGACCCCTCGACCTTTGTCGGCCTCGACTTTCTGCTAATTCCCTCTTCATTTATTGGGTCTATACTGACCCCCACTCGAAGGAATTAGGGGGAGGCACGAAGACCCGGCGGCGTCTGTCACGGTGGTTGACCCCACCTTCTGCCAGTTTCGGTAGCTCCCAGGTCCGCACTCTTCCCGAATCCTTCCGATCCCGTCGGGTCGGAAGGCCTCCCCCTTAGTTCCTTTGAGTTTCTCGGGGGCCGATTCGCGCGACACCCGCCTCAGCGGGATCGGCTCCGACCCAGCGTGAGAAGAAGGCTCTCGAAGTGCAGCCGACGGTTCCCGCGCCGATTGTCGGGAGGGTAGTCGGCCGCCGCGATCGCCGCTGTCGCGAGCGCACGCGGGTCGACGCTCCGCGCGATCTCGGTGAGCGCACCGGTGACGGCCCGATGGCGCGCGAGCTCTGCCGAAACCCCGGCGGCGAGAAGCGCGGCGTCCGCGAGCAGCTCGGCCACGAGCCGAATCTCGCCCGTCTCGGCGCGCCCGAGAGGCTCGGCCAGCAGCACGAGCGCCGCAACCCGTCCTTCGACGAGTCCCACGCGAAGAGCCTCGACGGTCTCTGCGCGGAACCGGCGAGCCTCTCCGAGCACGTCGGTGGCGGTCTCTTCCGCCTCCGGCGCGAATACGGCGAGATCCGCGGCCTCTTCGTCCGACAGACCGGCCTCGCGCCAGAGTCGGATCCGATCGGGTATCGGGGGTGACGCGACTCGGACGGCGAGACAGCGCGAACGGATCGTCGGCAGCAGCGCCTCGGGGCGGCGGGTCGTGAGGATCCAGTGCAGTCGCGACCCCGGCTCCTCGAGCGTCTTCAGGAGCGCATTCGCGGCTTCGATCCCCAGGAGCTCCGAGCGTGAGATCCGAACGACCCGACGCTCGGCTTCGTAAGGTCGACCGGCTCCGAAGGCGATCGCTTCGCGCACCCGGTCGACTCGAATCTGAACGCCCTCCGGCGAGAGCGTGAGCAGATCGGGATGAATGCCGCGCCGTGCCCGCCGGCACGAGTCGCAGCGGCCCTCGGGATCGTCACCGGCGCAGAGAAGGCGGGCGGCGAGCGAAAGCGATGCCTCCTCGAGCGGGCTCTCCGCGATCCCATGGAGGAGAAGCGCGCCCGGAAATTCGTCGAGGCGCGCGGTCAACCGTTCGAGGAGCCGCGAAGGCGTGCTCAGAGATCGAAGCGCTCGGCGAGCGCTCTCCAGGTTTCTCGATGGAGCTCGGCCGGCGGAAGGCTCGCGTCGAGCACTCGAACGCGCCCCGGCTCGCGCCTGGCGATCGCGAGGTACGCGCGGCGGACCTTCTCGTGAAACGCAAGAGCGGTCTTCTCGAACCGGCCCACGCCCTTGCCTCCGCGCCGGTTCTTGCGCTCGAGGCCCTCGCGCGGCTCCAGGTCGTAGAGGAGCGTCAGGTCCGGCGCGAGCCCTTCCCGCGCGAGCTCGTCCACCCGCCGGACGAGGCGGGCGTCGAGATTGCGGCCGACGAGCTGATAGGCCTCGGTCGCGTCGGAGAACCGGTCACAGAGAACGAACGCGCCGCGCTCGAGGGCCGGCCGCAGGACCTCGCGGACGTGCTGGCGCCGGTCGGCTTCGAAGAGCAGCCACTCCGTGACGGGGTCGAGCTCGCGGTGCTTCCGGTCGAGGACGACCCCTCGCAGGACGCGTCCGATCCGTGTTCCTCCGGGCTCCCGCGTCGCCAGGACCGGGCGGAGCTTCTTCGCGAGGCGCGCGGCGGCCATTCTCAACTGCGTCGATTTGCCGGACCCTTCGACCCCTTCGAACGTGATGAATGGCACCTCTCGAAGCTATCAGCTATCGGTCGCGGGTCGTTGCCTCGGGCTAACATGGACTTCTTTTGAGCGTGTCCGGAGCGATGAGGAGTTCCATGGCGGGATCGGGGCGGGGACTCTATCTCGCCATCGGCTTTACCGGACTCGCGCTCGCGGTGGCGTCGATCGCGGACATGTTCGCCCCCCGACCGTACGACGGCATCGTCCCCGTCCCGTACAGTCGCAAGGGGGTCGAGGTCCGCGCCGTGATTCCGGGAGGACCCGCCGCCTCCGCGGGGATCCGGGCGGGCGACTGCGTCGTCGGAATCGGAAAGCGCCTCGTCAATTCGACCTCCGACGCGTCCGCCGAGCTTCGCAAGCACGAGATCGGGCAGACCGTGTCCTATCTGTACCATCACGGACCCTGCGGCTCCGACACGAAAGGGGAGCTGCATACCGTGCCCGTGCGTCTCTCTTCCGAGCGGCTCGGCGGAACGACCTACGTTTACTCGGCCGCTCTGGGATTCCTCTTCTTTTTCATCGGCTTCTTCGTCTTCGACCGCCGCCCGGAGGACCGGGCGGCGCGGATCTTCTTCCTGCTCTGCGTCCTCTTCCTCCTCTTCTTCGTCTGCCGGCTGCGGCCCGCCTCCTACTGGTGGATCGACCTCTTCGTCCAGAACACGGGGACGGTCTCGCTCTTTCTCCTTCCGGCCGTTTTCCTCCACTTCTTTCTGATCTTCCCGCGGCCGAAGGAGTTCACGTTCGCGCGACCCGACGAGTGGACGGGAGAGCCGCCGCCGCGCTGGAAGGAGAGGCTGCAGGACTTCCTTTCCGCGAGTCCCGGACTCTTCTACCTCCTCTACTCGATTCCGCCCATCGTCTTCCTGTACGACGTTCTTCGGCAGCTGCGGGGGCAACGTGTCGCGATCCTGTCCGGCGCGCCACTTTCCTCCTGGGTCCTGCTCGGCGACTACCTCGTCCTCGGTTTGATCGCGCTCGCGCACTCCGCCTTCACGCTTCCCGACGCGCGCGAGCGCCGCCAGGCCTTCCACGTCTTCATCGGGACGATCGTCGGGATCGCGCCGTTCGTGCTTTTCGGGATCGTCCTGCCGTCCGCGTTCAACATCGAGGACTACGTCTTCTACGGCATCGTTCCGATGATCTTCATTCCCCTGACGTTCGCGTACGCGATCGTCCGCTTCCAGATGCTGAACGTGCGCGTGATCGTGCGCCGCACGTTCCTCTACGCGGCGACGACCGCGATCCTGTTCGGCCTCTACGCGGTCGCCGTCGCGATGGCGAACGCCATCTTCGCCGAGTCGCGTCTCTCCTCCTCGCCGCTCTTCAACTTCGGCTTCTTTCTCGTCGGCATCTCGCTGTTCGAGGTCCTTCGGCGGCGGCTCCAGACGCCTCTCGACAAGCTCTTCTTCCGCGAGAAGTTCGACTACCAGAAAGCGCTGCTCGAGATGAGCGAAGCGATCACCGGAGAGCTCGACCTCGGCCGAATCGCGGATTTCCTGACGGGCCGGGTGGCGGCGACCATGCGGCTCGACCGGGCGTCGATCTGGCTGCGCGACGAGCAGGGCTGGCTCGAGCGGCGCGGGCGGCGCGACGACCGGCTGTCGCCGTCGGCCGAGATCCGCCGGTTTCTCAAGGAGCAGGGCAAGCCCGCTCCGCCGGAGGACCTCTGCGAGCGGGTCTCCGAGGAGGAGAGCCGGAGGTTCTGCGAACGCGTGATCACCGAGGGGTTCCACCTGCTCGTGCCGCTCGTTTACCGCGAGCGTCTGATGGGCATCCTCGCGCTGAAGGAAAAGCTCTCCGGGGAGCGGTTCGACCGCGACGACCAGACGCTCCTTTCGACACTCGCGAACCAGTCCGCGCTGGCAATCGAGACCGCCGTCCTGCACGACGAGATGACGCGGCAGGCGGAGCTGCGGCGCGACCTCGAGATCGCCCGCGACATCCAGACGAGCCTGCTGCCGCGTTCGCTTCCGATCGTTGCGGGCTTCTCCTTCCTCGGCGGCAGTCTCCCCGCCAAAGTCGTGGGCGGGGACTTCTACGACTTCATCGAGTTCGACGACCGGCGCCTGGGAGTCGTGATCGGCGACGTCTCGGGGAAGTCGGTCCCGGCTTCCCTCCTCATGGTCGCCTCGAAGGAAATCGTCTACTCGCGCGCCCTGACGACGCGCGATCCCGGACGGCTGTTCCAGGAGTCCAACCGGCGGATCTACTCGATCAAGCGCCGCATGTTCGTTTCGCTCGGCTACTTTCTTCTCGACCCGGACGCGATGAGCCTGCGGTACGCGATCGGAGGTCAGCCGCTTCCGATGATCCTGCGATCGGGCGACGGAGGGCCGCGGTTCCTCGAGCCGCCGAATCACCGACTGCCGCTCGGCGCCTTGAAAGAGGTGCCCTACGACACCCAGGAAATGTTCTTGAAGCGGGGAGACCTGCTCTTCTTCTACACGGACGGGTTCACCGAGGCGATGGACGGCGGCATGAACCCGTTCGGCGAGGAGAGGATCATGGATTCCCTCTCCGCGCGCCGGGAGGCTCCGCTCGAGGAGATCGCCCGGGGCCTTCTTTCCGACATTCGGACGCACGTCGGCGGCGCCGAGCAGTACGACGACATGACGTTTCTGTTCATGAGGGTCGAATAAGCCGGGACCGGGGCGCCGGCGCCCGGGATCAGCCTCTAAGTCCTTTGATTCCCGAGCCCGGATCGCCGAGCCCGAACCCCGGATGAGAGAAACCTCCGCCGCTCCCGGCCGTATCATCGGTGTGCGATGAAGAAACGCCAGGCGATTCCCCTGTTCGGCCTCCTCCTCGTGGCGGTAGTGGGGGTGGCGGCCGCCCTGCTCCTGACGAGCCAGCGCGAGGTCACGACGTCTTCCGATGCCGCCTATCGGGTCTGGCGTGAAGCGCTCGAGAACGAGCGGCGCTTCTACTTCAAGGAGGCGCGCGCCGGCTACGCGAAGGCTCTCGAGCTCGACCCGGACTTCGCGGCGGCCATGCTCGGGCTCGCCCGCCAGTCGGACAAGGAGCAGGCGCTTTCCCTCCTCCACCGCGCCGAGCGTCTCAAGAGCCGGTTGAGCGAGCGCGAGCGCCTCCACGTGGACCTGTCCATTGCGTCGATGGAGAAAACGCCGGCCGAGCAGGTCAAGCTCGCCCGCGAGATCCTGAGCCGCTACCCCGACGACTTTCGAGCGACGACCGTCCTCGCGATGGACGAGGCGCGAAAGGGTCGGATGGAAGAGGCCGTCCGTGTCTTCACGAAGCTTCTCGAAGCGGATCCGAACAGCGCCGACGCGTACAACATGATCGGCTATCACTACGGCTACCGCGGTGACTACGAGAAGGCGATCGAAAACCTCAAGAAGTACCAGTTCATGTCGCCCGATCAGGCGAACCCGCACGACAGCCTGGGCGAGATCCAGGCGTACTCGGGCCACTACGACGAGGCGATCCAGAACCTGAACCGCGCTCTCTCGATCAAACCCGACTTCTTCCCGGCATACGATCACCTCGGGGTCGCCTATGAAGGGAAGGGCGATTACGAGAAGGCATTCGACAGCTATGTGAAAGCCGCGGACCTCATGCCGGTCGCAGGCGAGAAGCCCATGTACCTCGGGCGGGCCCTTCGGGTCGCGTGCATCATGAACGACCCGCAGAGGGCCAACCTGTTGCGCCCGCGTTTCGAGCAGATCCCCAAGGACGAGCACAACGAGATCGTGAAACCGCTCATCGCCGCCGCCTACGACCTCGTGGAAAGCCGACCGGCGGAAGCGGAGCGGCGGCTCGCCGAGCTGAAGCCGCTCGCGGACGAGCACCTGAGGAAGATGGCGAAGAACCGGCCGGACTACAAGCCGTACTGGGCCGACTGGGACTGGATCATGGCGCGGGCGAAGGTCCTGCTCGGAAAGGATTCCGAGGCGATCGCAATCTACGAAGAAATGGCGAACCCGCCGAACGGCTGGCAGCGCTTCGAGGGCCGGCTGATGGTTTACGAAGCGCGCGCGCAGATGGCGGCGCTCCTGGCCAAGCGCGGCGAGCTCGATCGCGCGGAAAAACTCCTGGAGGAGAACAAGCGATGGAATCCGAGCTGGGCCCCCACGCGGCCGGCGGAGACGACGGTCGCGGAGCTTCGGCGCGCGCGAGTGCTCGCTTCCGCGAAGTAATGGACCGGGCGAACCCCCCGTTCGAGACACAGCACAAGCTCCTCCTCCTCGAAACGCTCTATGACGCGGGGCTTTCGCTCGGGTCACTGCCGAGCGAGGACGCTCTCGTGGAGGACGTTCTCGGCCGAGCCGTCGGCGTCCTGGATGCGACCCGTGGGTATCTTGCGACTTTCGGAGACGGCGGCGCGCGCAAGGCGGAAGCGCGAGTCGGATTCTCGCGGCGGCAGCCGGAAGCCGTCGTCGCCGAGGACGAGTTCCTGCGGGAGGTGCTGAAGTCGCCGGGCGCCTTGATCCGGGAGCGCTTCCGGTTCCTCCGCACGCCCGTGCTGGCGGCGATCGGCGTTCCGATCCGGGCCGGCGGGCGTTCCGTCGGCGCGCTCGTACTCGCCGACAAGGAGCATCGTCGGGGGGGACAGGCGGCGTTCGACGACGAGGACGCGCGGTTCCTGGCATCGCTCGCCGGGCTGTCCGGGATGGCGATCGAGAACCGGCGTCATCTCGAGAAGCTGACCCGGGAGCGCGAGCGGCTCGAAGAGGAGAACCGCCGCCTGCTGGACGAGACGGGACGCTCGGCGGCGGGGCGTCTCTTCATCGGCGACTCGCCGGCCGCGCGCCGCGTTCTCGACCTCGTCGGACGTGTGGCGAGCTCGAAGATCTCGGTCCTGCTGACGGGGGAAAGCGGGACCGGCAAGGAGCTCGTTGCCCGGATGATCCACGCGCGGAGCGACCGCGCCGAGAAGACGTTCGTCCCGATCAACTGCGCCGCGCTTCCCGAGCCTCTGCTCGAATCGGAGCTCTTCGGCATCGAGAGGGGAGTCGCGACCGGCGTCGAGCCCCGGCTCGGAAGGTTCGAGGTCGCGCACGGCGGCACCCTGTTTCTCGACGAGATCGGAGACATGCCGCTTTCGCTCCAGGCGAAGCTCCTGCGCGTCCTGCAGGAACGCGAGATCGAGCGTGTCGGCGGCCGCCGTCGGATCTCGATCGACGTGCGGGTGCTCGCCGCGACCCACGCGAGACTGCCGGAGCGAATCGCCCGCGGAGAGTTTCGCGAGGATCTGTACTACCGCCTGCGCGTCGTCGAGATCCCTCTTCCGGCCCTTCGGGATCGGCGAGAGGACATTCCGAAGCTCGTGCGCCACTTCCTCGAGCGCTTCGCGGCGCGCGACGGCCGTGAAGTGCCCCACCTCGACCGGGACGCTTTCGCGTCGCTTCTCGGCCACGATTACCCGGGCAACATTCGCGAGCTCGAGAACGTCCTCGAGGGAGCCGCCGCGCTGTCGCAGGGCGGGGTCATTCACCGCGAGGATCTCCAGTGGCTTCCGGCCCTCGGGCCGGAGACGGCCGCACGAAACGAGCCCGGCGAGGGGGCGCCCGCGAACCTGCGCGACCTCGAAGAACGCCACGTTCAACGGGTTCTGAAGCTCGCCGGCGGCAACAAGAGCCGCGCCGCGCGGCTCCTGGGGATCAGCCGCCGGACCCTCTACCGCAAGAAGTATCTGGCCTGAGGCCCGGAGAGCCCGGAAGTGTGACTATTTGGCGTCGCGCCGATTAGTCACATAATTCGAATAAGCCCTATCCTCATCAGTATTTCAGCTTGATGAGGTCGCCCGGCGGCGCCGTGTCGGTGACAGTTAGTCACATCACGAGCCGCTCGTGATCCGCTAGATAATGAGAGCTAAGTCTCATGATCGCTAGAATTTAGATGCACACCGCCACCGCGCCGCGCCGTGGCAGCGACCTTGCCCTTCGAGGAAGGCGTCGCCATGAAGAACACGCTCGCCGTTACCCGGGAAGAGTGGGACAGAAGTTCGGTTGCGGGTGCAGGTCCGCAGGACCTGTCCCCGCGGCGACTGCCGGTGGGTGCCGGCCTACAGGTCCTGTCTACGCGGTGGTTGCTCGAAGCCGCGTTGGCGGGGGAACTCGCCATCGCCATCTGCCTCTTCGCGTCGGGCAGCGTCCCTCCGGTTCTCGTCCGCTCCCTCCAACTCTTCCTCCGGTTCTAGCTCCGACAATGAACCGATTGGAAGCCTCCGAGTCCCTCGGAGCGATGGCCGCCCGCCCCTCCCGATCGGGTCGAGCCCGCCGCTCGGCGCCCGAGAAGGTATCCTCGTCGCGAGGAGAGCTCACGACGCGGAGAGACACCTGATGGCGCAGCGTGACCCGGCTCCCAGCCAGCCCGCGGCCCCCGGAGCGCCGTCGGTCTCGCTGACGATCCCGGTGGCGCCGGAGATGGAGATCGTCGCCACGGCGCAGGCGGACGCCCTGGGCGAGTACATCGACATGGGACGCGACAAGATCGACGAGGTCAAGCTCGCGCTGGTGGAAGCGTGCATCAACGCGTTCGAGCACGCGCACACCGAGGACAACCAGGTCCACATCACATTTCGCGTGGGGGGGCGGCGCGAAGCCGGCGAGTGGCTCGAGATCGAGGTCCTCGACCGCGGGCGCGGCTTCGACACCGCCGGGGTCGAGTCCCCGAGCCCTCAGAAGACGTTCGAGGAAAGGCGGCGGCGGGGTTGGGGTCTCCACATCATCAAGAGCCTCATGGACGAGGTCCAGATCGCGTCGGGGGAGTGGGGAACCCGAATTCTCATGAGGAAATACAAGTGAACGAAACCTGCAGGGTCTCGGTTGAACGGCGCGGCGACGTCGCGGTCTTCTGGACCGATGGCTACATCAACAACCAGGGGGGTGAAGAGATCGCGCGCGAGGCCTACTCGGAGCTCGACCGCGGCGCTCGGGCGCTGATCATGAACCTGGAGAAGACGCGGATCGTCAACTCGATCGGAATCTCGATCCTGATCGAGGTGCTCGAGAAGGTCATGGAGCGCAAAGCAGTTCTCGCGTTCTGCGGCTTGACACCCACGATCGACAAGACGTTCCGAATCATGGGGCTCGCGCAGTACGCGGCGATCTATCCGACCGAACAAGAGGCCATGCGCGCCGTGGGCGCGCCCGCGTGACGTTTCGCGCTTTCCGGGCGTGACCGACTCCGCCGTCCGAACCTCTTCCCGCGTCGACGAGCTCTCGCGCGCACTGGCCATGCTCCGCGGGGAAACGGAGATGCCGGTGGCCGTGCGGATCGCCGGGGCGGCGCGATTGCTCGCCGGAGCGCGGCGCGCGGCGGTCTTCCTGCGCGAGGCCGATGCCTGGGTCCCGGCGTTCGACTCCGCGAGCGAGGGTCCGCTCTGGGAGGCTCCCGACCGGCTCCCCGAGCGGGCCGGGCTTCACGAGGGCCGCCTGTGGGTTCCGCTCGAAGCGGAGGGAGAGGTCCACGGATTCCTGGCGCTCGAGGGACTGGAGGCCGACGACCCGACGGAGATCGCCGCATCCCTTGGGCTCATCTTCGGCTCCGTCCTCGGGGTCAGCCGGCTTTCCCGGCTGGTGAAGGACGCGGAGTTCGAGCTCAAGGCGCGGCTGCTCGAGCTCGAGTCGCTCTACGACCTCGGGCTCTCCCTCGCCGGACAGCTCGACGTTTCGTCGCTCGCCGACGAGGTCCTGTACCGGTCGATCTCCCTGACCGATGCCCGGAAGGGCACCCTCGTTCTGTTCGGCGAGCGCGGCGCGCCTCCGCTTTCGCGCAGCGTCGGAGGGGAAATCCTCCCGCCCGGCGCCGCCGGCGCGTGGGAGCTGCCGGCCGGCAACGTCGTGATCAACAACGAGGCGAGCCGGGTTCCGACGGCGGGGGTGTCGTTCACGGACTGCGAGAAATGTCTTCTGGTCTCGATCGCGGTGCCGGAGCGGCGCCTCGGCGTTCTCGCCGTCGCCGACAAGGAGTCTCGCGACGGACGGGTTCTCGACTTCACGACGGGCGATGCGCGCCTCCTTTCGCTCTTCGCCAACCAGGTCGCGGCGGCGGTGGAGACGACCCGCCTCCACCGCGAGGCGATCGAGAAGGAGCGGATCGAGCGGGAGCTCGAGCTCGCCGCCGCGATTCAGCGGCAGCTGCTTCCGCGAGAGCTCCCGCACCTTCCGGGGCTCGACCTCGCCGGCGCGACGCGGCCGACCCGGCAGGTCGGCGGCGACTACTTCGATTTCTTTCCGCTCTCGCGCGGGCGGCTCGGTTTCGTCGTCGCGGACGTCTCCGGAAAGGGGATCCCGGCCGCGCTCCTGGTGTCCACCGTCCACGCCGCGATCCACCTCCAGATCGACGCCTCCGACACGATCGTCGAGCTCGTATCGCGTATCGACCGCCACCTCCAGCGCTTCTCCGCCACTCACAAGTTCCTGACGCTCTTCTTCGGTCTCGTCGATCCCGAAACGTCGGTCCTCCGATACGTCTCTGCGGGACACAATCCCGCGCTTCTGGCGAGGGCGTCCGGAGAGGTCGAACGGTTGCACGCGACCGGGGTCCCGGTCGGTCTCCTGCCCCACGGCTCGTGGAAGGAGGAGACCGCACCGTTCGAGTCCGGGGACCTGCTCTGCGTGTATTCGGACGGCTTCACGGAGGCGACCAATGCGGACGAGGAAGAGTTCGGTCTCGACCGACTCCGGCAGGCGCTCGTCGACCGCGTGGCTCTTCCACCGAGGGACCTGTCGGACGATCTTTTCCGCGAGGTCTTGCTGTTCGCGCAGGGCGTGCCCCAGTACGACGATCAGACGCTCGTGATCGTTCGGCGCAACGGGCAGCACGGGGTTCCGGCGCGCTAAACTCGCCGGCGTGCTGGCCCTCCTCCTCACGGTTCTGACCGCCGCCGCGCAACCGTCGAACGCGCTGCTCCTCGAGGGTGGGAGCGTCTACGGCTCCTCCGAGGCGACGACCCCCCGGAAGGCATCCGTTCTGATCCTCGATGGCAAGGTCGCGTTCGTGGGAGATCCCCGTGAGGCGCGGAGCCGGTCGGGCGGCGCGAAACGGGTCGACGTGTCCGGGTCTTTCGTCTTTCCGGGCTGGGCGGATGCGCACGGCCACCTTCTGGGCCTGGGCAAATCGCTCGAGATCGCCGATCTCCGGGGAGCTGTGTCGGCAACGGAGGCCGCTCGCCGGATCCTGGCCCTCGCGGCAACCCTGCCCACCGGCGTCTGGGTCGAAGGGCGCGGCTGGGATCAGAACCTCTGGCCGGGCAAGTCTTTTCCGGACGCGCGCGACCTCGATGTGCTCGTCTCGAACCGGCCCGTGGCGGCCCGGCGCGTGGACGGGCACGCGCTGTGGATCAACAGCGTCGCGCTGGAGAAAGCCGGGATCTCGGCGACGACTCCGGATCCCGCCGGCGGCCGCATCCTCCGGCGCGCTGACGGCTCGCCGTCGGGCGTGCTCGTCGACAATGCGGGAGACCTCGTCGAGAGGGTCATTCCCGCCGCGTCGCCCGGCGACCTGGAGCGGCGCTTTGTCGCGGCGGCTCGTGCGTGCGCGAAGGTCGGTCTGACGCAGGTCCAGGACGCCTCGGGTTACGGCGCCGAAGAAATCGCGGCACTCGAGCGCCTCTCCGCGCGAGGCGAGCTCCCGATCCGGATCTACTCGACGGTGTCGCCCCAACCGGAGTCGCTCGCGGCGTTCTTCGCGAAGGGGATCCGGGTGGGAAGGGGCGACGATTTCCTGACGGTGCGGTCGATCAAGGCGTACGCGGACGGCGCACTCGGAAGCCGCGGCGCCGCGCTTCTCGCGGACTACTCCGACGAGCCCGGGAAACAGGGGCTTCTCGTCATGGCGCCCGAGCGGCTGGAGGAGGTGGCACGGGAGGCGCGTGAGCACGGCTGGCAGCTCTGGATCCATGCGATCGGCGACCGCGGCAACCGCGTCGCCCTCGACGCGTTTCGAAAGGCCGCC
>Ga0114129_10010746_pt1 | contig 13046 bp, 4 predicted proteins | sample RhiMetdeltSRZDD1_FD_80071 | JGI IMG/M metagenome (GOLD analysis project Ga0114129, IMG submission 80071) | Populus rhizosphere microbial communities from Tennessee, USA - Rhizosphere MetaG P. deltoides SRZDD1 (version 2) (version 2) | ecosystem: Host-associated > Plants > Roots > Rhizosphere >...
CTGGCTCCCATTCAAAAATGGATCCAGGCGGAGACGGGATCTCACTTAGCCGAGATCATCCTGCGTGAGCATACCGAAGAAGCCAATGACCTGATGTTCATCACGGCGGCAATCGGAAGCTTGCGGCAGCTCTCTGAACTGCAATACCCGACGATCGTGGAAGAAGTGAGCCGGATGGAAGCGATTCTCCGTGAAGATCCATCAGGCGTTCATGCGCGAAGCGATTTTGCGACGCGTGACCAATGCCGGCGTATCGTTGAAGAATCCGCGCGCCAATCAAAAACTTTCGAGTGGATCGTGGCGAGCCTTGCTGTTCAGTTAGCGCAGCGGGCCTCGCACGATAGCCGTGAAGGGTGCGTCGCTTTTTATTTGCTTGATGAAGGACTGCCGGAGCTTGAAAGCCGCGTGGGGCGGCGTCTTTCATGGCGCGAACGGCGGTTGAGATTGCTACACCGGCATCCAGCGCTGTTGTATCTCGGGGGGATCGGTACGCTCACAACAGGTATTGTGAGCGCGTTCTTGTTTGCGGCGGACACGTTGGGAGTAGGTTCAGCTCTAATGCTCCTGCTCTTGGGGACCATTGCACTTTTCCCGGCCAGTGAACTAGCCCTTTATTCCGTCCAGATGTGGTTGAGCTGGTTTGTGCCTCCGCGCACGCTGCCCAAAATGTCGTTCGAGCAAGGCATACCGGAATCCTGCCGTACTCTTATCGTTGTTCCGATGATGCTCCTGACACCAGACTCGATTCGCGGAGAGATCGAAAAGCTGGAAGTACGTTACCTGGCCAATCCACTGCCCAACCTTTGTTTTTCTCTCCTGGCGGACTTTACGGACGCAGAAGAGCCGGAGATGCCGGAGGACGACGAACTGCTCGGATTGGCAGCGAAAGGCATAGAACAGCTGAACGCACGTCATGGCAATAACGCGTTCATCCTCTTCCATAGACCACGAGTCTGGTGCGAAACCGAGCGCCGGTGGATCGGATGGGAGCGGAAACGCGGGAAGCTGGAGGAATTGAACCGTTTTCTGAATGGCGAAGACTGCGGGCAGTTTGTGCAAACAGGAAAGGCGCCGGCGGGCATCCGTTATGTGATTACACTCGATGCTGACACTCAACTTCCACACGGTAGTGCGCGAAGACTGATCGAAACGATTGCGCACCCGCTGAATAAGGTGGAGCTCACACAGGATCAGCGCAACCGCGTCCGTGGCTACACCATCATTCAACCCCGTGTCAGTATCACTCTCCCGTCGGCAACGGCTTCGCGTTTTTCGAGGCTATTTACGGATGCGCGCGGGACCGATCCTTACTGCCAAGCGGTTTCGGACGTCTATCAAGATGTTTTTGGCGAAGCGATCTATCACGGAAAAGGCATCTATGACGTTCAGGCTTTTCACAAAATACTGACGCGGCGTTTCCCCGAGCAGCGGCTGCTAAGTCATGATCTCATCGAAGGAGCGCACGTTGGTGTCGGATTGGCCACAGACGTGGAACTCTTCGAGCAGTTTCCCTACGACTATACGAGCTACACCAAGCGCCAACACCGCTGGATTCGCGGCGATTGGCAGATTGCTTCATGGATTTTCCGGTGGGTTCCGGACCGAGCGGGACCGCGGCGCGCACCGAATCCACTGACACGGATCAATCGCTGGAAGATTTTCGACAATCTTCGCCGTAGTCTGGTGGCTCCAGCGGCACTTGTCCTTTTAATCTGCAGTTGGCTTTTCAACGCAGCGCCCATCGCCGCCAGCACCCTGGTCGCCCTTGTTCTGCTGATACCTCTTTTCTTTCAATTGTTGCAGCGGTTGGCGCAGCGATGGCGCGGGGATGTGCGTGCCTTATCCGAGGCGAGCACCGATTTGAATCGAGCCATCGTCGTCGCAGCCTTTCTTCCGCATCAAGCGTTTCTCGCATTGGATGCCATCGTTCGCTCCTGTTACCGGTTACGGGTGAGCGGTCGCCACCTGTTGGAGTGGCAAACTGCGGAGGTGTCGCACCTGGCGGCGAGGGCGCATTTGGACGCTTTCAGAGCGCAGTTCTGGCTCATCTCAGCGCTGGCAGCCATATTTTTGCTGGCGCTCGATCTTCGCGGCTTCTTTTGGGAACCGGCATGGGCGCCTTTCCTTCTTCTCTGGGTTTCGGCTCCGGCGGTTCAGCACTGGATCGGCTGGCAACGGCGCGCGGTGCGAAAACTGGAACAGATCGAAATCGAAAATCAACACTATCTCCGCCTCGTCGCGCGAGAAACATGGCGATATTTCGATGATTTCGTAGGACCGAATCACAACTGGCTTCCGCCGGACAATTCTCAGGAAGCTTTACGCGTCGAGACTGCCGCTCGCACCTCGCCTACGAACATTGGGATGTGGTTGATGTCCGCGGTGTCCGCCCGCGATCTCGGGTTTCTAACTCCGGAGCAGATGATCGACCGATGTTCGTCCACCATGGAAACGCTCGAGAAGCTGGAGCGCTGTGAGGGCCACATTCTCAACTGGTACAACACGCGGACTCTCGAGCCCTTGCAGCCCAAATACGTATCTACAGTCGACAGCGGAAACCTGATCGCCAGCCTGTGGGTGCTTGCTCAAGGATGTCAGGAGATGGAAGCGCAACCGCAACTCGAGGAACGCGCGCTCCACGGGCTAGCCGACACTATCGCGGTGATTCTGAATCGATTCGTGCCGGATCATACAACCGCTGTTCCCTTGGAGACGCTGCGAGGGTTGTTCCACCAAGAATCGTCCGGGGTTGATTTGATGGAACGAATCCGGCTCGCCGCGGAGCCCGCACGGAAACTAACGAACTCCTTGCGTTGGACCATCTCGGAAGCTGAGGAGCGGACTTACTGGTTTACTCGACTCGAGGAACAAGTGCAGGCCTGGATCCAGTACTTCGATCGCTATTTGCGATGGGCGGACGTTCTCTTGGCTCCTCCAGACGAGTTCCTTCTTCCGTTGGGAGAAAACGCTGTACTGGAGCGCCGGCGGCTGCTTCGCCATTTGCCTTCGTGGGGCGAGTTGTCTCGGGGAGAAGCTAATCTGCTTCCAGACATCTCACCGAACGAAGAAGGATTGCCTCCGCACCTCAAATCTTGGCTGGCGGATCTAAGAGGTGAGCTTGAGAAGGTGCGCGCAGCATCGGACGCTTTGCTCGGGCGCGCCAGACGCCTTGCTGAAAGGAGCGAAAATCTCGCGGCATCGATGGATCTGCAATTCCTCTACGATGCCGATCGGCGGCTGTTCGCAATTGGATATCAGGTGGGTGCGCCCCGGACCTTTTCTGCCCACTACGATTTGCTCGCGAGCGAAGCACGTCTGACCAGTTTGGTGGCCATTGCTAAAGATGACGTACCTGTCAATCACTGGCTGGCGTTGGGACGCCCGTACACGACGTCGGACGGGCAGGTTTTGCTTTCCTGGAGCGGGACGATGTTTGAATACCTGATGCCGCTCCTGTTCACGCGCAGCTTCCGGAATTCTCTTCTCGAGAACGCTTGCGCCGCCGCGGTGACATGCCAGATGCAGTACGCACGAGAGCGGGGCGTCCCGTGGGGAATCTCGGAATCAGCTTACAGCGCACTCGATATTAACAAGATCTATCAATATCAGGCCTTCGGTGTTCCTTCGCTTGGTTTGAAACGGGGGTTGGAGGACGATCTGGTCGTCGCGCCTTATGCTAGCGCGCTGGCGTTGCTGGTCGAGCCTGTGGAATCGATTCGAAATCTCAAGCGTCTGGAAAAAGCTGGCATGTACGGACGCATGGGCTTCTATGAGTCGCTGGACTACACGCGGAACCAGGAACGGCAAGGCGGCAAGGGAGTGATCGTTTACGCGTACATGGCTCATCATCAGGGTATGAGTCTCATGGCTATAGACAACGTGCTGAACAGCGGCATCATGCGCCGGCGCTTCCATGCCGATCGCCGAATCAAGGCCGTGGAGCCGTTGTTGTTCGAGCGGATACCACCACAGCCTTCGATGCTCGTTCACCAACCCTCCGATCATGTGGCGATGCGGCCGATATCGGAGCCGTCCGCACCTCCGTACCGTGTGCTCGATGAGGACACTCCAATCCCGCTCTGTCATCTCCTCGGCAACGGTCGGTATGCGCTAATGATCACCAATTCCGGCGCAGGCTACAGCCGCTGGCGCGACTTCGATATCACGCGCTGGCGTGCGGACTCCACTCGGGACAATTGGGGGACGTTCTTTTATCTTTGGGAAGAAGAAAGCAGCACACTCTGGTCACCAACGCACCAACCTCTGGCCGTCAAAGATCCGGCTTACACCGCGATCTTCAGCGCAGATCGCGCGGAATTCCGGCGGCGGCGCCGGGGTATCGAATCCTACGTGGAAGTAACGGTGTCGCCGGAAGATGATGTGGAGATTCGCCGCATTACGCTGACCAACCACGGTCTGCGCACGCGAAAGCTGGAATTGATCAGCGCCGCCGAATTGAGCCTTGCTCCCCATGATGCGGATCGTGCGCATCCGGCGTTCAACAAGCTCTTCATACAGACTGAAGTACACCCCGATCTGCGCGCACTGCTCGCCTGGCGCCGCCTCCGTTCTGACGACGATAAGCCGGTCTGGGCAGCGCAGTTCATTGTCGAAAGCCCGTCGGACGATGGACCTTTCGGCTATGAAACGGATCGCGCGGTCTTCCTTGGGCGAGGACGCAGTTGGCAAAACCCCGTTATGGCATTGGCGCAGACCGACGGCTACGTTCTGGATCCTGTATTCGCGATGAAGCGGCGGTTTTCGCTTGAACCCAGGCAACAAAGACAGATCACGCTCATTACTGCCGCGGCGGAGTCGCGTGACGAAATCATGCGCTTGATCGCGAAATACCGTGACTCTGATATTTGCAGCCGAACCTTCGAGCTAGCATGGTCGCACGCGCAACTCGAGTACCGGTACCTAGGTATTCAAGGCGATGCAGCGTTCCGCTTCGCCGAAGTCGCCAGTCACCTGCTCTTCCCGAACATCCGGCTTCGGGCCCCGGTGGAGCGTCTGCGCCGCAATGTGCTTGGACAGTCGAAACTCTGGGCCTATGGCATCTCCGGCGATTTGCCGGTCGCAGCCGTTTCGATTACCGATTTGCAGGGGCTGAGTCTGGCGCGTGAATTATTGGTTGCCCACACATATTGGCGGTTGCGCGGCCTTAAGGCGGATTTGGTAATCCTGAACCGAGAGCCGGCCAGTTATGAACAACCGCTACATCAACAATTGTTGCGCCTGGTAGATGCGCATTCACTGCACACGGGAGTGGATCAACCTGGCGGCGTGTTCCTTCGCAAAGCGGATCAAATGCCCGAGGAGGACGTGAATCTAATTCTCACGGTTGCCCAGGCAACACTGGGCACGATTCGCGGACCGCTTTCGAAACAGCTCGGCAGTTCTGCGGAGGGAACTTCTCTGCCGGCCCCGCTGCAACTCAAGAAATTCGACGAACAACCTTCAGCACCGCTGTCGTTCCTTGAGCTTCCTTATTTCAACGGTCTGGGTGGATTTACACCCGACGGCCGCGAGTACGCCATCTACCTCGCGCCGAACGCCTTCACCCCACTTCCATGGATCAATGTGATGGCGAATCCCGTGTTCGGATCACTGGTGAGCGAATCCGGATCGGGCTGTTGCTGGTATGGCAACAGTCAGTCGAACCGCTTAACGCCGTGGAATAACGATCCGATTTCGGACGCTTCCACCGAGGCAATCTATATTCGCGACGAAGATAGCGGCGTCTTTTGGACACCCACGCCATTGCCCGTGCGGGAACTCGACGCGTATCGGGCGCGTCACGGACAGGGTTACACGGAATTCGAGCACAACAGTCATGCGCTGGAACAAACACTTCTGACATTCGTGCCCACCCAGGCAGACAGGGAGGACCCGATCCGTATACAGCGATTGCGAATAAAGAACCGATCGTCGCATTCGCGGCGTCTGTCCGTCACGGTCTATTCCGAATTCGTACTCGGCACGGATCGCGAGACCACTCAGATGCATGTTGCCTGCTCCTGGGATGAAAGCTGCAAGGCTTTACTTGCGCGCAATCCTTACCATCGGGATTATGGCCGGCGAGTCACGTTTGCCGCCCTTGGCCCCGAAGCCATGTCGTACACAAGTGACCGGACTGAATTCCTTGGCCGAAACGGCTCGCCCGAATCGCCAGCCGCTTTGCGGCGCGTATCGCTTTCGAATCGCACAGGTATCGGTCTCGATCCATGCGGAGCCTTGCAGACGAAATTCGAGCTCGGTCCGGGGCAGGAGAAAACAGTAATTGTCATGCTCGGACAGGCAGATGATGCCCCTCACGCGCGGCGTCTGGTTAAGCGTTACCGGAATCCGGCCACGGTCGAGCAGGTACTCACGGAGACTCGCGAGTGGTGGGAGCGCCTCCTGACTACGGTTCAGGTGAAGACGCCATTTCTGTCCGTGGATCTGATGATGAATCGCTGGCTGCTCTACCAGGCGCTGAGCTGCCGTATATGGGGACGATCCGCTTTGTATCAATCGAGTGGGGCGTTTGGCTTTCGCGACCAGCTACAGGACGCGCTGGCGTTCGTGTATTCAGCGCCGAACATTGCGCGAGACATGATTCTGCAGGCCGCTAGTCGGCAATTCGTCGAGGGAGACGTCCAGCATTGGTGGCATTTGCCTTCCGGTGAAGGTATCCGCAGCCGGTGTTCGGACGACCTGCTGTGGCTGCCGTACGCGGCCTGCCATTATGTGGCAGTCATGGGCGACATGAATATTCTGGATGTCGCCGTGAGTTTCCTCGAAGGGGCGCAGTTGAAAGAGGATGAACTCGAAGCCTACTTTCAGCCGGTAGTCTCGATCGAGCATGCCACATTATTTGAGCATTGCCGCCGGGCGATTGAGAAAGGCATGACCCACGGACCACACGGATTACCTTTGATCGGTACGGGCGACTGGAACGACGGGATGAACAGGGTCGGCGATAAAGGAAAAGGCGAGAGCGTCTGGCTGGCTTGGTTTCTAGTGGACGTATGCACGAGCTTCGCCGGCGTATGCGACCGCCGCGGCGAAGAAACGTTAGCGGACCGGTACCGCGAGCACGCGCGCAGCCTGAGCGCAACAATCGAACGGACAAGCTGGGATGGCGAATGGTATCGGCGCGCTTACTTCGACGATGGGACTCCGTTGGGCTCGCGACAGAATGAGGAAGCGCGCATCGATTCGCTGTCTCAGTCATGGTCGATGATCAGCGGGGCAGGCGATGTCGATCGTGCGGCACAGGCGATGCGCTCCGTTGACGAGCACTTGATCCGCGCGAAGGAGAAGATCGTGCTCCTCTTCACTCCGCCATTCGACAAGTCCAGGCCGCATCCCGGTTACATCATGGGTTATCCGCCTGGCGTGCGCGAGAACGGCGGGCAGTACACGCACGCGTCTTTATGGGTCGCGATGGCGTTTGCTCGAATGGGAGAGGGAGATCGGGCTGTGGAGGTCCTGCAGATGCTGAATCCGATCGAGCATGCACACACCCCAGAGGATTATGCGGTGTATCGAACGGAACCTTACGTAGTCGCAGCAGATGTGTACTCACTGGAGAGCCAGCGGGGCCGCGGTGGCTGGACGTGGTACACCGGCTCAGCCGGCTGGATGTATCGGGTCTGGTTGGAGGAAGTGTTCGGTTTCAAGCTCCATGGCAATCATTTGTCAATTCAGCCTGTTTTACCTGAAGAGTGGCCAGGCTACGTTCTCACCTTCCGCTATGGCCGAACTGAATATCGGATTGAGGTGCAGAACGGAGGGGAACCCTCTAAGCGGGAATTCCGGCTTGAAGACGATGGCAAGAGCCACACCATCCAAATCTCCACGGGCGAGCGGCCGGCACCTGAAATGTCGGACACGTCGAACACGCCATCGGTTGTCGCCTAGCTTAGGCGCAGAAGTTGAACCAGCACGACCGTACTGAAACGGAGGGCGTAGACCACCTCGGTCGCTGCGCACGAGAAGGCTTTGAGATGCCACGCCCATCGGTGTGGCAGTAGAAGTTTCCATTCGAGTCTCGCATACTGCTTCCAAAAGGCGTTCAACCACTCACGGTGCGCCGCGCGGCCGAACGTTCTTCCGAACCACCGCGAACGGCGGACTTCCATGCGCCATCTCCGGAACTGCTGTTCCCAGGTATCTTCACCACTAGAAAGGCCAGCAGAACAACTTGCGAAATACACCTGTTGCAAGAGGAAGAATTCCCGGAAGCCGAGACCGGTGTACCGGACGAACCGCAGGATCTCCCGGACCATATGCCCCATTCGCGACAACGGCGGCGCCGACAGTTGGCGGCTCGCGTAATGCTTATGTCGAAGGAATCCGGCCATCATCGGATGGACGCCTTCCACAATCGCACTCCACCGGTACCAGAGAAAATTTCGGAACATCCCCCAATAATGATCTTTAGGAATGCGTCGCAAAGCCGCAGTCATTTGTCGAGCAGTGTAGAACTGCCGCCATGCGCGGTTATAAGCTTCCTGCCACTGCTTGCGGGACATGAGTGGATGGTCGATTACCGGCTGGAACGAATCATAGTTGTTCAGATCTCCGTCCATCGGGACTCCGGCCACGTGCTGCCGGATATGATCCTCCGATCCCGGAAGGGGAGTGAGAATGAAGAACGACACATGGTCGAAGCCGATTTCTTTCAGAGATTCGACGTCCTCGGCGATCGTTTGCGGCGTGTCCGCCGGGAACCCGAGAATGTAGCCGGCGTGACAAACGACACCGAACTCATGATACCGCTCGCACATGTCTGCGTAGTCCTTGACCTTGTTCTGGCGCTTGCGGGCCGCATTCAAGGTTTCCTGGCGGACGGTTTCCACTCCCATGAAGACCTGGTTGCATCCGGCCCGGGCAAGAAGTTCGACGAACTGCGGAATTCTCCAGGCCATGAGATCCGCTTCGACCATGAAGCTGAACTCGAACCCTTCCGCCCGCATCGCCACGAGCCCTTCGAGGATCTTCTTCCAATGAGGATTTCGCGCAAAATTGTCGTCCGTAAAGAAGAAGAAAGGCTTTTTCTCTTCGCCGCACGCCCGTCGCACGCGGTTTACGATCGTTTCCACGCTCCGGTAGCGGGGGTCGTGCCCTTGGACGTTAATGATCGTGCAGAAGCTACAGGCAAACGGACAGCCGCGTCCTGTGTCGAGCGTATGCATCTGCCCGAAGAAATCGTTGAAGTATTCGGGCGGATACTCGGGCAGTGGCGCCATTACGAGCGCAGGACGCCCGCCACGGTAGAGCGGTTTTGATTGGTCGCGGACGATATCTCCCAGGACGTCCTGCCAAATCCCCTCGGCCTCTCCATGGAACAGAATAATTCCGTGGTCCATGAGTTCGGCGCATTCGGGCGGCATGACACGGGGACAGGGGATTTTGGAATCGCCGTTTCCATCATGAAGCATCGTGATGGAACCGCTGATGTGGAATCCACCCATCACGACGGCCGCGCCCTGCGCTTTGAATTCCAGCGCAACCTGCCTGGCCCGTGGGAACATGTTGGTCTGTACACCCACCAGACCGACGACAACTTTGGTATCGGGAGCGGAAAATGTTTTCATAACCTGCAGAGCGTCCACTCCGCCCCGCATCGTTCGTTCATCGAATGCAACTGTCCGGCAGAGAAGCCCTGCCAGCTGGGACGAGGCAAAAGCGGCTTCAGTCAATGACCACATGGCTGCCAGTGTGTTGCATGGGAGCACGCCTTTATAGAACTGGATAAGGTAGCCCTCGTTGTCATACTTCGTAACCTCCACGAGTACGACAACTAACTGACGGATACGCGCTTGGTTTTCGATCATCGATTTACTAGATTAGCCCGCTTGGCAACGTGAGTTCCAGAGCCACGAAAGCACCATACCAAATCGCGTCCACACTATTCAGCTTGGGCTTCGTGCCGGGGCCATCGATGCTTTGACTGCAATTGGCGAGGCCGCAGCGTCTTCGACAGTGCTCTGATTGAATGGGCGCTGACCGTGCGAGTCATCGTGAAAACGACTATTGCTATTTCGGCAAGTTGATAAAAGGGACAGCGCCCCCAGTTACTTGCGGCAAAGTCCCGTTCCATTTTTCGAGCGCGCGCAGCTCCAGAATTTGGGGATTCGACTTCAGCGCATTGGACTCGATGGTCATCGCTTCCGCTTTTCCCCGAGCCTCCGCGATTTTCTGATCCGCCTCGAACTTGATCTGTTCGAGTTTGTTCTTGGCAGCAAGTGCCTGCTGCTCTGCCGTCACCTTGGCTTCGATCGCATCGTTGAAATTTTTGGAGAATTCAAAATTGACGATGTTGAACTCGTCGACCAGGATATTCCTGTCCTTAAGCCTGCCTTTCAACTGTGCCTTGATTTCATCCCGCACCATTGCTCGCTTGGTGATCAGTTCTTCTGCAGTGAACTTCGCCGTAGAAGCCTTGATTGCCTCCTGCATTGCCGGATCGATAATTCGATCTCCAAACTGCAATCCGACATCCTGGAATATGTTGGCAACCCGGTCCGGATCGATGTGAAAGTTGAGTGCTACAACGGAGTGCACGGTCTGTAGATCCTTTGAGGCGGCATCCGACTTCATTTCATATTTTTGAACTTTCACATCCATCATCTGCACCGACTCGATAAGTGGAATCCGAAAATACAAACCCTCTCCAAACACTTTTCCCGTCACCGCAGTGAACCGCAGGTGCACTCCTCGCTCTCCCGCCGCAATCGTCCCGAAAGGAGAAAGCCAAAAGACGAGCAGCAGGGCGACGATCGCTGCGGCGATTCGGATCAGATTTCTTCTTGCCGAACCAGCATGCGTAAAATCGATCGTCCCGAAATCAATTGTATTAGCCACAATTTTCTCTCCTAGGCCGGGCAGCGTCATAGACGCGCTTGGCCGTTGCTCGGACCCAGTTGGTACGCTAGCCGAGTGATTTGATACCGCGAATGTTCAATTTATTTACGCTTTTCAAACTCGAGCAGTTCGGCGCCGCTTGCGATGTAACCGGTGAAGATTCCATAATCATTGATGTACCAGGTTTCATTCAAAGCGCTGCAAACAGTCACCTCGAGCACTTGCTCGGTATTTCGGCAGAAGCGTACTTCTGCAGAGCGCGAAGAACGGGTCGTCCACCTGGATAACGGCTCCGTCCAAGGCGATGCGTTGATGAACTGTTCCAGGGCCTGATTTCATAAACTTGAATGTTGCGGATTAATCCGCCGTCTGAAAATGTGGCCTCGGCAACATCCTTGCGCCTGAAGCCACTTTCCTTGATCCCTCGCAATGCAGCCGAGGGTATGCGTCATGTGAACGTGCGGAGCGCTTCATCGAGTTATTCACCGCGCGAACATCCGCCACCCTAACCCGGATCACGCCACCTTAGTGGCGCTCTTGGCTTCCAGTGTCTTTTCGACGTTCACCTGGATCAGCTTGGGTTTGGCTTCCGCCTTCTTCGCCAGGCGTATCTTCAGCACGCCTTTTTCATAATGGGCGGTTACTTGCTCTGTCTCCACAGTGTTGGGCAGCGTGAACGAACGGGTGAAGCTTCCGTACATTCGCTCGACGCGATGAAAGTTCTCCTCTTTCTCGTCCTTCTCAAACCTACGCTCGCCACGGACGGTGAGCGTATTGTTCTCAATGCTGACATTGATGTCTTTTTCGTCAATGCCGGGCACTTCGATTTTCAAGGTAATGTTGTGTTCATCTTCGTAGACGTCCACTGGTGGTGCGAAATTGCTGGTCGTTAATGCCTCGTCCGAACGTTCAGGACTGAACGTCTCACGGGCAATACGGTTTATGCGGTCTTGCAGTGTTGAAAAATCACGACGTGCCAAGAATGTCATACGACAACTCCTCTTTCAGAAATGTCTTGAAATGGTTTACGAAGCCTCTGTGAATCAAGCCAACTGACTCGTTGAGTGTTCTTGTTAAACAGAAGGGGTGATCTGCATTACAACTGTCTCACTGAGCGTCGACATGTACTGTGCAAGACTGCACACGACGGCCATGAAAACGCCAGTCGCGATCGTCGGAACCGCTACTTTGGCACGTCTGCTGCGCACAACGGCACAGCGCCGCCGCCCAGCATTTCTGACAAAATTGTTATATGGAGATCGGAATTATTCGTTCTGGGAAAATGGGGACAGGCTGGGACGACTCACTTCGCGGCGGCCTAGATTGAAGCGCGTTCGTTTCCCAGGCAGGTAGAGATGAAGGAAAGAATTTCAGTGTGGGAAGGCGAAGGCGGATCCCTGAACGAAACCTCGGAAAAGGAGCTGATCGGTACGGTCAATCAGATCGAATGGGCAAAACAAATTAGGACACAGGTGAATGCCGAGTTTGATCGAGTAATAACGGCGCTCGAAACCGCGGCTACAAAGCAGTCCGGCCAGAATCGACTGGACACTCAGGCGATCATTGCAATCGCTGAAGAAAAGCGAACCGAAGTGATGGAGCATCAAGAGGCCGGCTACTTCATTCATGATTGGCAGGAACTGCGCGATCAAGTGCGGCAGATGATCATGAAAGATGACCGATATAAGTCCATCAAGGCGGGTCAGGCGCAACTCTGAAATGAGCGACTTGCACGTATAAACGATGGAGTCTCCTTCACCTCTGACGCCCGACCTATACGATAATTGATGTGGTTTTGAGGAAGCATAGGACGTGCACCCCCCGCTCACTGTCGGATGGGCTCTCGTTTTTTCTGGTATCGTCGAGAGATGACCAATCCTTCCGAGTCCGAGATTTCGCCCGCAACCATTCTCGTCGATGTTCAGCTCCAGAGAACAGGCGCCGGCGAACACAATGCTTCGCTTGAGGAACTTCGACAACTCATCGAAACGCTAGGGTGGAAAATCGCGGGGACGCTCACTCAGAAAATGTCGTCGCTCACTGCGGCTTCGCTCATCGGGCGGGGAAAACTTGAAGAACTGAGCGCGCTCGTGAAAGCGTCTCCGGAAGTCGACAGCGTCGTTTTCGATCATGAACTCACGATGACACAAGTTCGCAAGATTAGAGAAGCAACGGGCGTCGATGTTTAC
>Ga0114129_10010747_pt1 | contig 13045 bp, 9 predicted proteins | sample RhiMetdeltSRZDD1_FD_80071 | JGI IMG/M metagenome (GOLD analysis project Ga0114129, IMG submission 80071) | Populus rhizosphere microbial communities from Tennessee, USA - Rhizosphere MetaG P. deltoides SRZDD1 (version 2) (version 2) | ecosystem: Host-associated > Plants > Roots > Rhizosphere >...
CGAGACGCTCAAGGCGAGGGACAAGAACGTCATCCTGGTGCGCATCGAGACCTCGCCGGAGGACATCCACGGCATGCACGCCGCCGAGGGTATTCTCACTACCCGCGGCGGCATGACCTCGCATGCCGCGGTGGTGGCGCGCGGCATGGGCAAGCCCTGTGTTTCCGGCGCCGGCACGCTGCGGGTCGATTACGCCGCCGGCACCATGAGCGTGGGCGGGCACACGTTCAAGGCGGGCGACGTCATCACCATCGACGGCTCGACCGGCCAGGTCCTGATGGGCCGCGTCCCGATGGTCGAGCCGGCGCTCTCCGGCGAGTTCTCGACCCTCATGGGGTGGGCGGACAAGCTCCGCCGCCTTGGCGTGCGCGCCAACGCCGACACGCCGAACGATGCGCGCGTGGCCTTGAAGTTCGGCGCCGAGGGCATCGGGCTCTGTCGCACCGAGCACATGTTCTTTGAAGAAACGCGCATCCGAGCCGTGCGCGAGATGATCCTCTCCGACGACGAGAAATCGCGCCGCGCCGCGCTCGCCAAGCTGCTGCCCATGCAACGCGCGGATTTCGTCGAGCTGTTCGAGATCATGCAGGGGCTGCCGGTCACGATCAGGCTGCTCGACCCTCCCTTGCACGAGTTTCTCCCGCACAGCGACGAGGAGATTGCCGAGGTCGCAGCCGCGATGAAGGCCGATCCGAAGAAGCTGGCGGAGCGCGCCCGCGAGCTGCACGAATTCAATCCGATGCTCGGCTTCCGCGGCTGTCGGCTGGCGCTCGCCTATCCCGAGATCGCCGAGATGCAGGCCCGCGCCATCTTCGAAGCGGCAGTCCAAGCCGGCAAGCGCACCGGCAAGCCGGTCGTGCCGGAGGTGATGGTTCCGCTGATCGCCACCAAGACCGAGCTCGACATCGTCAAGGCGCGCATCGACGCCATGGCCGAGGCGGTCGCGCTCGAGACCGAGACCAGGGTCAAATACCAGGTCGGCACCATGATCGAGCTGCCGCGGGCGTCACTGCGTGCAGCAGACATCGCCGAGAGCGCGGAGTTCTTTTCCTTCGGCACCAACGACCTGACCCAGACCACCTATGGCATCAGCCGCGACGATGCCGCGAGCTTTCTCGGCACCTACGTCGCCCGCGGAGTTATCCCGGGCGATCCCTTCGTGTCCATCGACCGCGAGGGCGTGGGCGAACTGATGCGCATCGGCGTCGAACGTGGCCGCAAGACGCGCGCCAAGCTCAAGATCGGCATTTGCGGCGAGCATGGCGGCGACCCGGCTTCGGTCGCATTCTGCCACGAGCTCGGCCTCGACTATGTCTCGTGCTCGCCGTTCCGCGTTCCGATCGCGCGCCTCGCGGCCGCCCAGGCCGCGCTCGGCAGGGACCCGGCAAGCCAGGCCTGAATCCCGTATCGCGGAACGTCCTGCGACGCTGCGCACCGATCGCCTAGCGCCTTATACTTTCGATCAATTGACCCGTCCCTGACGGCGACGGGCGGTGAAAAGCTCTGGCTTTTCGCGTCGGGAGCGGGCCTTATCGCAGCGGCGTAAAGCGCACTCATAAGCGCACCGGCAGGGAACGACATGTCCGAGGACGTGACGAAGGCTGAGGGAGCCGCCGCGGCCGTATCGGAAGATCGATTGCGCCAGGCCGAGGCCTATGTCGAGGCCGAGGATGGCGTGGTCAATCGCCTCATCGGCTGGGCTGGTACGCTGGTCACCTCGATCGCGGTGACCATGTCGCTGTTTCATCTTTACGCCGCGATCGCGGGCGCGTGGCCTTTCACAGACTTTCCCATCATTACCACGCAGCCGCTGCGCTACGCGCACGTCGCCTTCGTGCTGATGCTGTGCTTCCTGCTGTTTCCGATGTCGGCGCGGTTTCGCAACCGCATCCGCTGGTGGGACGTCGCCGCCGGCATCACCGGCGCGGCGATTCTGATCTACGCCATCGAGGGCGGCGAGGAATTCACCGACCGCGCCACCATGCCGACTCATCTCGACGTCGTGCTCGGCGTCGTCTTCATCGTGCTGCTGCTCGAGGCGACGCGGCGGACGACCGGTTGGATCGTCCCGTGCGTGGCTATGGCGTTCATGGCCTACGCCTATTTCGGTCCGTATCTGCCGCCACCCTGGACGCACCGCGGCTACGACGTGGCGCAGCTGGTCGGCCATCTCTTCATCACGCTGGAGGGCATTTTCGGCATTCCTGTCGATGTGTCGTCCTCGCTGATCATCCTGTTCACGATCTACGGTGCGTTCCTGCAGCATTCCGGCGCCGGAAAGTTCTTCATCGACTTCTCCATGGCGCTCATGGGCCACAAGGCCAACAGTGCCGGCCGCACCGTGGTGCTGTCATCGTTCCTGCTCGGCGGTCCATCCGGCTCCGGCGTCGCCACCACCGTGACGATCGGCGCCGTCGCCTATCCGCTGATGCAGCGGGCGGGATTCGAGAAGAACGCGGCCGGCGGCCTGCTCGCGGCCGGCGGGCTCGGCGCCATCATCTCGCCGCCGGTGCTGGGTGCCGCCGCCTTCCTGATCGCAGAGTTTCTCAAGATCAGCTATCTCGATGTCATCTGGATGGCGATCATCCCGACCTGCCTCTATTACCTGTCGCTGCTGTTCATGGTGGAACTCGATGCCAAGCGCTTCCATGCCCAGACCGTGAACTTCGAGCAGGAACTCACGCTCGCGCAGATGACGCGGCGCTACGGCTTTCACTTCATCTCGCTGGTGTCGATCGTCGTCTTCATGCTGTGGGGCTATTCGCCGACGCTCTCGGTTTTCTGGTCGACGGTGCTCACCTATGGCCTGAGCTTCCTCACCCGCGAGACCGCGATCACGCCGACGAAGCTGGTGCGCGCATTGTCCGACGGCTCGACCAGCGTGCTCACCGCGGCGACCACCTGCGCGACCGCCGGCATCATCGTGGGCGTCGTCACTTTGACGGGGCTCGGTCTCAAGTTCTCATCGATCGTGATCGATTATGCCGGCGGCAACCTGCTCCTGACCGCGATCTACACCGCGCTGATCGTGTGGATCGTCGGCTTGGCGGTGCCGGTGACCGCCTCCTACATCATCTGCGCCGTCATCGCGGCGCCCGCCATGATCAAGCTCGGCGTGCCGGATTTCGCCGCCCACATGTTCATCTTCTATTATTCGGTGTTGTCGGAAGTGTCGCCGCCCACCGCGCTCTCCCCGTTCGCGGCCGCCGCGATCACCGGCGGCGATCCCTACCGCACCACGCTGCAGGCGTGGAAGTACACGTTGCCCGCCTTCCTGGTCCCGTTCGTATTCGTGCTCGACCCGCAAGGCATCGGCTTGCTGCTCAAACTTCCGAAAGACGGCTCGTGGATCGACATCGTTCTGATCACCGGCAAGACCGCGCTCGGCCTGGCGGCGCTGGCGGCTGCGGCGCAGGGCTGGGCGCTGCGCAAAACGACCATGGCCGAGCGCCTGCTGCTGGTGCTGGCCGGCCTGTTGCTGGTGTTTCCGAGCCTGCTCGAAGCGCTGATGGAAATCATAATCGGCCGCGACATCAGCTACACCGCGACATTTGGCTTGGCGATCGCCATCGCCGTCCTGCTAAAACAGCGCATGCAACCGGCCACGACGCAGGCACAAGCGACCGGGCCGCAATAGGGAGACGATGCCATCATGAACCGCACGGGACTAGCGATCGCGACGCTCGCCGTTGGCGCGGCGACGATCGCCGGCGCCGCCTTCGCCCAACAAGGCCTCAACATCGCCATCGCGACCGGAGGAACTGGCGGCGTTTACTACCCGCTCGGCGGCGGGATGGCGAACGTGCTGTCCAAGCACGTGCCCGGCGTGCAGGCGAGCGCGCGCGTCACCGGCGGCTCGGTGGACAATCTCAAATTGATCGGGTCGCAACAGAGCGAGGTCGCGCTGGTGATGGTCGACGCCGCGGTCGACGCGCTCAAGGGCGAGGACAAGTTCAAGGGCAATCCGGTCGAGGTCCGCACCCTTATGGTGCTCTATCCCAACCGCATGCACGTGGTGAGCATCGAAGGAACCGGCATCGAGAAGATGGCTGATCTCAAGGGCAAGCGCGTCTCCACCGGCTCGCCCGGCAGCGCGACCGAGGTGATGGCGTTTCGCCTGATCGAGGCCGCCGGGCTCGACAAGGACAAGGACATGCGACGCGAGCGCCTCGGCGTCGCCGAATCCGTCAACGCGCTCAAGGACCGTAAGATCGACGCGTTCTTCTGGGTGGGCGGGCTGCCGACCGCCGCCGTCACCGATCTCGGCGCCACGCCCAATGTGAAGATCAAGATGATCGACCACGCCGAGATGGTCGACAAGATGAATGCCAAGTACAACAATCTCTACACCACCGGCGTCATTCCGGCGAAGATGTATCCGGGTCAGGACAAGGACAACGCCATCGCGGTGGTCCAGAACATCCTGGTCGCCAACGCCAAGATGGCCGACAACGTCGCGTACGATATCGTCAAGACCTTCATCGAACAACGCGATGAGCTCGTCGCCGTGCATGCCGAGGCGGCAAGCATCACGCTCGAGAATCAATCGCCGAAGAACTCGCCGATCCCGTGGCATCCCGGCGCGGTGAAATACTTTACGGAAAAAGGCATCAAGATGAATTGACGGAGTCGCCCTCCTGGAAAGATTGCTCCAGCGAGGGCGAGTATCACGCGCTTGTGCAAGGAGCCGCGTTCTCGGGGTTTAAAGCCGATGCCCCGCGGCGCGGGGTCAGCTCGCCACTGCGAGCGTGTTGGCGGTTTTCGCACGTGCCGGCGCGCGGCGCTTCTTGCGGCGGGGTGTGGATTTTTTCGTTTGCGGGGCGGCGTTTCGGGGAAGTGTCGCCGCCGATATCGCCAGGATTTCGCGCTCGGCCGCGAGCCAGTGCTGGTCGGCTTGACCGTCCACGCGGCCATGTGCGGCCCAGATTTCGTAGGCCCGCTCGCTGATACGTTTCTTCAGGCTGTGATCCATGTGAAGCCTCCTGCTGGGGGATGATTGGCGCCTCCTTCATCTCTCACCATAGTTGACGAAGGGTAAAATTCTGGGTGTGGAACCGGGTTGCAGAAGCACGAACGCACGGAACAGGTCTCGCAGGAATTTCAGGCACCGTCCGACAGGTCGTCCATCACCGTGACAGTCCGCCACGCGGATGCTGGCATCATCGCTATCGCCACGAAACTTTTTTGACCTGATATGAGTATGCGCAAGCTGGCCGCGCTCTGATCGGCGGCGTGTCCGGTGCGGTCTGCCGGACGTCACGGATCACGCGCGCGTCCGGCGCACGAACCTTCGGGATGCCATGACCATCAATCACCTGTTCCTCGCCTTCATGGGCCTCGTCGGCGCGGCGGTCGGGATCATTCTGGTCCTCAAGCCGGAGACCCGCGACTACCGCATATCGCCGTATTTCTGGGTGCTGCTCGCCATGGCGCTGTTCGAGTTGCTTGCGTTTGCGCGCGGACGCGGCGCTCCGGGCACGGCGGTGACCATGGATGTCAGGGTCAGCGGATTCCTGATGGCGATCGTGTTGATGGTGGTGATACCGATCGTAGCGGGCTCGTCGGTGCGGCTGTTCTGATCACGGCCGATACCGGTCCCATTATTTCTGTTTATTGCCGGAGACTTCGGTGGCCGCGCGCAAGTGACGCCCCTGCCGGCGTGCGGCGGCATTGTGGCAATGCGCTGGCCGCTTAACGGCTTTGCAAGGTTAATCTCGCAATAAGGAAAATCTGACGCATTTGCGCCATCACGTTGCCTTTTGGCGACAGGAGGATCGGGCGCGTTTTGCAGGGGCGGGGGCAAGCCTACTGATGGTTGCATCGCGCAACAGGCCGGAGGGTGGTCTGCGGACCTCTCTCGGGCTCGGCGTAATGATGTTGTTGGCGCTGCCGAGCGAGGTCGGATACCAGGACCTCGCCACGCTGCTCACGCGACAGCCCGTGGTCAACCGCGCGCAGAAAACCGCGTTCGCCTCGACGTTCGGCACCATTCACGAAGCGCCCTACAATCTCCCGGAACCCGTTGGGGCATCGATCCCTGTTCCGCCTGGTTATACGTTGGCCGGTCTCGATCACCGCGACGTGGACATGACCGGCTCGCTGCGCGAACGCCTGCTCGGCGGCGAGGGCGCCTTCTACGCCAATCCGTATGCCGGGCCGGTGATCGACCGCAGCCGCAAGGGCGATTACGGCGTTGCGCGCAAGGACGATCGTCGCGTCGCGCTCAAGGGTGACCGGCTCAAATCTCGGCCCCAGGGCGAGGTCGCTCCCGATGACGGGCAGCCGGCGCAGGGCCCGGCCCTCGCGCAACAGCAGCAGCCCGCACCGCCCCCGGTGCATGAGCGGCAGGCGGATGTCGCGGTTGCGAGCCCCAGCGAGCCGGCGACCCCACCCCAATTGGCTGAGCCGCGGCCGGAAGCAGACACTGGGCGTTATTCGCTCGCCAGCGCTGGCGATTATCGCGCCGTCGACATCGGGTCGAAGCCGTCGGACGTGAAGTCCGCATATCCCATGCTGGCCCCGCCGCGCGACGGCGACAAGGAGGCCGACCGGGGCGTTGGCGCCGAGGGGGCGAGCGAAGCGGACGTGCAATCGATTACCGGCTTGGCGCCGACCGATGTCGATCCGTCATTGCGCGCGGCGCGGATCTATTTCGGTAGCGATCCCATGGGACAACGGCTCGGAACGATCGTGCCCTGGGCGCCCGGCGAGGAGCCGAAATTCGAAACCAAGGACGTGGTCGCGACCAACGAGGCCAATATGAAGCTGGCGGCGCTTCCCGCGGACGCTTGGTCTCCCGGCGGGCACGACGCCTTCATCGACCCGCCGGTCGAGCGCGCCAGCCTGCCTCCCTTGCCCTCTGATCCGGGCGTCGTGTTCAAGGACGGTCCGAACGGCGGACAGACGGTCGCGCGCAAAGGCGAGGTCACCGGCGTGGACCAGCGGCCGATGAGCCCGGCCGAGCGCCTCGGCCTCGACGAAACGAGCCGTCCGAAGTCGGAGAAATGCCTCGCCGACGCGATTTATTTCGAAGCCCGCGGCGAGCACGTGCGCGGACAGATGGCGGTGGCCCAGGTCGTGCTCAACCGCGCGTTCTCAGGCAAGTACCCGAGCACGGTCTGCGGCGTCGTCTACCAGAATGCCCACCGCCACCTCGCCTGCCAGTTCACTTTCGCTTGCGACGGCATCCCCGATGTCGTGCGCGAGCCGGACATGTGGGAGCGTGCCAAAACCATCGCGGCCGAAATGCTCGACGGCAAGCTATGGCTGCCGGAAGTCGGCAAGGCCACCCACTATCACGCCTATTGGGTGCGGCCGGGCTGGGTGCGTGAAATGACCAAGATGCACAAGCTCGGCGTCCACACTTTCTATCGACCGCGCAAGTGGGGCGACGGCGAGGACGCGCCGGAATGGGGCGACCCGGAAGCGACCCTGGAATCCGCGAAGAAGCTCGTCGAGGCCGCGAAGAAATTGTAGCCGCTCTTTGACTCCGTCCTCATCCTGAGGAGGAAGCGGAGTCGCGTAGGGTGGGCAAAGGCGCGGGACACGGCACAACCGCCTGCCACGAAGACAGAGCAGCGCCGTGCCCACGCGGTCTTGGTTCGCGCGCGCGGTTTCAATGAACGCGTGGGCACGGCGCCTGCGTCCGTTTCCTGGAAGGTGCTGAATTCGTCGCGCGCCTCTGCCCACCCTACAGTGCCGTCTTCGGTCCTCACATCTCGATGTCGAGCGCCACGTCGAGATTGGGCGCCGAGTGGGTGATCCAGCCGGACGAGGCGTAGTCGACGCCGGTCTTGGCGATTTCGGCGATGGTCTCCAGGTTGATGCCGCCGGAGGCTTCGAGCGGGAATTTGCCGGCGACCATCTCCACCGCCTTGCGCATGGTCGCCACATCCATGTTGTCGAGCAGCACCGCATCGGCGAGCTCGACCGCGAGCACTTCGCGCAATTGGTCGAGGGTATCGACCTCAATCTCGATCTTGACCAGATGCCCGGCGGCTGCCCTGGCGCGTTCCAGAACGGCGCGGATGCCGCCGGCGACCGCGATATGGTTGTCCTTGATCAGGATGGCGTCGTCGAGGCCGAAGCGGTGATTGAAGCCCCCGCCGCAACGCACCGCATATTTCTCCAGCGCGCGCAGCCCCGGCGTGGTCTTGCGCGTGCAGCAGATGCGCGTGTGCGTGCCGGCGACGCGGCGGACGAATTCATGTGTCGCCGTTGCCACACCCGAAAGACGGCCGAGCAGGTTGAGCGCGACCCTCTCGGCCGCCAGCACCGCGCGCGCGGGCCCCTGCACCGTCATCAGCGCGGCCTTGGTCGCGACGCTCGCGCCATCACGGGCACTCGCCGCGATCACGATGTCGGGGGCCAGCTTTTGAAACGCAGCAGCGACCAGCGGCAAACCGGAGATCACGCCGGCCTCGCGCGCGACCACGATCGCCCGTGCGGGCATATCCTCGGGAATGGTCGCAATCGAGGTGATGTCGCCGGCGCGGCCGAGATCCTCCGCCAATGCGCGGGTGACCACGGCATCGATCTCGAGGGGGGACAGAAAGGCTTCGGGGCAGAGCAGGGACCTGGTCATGACGAAACGCCGCCCGTTAGGATCATTGTCGGCCCGACTGCTTCACTGCTGGTGCCGCAGTCTCGGGTGTTCTCCCTCCCCTGAAAGGGAAGGGTCGGCGTCGTGACAGCCGATCAAATTGGGATTGTCCACCCGACCGGTTTTGCTCCGCCTCGCGTCGCAGGCGGCCGCCCCCCTTTCAGGGGTCGGAACCCGCGGCACGTTCACCGTACTATAGCGACATCCTGATTACTGTAAGCAGTCGCTGGTTAGCGTTTCAGGTTCACCATCGCCTCGACCGAGCGTCGCGCCCTCTCGGCAACGGCGGGATCGATCACCACTTCTTCCTTGAGATACACCAGGCTGTCGAGGATCTTCGGCAGCGTGATCCGCTTCATATGCGGGCAGAGATTGCATGGACGCACGAACTCGACGTCCGGCAATTCGGCCTGCACATTGTCGGCCATCGAGCACTCCGTGACCATGACCACCCGGCGCGGCCGGTTCTTGCGCACCCAGTCGATCATGCCGGCGGTCGAGCCGGTATAATCCGCCTCCTCGATCACGTCGGGCGGGCATTCCGGATGCGCGATGATCTGCAGCGACGGATCGCCCGCGCGGTACTGCCGCAGCTCGTCGGCGGTGAAACGCTCGTGCACCTCGCAGGCGCCCTGCCAGGAAATGATTTTCACCTTGGTGTGCGCGGCGACATATTTCGCCAGATACTGGTCAGGCAGGAAGATGACGGTATCGCGGCCCAGGCTCTCGACCACCTCGTGCGCATTCGAGGAAGTGCAGCAGATGTCGACCTCGGCTTTGACCTCCGCCGAGGTGTTGACATAGGCGACGACGGGCACGCCCGGGAATTTCGCCCGCAACAGCCGCACGTCTTCGCCGGTGATCGAAGCCGCGAGCGAGCAGCCGGCCTTGAGGTCGGGGATCAGCACGGTCTTGTCCGGGTTGAGGATCTTCGAGGTCTCCGCCATGAAATGCACGCCGCACTGGACGATGATGTCGGCGTCGACCTTGGTCGCCTCGCGCGCGAGTTGAAGTGAATCGCCGACGAAATCAGCGACGCAATTGTAGATCTCCGGCGTCTGATAATTGTGCGCCAGGATGACCGCGTTGCGTTCCTGTTTGAGCGCATTGATCGCCTTGACGTAGGGCGCGAAGAACGGCCATTCGACCGCGGGAATGACGGTCTTCACCCGGTCATAGAGATGCGCGGTCTCGCGCTCCACCTGGCTGTTCCATTCGAGCGAAGGCATCGGCAGGACGCCTGAGCGGCGCGCCGCGGCGGAAGCCCCGGTGATCGAGCGCGGTCCCGACTGAGGGCCGGCGGATGGTCCGAACGCTTGCAGGATCGGCATGAAAACCTCCCGATCGCCCAAATATGCTCACATCGAGCATAAGAGGGAGACGAAAACATCCGGCGCGAAGCCGGTTCAGCCACCCGAAAGGTTGTTATCCTCAATTCGAGCAAATCCTATATAGCATCGGCTACTGGGAATTTCCAGCCCAGGTCCGACCGGCTGCCATGCGCCGGATGGATGCAGAGGTGAACAAGATTCATTTGGGAGCGACGGACTGACGCCGTACAAGCACCCCCGAGAAGAATCGGCGCGACTACAACAAGCGGCGCATGCGATTGCCGTTCGGACTGTCGGGCGATTCGAGCTGCTGCGCTCAGTACTGAATTCACTTCGATCCTGACTTGAGCTGCCGGGGCTGGCTCCGGCTCACCCAGGTTCTGCCATGGCGATTTCATCTCCCTCCCTGCCCCGTGCCGCCGGCATCGGCTGGCGCACGCCCGCGGTGATCGTGGCGTGCGGCTGCATGATCTCGCTGTTGAGCTTCGGCCCGCGCGCGACGCTTGGCTTCTTTCTCACGCCGATGTCCCAAGCCAATGATTGGGATCGCGACGTGTTCGGACTGGCGCTGGCGATCCAGAACATCCTGTGGGGGATCGGCCAGCCTCTTGCCGGCGCCATTGCCGATCGCTACGGCACGATGCGCGTACTCTGCGCCGGCGGCGTGTTCTACGCCATCGGTCTCATCCTGATGGCGTATTCGACCACGCCCGGGATGCTCGACCTCGGCGCCGGCGTCTTCGTCGGTTTCGGCCTCGCCGGCTGCTCGTTCTCCGTCGTGCTCGGCGCTTTCGGCAAGCTCCTGCCGGCGCGCTGGCGTTCGCTCGCCTTCGGCGCCGGCACGGCCGCGGGCTCATTCGGGCAGTTCCTATATTCGCCGCTCGCGGTGTCGCTGATGGATGCGTTCGGCTGGCAGACCGCGCTCGTGGTCTTCGGCATTGGCATGCTGATGGTGCTGCCGCTGTCGTTGGCGATTGCAACCGCGCCCGCCGGAACCGGATCGGCCCATGGCGTGCCGACCCAGTCGCTGCGGCAGGCGCTGTCGGAAGCGGTCGGTCACCGGTCTTACGTGTTGCTCGTGCTCGGCTTCTTCACCTGCGGCTTCCAGCTCGCATTCATCACCGTTCATATGCCGGCCTATCTCGTGGACAAAGGCCTGTCAGTTCAGGTGGGTGGCTGGACCATCGCCGTGATCGGATTGTTCAACATCGTCGGCTCGCTCACGGCCGGCTGGCTCGGCGATCTCATGCCGAAGCGCTACATCCTTTCGCTCATCTATTTCGGACGCGCCGCCGCCGTGCTTGCGTTCATTTCGTTCCCGGTCACGCCGGTCTCGGCCATCCTGTTCGGTGCCGTGATGGGACTGCTGTGGCTGTCCACCGTAGCGCCCACCAACGGGATCATCGCCCTGATGTTCGGCACGCGCTGGCTCGCGACGCTCGCGGGCCTGGCGTTCTTCAGCCATCAGGTCGGCGGTTTTCTCGGCGTCTGGCTCGGCGGCGTCGTATTCGTGCACACCGGCTCCTACGATGCGGTCTGGTGGCTGTCGGTGTTGTTCGGCTTGCTCTCCGCCGTGATCAATCTGCCAATCGTGGAGAAGCCGGTGCAGCGCTTGGCTACGGCTCCAGCATGACAACGGACGGCGGATGACAACGGACGGGCGACCGTCGGCCGATAGACGCACAGCGCCAGCAGACAATGGTCTCCGGGCCGGTGCAGGCCATCCTCCGTCGTCCGGTCTCCGTCGTCCGGCTTCCTGGCGCACGCCGATGGTCATCCTGACCTGCGGCTGCCTGATCGGCGTGATCGGCTTCGGGCCGCGCTCGGGCCTCGCGTTTTTCCTCACGCCCATGTCGAGCGCCTATGGCTGGGGCCGCGACGTGTTCGCGCTCGCGCTCGCGATCCAGATGCTGCTGTGGGGCGCCGCACAGCCGTTTGCGGGCGCGATGGCCGATCGTTTCGGGGCCGTGCCGGTGCTGAGCGTGGGAGCCGTCCTCTATGCCCTCGGCTTGGCGTCGATGGCCTATGCCGACACCCCGGCGGCGCTCCATCTGACCGCCGGCCTGATCATCGGCTTCGGGCTCGCCGGTGCCTCCTTCACCATCGTGATCGGCGCGTTCGGAAAGCTCATGCCGCCGGAGTGGCGCTCGATTGCTTTCGGGGTCGGAACGGCGGCTGGTTCGTTCGGGCAGTTCTTGTTCTCTCCGCTCGCGGTGGCGCTCATCGATCGATTCGGCTGGCAGGATACGCTGCTCATTTTTGCCGCCGTGGTGCTTCTCATCCTGCCGCTGTCGCTCGCGCTCGCCGTGCCGCGCACCGCAAGCGTGGCGGCGGCGCAAACCGGCTCGCCGCGGCAATCGGTGGTGCAGGCGCTCAAGGAGGCGTTCGGGCACACCAGCTACGTGCTGCTCGTGCTCGGCTTCTTCACCTGCGGCTTTCAGATCTTCTTCATCTCCGTGCATCTGCCGGCCTATCTGATCGACCGCGGTCTGCCCGCCGAGATCGGCGGCTGGGCGATTGCCACCATCGGCCTGTTCAACATCGTGGGCGCCATCAGTGCCGGCTGGATCTCCAACCTGATGCCCAAGCGCTACCTCCTGTCGTTGATTTATTTTGGACGTTCGGTAGCGATCCTCGTCTACATCCTGCTGCCGCCGAGCGCGCTCACCACCCTCGTCTTCTCCGCGGTGCTGGGCTTGCTCTGGTTGTCGACCGTGCCGCCGACGTCCGGCCTCGTCGCCCTCATGTTCGGCACGCGCTGGCTCGCCATGCTGTTCGGCTCCGCCTTCTTCAGCCATCAGGTTGGGGGTTTCCTTGGCGTGTGGCTCGGCGGTCTGCTGTTCGAGCGCACCGGGTCCTATGACGTGGTCTGGTGGCTTTCGATCCTCCTCGGCCTCTTGTCAGCGGCAATCAATCTGCCAATTGTTGAGAAGCCCGTTGCCCGCCAGGTGGCCGCTCCGGCCTGAAAGCGGACGACGGAAGGACACAAGGGGCCACCGTGCAGCAGGAAAACAGACCCGGGAGCGGGAGCGTCCCTCCTCTGTCCTCCGTCGACCGGCGTCTGGAATCCTGGCGCACGCCTGCGGTCATCCTGGCCTGCGGCTGCCTGATC
>Ga0114129_10010748_pt1 | contig 13044 bp, 9 predicted proteins | sample RhiMetdeltSRZDD1_FD_80071 | JGI IMG/M metagenome (GOLD analysis project Ga0114129, IMG submission 80071) | Populus rhizosphere microbial communities from Tennessee, USA - Rhizosphere MetaG P. deltoides SRZDD1 (version 2) (version 2) | ecosystem: Host-associated > Plants > Roots > Rhizosphere >...
CGCGGAGCGTCACGGCGCAACGTTCCGGCGAACAACGGTTCAGCGCATCAGCCGCGTCGGCTCGGAACTGCACGTGGTCACCGCCGACGGCGTGCTCGCGGCGCCGACGGTTGTCCTTGCCGCAGGTGCGTGGACGAATCAGATCGACACGGCAGCCGCGCCGCCTCTCCGTCCCGTTCGCGGCCAGCTGCTGCATCTCGGCTGGCACGGCGATCCGATCGACACCATCGTCTGGGGGCCGGAATGCTACATCGTTCCGTTGACGGATGGGTCCGTGCTGGTTGGGGCGACCGTGGAGGATGTGGGCTTCGACGAGCGGACGACGTCCGCGGGGATTCGTGATTTGCTCGACGCTGCGTGCGAGCTGTTGCCGGAAGGGTGGGGCGCTACATTCCTCGACGCGCGTGTTGGTCTGCGCCCCGCTACACCGGACGAACTACCGGTCCTCGGTCCCGACGCTCAGGTTGATGGCCTCGTGCACGCGTCAGGCCATTTCAGGAACGGCGTGCTGCTCGCTCCGCTGACGGCAACGTTGATCGCGGATTGGATTGAACAGAAAAAGAACGACCCGGCGCTCGATGGCCTGAGGCCGGGTCGCTTCGAACACACGCGTTCCGGGTGAGCGTCTAGACGCCGCCCGGTCCGCTTCCCGGGACCGTTGAGGTCGTCGTCGTGCCGCTCGACGTTGCAGGAGTCGTCACAGCTGGCGATGCGCCTCCAGTGGTCGAGCCGGGCTGCCCGCTGCTCAACGGACCTCCAATTTTCTGCACCGTTTCGAACGCGATGAGCGCGAGCTGGTAGTCGAGCTGCGCCTGCAGCTCGTTATTGCGCGCGATCGCGAGATCGCGCTGCGCCTGAATCACGTTGAAGTTCGTCGACATGCCGACCTCGAAGCGCTTCTGCTCGGCGTCGAGCCGCTGCTCGGACAAGTCACGAGCGAGGCGCGTCGTCTGGATTCGCTGACGGTTCTGATCGAGCTGGAAGGCTGCGAGCCTGATCTCACGCACTGCCTTGAATTCGGAGCTGCGCAGACGCACCCTGGCCTGCTCCCGTTCCAGCTCCGATCTCGCGAGCGACGCCTGCTCGGCGTTCTTTCCGAGCGGATAGCTCAACGTGAAGCCGACTGTCCACGTCGGATAGTTCGCCGCAAACAGTTGACGTAGTACATCACCAAACGCGGTGAACTGCTGCCCCACCACTGGCCCGAAAATCCCGCCGCTGCGCAGCAGTTCCGTGCCGCCGAGCCCGTTCGTGAGGTAGTTGGCCTGGACGCGGAGGTCCGGCAGGATCTCGCTCTTCGCCAATGACACCGCGGTCTCGGTGTTCTGAATCTGCTTTCGCGCCCGAATCAGATCCGTTCTCTGCTGAAGCGCGACACGGACCGCGGCGTCGACATCCGGAGGCGGAGCGATCGGCGGCACAAGGTCGGCCGGCTCGAGGTGGACCAACCAGAAGTCGTCCCGCTTCACATCCAGAATCTGCATCCGCAACTGATCCTCGGCCTGACGCACAAGAGTCTGCGCGACGATGAGATTTTCGCGGCGCTGGGCAACCTCCGCCTGTGCCGACACCAGGTCGAGAGGCGGCGACTGGCCGACATCCACCCTCGCGCGATTGTTGCGTTCGAGCTCGAGGGAGAGGTCGAGTGACCGCTGCTGGACAGCGACGTTGGCGTTCGCGAGCACGAGATTCCAGTACGCGCGCTCCGCCTCGGCACCGGTCGACACGCCAAGTTCCTGCAGTCCGATGTCGGCTATCTCACGGTTGCGCTGTGACGTGACGACTTGCGCGCGCAGCGGATCGATCTTGAAGTCTCGCAACAGCGGCTGCGAAACGGCCGCCTGCAGCTGCGCGGTCACCGCCGGGTTGAAATTGGACAGCGTGTTGCTGGCGTTCGTCCTCGCGGACGTCCAGCCAAAGTTGTAGGAGCCGCCGCCCCAAGGAAGGCGCTGCTGGAGTCCGATGTTCCCAGACCAGAGATCGGTCCGCGTTCCAGACGTACCGAAGAAGATGCTGCTCGGCGGACTCTGCTGCACGTTTCGCTGCAGGCCGCTCTGCACCGTCGGAAGAAACGCCGCCCGCGCCTGTGAGACGCGCTCAGCGCTGATCCCGGGATCGTAACGTCCGGCGGCGAGGTCCGGGTTGTTCTCGATCGCCATCTTGACGGCCTCGGGCGCCGTCAGCTTGATCACTTCGCCCGCGACGGGCGTTTGTGCGGCGTCGGCGGACGGTCGCGCGGGCTGTGCATGAGCGGGCGCCGCGGCAAGGAGCACGAGCGCGATCCCCGCCGTTGCCGCGGCGGCAGCGCGTCGCGATCGCACCCACGACGTCACGCGGAATCTCGACAGATCGTCGAAGAGCGAGTATGCGACCGGGGTCACCACCAGCGAGAGCAACAGCACGAGCGACTGCCCCCCGATGATGACGGACCCGATCGCGCGGTTCGTCCCGGATCCAATCCCGCTCGAGAGCACCAGCGGAATCATCCCTGCGACGAATGCGAACGTGGTCATCAGAATGGGCCGCAGTCGGTCGCGGCTCGCCTGGAGAATAGCGATATCACGGTCCATGCCTCTCTCCCTGAGCTGATTTGCGTGGTCAATCTGGAGAATGGAGTTCTTCTTGACGACGCCGAAGAGCACGAGAAGCCCGAGCGCCGAGAAGATGTTCAGCGACTGCCGCGCGACGATGATCGACAGCAGCGCGAAGGGCAGAGTCAGCGGCAGCGACAGCAGGATGGTGATCGGGTGCAGCCACGACTCGAACTGGGCAGCCAGGATCAAATACATGAAAACCAGGGACAGAACGAACGCGATGAGGAAGTTCTGGGCAGCGCGGCCGAGCTCTCGCGAGCGTCCAGCGAAGCGGGTGCTGTACCCCGGCCCCATGTTCAACGACTCCGCGGTCCGGGTCATCGCCGACATCGCCGGTGTCTGGGAGACGCCGGGAAGGAGGCCCGCGAAGACGGTGACCTGCCGCTGACGGTTCAGGCGATCGATTGCGCTCGGCGACGTGCCCGGCGTGAGGTCCGCGATGTTCTCGAGCGGCACGCTTCCGATCCGGCTCGATGGCACCGTGAGCTGGCCGATCACACCGGCCGACGAGCGTGCTTCCTGTATCGCTCGGACGTGGACCTCGTACTGCTCGCCACCCTCGTTGTAGGTCGTCACCTGGTCGCCGCCGACCAGAAGACGGAGCGCGTCCGCGGCGTCGGCGACCTGCACGCCGAGGTCGGCCGCCTTGAGACGATCGAGGTGAACAGCAAGCTCGGGCTTGCCGACGTTCAACGACGTATCGAGATCGACGACCCCAGGCTGCTTCCGTGCTTCGGCCACTATCGCGCTGGCGAACTTCTCCAGCTTGCCCAGATCCGGTCCGTTGATCGTGAACTGAATCTCGGCGTTCTGGTTGCCGCCGCCTCCAATCGTCGCGACCGGTCGGACGCCGGTCCGGAGGTTGGCTGAGACGAACTGCGGCAATACCTTATCGCGGACCTGATTCATCACCGCAAACTGATCGCGCGACCGTGCTGTCAGTGGCTTGAGCCTCACATACACGGTGCCAAGATTCTGTGTTCGCGCTGGATCGTCCGCGGCTGTCACGAGGGTGTAGGCGACTTCCGGTAGCCGACGAACTTCGGTCGCGATTCGATTGGCGACGAGCTCGGTCGCATCAAGGCTCGCGCCCTCCGGCGCTCGCATTCCGATCTCGAATTCGGACTGGTCGTCGTTGGGCAGAAAGTTCTTGTTGACGATTATGAACAGCGGAACGCTGCTCAGCAGAATGAGCACTGACAGCCCTGCGACGGCCGCCCGATGGGACAGCGCCCACGACAGAATTCGTGAGTAGCCGTGATCGATCGGCCTGAAGAACCGGCTCTCCTTGGACGCGCGGTCGTGCAGCTCGTTGCCCTGGTCATCTTCCCGCCGCGGCCGCATTTTGATCCACCGGGCAGACAACATTGGCGTGAGCGTGAAGCTCACGAGCAGCGAGACCATGATCGCGAACGACATCGTCAAGCCGAAGCTCTTCATGAATCGGCCGACGATGCCGCCCATGAATCCGACCGGGACGAAAATGGCAATGAGCGACAGCGTCGTCGCGAGCACGGCCAGGCCGATTTCGCGCGTGGCTTCGATGGCCGCCTGCATTGGCGGACGGCCTTTCTCCTCGACGAAGCGATAGATGTTCTCCAGCACGACGATCGCGTCGTCGATCACGATGCCGACGGCGAGCGTCAGCGCGAGCAGCGTCATCGAGTTGAGCGTGAAGTCCTCGTACCAAATCAGACCGAAGGTCGCGATGATCGACGTTGGAATCGCAATCGCGGCGATGACCGTCGACCGCCAGTTCCACAGAAATACCAGCACCACGAGCGCGGCGAGAATTGAGCCCAGCACGAGGTGCTCTTCAACCGTGTCGATCGACGCTTTGATGAATTCGGACAGATCGCGGACGATGCGGACGTCGTAGCCTGCAGGTGTGACGGCCTTCAGATCGGCGAGCTTTTCCTTGACCGCATCCACGACTTGAACGGTGTTCGTTCCAGACTGTCGGCGAATGCTGAGAAGGACGGTCGGGACGCCATCGACGTTCGCTTTCGTTTCAGCGTCCGCCATTCCGTCTTCGACTCTGGCAACATCGCGAAGCAGGATCGGGTGTGCCTCCCGCTGACGAACCACGATGTCACCAAACTCCTGTACGCTCTGAACGCGGCCGCGCGTCCGGAGCGTCAGCGCCTGCGCGCCAGCCTCGACGCGTCCTCCAGGAATCTCGGCGTTTTGCGCCTGCAGGGCGCGGGAGACATCCGTGACGGTCAGGTTGTAGGCCTGCAGCCGTGCGGCGTCGAGCCACACGTTGACCTGCCGCTGACGTCCACCGACGACCAGCACCTGCCCAACGCCGTTGACGCTTTCGAGCTGCCGACGCAATGTCTTGTCGGCGTACTCGGTGATGTCGCGGATCGGTTTCGCAGCGGAGACGGCGAGCGTCAGAACCGGCGCTGAATCCGGATCGAACTTCTCGACGGTCGGCTGCTCGATGGTCTTCGGCAGCAGCGGAATGACGCGGTTCACCCGATCGCGCACTTCCTGTGCCGCGATGTCGACGTCTTTCTCGAGGAGAAAAGAAATGATGACCGTCGATACGCCTTCAGATGACGTCGATCGGAGTTCGTCGATTCCGCTGATGGTGTTGACGCCCTCTTCGATCTTGTCGGTGATCTCGGTTTCGACTTCTTCCGGAGCTCCTCCGGGCAACCTGGTCGTCACGACAATCGTCGGAAAGTCAACCTTCGGGAAGCGATCGAGCCCCAGACGGGTGAATGCGAATGCCCCGATGACGGTGAGCGCCAGTATGAGGACGCTTGCAAAGACAGGACGACGAACGCTGATGGATGCGAGCCACTGCATGGAGAAGTCCTAGTTCTCGAGCTGGACGCGGGCGCCGTCCGTCAACTTGCCCCGTGGATTGGCCGCGACTTTCTCGCCAGCCTTGACGCCCGTCGCGATTTCAATGCGGTCGCCCACACGTTCGCCTGTCGTCACGATGCGCTCTTCGACCTGATCGCCTTTCAACACATAGACGCGGCTCGTCCCGGCGACGGTTTCAACGGCTGAGCCAGGCACGAGGAGCGCCGGCGCAGGCGATGGCAGCTGCAGGAGGGCCGTGGCGAAGAGACCGGGTTTGAGCCGGCCGTCCGCGTTCGGGGCGACGGCCTCGACGGTGAGCGCCCGCTGATCCGTCTTCAGCGCGGGCGACACGAATCGGACCTTTGCGTTGAAGATTTCCTCCGGGTACGCGTCAACGCTGAGGCGCACCGGCTGTCCGGTTTTGACCTGAGAGAGATACTGCTCGGGCACGGTGAGTTCCACACGGAGCGGATCGATCTTCACGACCGTGGCGACCTTCGTGCCTCGCGTCACGTAATCGCCGGTGCTCACCAGACGTTCCGCGACCAGGCCGGAGAAGGGCGCCTTCACCGCCGTGTCAGCTGTCGTCTTGCGCGCGAGGTCCACCCGCGCTCTTGCGGCGATCAACGATCGATACGATTGCTCCGCGCCGTTCTGTGCGGCCAGATACTGCTGGCGCGCGGCCTGGACCTGCGTGAGCCGCTGGTCGTACTCGCTTTGCGAGACGACCTTCTGATCGAGCAGCGCCTTGATGCGGCTGAATTCCGCCTCCGCCCAGTCGAGTGAGGCCTTCGCGTTCATCACTTCGGGGACGCGAATCGGATCGAACGCCTGGCCTGGAGCAAGACCGAGGCGAGCTTCGATTTGCGCGGCGTTGGCTTCCGCCTCGCGGAGCTGGGCGTCTGCCTCTGTCGCGGAAATCCGCACGAGCAGCGCGCCTGCCGAAACCTGCGTGCCGCGTTCGACCGGCGTGGCAATCACGCGACCGCTCGTTTCGGCTGCAACCTCGGCGTGTTCGTCGGCTGCGAGCGAACCGGTCACGCGAATGAAGCGGTCGATCGGCTGGCTCTGCACGGTTGCGACGTGGATCGAGATCGGCGCGGGGGCCGGAAGCGTCTGGGCGCTGGTGCGTTCTCCGCTGCACGCTGCGGTCGAGAGACCGGCAGCGGCGACAAGCGTTGCCAGAAGAACACTCTGAACCTTAGGAATCATGACGGTCAGTCCTCGTTTCGATTTCAAGACACTTCGGCGATTCCGATGAAAGGCAGGCGCCCGCTCTCAAACCTTGCAGGGCCGCCTCGAGTGTGTCGCGTGCGAGCGCGTCGGCGTTCTCTCCCTGCGCCATGCGATCGCAGAGGCGCATCGCGGCGGCGCCATGGACGGCGGTCAGCAGGATGCGGAACACCGTGTTCGGGTTGGTACCTTGCGGGAAGACGCCGGCGTCGATCGCGCGCTGGATGCGCGTCAACATGTCGCTCTTCATCTCGCCGACGAGCGGGAAGCGTTCCCAGTTCTGACTGATGCGCGGCACCGAACGATCCAGGAACATCAGCGCGAAGTACTCGGGGTGCTTCTTGCTGAACGCGTAGTAGTGCCAGAACATGGACCGCATCTCGTCGAGTGGATCGTCGAACTCGGGGCGGGGCTTGCCGAATCCGAACAGCAGGCGGAACCCTTCCTCGGCGAGCGCAAAGAACAGGTCGTCCTTGCTGGGGAAGTAGCTGTAGATGGTGGCCGGGCTGTACTCGATCCGCTCGGCGATCTTGCGGATGGACACTTCCTGGTAGCCGTGCGAAACGAAGAGGTCGCGCGCGGCGTCCAGGATCGCGCGCGCCATGGCTTCGCGTTCCCGTTCCTGTCGTTCTTTGAGTCCCAAGGCGTTTGTTTGCAGTAGGTTATGGTTCAGGCGGTCCGGCCGCGCTAAACACTGTTTAGTAGACTAACAGTGTTAGACGTCGCGGGCCGATCGAAGGTTCCTGTGAGTGTCACGTTTTAAAAACGTGAGTGTCACGTTTTTAAAACGTGACACTCACGTATGCTGGCGCCCATGGCGAGACTGACGGCGGCGGAGATTCAGGAACGGTTGGGTCACCTGGCGGGCTGGACCCTGGACGGCGATGCCATTCGACGGCAGGTCACCTTCGGCTCGTTTCCCGATGCGATCGCGTACGTCTGTCGACTCGCGTTCGACGCCGAAACTGCCGATCACCATCCCGACATCCTGATCAATTACAAGCGCGTGACGCTGACGTATTCCACGCACAGCGAAGGCGGCCTGACGCAGAAGGACTTCGACGGCGCCCGCCTCGCAGACGCGTTGGCCGAGCGGATGCGGCGATCGTAAACAGGTGCGCCGGTGGCCGAGCTGAAGAACAGCTACAGCGCTCGGGAGGTGGCGGCGATGACCGGCCTGACGGCGCGTCAGCTCCAGTGGTGGGATACTCGACGCCTCTTCGCGCCGCACGTCGCGCCGCGCCGCACCGAGCGCGGCGGCTACACCGAGCGGCGTTACACGCCCGTCGATCTCCTCGAGCTGATCGTGCTGGCCGAACTGCGCCGTCAGGGGCTGACCGTTGGACAACTCCGGCGACTCCTCGACACGCTGCGCGAACGCTTCGGCATCCGTCTGTTCGAGGCGATCGGATCGAACGGTCCGCTGACCTTGTTGACCGACGGGCGGGATGTCTACGGAAGAACGCAGGCTGGAGCGCTGTTCAACCTGCTGCGCGATCCGGTGCAGCCGCTGCTCGTCATCGAAGCGGATGGCCGGCTGCGAGAGCTGACCGCGAAGTCTGCACGCTCGCGCCGCAAGACGAAACGGAAGAAGTCTGTGTGAGGAGAGTCGGGATCAGCCGATCGGAAAGACCTTGTCGAGGCCGTCCGCAGGACGCGGAATGACGTGAACGCCGACGAGCTCGCCGACACGCCGCGCGGCCGCCGCGCCGGCATCGGTTGCCGCCTTGACGGACGCGACGTCGCCGCGCACGATGGCGGTCACCAACCCTGCGTCGACTTTCTGCCAGCCGACGAGCACGACGTTCGCGGTCTTGACCATCGCGTCCGCCGCCTCGATCATGCCGACCAGGCCGCGGGTTTCCACGAGGCCGAGCGCTTCGCCGGGCAAATCCTTCGCCATAGGCCGAGCCATTCTACGTGATCCGCCCGCGCGCCGCTACGGGCAGCCGATCGATCACCTGGTCGTTGTCAACCATCCACAGGACATCGAGAAGATTGGACACGACGCACGAATGATTCGGGACGATCCGCACGAGATCTCCTGTCGCGAGCTTCGAATCGCCAATGACGCTGACCGTCGCATGCTCTTCCGACAACCGCTCGATCACGAGCGACGGATCCGGCTCGGTCCCGTGCACGTCCAGGAACGGCGTCCCGTAGCCCAATAGCGCCGAAAACCCTCGCGCTCCATCCGTCGTCATGGTCTTGCTGCCGCTGTCGAAAATGATTCGATCGCGCGCCGGCCGGCTGACCACGCGCGCGAGAATTGTCAGGGCGCAATCATCCCAGGTCGCAGCCTGCAGTCCGACCTGCGTGCGATCGTAGTACGCGTAGTTGCCCGGCCGCAGCTCCGTGAGTCCCTGCTGCTGCAGTGAAAACCGCGCGGTCGGCGTCGCGCCCACGCTCAGCTCCTCGCATGTAACACCAGACGCCGCGGCGAGATCGCGCAGCAATCGCGCTTCGGCCTGGGCGATTGCCGCCGTTTCACCTTCCGACGCTGCGCCGTACGCGTGACCCGCGTGGCTGAGGAGCCCCTTCATTCGCAAACCCGGCATCGACGCGATGTCGCGTACGACATCCGGCGCGGACGGCAGGTCGGGATCGATCCCACAGCGATGGAACCCGACGTCGACTTTGATCAACACGTCGAGCGTTCGGCCCGCCTTGCGTGCGACGTCCGACCATTGCCGGGCGACCGCGGGATCGTCAGTGATGAACGACAGCGCGGTCCGCTCGGCGAGCTTCAACACTCGCTCGGCGTTGACGGGGTGGAGCGGATACGGCAGGCGGATGTCGGCGATGCCCTCGTCGGCAAACACCTCGGCCTCGCCGAGTTTCGCGCAGCAGATCCCTACGGCTCCACGCGCGATCTGCATTCGGGCAACGACCGGTGACTTGTGGGTCTTTGCGTGCGGTCGCAGACGCATTCCCCGGGCGTCAACCGCGGACTGCATGCGGTCGATGTTGCGCTGAAGCCTGGACACATCCACGAGAACCGCGGGTGTGGGGAGGTCGGTGATGCGCATGGAGGCTCAGGCCTGAGCCTAAGCCTACCCGATAAACCCGAGTCGTTGAGGACTATCGAACCCGGGGAAGACCGCGCGGGTGTCCGAGACGCCGAGGTGCCCTCGCACGACTTCCGCGAAGACGCTGCGGAAATCGGTCGTGACGGCGAGGTCCCGGCCCTCGTAGCGCTGCTCGCGCGCGAGTCCGGGCCACCGTCCGTAGACTTTGCCTCCGCGGATATTCTGCCCGCCGACGATCATCATCGCGTTGCCGTGTCCGTGATCGGTGCCGCGATTGCCGTTCTCCGCCACCGCCCGGCCGAACTCGCTCATCGTCAGAATGACGACGTCGTCCATGCGATCGCCGAGATCGCGGGCGAGCGCCGCGATGCCGCGCGCGAAATCGTCGAGCCGCCCGGCGAGTTGACCGATGAACGATCCCTGGTTGACGTGCGTGTCCCAGCCGCCTGCCTCGGCGAACGCAATCTCGAGCCCGACGTCTGCCTTGATGAGCTGCGCGATCTGTCGAAGCGCGTCGCCGTACGCGGACTTCGGGTACTCGGCGCCATTCTCCGGCTGATACTTCGAGGGATCGGCGGACTTCAACATCCGCACGGCGTCGAATGCTTCGGTCCCGGTGCGGTTCAGGATGCGATCCGCCGCCGCAGCGTACTCGGCTTCAAATGAGGACTGAAGCGTGTCGTTGGCACCGGCGCGGATGCCGAACTGTACGATCTGATTCATCGCCAGCGCCGGCTCGTTACCTTGCAGCGATCGCGGCAGCTGCGCCGCAAGCGCGACGGCTCTGAACGGCGTCGCGGTGGCATGCTCGCGCGCGTGGAGATACCGATTCAACCAGCCGTCCGGCGTGCTCTTGACGCCCGGCGTGGCGGTCTCCATGTAATCCTGCGCGTCGAAATGCGATCGCGTGCCGTCCGGGGATCCACACGCGTGCACGATCGCGAGCTGGCGCGAGTCCCATAGCGGCTTGAGCGGCTCGAGGCGCGGGTGCAGGCCGAAGAAGCCATCGAGATCGACGGCACCGTCGGGAGAATTCGGTCGCGGCACCGCGATGCTGGGTCTCGATGCGTAGTAATCGCGCTCGCCGAACGGCACGATCATGTTGAGACCGTCGACGGCGCCGCGCTGGAAGATTGCGATCAGTACCTTGCGTCGCGATGCACCGGCCGCTTCGATCGTGCGAGTGAGGAATGCCGGGGCGAAGCCGAGGCTGACGAGTGCCAGGCCGCCGTTTTTCAGAAAAACACGTCGGGATAACATGGGACCCTCTTCTGGTCCGGCTGAAGCCGGACGCTACCGTCTCTGAAACTCCGGGGAGCCAAGCGCAAGCGCGGCTGCCTGACGCGGATCCTCCGCCTTCGCGAGCGTAGACTCGGTTGCCGGTGAAATGTCGTTCGCGAGCGCGGCGGAGACGAAATAGCCGCGAACGCTCTCGGCAGAGTCCTGCGGCATGCCGCCTTCGGGCGCAGCTTCGACCCCCCGCATGCGGCCGCCGACGAGCGCCAGCGCGAAATTCATCCGGTTCAGCAGCGCACCCGTGTTCACCCACGCATCGGCGCGATCCGCATAACCGGTCGGAGGCTGACAGAAGTAGAGCGGCATCCCGAGCTGACGGACGGCCTGCACCAGGGGGCGCGCACTGCTGACTTCGACGCCGGTTGCACGCACGGCAGAAACAACGAACTCGAACGGCGTCTTGATCTTTGCGCGATACGCATCGGCCGCGAAGAACTCCGGCGACGTCAGGATCGTGCGGAGCACTTCGCGGATGTCGCCATCGGTGTCACTGAACCGACGCGCCGCCCGATCGACGAGCGACTGAGGAGGCGTGTCGGAAACGAAGCGTCGCACGAGCTTCGTGGAAATGAAGCGCGCCGTCGAAGGGTGTTTCGCGAGGATGTCGAGGACGCGCTCGCCGTCCTCGCGCTCTCCTCCCGCCTTGATCTTGTGGCCGAGGACGATCTTCTCCCCGCGATCGTGCATCTTGGGTTCGAACCGGAAACCGCCGCCCTGGCGCGGCCCTGCGATCGTCCAACCCGTGAACGCTCGCGCGACCGCGACGACGTCCTGCTGCGTGTAGCCGCCGTCGACGCCGAGCGTGTGAAGCTCCATCAGCTCGCGTCCGTAGTTCTCGTTCAGTCCAGGGCGCTGGCGCTGGGGATTCTGCTGCGCAGGCGCCGGACGCGGGGGTGGCAGCATGATTGGTGGAAACCGGCGCGGACGCCCGAATGGTCCGAAACCGCCCCTCGGCTGAATCCGCCGCCGGTCGTCGCGCAGATCGCGCGCGTTGGGATCGGCGCTCTGCCAGTTGTCGAGATAGAAAAGCATCGCGGGGCTCGTGGCGGTCGCCTCGAGCAGATCGCGGAACTTGCCGAACGCGTGAGGCCGAATGACGTCACGCTCGTACTCGGTCAAGTAGATCTGCGTGGCCCCCTTGCCGGCAAATACGTTGAAGTGGTTGAACCAGAAGTCGGTCATCACCTCTTCGAGCTGCCGCTCGCTGAACGCGGCGCGCAGGATTTTCTGCTCGGAGAGCTCGTCGAGAACTTCGCGCTGCCTTCGCTGCGCCTCCATTTGTGCCGGCGTGCGTTCGGGCTTCGCTTTGTCGTTCGCCGGCTCGTCCTTCTTCTGCGCCTCGGCGGCCGCTTCTTTCTTGATCTCGACTCTCGCCCGCAGCGCCGGTATGAAGTACTCGTCCGCAATCTCGCGCGTGCTTTTCGAGAGCGTGGCAAACCCCGTCAGCCTGGCGGACATGCCGGCGTCAGCGACGCGCTCGGGATGAAGCTGCCGATCGATGTAGGCCTCCAGCCCGATCTGTCTGACGCGCTCGATGTCGCCGGGGCGTGCCCCAAATCCAATGCGGTTCAGGACGTGAAGGATGGTCTTGTCATCAGGGTGGGCGGGGATACTCGAGGGGGGCTTTGCCGCTCCCAGAACGACGACGCTGGTCGCGACCGCGAGGCCGGAAACCGCTGCGGCGACTCCCCGTAAGCGCCTGTAAAAGAAGGACGTCATGTGAACCCCTGTCTGGACCTGCTCGTTAGACCCGCCGCGGCCTCGTGGGGTTTAAGGTCGAGGCCTCTTACTTCTTCTCGATCTGCTTCCTCCATTGCTCGACCATTGGAAGCTGAGGACCCTTAGCCGCGGCGTACGCATCCGCATAGCGAGCGAACCGCGCGCGATCCTCCTCGGCCGTCCCAAGGCTGCGTCCTGCCGCACGCGCCTCATACAGGGACCGCAGTGCAAGGAAGAGACGCTCGGTGTCGTCAGGATGTCGCGCGAGATACGAATCGAGTATCGGCAGCGCGTCGGCGGACCTTGAACCCATGACGAGAGCGGTCGCCAGGCGCGGGGCGATCTGATCGTCGGCC
>Ga0114129_10010749_pt1 | contig 13044 bp, 9 predicted proteins | sample RhiMetdeltSRZDD1_FD_80071 | JGI IMG/M metagenome (GOLD analysis project Ga0114129, IMG submission 80071) | Populus rhizosphere microbial communities from Tennessee, USA - Rhizosphere MetaG P. deltoides SRZDD1 (version 2) (version 2) | ecosystem: Host-associated > Plants > Roots > Rhizosphere >...
GAATCGTTTACCTGGCTCCGCAATTCCCACCTGAAAATAATTATTGTATAGATAGTTTAAGTATTCATTGAAGCGGTCGAGAAATTCAATATCCGCATAGCTCCCGAGCGTTTCACCCTCATGCGAAACAATATCATAACGCGGGTTCTTAGTTGAAAATTCCAGCCGATAAACCGGACGCTCGAAATCAAAACCAGCTTGTAGCCAAAGGCCAGTTATCCAAGGCTTACCACTTTTTTTATTTAGCTCAGTAGTTTTATTGTACAAGGTCATTGATAGACCCGAGGACCGCGCACCCCAAGTTATACCGTTGTACTGGCTTACTGAACTGTGTACGGTCATACTACGCCCTTTTAATATCAATTCCTTTGATGCAAACCGATGCAAAAGCAATTGTATATTATCCCCGAACTGGTTTACCTCCTGAAAATCTATTGCATAATCAAGCCGGGTATAATGCTTAAACCGGATGCCGAACTCCCGGCAGAAACTTTTAACCGACTCCACAAGGTTCGGAGTGTAACAAAACCGGTTATGTAGTTTTACTTTTACCAGATTGTCAGAAAGGAAGGAAGGACGCGGTTTTATTTCCAGCGTGGCAAATTCCAGCGTTTCACCATGCACGATGGTTGAAACCTTATACAACTCCTGAAAGTATGGCGTGCCGTGATTTTGCTTTTCTACTGAGTATAGGAAATAGTTACCCGTCAGGTTGATGCTTTCGCTTTCGCCTGTAAATTCAATCCAATCGTAAGCAAGTGTAACAGTACTACCGATTCCAGCGCCACATGGGACGACTTTCATCAATTTCATTCTTAGCCTTTTTGTATACCTTTTTTGGTGGTGTGAGTTCAAAAGGCGGTGGCTTTACCGAGGGATTGAGTATGTAGTTATATTTTGCAAGGAACCGGTACCACAAAATCAGCTTTTTATAAATTTCGTCAGGTTGCGTATATTTGACGCTATAACGAAACTGTATTTTTCCAGCCGGAAACATATTGACGTAACCGTCTGAAAAATCAAACATCATTTGTCCAATGATGATGCGTTGTGAGGGCGGGTTCTCATGTGCAATTTTTTCCTTTCTTAGATACTTCAGAAAATCGCGCTTATTACCCAGATCAGTACGACCGGGTTTACGGGTTTTAGGTGCTACGTTCATGGGCTGCGTACTTCGGGTTTTTGGTTGGGTTTCGGTACGCGCCGCAATATTACGACTATTTTTACTATTTACTCCCATGATTAACACTATGTTGCAATGCGCTATTTAACATAATATTAATTATAAGAAATAATTATAGCCCGGATTTTCGGCTGGTTAGCATTAAATCCAGGCTACGTATTCGTTTTCAATAAATTAAATCCGGGAAAGGTATCAGCGAAGGATATTTATCTTCCAGTTGATTTTATACAAGTCTCAGAAACCACTTATACTAAACTAAAGGCTTCTCCGTTTTAAAAACAGTCCAAATCCTTTCAAAAACTACTTTATGCTTGGCCTGATTACACTTGTTTTAATTCTGTTCATTCCTGCCATTTTTGCCTGGCTTGCTTACCGCAGCGATAAACGCTTTAAAAATTTCAATTAAGCTGTTTTACACCAGTTTTGATCCCCGAAATCATTTTTTAGCAATAACCAATACGTAGGTAGATGAAATACCGATCGCGAACTTCAGCAATTTAAAATGTTCCCCTAAACGTACGACCGCCTACTCTGCCACCCAGCTCACTTTTTCCTGAATGGGTTTTCGTTTACCCGGTACAGATGGCACCTTAACATATCCCAGATAAAAGAATCCCATCAGTTTGTCATCGGGCCCCAAGCCAAATAACGGCTTTGCTTCTTCAATAAAAGTAATACCGCCTGTGCTCCAGTAACCACCAATACCATCATAGGCCGAAATAGTCAAATAAATATTCTGTACAGCACAGGCTACGGCTGCAATTTCTTCCATTTCAGGCAACAGATCGGTATGGCGCTGGCAGCCGATCGCAATTACATGCGAGCATAGTTGCGGTGTTACCAGCATTTGCTCATATTTATTTTGTTTGAATTTGGGGCCGGCAAATTTTTTATAAATATCCGCCTGCTGTTCGGCCAGTTTTTGCAAACCGGCACCGGTAAACACGGTAAATCGCCATGGCTCAGTTATTTTATGGGTTGGCGCCCAGTTGGCATTTTCAAGGGCCTGCCAGATGATATCGTCGGGAATGGTTTTTCCGGGTTCAAATTGCTGCGTAAACACACTGCGCCGTGTACGTATCAATTCATTGATCATTTCACTTTTATGCATAGCGGCAAAGATATAGCTAAGCGCTAAAAAAGTGAAAATGAACAAAGCCGTACCTTTGATCAATGAGAATTTTATTAATTCTGATTGGTTTCTTTACCGCACCGTCGCTATATGCTACTGATAATATTAACCTGGATAGTTTGCTGATTCATCGGCATTTTTTTCAGTTACAACGCGAATTAAAAAGCGATGCACATAAAAATCTTCCCGAATACCGCAAACTATACTACCAGGCCTTTTTACATAATTTTTTTCACGAACTCGCTACTTCCAATCAGGAAATTGCTATTCTTCTTGATAAATATAAAAAGCAGCTCAGCAATTCACAGATCAGCAATTTGCTAATGAAAAAGATCGACAACCATGTAAAGTTATACGAGTATAAGCAGGCCCACATCACTACCCGCCTGCTGCTCAGCAAATACCGCAATCTTTTATCGGCCGAAGAACTCGACGATGCCGAAAATTCTGATATTATCTGGAAGGGGCTTCAGCATATTGCTCCGCAAACCACTACCATTACTGAAGATACACGCATCGCTTATCGCCGCGATCTGGCGGGCCTCATTAACATTCCTGTAAATTTTGCCGACAGCACTTTTAATTTCATATTCGATACAGGCGCTAATTTGTCGGTAATAAATGAAACATATTCGCGAAAAACAAAGCTGCGCATGCTGAATGTGCGGTTTAAAGTACGCGCTATTACAGGCATTGAAGTATTTGCCAATCTTGGAGTGGCCTCAGCATTTAAAATCGGCAATATCATTATACGAAATGCAGTATTCATGGTTTTTCCCGACAGTGCATTGTCGTTTGCACGAGGATTTTACACCATTAAAGGCATCATCGGTTTTCCAATAATTGAACAATTACAGGAAATTCATATTAATAAAAATTTAATGAGTGTGCCGAAAACGGCTTCAGACCGGCATATCAGGAATTTTGGGGTAGATGAATTATTGCCGGTTATAACCATTGCTTTCAATAACGATACCCTGCCCTTTACATTCGACACCGGCGCGCAGTTTACCTTTTTAAATGAACCATTTTACCGGAATTATAAAAAACTGATCGACACCAGCGGAAATTCGTTCGATATGCAGGTGGGAGGCGCCGGCGGCGTTACCAAAACCCAGGCATACCGCCTGCCTGAAATAGCACTGAACATTGCCGGTCAATCGGCTGTTTTAAAAAATGTTGCCATAAAAACCACCAGTTCTACCCCCAAAGACAATTTGTATTACGGCAATCTGGGACAGGATTTTATGAATCAATTTCAGGAAATGATCATTAATTTCCGGTACATGTACGTTGATTTTGTGCGATAAAAGAATTTACTACCCGATTGCTGCCCATATTATTAGCATAACCGCCCGATTGTTTTACTTTTGCAGGCTGAAAAGACAGGAAGGTTACAGAATTGCCCTTTTGGCATTTGGCTTTCTGCCTCAATTGACTAATTTGACTTTTTATTATGTTAGCAGGATTAACGAACGTTACTTTTGAATTTGGCGCCCGGGCAATTGTAGAAGATGCTACCTGGCATATTCAACCTAATGAACGCATTGGTTTGATTGGTTATAATGGAACCGGTAAATCAACTTTATTAAAATTATTGGTAGGCAATTATCAGGCCTCGGCCGGTACGGTAGAACGTAGCCGGGGAACGACCATTGGTTATTTACACCAGGACCTGTTGAGTTTTGACACGGGCGATTCCATTCTTGAGGTAGCACTCGGCGCTTTTGAAAGGGTATTGCTACTGGAAAAGGAAATTGAAGAGTTGGGTAAAGAACTGGAAAAAGCTTCTGCTATCACCCATCCCGCAGGAAGCCAGGCCGCAGCCGACGCCGATACGCTGTTGCATAAATATTCCGATGCGCTGCACGAAATGGATACACTGGACGGATACAATATTCATCACAAAACCGAGGAAGTATTACAGGGGCTTGGTTTTTCGAATGACGATCTTAAACGTCCCTTTCGTGAGTTCAGCGGCGGATGGCGCATGCGCGTGCTGCTCGCCAAAATGATCTTACAACAGCCCGATCTGCTGCTGCTCGATGAGCCTACCAACCACCTTGACCTGCCATCGATTGAATGGCTTGAAAAATACCTGCTGCACTATCAGGGTTCGGTGGTTATAGTGAGCCACGATAAATATTTTCTCGATCGCATGGTAACCAAAATTGTAGAGGTGTACCAGCGCCAGCTGCACATCTACAACGGTAATTATTCATTTTACGAAACCGAAAAAGTGCAGCGGATTGAACTGCAGCAACGGGCATTCGAAAACCAGCAAGACTACATTCGCCAGCAGGAACGCTTTATTGAACGCTTCAAGGCAAAAGCCAGCAAGGCGGCAGCCGCTCAAAGCGCCATGAAGCGATTAGATAAGTTAGATCGCATCGAAGATGTGGCTATTGAACGGCCGAGCCTTCGAATCAATTTCCAGGTAGATAAAGTGCCGGGGAAAGTTTTATGCGAATTGAAAAATATCACCAAAACATTTGGCAGTAGTAATACCATAGTCGAAAACACTTCCGCCGAAATAAACCGGGGCGATAAAATAGCGCTCATTGGCGCCAACGGAAAAGGAAAATCAACCCTGCTCCGCATCATTGCCGGAGCTGAAACCTATACCGGCGAACGCAAATGGGGACATAATGTAGAAGAAAGTTTTTATGCCCAGCACCAGCTCGAAGCACTGGATATAAACAACACGCTCCTTGAGGAAATGAAAAACGCCGGCAGCCAGAAAACCGAACAGGAATTACGCACGCTGCTCGGGTGTTTTTTATTCAGCGGTGATGATGTTGACAAAAAGATCAAAGTTTTGAGTGGTGGCGAAAAAGCCCGTGTGGCATTGGCCAAAACCATCATCAGTAAGGCAAATTTTCTGATGCTCGATGAGCCTACCAACCACCTTGATATCCATTCGGTAGAATTGCTGATCGAAGCATTGAATAAATATGAAGGCAGTCTGATCCTTGTTAGTCACGACCGTTATTTTGTTTCGAAAGTAGCTAACACCATCTGGGAGATCGATAACCATAAAATTAAAATATTCAACGGCGGATACGAAGAATTGAATGAATGGAAAGAAAGACAGAAGCAGAATGCCGAAGTCAGAAGTCAGAAGCCGGAAGTCAGAAATCAGAAGTCAGAAGTTGGAAGTCCGAAGCCCGAAGTTGGAAGTCTGAAGCCGGATGTCAGAAATCAGAAGTCGGAAGTCGGAAGTCAGAAACCGGAGGCTCTTCAGACTTCTGACATCAGACCTCAGACTTCGTCATCGAAACCTCAAACCTCAGCAGATTCGAAACCAATTAACAAGGAACTGAAAAAGGAGCTGCAAAAACAGCAACGCATATTTCAGCAGCTCGAGGAAACGATGGGGCAGTTGAATCAGCAAAAATCAACGCTTGAATTGCAGTTAACGGCTCCTGAAACCTATGGCGACAGGGATAAGTTCGTAAAAACCGAAGCAGATTATAAAAAAGTGAGTGAAGAGTTGAAGCGACTGAACAAACAATACGAAGAAGTGTTTGAGAAGATAATGGAACTGGAGGCGAAGCAGTAGAAAGCCCGAAGTCAGAAGTCGGATGTCGGATGTCAGAAGACTTCGCGATGTGATTATCCCTGAGTCTTTTCAGACTTCTGACCTCTGACTTCCGACATCAGTTTTCAAAACCATCCCATGAATATAACGATCAGAAAAGGCACTGAAGCCGATTATCCGGCTATTATTGACTTGATCAACGAATTCGCATTATTTCAAAAAACACCTGAAAGAGTAACCAACACCGTTGAACAAATGAATGCCGACAACAAACTATTCCAGTGTTTTGTTGCGGAAGATGAAACAAAAAAGATCATAGGTTATGCAGCCTGGTTCTTTGCTTATTTTTCCTGGACAGGAAAAGCTTTATACCTCGACGATTTATACGTAGTAGAATCCGCACGCGGACAGGCGATCGGAACCCGGCTGTTACACACAGTTATTGAACATGCGAAAACATCTGCCTGTAAAAAAGTACGCTGGCAGGTATCGCACTGGAATAAACCGGCTATCGCATTTTACCGCAAAATGGGCGCATGGATCGATACCGAAGAAATGAATTGCCACTATGAACTGCACTAAAATGATATTTGCCATTTGAAATCTTTTAACAAAATCACAAAATCCAAAAATCCAATTCACAACATTCTTAATACGAATATTCATTCCTAATTTGTAGCCCTATTGAGGGCCTACCATGCTTAGATTTAAAAAATACCGGCCTGCTGTAGTACTGTTACTGTTGTTGTATCATTCAACAACGGCGCAGCTTCCGGGCCATCGTCCAAAAATTGGTTTAACGCTTAGTGGCGGAGGCGCCAAAGGGCTGGCCCATATTGGTATTTTAAAAGCCATCGATTCTGCGGGGCTGAATATCGACTATATAACCGGTACCAGCATGGGCAGTATCATAGGCAGCCTGTACGCTATCGGCTATTCGGCCGACAGCATTGAAAAAATTACCCGCAACATCGACTGGGACCAGCTGCTGAGCAACCAATCTTCCCTGCGCAGCATTTTCATGGAAGAAAAAGACGAGTATTCGAAATACGTTATTGAACTTCCCTGGCAAAAAAACAGTTTCAGACTACCCAGCGGCCTGTTACAGGGCCAGGAACTATGGTTGAAATTTTCAGAGCTGTTTTTACCGGTTTATCAGCAAAAAGATTTTTCAAAGTTCAGCATCCCCTTTCGTTGCATAGGTACTGATGTGGGCAATGGAGAAGCAATTGTAATGAAGGAGGGAGAGATCATTACAGCTATCCGCTCAAGCATGGCTATCCCCTCGGTATTTACAGCCGTAGATTTTAACGGTAAACGAATGGTCGATGGCGGTATCGTGCGCAATTTTCCGGTTCGCGATGTGAAAGAAATGGGCGCCGATATTGTTATAGGAAGCAATGTGGCAAGCGGTCTGCTGCCTTCAGAAAAAGTAAGGAACGTTCTTCAGATATTATTACAGATAGCCTTTTTCAGAGAAGCCGAAGATTCAAAAATTGAAGTGCCCCAATGTGATATCTACATTCCGTTTAAAATGGAAAAATTCAACATGGGCAGCTTTAGTGACGGCCATGCCATTTTAGACCTCGGCATTGAAGAAGGACGTAAATTATATCCCCGCTTTAAACAACTGGCCGATTCGTTGAACGCACTATACGGACCGGTAGCATTAAAAAAGAACCGGTTGCCGGCCATCAATACGGTGACTATTTCTTCTTTCGAAGTACATGGTACCGAAAAAACTTCAGCCGGTTTTTTTGCCCATACGATGGACCTGCAAATGAATAAACCGTACACGGCACATAAGCTGGCCGATATGGTACGCCAGGCATTTGGTACGCGCTATTATAACCGCATAGTGTATTCATTGGAACCTCAACCTGATAGCACCTGCAAAATTATATTTGATGTAACCGAAAACCCGCTTACGTTTGCCAAACTTGGCATACATTATAACCGGTTTACAGGCGTAGGAATAATCGGCAATTTAACCGCCAGGAATTTTTTTATAACCAACTCCCGAAGCCTGGTAACTATTAATATTGGAGAAAGCTTTCGTATTCGTGGCGAACACCTGCAATATTTAGGACGTTTGAAAAATTTTGCATTGATCCTCGAAACCCAGTTCGACCGGTTCGATGTTTCGACCTACAATCAGTACAAGGAGGATGGACTTTATAAACAAACCTTTTTTAAGTTCGGCGAAAAACTGCAGTACTCTCCTACCCGTAGTTTGTCAATTGGTTTCGGCCATAAGTTCGAATGGCTTCATTATACGCCCAAGATCACCAAACAATTTGAATTTAAAGGAAGCAACAACTTTAACACCCTGTATGCGTATGTTGAGCATAATTCGCTCGACAGAAGTATATTTCCACGAAGGGGCATAAAGTTCGAAGCAGAAGGCGCCCGGGTATTTGACCAGCATCCGAAAATTACTTTCTATACAAACGGAGAGCCATCTTCCAATCCTGATACCACCACCATCAGTACTAACCCTTATTTACGCACTACACTTAATGTTGAAAGTTATATACCGTTTGGCCGCCGGGCTACGCTGCTGTTAAATGCACAGGGTGGCATAAACTTTAATTATAACCGCAATATATTGAACGAATTTGCCATTGGCGGATTAACCAAAATATTCAGAAATCAGATCACCTTTGCCGGTTTGCAGGAAGCAACGCTGTATTCACCGGCTTTGGCCACCCTGCAGGGCGGATTAAGGGTGCAACTGTTTTCCAACACCTATCTTACAGGCAGGGCCAATGTACTGTTCAACAATTTCATCAGCCAAAGCGCGTTCTTTCAAAACCCCGATTTTCTATCCGGCTATTCCTTAACCTACTCATACAATTTTGCCCTTGGCCCTCTTGAAATAAGCACCATGTACTGCGATCAAACAAACAAGCTGCAGTGGTATATTAATCTGGGGATACCTTTTTAAAGTGTATCACTCCCCATTTCCCTCGTGCGACTTAATAAAATCACTTACCAGGTAACTGATCAGTTTGCCGGTGGTATCATTGGTACGTCCATCGGTTAAACGGGTAGCGCCTTCGCAAATATGCAGGTAAGCCACCTGGCTGTCGCGGGCGGCCAGGGTTACATACTGGCGGGCATGCAAAGGAGATATGCCCGAAGGTGTAATAGCGCTTGATAATGTATTTTCGATGCAATCGAGGTCAACTTCAATACCGGTGTAATTTTCTTCAGTAAAACCGGTAGCGTGGGCTACTGCCTGTATGAAATTCCTTTTTTCCAGTATAAAAATATCCTCGTAGGTAATGAAATCGAGAAAGGGATTATTCACTATGTCGAGCCAAACGTTTTGGGGAAGATAATTTTCATGCAATCCTACCACACAATACTTTTGCAGGTACCCATCTTCTTCGGCATATCTGAACCCATTGCCACTGTGCCTTCCTTCGGAAGGTCTGAAATCAGAATGCGCATCGAGGTTGATACAATTTATCTGCGCCAGCGGTAATATGCCCGCCTTATGCAAACCCTTGGCAGCTCCTTTTATCAACGGATATGCATTGTTATGTCCGCCGCCGATAGCCACCGGTATTTTTCCATGCGAAGTAATGATCTTGGTAAGCTCCTCCACATCCTCATCGATGGTGATCACTGCATGGCGATAGGCATCGATCTTTTCTTCATAGCCATAGGCATTTTGTTCAATCAGCTCCATGGCATTACTGAAATCAAAATGACCTAACAGAATGATCTCTTCACCATTTAAAAAATCATTGCTTTGAATATTTAAAAAGGCCGATAAAAAAGAATTCCAGGCCGTATCGGCGCCACCCGTGCCATGATTGGCGCGAATGCCAATGTCTTCGGGAATACCAAATACAACATAACGGGCAGGCGATTGTTGCAAGGCTGTTTCCAGCACATTTTTATCGGCAATTACATGAACGCTTTCTCCCAGCTTCGTTTCAAACCGGCGTATTCTTGTTACATTAAGTACATCGTGTTTATTATAGAATTTGAAATGCTTCATATAGCGGTTTTTTAATAGTATATGGTAATTTGTAGATTGTCTGTTGTTAATTACTTATTACACGTTTGCCACCTCACGATTACCGGTCCTTTTTCGTGGCCTGATAAAGTCGAGCGGGTGACTTCTGAAATATTTCCATAATATCTTCAAAAAGCCCGGATAATCGCGTAAACGAATACCTCTTGAACGTACCGCCACAATAAACGCCAGTGTAAAGCTTACCAGGAAGTTCAAAAAACCAATACCTAATACGCCGGCCACCACATTACCCAGGTATTTGTAATTTATATGCTCCCACCCTATTCCGTAAGCTCCTAAAGAAGTGTTGGCCGCTGAAATGGTAATATGCCTGATGTCGAAAGGTATACCAAATATTTTTGCAACCAAACCGGCCATGCCAAGAAAAAAACCAAGTGAAATATTACCGGCAAGGCTACCGCCATATTCATTCAGGTAAGCTGCAATTTTTTGTAACCGTTTTTGCGGTAAATACAGACGTAATACAGGATGTTCGGTTAGTCGTTTGCCAATACGCCCGTAATTGATTTTGTTTTGAACGTAACCGGCAATAATACCGCTAAGAAAAAGAAAAAAACCGGTATTACATGCGTATAATAATGAAAGACTTTGGCCGGGATGCTGATCCTGCAATAAATGTACGGCCTGTTCGCCCTGTACCAGCGGATGGCCCACGACCCAATCAAATAACCAGGCCAGCAACCAGGTACCCGGAAACACCACGATCAGGTTACCGATAAAAGAGGCGATCTGGCTGCGCGAAACTTTCGATACCGTTACGGCCAGATTATACAGGTTGGGCGGTTCATCTGATTTTCGTGCATCTAACGAACTGGCAACAGCGCTGGCAGTAAAAGCCGGTTGTTTGGTGGCAAGGGTAGCTTTGGTTTCTTCAATCGCCACAAAACCCAAACTGTAATTAACGCTATACACAAAGCCCTGCCAGAAAATGGGCCAATGCAACAACCCCAGCAGATTTTTAACAATCGCCACAAAACAAATGATCAAACCGCCCCACATGGCGCTTCCGATCATATGAAAGTATTCCAATGGCGATGAAGTAATGTATTTGTTGCCTTTTTTTCCTTTATGTTCGGCTATCTGATAGGCCAGGTAGCCGGTGGTTTGCGATAAAAATTCCCGTAAACTGTTCTTCCGGTTTTCATTACGGATCACGGCAATAAACAGGTCGGCGAAACGCGTGAGGTTTATCTTTTCATCGGCATCTGCAATATCCAGCAGCAAATTCATCCGGTTCAGTTTCTGTTCTATCTGAAACAGAATAAACGTTTGCGAAAGACTGGTGCCTTTTTCGGCCGTTTCATTTCTTATGTATTGAACCAGTTCGGCACATTCATTCAATACCGGTTTTAATTGCTCAGCGAGTTCGCGCACGCCTTCTTTACTTTGATTATGCCTTATAACAAGTTCTTTTAACTCGTAAACAAGGTGTTGCTGTGCCGAAAAAGGATTGTTAGGCGGTTGCCATTGTGCAGGCGTATGATGGGTTATTTCGTTCTCCCATCCCAACTGGGCCACGCGGGCGCTTAATATCTGTAATGATAGTATCGCCTGTTTTATAATTACCGGTTCGTTGCCCGAAAAAGAAAGTCCGATCAGTTCAAAAAACTGTATCCATTTTTCACGGCCAATTTGTTCAACCCATTCATAATCGCTTTTCTTAAAAAAAATGCGGTTTAGCAGGTATAAAAAATCGTTGGGGTCCTGTGCTGCAGGCAAAAACTTATGTTTCAGGCGGGCGTACAATTCACGACCGGCGCCGCGCGAAATGGTTATGCCGCTTTCGGTAAGTAAGGGAACCAGGTTGCTATTGATCAGCTGCGCCAGTATGGAAACGCGCAGATTATTTAGTACAGTGGGATGCTGATGCAGGTACCGGATGGCTTCGGCGAATTTTTTATTGGCTCGTTCAAATTCGGGCAGGCGCGGACGGATCATGGCAATAAACGCCACGAGGTAGTTTAATGCTTCTTCACGGTCTTTAATAGAAACGGTACGGTCCTTTTCCAGAAATTCGGTAACCAGATTTACTTTTTTCTTTTTTCTAAATAGCATCATTTATTGTAATTATTCACCGTGGTCATTTCCAATAATTGAATCGCCCTTTATCATTACGTTCTCAATTAAATTTGATCCGAATGCATAGGGAAGATACGATAATGATGGCACAGGCTTAGTAACAATCAAATTTGCCTTTTTACCAATACTTATACTGCCCAGCTCGTTGCCGCATTCCATGGCATGGGCCCCATTGATGGTAGCTGCATTGATTGCTTCTTCGGGCAGCATTTTCATTTGAATACAACTCATGGCTACCATCAGATTCATATTACCACTTGGACAGGAACCCGGGTTAAAATCAGAGGCGATGGCAATGGCGCAACCGGCATCAATTAGTGCGCGGGCTGGTTGAAAAGGCATTCTTAAAAAGAAAGCTGCTCCCGGCAACAATGTACCAATTGTATCGGAGCCGGCCAGCGTACGAATGGCATCCTCATCCATTGTTTCAAGATGATCAACACTAATGGCGCCAAGGGCAACACCGGCTTGCACGCCGCCCGACAGATTCAGCTGGTTGGCGTGAATTTTTGGTTTTAATCCGTACTGCATGCCAGCCCTGCAAATCGTTTCTGTTTCTTCCCGGGAAAAGAAGCCTGTTTCGCAAAAAACATCAATATAATCAGCCAGCTTTTCTTTGGCGATCACCGGCAACATGTTATTAATAATTAAATCAATATATGCCTGATGATTGTCTTTATATTCTGGTGGAAAAGTATGAGCGCCTAAAAAGGTTGATTTAATAGCAAGATTCGATTTTTGTTGCAGCTTTTTAATTACCCGCAGCATTTTCAACTCGCCTTCTACCGTTAGTCCATAGCCGCTTTTTATTTCAATGGCGCCTGTTCCCAGGGCGGCCAGTTCCTGCAATCGCTTCCAGGCCAGGTTAAACAATTCATCCTCTGAAGTGTCGTTCAGTTTTTTGGCAGAATTTAAAATGCCGCCCCCTTTGGCGGCAATTTCAGCATAACTGAGGCCTTTTATTTTATCAATAAATTCATTTTCGCGGCTTGCTGCAAATACGAGGTGGGTATGGCTATCGCACCAGGCGGGAAGTACTAATTTACCTGTAGCATCTA
>Ga0114129_10010750_pt1 | contig 13044 bp, 14 predicted proteins | sample RhiMetdeltSRZDD1_FD_80071 | JGI IMG/M metagenome (GOLD analysis project Ga0114129, IMG submission 80071) | Populus rhizosphere microbial communities from Tennessee, USA - Rhizosphere MetaG P. deltoides SRZDD1 (version 2) (version 2) | ecosystem: Host-associated > Plants > Roots > Rhizosphere >...
CGAGGTCTCCGACCCGGAGCTCGACATGGCGCGGCAGCTCGTGTCCAGCATGGTCGGCGACTTCGACCCGGAGGACTACGCGAACGAGTACCGGGGCGAGCTGCGTGCGATGCTCGATGCGAAGCTCGAGGGCAAGGAGATCACGGCGCCTGAGCCCGTGGAGACCGCGCCGGTGATCGACCTCATGGAGGCGCTCAAGGAGAGCGTCTCGCAGGCCCAGAAAGCCAAGACTGCGGCCGCGAAGGCCAAGAAGGCGCCGGCGCGCAAGAAGCGCGCGGGGTCAGGCTCTCGCTAGCCGCCTAGTCCGCCGGCGGTGCCGGGGCGCCGGCCGCCAGGTGCGCCTGGAAGAGGGTCTTGTCGATCTTGCCCTGGTAGATCGGGATGGACTCCTCGACGCACACGCGGATGATCTCCTCGCGCTCGATCCCCGTCTCCTTCGCAAGCTCTTCCGGCGTCAAGTGGTTGGGCAACGCTTTGCCTCCTTCGGCTCAGGGCGCAAAAAAGCCCGCCGGCAGGGCTCGGGCGGGCACGGTGCGCACACTCGGGTTGGCAGCCTCGAAGCTCAACGGCTTCGTGCTCCTTCATCGACCATGATCACAGGATACGGTCTCCGGGGTGAGCGCGGCAACGCTCCTTCGGGGGTTCTCGCAGCGAGTCGGGGAGATCGCGGGGCTCCGGACGCGCTACTGGGTCGGAGGTGACGGCCCGCCGCTCGTGCTCGTGCACGGCCTGGGCGGGGCGGCGTGGAACTTCACCGACCTCGCTCCGCTCCTGGCCGCGCGCCACCGGGTGCTGATCCCCGACCTGCCCGGGCACGGCGGAACCGACCCGCTGCGGGAGCTCGAGAGCCTGTCCGCGCTCTCCGCGCATGTCGCCGCCGTCGTGGAGCACGAGGAGATGGCGCCGGCGGCCGTGGTCGGCTACTCGATGGGCGGCCCCGTCGCCCTCCGGCTCGCCGTCGACCGGCCCGAGGCGGTGTCAGCGCTCGTCCTCGTCGCGCCCGCCGGGATCGTCTCGACGACCAGGCGCGCGGAGCTCTGGCTCGGCGCCATCGCGGCGTTCCGCCCGGCGCGCAAGGTCGCCCGCTTCCGGCACCTCCTGGCCCGCAGGCCGAACCTGCGGCTGCCGATCTTCGGCTACTGGGGCGCCGAGGACCCAAGGGCTCTCTCGCCGGAGTCCGTGGTTGGCTTCCTCGAGGCCCAGCCCGAGCACGCGGACGTCGACGCGGCCGCGAAGGCGCTGCTCCACGACGACCCGCGGCCGGACCTGGGCCGCGTGAAGTGCCAGACGGCGGTGGTCTGGGGCGCGCGCGACCGCCTGATCCCGCTCGAGGACGGGTTCGAGTACGCGCGGCGCCTCCGCTGCCCGCTGCGGGTGCTTCCCGCCGCCGGCCATCTCCTGGTCGGCGAGTGCCCGGACGAGCTCGCCGCGGTCGTCGAGGACCTCCTCGCAACGACTCTGCCCGCAGCGGTGTAGTCCCGGTGTGAGGTACGTGCTCGCGCTGGCCGTGGTGCTGTCCCTCGCCGCGTGCGGCGGGGACGAGGAGAGCGCGCCGACGACCGGCGCCGAGGGGCCTCTCGTGACGTTCCAGGCCGCCGGCTGTCCCGTCGACGACCCGGCGGCCTGTGAGCGGGCTGCCCTCGCGGCGACGGCCTTCCAGGAGGGCGACACCGCCGCCCTATTGGAGCTGAGCTACGCAGACACCTTCGTCTGCGACGACCTCCCGGCGGAGATGTTCCCGGACTGCGCGCCGGGCGAGACACTCGAGGGCCACGCCGTGACGGGGGCGGACGGCCAGATCGCGATCCTCTCCGCGGAGGAGTACGAGGCCCGGCTGGCCGAGCTCGGCGAGGTCACGATCGCCGGCGTCGGCACCTGCGGCCCCGACGACCCCGATCGCCGCTCGTACCACCTGGCGTTCTGGGCCCCGGACGGCTCGGAAGGCGGCTCGCTCGAGCTCGTCAGGCGCGAGGGCGACTGGTCGATCGGGATCGTCTACGCGGACTCCCTGGAGAACTGGAAGGCGGTGTACGACGACCCCCGGGCCGAGCTCGCCTGCGGCAACGTCGAGGCCTGGGACTAGACCGGGTTCGGGAGGTCGACGAACTCCCAGGAGAGGTCGAAGCGCTCGGCGAGCTTCTCCGTGAGCGCGCGCACGCCCAGCGTCTCCGTCGCGTAGTGGCCGGCCGCGATGAAGTGGACGCCGGTCTCCTTGGCGGCGTGTTTCGTCGGCTCGTCCGCCTCGCCGGTGAGGAAGCAGTCGTAGCCCTCCGCCGCGGCCTGCGCCAGATATCGGGCGGCGCCGCCGGAGCAGACCGCGAACCGCTCGACGACCTCGGGCCCGTAGGAGAAGACGAGCGGCATGCGGCCGAGCTTCTCCTGGACGCGCTCGGCCAGGTCGCTCACGGGAGCCGGGCTCGAGAGCCGGCCGCCGAAGCCGAGGCCGTCCGCGAAGCGCCCGTCGCGCTCCACGCCGAGCTCGTCGCAGAGGAGCGCGTTGTTTCCCACCTCCGGATGGGCATCGAGCGCCAGGTGGTAGGAGACGAGGCTCAGGTCGGCGTCGAAGAGCGCGCGCAGGCGCTCCCGCATGACCGGCCCGATCGCGCGCGGCTCCTTCTCCCAGAAGAGCCCGTGGTGTACGAGCACGAGCTGCGCGCCGGCCTCCGCGGCGCGCTCGAAGAGCTCGCGCGAGGCGGAGACGCCGCAGACGATCTTGCGCACCTCGTCGGCGCCGACGACCTGGAGGCCCATCGGGCCGTAGTCGGGGTAGGCGGCGACGTCGAGGTACGAGTCCGCCCAAGCGACGATCTCGTCGCGGCTGGCCATTGCGGCTGCAACCTAGCTGCTGCGCCTGTTGACGGTCGGGCCGCGCCGACCTAGAGTCAGGGCGCACGAATCGCCTCGACCTCCGGCGTAGGGGTTTGCGTATGACGATCGTGATGTGGGCAGTCCTCGGAGCTCTCCTGCTCGCGGTCCTGGCGCTCGGCTGGCTCCTCCTTCAGGTCTTGCGGCAGCAGGGGCGGCTGCTCCTTCGCATCGAGGCCCTCGAGGGGCGGGGCGGCGCAGTCGACATGCCCGACGCGGGCAATATCCGCGGAGGCCTTCCGCTCGCGACCCCGTTCCCGCCGTTCCGACTGACCAGCGTCGAGGGAGCCGAGGTCGGTCTCGAGGACTTTCAGGGAAAGCGGGTCCTGCTCGTCCACTGGAGCCCCGAGTGCGGCTTCTGCCGGCAAATCGCGGCCGACCTGGCGCGACTCAGCGGCGACCTCTCGCGCCGGAAGACCGAGCTCGTCTTCGTCAGCTACGGGAGTCCCGAGGCGAACAGAGTGCTCATGGAGCAGCACGGCCTTCGGAGCCCGCTGCTTCTCCAGCCCGATGGGCAGACCGTCGCCGGGTTCGCCCGCATGGGAACGCCCGCGGCATACCTCCTCGACCAGAAGGGGCGGATCGCGAAGCCCGTCGCCGTCGGAGCAAACGAGGTTCCCGAGCTGGCGGAGGAGGCGGCCGGCCGTCGTAGGCGCCTGACGAGCGAGCTCCCGCTGTCGGAGAGCCGTATCGAGCGCGAGGGCCTGAACGCAGGTTCGTTGGCTCCGGACTTCGAGCTGCCCGAACTCGGCGGTCGCAGCGTCTCGCTCGCCGAGCACCGTGGGCGGCGGGTCCTCCTCGTTTTCAGCGACCCCGAGTGCGGTCCGTGCCACGCGCTCCTTCCTGATCTCGTCCGCCTGGATCGCGAGCACGGCAAAGACGACTTCGATCTCTTGCTGGTCAGCCGCGGCAGCGTGGAGGAAAATCGCCTTAAGGCGCAGGCAGCGGGGGTCGAGTTCCCGGTCGCGCTCCAACCGGGCTGGAAGCTCTCCAAGAAGTACGGGATCTTCGCAACGCCTGTGGCCTTCCTCATCGACGAGGAAGGCGTGATCGCACGCGACGTCGCCCGTGGGCCCGCCGAGATCCTGGCCCTGGCCGACGCGGTCGTGAGCGCGGAAGGGAGGGTGCCTATTTCCTAGATCCGAAGGACCTCCCGAGCCAAGAACGGTCCGGGAGAGACGAGCGAGGAGAGAGTCATGAGTGACGAGAAGCTGGACGAACTCTCGAAGGCCCTGGCGACGACCACGTCGCGCCGCCAGATGCTGAAGGTCCTCGCTGCTACCGCCGCCGGAGGAGTGCTCACGTTCGTGGGCGCACGTGAGGCTAGCGCGGCCCGGTGCCGAAGGGTCGGGCAGCCGTGTCGCGCCAACTTCGAGTGCTGCGACTTCTTCTGCCCGCCCGACACCGGCAGGTGCGCCTGCCGGCCGGGCGAGAACCTGTGCAGCAAGACGCGGCGTTGCATCCGGTGCGACCCCGAAGCGACATTCGACCCGGAGACGTGCCAGTGCGTCTGCCCGGAGGGGACGACGCAGTGTGGCACCGAGTGCTGCTCCGGGGACGAGGAGTGCTGTCCCGGCGGTTACTACGGCCCGACGTGCTGCCCACCCGGCGAGATCTGCTGCCCGGGAGGCTTCTGCTCGTACTACGGGGGCCAGTGCTAGCGACGTGACCGGGCTCAGGGCCGCCGCAGCGGCGGCCCTGAGCTATTCGTATCCGAGGTCCTGGAGGCGTCGAACGATCAAGTCTTCCTCCTCGGGCGAGTAGCCGGAGGGCTCGACAGGCGTCTGTGAGACTCCATCGATCTGTCGGCGAGATTCCGTTGCCTCGGCATCCAGGATCGCCTCGATCGCCGAGGCGTCGAGCTGCGCCGCGAGGCCGTGTAGCGCGAGAATCGTGGCCGGGACCTGCGTGATCTCGGAGTCCGGCGGCACCGCCTCACGCCTGATCCCGGGGCCCGCGGCGGCGAGGATCCCCGTGACGGCGTGCTGCCCCGAAAAGTGCGCAGCGCCTCGGGCGAAGAGGCGCTCGTGGCGCTGGAATGTCTCGCTCCAGCGCTGACGGGTCGAGTCGACGTGGACGCGCTCGTCGCGCGGTAGGAGGACGAGCTCCGGCGCGCGGTCGAGGTAGAAGCCGTGGTAGAGCTCCTCCTTCCGCCTCACGTCGAACGCGGGCTCGCCCGACTCCGGGTGCACGACCTGGGCGAGCGCTTCGGCGAGCTCGTCCGCAAGACCACGGTCCTCTTCCGCCCCGGTTACCTCGCCGAGATAGATCTGACCGCCGTAGCCGAAGCAATAGGCATGGGTATTGCCGAAGTCGATCTCCGCGAACGGCGGCTGCTCGTCGACGAGGGCGTCCTCGAGCTCGGGTGCGTACGCAGCCGGCTCGGTCCCGGTCCGAGCGGTCGCATCCTTGCGGAAGCGCAGGTAGCCGGCGTCCTCGAGCCAGCGATTGGCGCGAAAGAGCCAGTGGGTGGGCTTCATCCCGTGATCGGAAAGGACGAAGACCGTCGGTGGCTCGTCCCAGAGCCATTCCGCCTCCTCGACGAGGCGGCCGCACGCGGCATCGACGGCCTCGTAGACCTGCACGAGCTCGTCTCCGGCTTCGCCGGCTCGGTGCGCCGGATGCGAGGGGTCGAGCCGGTGCCACATCAGGTGCCCCGCGATGTCCGAGCTCATGAAGTCGACACACAGGAGACCGAGGTCGGGCTCGAGCTCGAGGGCTAGAAGACAGACGTCCGCAATCTCCTCGACGTGGCTGCTGAGCGTGGCCGTCGCGGCCGCGAAGTCCTGCAGGTCGCCGGGATGGCGAGACACGCGAAGGTCGGGGTGCGACGTGAGAATGGCGTTTCGAGCGGCGAGTGGGACGATCTCCGGCCGTCGCGGCCCCCCGAATCCCGTGACGAGGATGCCGTTGAGCGGCTCGGGTGGGTGTGTGAACGGCACCGTCACGAAGGCCGAGCGGATTCCGGCGGCGCCCAGGTAGCGCCAGAGCGGCGCCCCGGCACGGCTCGCGGCGCTCTCGAGCCGCCCGCCTCCTCGGTTCGGGTTGGACGTGAACGCGAAGATCCCGTGACCGGCAGGGTTGAGCCCGGTGAGGAACGACGACCACGCCGTCGGGGTGAAGGCCGGGATCGTGGACCGGAGCGGTACGAACGTCCCCTCGTTCGAGAGCCGGGCGAGCGTCGGGAGCCTGCCCTGGTCGAGAAGCTCGCGGACGAGGTCGTAGTCGGCCCCGTCGAGGCCGAGACAGAGGACCCTCATCGGTTCCGATACCCTATTGCCCGTTCGGGGTGTAGCGCAGCCTGGTAGCGCGCGCCGTTCGGGTCGGCGAGGTCCCCGGTTCGAATCCGGGCACCCCGACTGGGGAGGAGGGTCGCTGCCGCGGCCCTTCGAGCCTCAGGGGGCGAGCTGCGAATGCACGATCGCCGTGCACTCGTTCTCGACGTAGGCGAGTCCGGCGGCCTCGGCGATCGCCCTCGCCTCGGCCGAGACGACTCCGAGCTGGAGCCAGAGCGCGCCCGCGCCCACCTCGACCGCTTGGCGGGCCACGTCGGAGCAGAACTCGGAGCGGCGGAAGACGTCGACGAGGTCGATCGGCTCCTCGATCTCCGCCAGCGACGCGACGCGCCGCTGCCCCAGGATCTCCCCGGGGCCGACGGGCCGCACCGGGATGACGTGGTAGCCCTCCCGGAGCAGGTAGCGCATGACCGAGTTGCTGGGGCGGTGCGGCTTCGGCGAGGCGCCGACGAGGGCGATCGTGCGCGCCTCGGAGAGAATCTCGACGGGTGTCCTGGCCACCCCTCAAGGCTATCCTTCGCCCATGGCCGATCGTCTGCGTGTCGCCTGCGTCCAGTTCTGCTCCTCCGGCTCCAAGGCGGAGAACCTCGAGCGCATGGAGCCGCTCGTGGCTCGCGCCGCGGCGACCGGCGCCGACCTCGTCCTCCTGCCCGAGAAGTGGAACGGGATCGGGACGCACGAGATCATCCTCGACGTCGCCGAGCCGCTCGACTCCGGCGAGAGCGTCGCGGCCATGAGCGCCTGGGCCAAGCAGCACGGGATCACGCTCGTCGGCGGCTCCATCGTCGAGAGCCGCGAGGGGCGCGAGAAGCTCTCGAACACCTGCGTCGTCTTCGACGCCGAGGGCGAGATCGCGGCCACCTACCGGAAGATCCACATGTTCGACGTCGAGGTCGGCGGCCAGGTCTACCGCGAGTCGGACAGCGAGGAGCCGGGCGAAGGCCCGATGAGCTGTCAGGTCGAGGGCTGGAAGCTCGGGCTGACCGTCTGCTACGACCTGCGCTTCCCCGAGCTCTATCGGATCCTCGCCGTCGAGGGCGCCGAGATCGTGACCGTCCCGGCCGCTTTCACGCTCTACACGGGCAAGGATCACTGGGAGCTCCTCCTGCGCGCGCGGGCGGTCGAGAACCAGTGCTTCGTGGCCGCCGCGAACCAGTGGGGCGTCCACGAGGGCGGGAAGGCCTCGTACGGCCGCAGCTCGATCATCGATCCCTGGGGCGTGGTGCTCGCGCAGGCGCCCGACGAGGACTCGGTCATCTCCGCCGAGCTCGACCGTGCGCACCTGGAGAAGATCCGGCGCAGCCTGCCGTCGCTGGCGAACCGCCAGCCCGCGGCCTACACGTGGCCCGCGGAGGTCTAGACGGTCGGCGTCCCGTCGAAGGGGTTCTCTTCGACGTCGACTTCACGCTCGCCAAGCCCGGGCCGCTGCTCGGGCCCGAGGGCTACCGCGAGGCCGGCGCCCGCCACGGCCTGACGCTCGACCCGGAGCTCTACCAGCAGGCGCGCGCGGCGGCGATCGAGGACCTCCAGCATCACCCCGAGCTCGAGCACGACGAGGAGATCTGGGTCCGCTTCACGACCGACATCGTCCGCGGGATGGGCGGCGAGGGGCCGCGCGCCGAGGAGGTCGCCCGCGCGATCACCGGCGGTTGGCTCCACTCGGCCAACTTCGAGCTCTACGAGGACACGTTGCCCGTGCTGGCCGAGCTGCGCCGGCACGGACTCTCGATCGGGCTCGTCTCCAACACGAGCCGCGACCTCGATGCGTTCGTCCGGCACTTCTCGCTCGACGTGGACGCGTGGATCTCCTCCGGCGTCCACGGCAAGGTGAAGCCCGACCCCTCCATCTTCCGGGTCATCCTCGGGCGGCTCGAGGTCGAGCCGCAGGCGGCGGTCATGGTCGGCGACTCGCTCCTGGACGACGTCGAGGGCGCCCGCGCGCTCGGGATGCAGGCGTGGCTGATCGACCGCGAGGGCCGCTTTCCCGAGCGGGACGACGCGCTGCCGACGCTCCTCGCGCTCCCGGCGGTGCTCGGGCTCGGGCCTGGCTAGAGGCAGGGCGAGCGGCCGGGCACCATCAGCCCGAAGCCCCAGACCTGCTCGTCGTAGACGTAGAACGCGCTCGTGGAGCTCGTATCCTCCTGGACGAGCGCGATGTAGTCGAGGCAGTCCTCCTCGGCCAGCTCGCCGTACGTGGCGCCGATCTCGCCCGCCTGCTGGCCGAGCGCGAGCCCTTCAGGCGTGCTCCAGCCGGCCGGCTTCCAGACCGTGAACGCGTGCATGACCCGGCCGTTGCGGAAGACGACGCCGGCGCCCTCGGCCTGGAACGGGTTCTCGTTGAAGTACCAGGTGGGCTGGCGGCAGTCCCGGCACTCGCCGTGGCGCTGCCCCCAGGCCTCGAGCACCTGTGCCCTGGTCATCCCGAGTTCCACGCCGGCCATGCTCTGGCCGGGTGTGAAGGTCCCGCCGGTCGGCGGCTCGGCGCCTGCGGACACGCCGACGACGACGGCTCCCGCGGCGAGCGCGGCGCCCGTCAGCGCGAGCGCGCGAGCAGTGCGGGCGCCCACGAGGCGAGCGGGGAAATGTCCCCGTCCCGGCCGTTCAGGTCGCGGTATCCGAGCGCGTGCTCGGCCTGCATCATCTTGTGAATCTGCGTCGTGCCCTCGTAGATGATGGGCGCGCGGGCGTTGCGGAAGTACCGCTCGATGCCGTACTCGCCCGAGTAGCCGTACGCGCCGTGCACCTGGATGGCCAGGTGGGCGGCCTTGAAGGCGCACTCGGTCGCGTGCCACTTCGCGAGGCTCGTCTCGCGCGTGTTGCGGACGCCCTGGTCCTTGAGCCAGGCGGCCTGCATGACGAGGAGCTTCGACGTCTCGTAGTCGAGCACCATCTGGGCGATCATGTCCTGGACGAACTGGTTCTTGCCGATCGGCTTGCCGAAGGTCTCTCGCTCGCGCGCGTACTCGACGGAGCGCTCGAGACAGGCGCGAATGACGCCGCAGGCGCCGGCCGCGACCGTGAAGCGGCCCTGGTCGAGGCCGTACATGGCGATCTGGAAGCCCTGGCCCTCCTCGCCGACGAGGTTCTCGGCGGGCACCTCGACGTTCTCGAAGAAGAGCTCCCCGGTGGAGCCGGCCCAGACGCCCAGCTTGTTCTCGGTCTCGGCCGCCGAGAGCCCGGACATGCCCTTCTCGAGGATGAACGCCGAGATCCCCTTGTGCTTCGCGTCGGGGTCGGTCTTGGCGAAGACGAGCGCGTGGTCGGCGACGGCCGCGTACGAGATCCAGTTCTTCTGGCCGTTGAGGACGTAGACGTCGCCCTCCTTGCGCGCGGTCGTCCGCATGGCGGCGACGTCCGAGCCGGCGGCCGGCTCGGTGAGCCCGAAGCACGCGATCTTCTCGCCGCGCGCCTGCGGCGCCAGGTAGCGCTCCTTCTGCTCCTCGCTCGCGTAGCGGAGGAGCGAGAGCGAGTTGAGGCCCACGTGGACGGAGATGAGCGTGCGGAACGCCGCCTCGCCGCGCTCGATCTCCTCGCAGGAGAGCGCCTCGGAGACGAAGTCCATCCCGGCGCCGCCGTACTGCTCCGGAATGACGACCCCGAGCAGCCCGAGCTCGGCCATTCCCTCGATCACGGACATGTCGAGGTGGTGGTTGATGTCGTTCTCGATCGCGTTCGGAAGCACGCGCTCGTCCACGAACTGGCGGACGGTTGCCTGCACCTCGCGCTGTTCGGGCGTGAGCTCGAAATTCACGGCTCTAGTCTACGCGGACGGTTGGTAGACTCCGACGCCTTGCGCGCGGAGGCTGGTGTCCGGCCCGTCCGGAAAGACCGTGCTGCCCGCTTGGCGGGCAGGCGTTCTCGGCTGGTCCGGCGCATCGGCAAGGTCGCGCTGGCCGTAGCCCTCTTGCTCGTGCTCCTGGCCCTCGCGGCCGGCATCGGCTTCGCCGGCTCCGCGAGCCACATCGCGGCCGGAGTGGAGATCGCCGGCGTCAACGTCGGCGGCATGACCGCCGAGGAGGCCCAGGCGCGCCTCGAGGCGGCCTCGCAGCGCTCCGAGTCCGTCCCGGTCGTCTTCACGGCGGGAGGGGCGACGTTCCCCCTCAAGCCGTCGGACGTCGAGGCGCGCGCGGACTGGGCCGCAGCGGTCGACGACGCGCTGGCGAAGGCGGACGGCCCGGTGCCGCTTCGCGGTCTCGAGCGCCTCTGGCTGCGCGTCACCGGCGCAAGCGTCGAGCCGTCGGTAGACGTCTACGACGCGGCGCTTGCGTACCGGGTCAGCCAGATTGCGACCACGCTCGACGAGCCCGCGCGCGAGGCGGCACTCGTCCTCAACGGGCTCGAGCCCGAGGTCGTGCCGGGCCAGGCGGGCCACAAGCTCGACCAGGAGGCCGCCGCGCCGGTCATCGTCGACGCGCTTGGAGGCTTCGAGCGGGTCGAGACGCCGCTTCCCGTCGCGGTCGACCAGCCGGACGTCACCCAGCAGGAGATGCAGGCGGTCGCCGCGCAGGCGCGGACGGTGCTCTCGGCGCCGGTCCAGCTGACCTTCAACGGCGCCGGGATCTCGGTGAAGCCGAGGGAGATGGCGCGGCTCCTCGACCTCCCTTCGGGCGGCGAGACCGAGCTCGCCGTCAACCAGAAGGCGGCTGCACGGCGCTTCCGCAACGTCTCGCGCGGCGTGGCGCGCCCGCCGCGCAACGCCGACTTCGCGGTCAACGCCGCCGGACGCGTGCGGGTCGTCCCCTCGCGGGCGGGGCGGCAGCTCGACGTCGCCGCGACGTCCGCGGCGTTGCTCGCCGCGGCTTCCCGCACCGCGAACCGCAGCGCGGAGCTCGTCATCGTCGAGCGTCAGCCGCGGACGACGACCAAGGAGGCGCGGGCGCTGCGCATCGAGCGGCAGCTTGCCTCCTACACCACGCTCTACTCCGGCACCTCGGACCGGATCAACAACCTCCAGCTCGCGATCAACCTCCTCGACGGCGCGCGCATCGCGCCGGGAGAAACCTGGTCGTTCAACGAGCGCGTCGGTCCCCGCACCGAGGAGCGCGGCTTCCGCTCGGCGCCCGTGATCATCAACGGCGAGTACGAAGAGGGCGTCGGCGGCGGCGTCTCGCAGGTCGCGACGACGGTCTTCAACGCCGCCTGGGAGGCGGGGATCAAGATCGCCGAGCGAACGGCGCATGCGCTCTACATCAGCCGCTACCCGACCGGGCGCGACGCGACCGTCAACTACCCCGACGTCGACCTCAAGCTCCGCAACGACACGAAGCGCTGGATCGTGATCAAGGCGGGCTACGACGAGAGCGGGATCATCGTCCGCCTCCTCGGCGCGGGGCCCGAGCGCCGGGTGGAGAGCATCGCCGGCGAGCTCGAGACCACCGGGCCTCCCACGGTGGAGCGCGTCCCCGATCCGACGCTCTTCGTCGGTGAGCGCGTCGTCGTCGAGGGCGGGGAGCCGTCGCGCTCCGTCAACGTCGAGCGCATCGTCTACATGGGCGACGAGGTGCTCTACCGCGAGGACTGGTACACGGGCTACCGCTCGGAGAAGAAGATCGTCCGCGTGGGAACGAAGCCACAGCCTGCGCCTCCCCCGGAGGACGACAAGCCGAAGGACGACGATCCGCCCGGCGGCGGCGGCGGCGGCGGTGATGGTGGCGGCGGCGGTGGCGGAGGCCGCCGCTAGCTCTCGACGCCGGCGATCGCCTCGGCGAGCCAGGTCGGCATGCGTGTGGGGCGGAGCGTCTCCGCGTTCACGCACGCGTGCCCCGTCCAGCCGTCCGCGACGACCCCGGGCGGCTCGCTGACCCGCTCGATGACGTACTCGAAGCGGAAGCGGGCGCCGCGCACGTCGGCGGCGCGCACGTGGATGCGCAGCTCGTCGTCGAAGCGCACACCGCCCCGGTAGCGCACCGACGCCTCGGTCGTCGTCGCGTCGACGCCCTGCTCCACGAGCCCCTTGTAGCCGCCCGGGAACTGGCCGAGGTAGGCGACGCGCGCGATCTCGAACCAGACGAGGTAGACCGCGTTGTGGACGACGCCCTGCGCGTCCGTCTCGTTGAAGCGCACCGTCAGGTCGGTCGCGAAGCGGAAGCCGTCCATCGGCCGGAACTTTCGCAGCCCGCCTCGTGTCCAAGCAACCGACATGAAGGAGGACACGATGCGCAAGGTGTTGCTGGTTCTGTTGGTCGGCTTGCTGGCGCTCGGCGCCGCGGCCTGTTCCGGGGGAGACGACGACGAGTCGGGAGGTGCGGCCGCCGACTACGGCGCGGCCGAGGAGGAGGCTGCCCAAGACGCAGCCGTTTCCGACGGCGAGGGCGACGCGGCCCAAGCCGGAGGCGGCGAGGACGCGGTCGCCGTCGCGCAGGAGACCGCGGTGCCGTCGGTCAGGCCGCGGGTGATCCAGACCGCGTCGCTCTCGCTCTCCGTGCCGAGGAACGAGTTCGACAAGGTGATCGACCAGGCCCGCGTGCTGGCGAGCTCGACCGGCGGCTTCGTGGTCGAGTCCACCGCCTCGCAGAGCGGTGACGAGCGGCGGCTCGTGACCGGGAGCCTCGTCATCCGCGTCCCCGAGCAGAGCTACGCGCGCGTGATGGAGCGTCTTTCCGGCCTCGGGCGCGTCGAGGCGCGCGAGGAGGCGGGTCAGGACGTCTCGCAGGAGTTTGTCGACCTCGAGGCCCGCGTGCGTCACCTCGAAGCTGTCGAAGCCCAGCTCCTCAGCCTGCTGGACGACACGAACACGGTTGCCGAGGCGCTGACGGTGCAATCCCAGCTCAACCAGGTGCAGCTCGACCTCGAGCAGGCGCGCGGACGGCTCCAGTACCTCGACGACCAGGTCGCCTTCGCCACCATCTCGCTCGACGTGCGCGAGCGGCAGGTGGTCGCTGCG
>Ga0114129_10010751_pt1 | contig 13044 bp, 17 predicted proteins | sample RhiMetdeltSRZDD1_FD_80071 | JGI IMG/M metagenome (GOLD analysis project Ga0114129, IMG submission 80071) | Populus rhizosphere microbial communities from Tennessee, USA - Rhizosphere MetaG P. deltoides SRZDD1 (version 2) (version 2) | ecosystem: Host-associated > Plants > Roots > Rhizosphere >...
CGGGCCGGGATCGACAAGGACCCCAACTTCGCGTTCTCCGAGACGCCCCGCTACATCGGCCGCGCCGTCGCGTCCCTCGCCGCCGACCCGCACAAACACCAGCACACCGGCACCGCCACCGCCACCTGGGAGCTCGCCAAGGCGTACGGGTTCGTCGACCTCGACAGGACACAGCCCGACTGGGGGCAGCGGGCACGAGACCTCGGCGTGTCGCCATGACCACGGTCGCTGCTCCCGCCGGCCGGCGGGCCGTGGTCTTGACCCTCGCAGTGCTATGCGTCGCCCAGTTCACGCTCATCCTCGACGTCGTCGACGTCAACGTCGCGCTGCCTTCGATCCGCGAGACCCTCGAGGTGTCCGCGGCCCGATTGCAGCTCGTCGCCGTCGCCTACCCCCTGACCTTCGCCAGCCTGCTGATCGTCATCGGCCGTGCCGGCGACCTGTTCGGCCGACGCCACCTGTTCCTCACCGGCGTCGCCGTGTTGACCGTCGCCTCGCTCGCAACCGGCCTCGCCAGCTCGGAATGGCAGCTGGTCGCAGCGCGCGCCGCCCAGGGCGTCGGAGCAGCGATGGTCTCGCCGACCGCACGCCCATCACTACACCGAAGGTTTGGCAAATGCGCGTGGACACGGCACTGACCTTGATCAACAAGGGCCTCACCTACCACCCCGGCTGGGTGGTCTGCGCGGAGGATTGGACGCACCGTTTCGAAGACACGGTGCGGGTCACCGTCTATCTGACTGAGGCTCGCCTCTCGGAGCGCGAGAACTCTCCGGACTTCACCAGGCAATTGGATCCGCCCGGGGCCCGGGCTCGGTTCCTGCTCACCGTCGGCGACGTGGCCGACGCCGCGGAACTGGTGTTCCGACTGGTCCGTATCTTCGAACGGAACATGTCGCACGAGATCCGGGAATTCACTCGGGTTCGCGACACCGGCTGGGCGCCGTTGCATCCACACACCATCGACGGCCGGGCCCGCTGGTCAGACCTGTCCGGCGATGCTCCCCTGTATGACCTGACGTTCGGGGTGGCCTGACCCATGGACCACATCCCTGTAGGCGAGATCGCCTCCCAACTGCCGATGTTCATTGATCCGACCATGCTCTAAGGCCAGCCGATGGCGGCGTGGGCCAGTGACAGGTCCACGTGTCCCAGCGCGTCCATGACCTTCACTGACGCTTCGACCGTGGACGTCAGGAGCCGGCCCACCAGGGGTCGGGTTGGACGGCGGGTCTGCGGGAGTGGACCTGTGTTCGCTTGTCCTCAGCGGTGTGGGCCCAGGTGTTGATCATCCGGTTGAGGAGGGTGGTGAGGAGCTCGAGGTCGTGCTCGCTCCAGTCCTCGACGACGGCGGAAAAGACCTCGAGGCCTTTGTCGTCGAAGGCGCGTAGTTCGGCGCGGCCCTGGTCGGTGGCTTGCACCAGGTAGGCGCGTCCGTCGTTGCGGTCGCCGGTGGCGGTGAGGTGGCCAAGGGCGTGGAGGGCCTTGACCTGGCGGGTGATGGAGGAGGGGTTGACGTCGAGCTCGGCGGCGATGTCGGTGGGTCGGATGGGGCCGCGCTCGGCGGCGAGACGCAGCACACCGACCCGGGTGGCGTCGTAGACCTGGTCGCTGCCCCGGCGGTAGGCGTCAGCGAAGCGGGTGCATGCGGCGGAGGCCGCACGGAGCGCATATTTATTTGCTTTCATGGAGCAAACATATAGGCTGCGGCTGATGACGGCCGAGGCCCGGAGGGCGTTGATCGTCGGGGGCGGCATCGCGGGCCCCGTCCTCGGCATGTTCCTGGGGCGGGTGGGCGTGCAGGCGACGGTCTTCGAGAGCCGGTCTGGTCCCCGTGACGAGGCCGGCGCCTTCCTCAACCTGGCGCCCAACGGGCGTGCTGTCCTGGACGCGCTGGGGATCGGCGGTAAGGTTGACGCCGCGGGCACGCCGACCACGAGCATCGAGTTCGTGAACCACCGGGGCCAGCGCCTGGGCCGCAACCCCGACGAGCTGCTATTGATCAAGCGGGGCGCGCTCAACCGGGTGCTGCGTGAGCAGGCCGCCGACCACGGCATCCCGGTCGAGTTCGCCAAGCGCCTCGTCGCGCTCAGCGAGGACAGCGGTCGCGTGACGGCCCAATTCGCAGACGGCAGCGCGGCCACCGGCGACGTCCTGGTGGGCTGCGACGGAATCCACTCAGTGACCCGGCGTGCGATTCTCCCCGACGGGCCCCACCCCGCCTACACCGGCCTGGTCGGCACCGGCGGTTTCGTCCACCTGCCCGACGGTCCGGAACCAAGCCCGGTCATGGAGATGACCTTCGGTCTGCGGGCGTTCTTCGGCTATCAGGTCACCCCGTCGGGGGAGATGTATTGGTTCCAGAACACCCCCGAGCCGACCGAACCCCAGGCGACCAGCAGCGGCGACCACGGACCCTGGAAGGCCCGCCTCATCGAGCTGCACCGCGACGACCACGAGCCGATCCCCACGATGCTGCAGGCCACCGACGGCGGCATCGGCCTGTTCCCCATCTATGACCTAGCGACCCTGCCCGCCTGGCACACCGGACGCATCGCGCTGGCCGGCGACGCCGCGCACGTCATGGGCCCCCACACCGGCCAGGGCTCGGCCATGGCCCTCGAGGATGCCATCGTGCTGGCCATGTGCCTGCGCGACATCCCCGACATCCCCACCGCTCTCACCACCTACGAACACCAGCGCCGGTCCCGCGTCGAACAAGTCGTGAAGCTCACCCGCCGCATCGGCAACACCAAGACCCCCGGACGGCTCGGGCGGGCCGTACGAGACCGCATCCTGCCACTCGTGTTGCCCCTGGGGGTCAAGCAGACCGCCAAGGTCTACGCCCACCGCATCGACTGGGACCAGGCCATGACGCCCGTCAGGTGAACCCGCAGCTCCGACTGTCTGCACCTGCCTGGCCGGCCAGTTGCGTTGGTAGGGAGACAGCTGCGGCAACACGAGCGACCGATGAGCTCACCCGGGCCGGTGCGTCGCACAGCCGGTGGGCCACGTCCCGCCGATCCGCCGCAGCCACATCCAGGCCTGCCTGGCTCGCCCGAGGCCCTACCACTACATGTGACAGCTGGAGCAGCCAAGGGCATACCCCATACGTACGTTCGTGTCGTTGGTGGTCGATTGGGAATGGCATTGGCTGAGCAGTTTCGCGGGCTGGCCGACGGCCTGGTGGTCGCGCAGGTGGCGCTGGTGTCGGATTGGGGCGGTGCTGATCCGGGCTGGATCGTGTACCTGACGGGTCGCTCCCAGGCACTCGACGGACGGCTGCCTACCGAGTTCGACGCGATGGCAGCCGCCGAGGCAGCGCTGTTTCGGCCGGAGGGTGGCAGCTCGGGCTAGTGCCGCGTCAGACAACGTTTGCCCTGTCCTCCAACGGCACATGGGTGACGCCGCAACGGATCCGTCGACCGCGCGTTCTGGGGCACTCTGGGAGCAGGGATCGTCGGTTCAGCCGCCGTAGCGGAAAGTCATGACGGAGGGCGTCGCTGCGGCGCCCGTCGAGCACTGACCACGGGGTCTGGTCAGCCGGCTCGCTATCCGGTGACGGGGAGTGGTTCGGCGAGGTGCCGCGGGCGTGAGCGGTCTTCGTTGAGGATCGGCTCGGCCGAATACTGCGCGATGTAGACGCGACGGGGGTGGTCGGTGGTGTTAGGGCCGGCGCGGTGAAAGAGGGTGCTTGAGAAGGCGACGAGACTTCCGGCGGGCACGATGACCGGATCGCCGGGGTCGTCGCCGACGTAGCCGATCAGGTCGTTGGTCTCCTCGTCCCGACGATGTTCGACGACGTTGCGGGTACCGGCGCGCGGGTAGGGCAGCAGGTAGACGGTGCCGTTGGCTTCGGTGACGTCGTCGAGAGGGATCCAGCACGTGAGATACGGCGGATGCGGATAGGGAACGAAGCCTGAGTCCTGGTGCCACCCGAACGTCATTCCGCGCTCGGCCGCTTTGACGACGAACTGCTCGTTGAACAGGTAGGCGGTGTCCCCCAGCGCCGCGCGCGCGGTATGCGCCATGAGGTCTGAGAAAAGGAACCGCTTGACCGCTGGGCTCTTGTCGTACGCATGGACGAAGTAGCGCCGGCCGCGGTGGCAGAGATCCAGCGTGTCGACGCCGAGGCGGGTCATCTCGTCGTCGCGTTCGTCGACGAAGCGCTGGCACTCACCGCGCAGGGTCTCGAGATCGGCCGGGGGCACGGCGTCTTCGACGACGAAGTAGCCCTCGTCGCGAAAGCGGCGGCGTGCCTCCGCCATGGTGATGCGCGGAACCGAGACGGCCATTCTGTTCCTCTCTCCACACGGGTGATCACAGAATCTGCGCTGCTGACCCCGATGTCCTCTCACCAGGCCGCGGGTTCCTATCGTTTCTTGCGATGGTCGAGGATCTGGGCCTTCGGGCTGGCATCGATGGACGGGTGGTTCGACACGCGTCGGGCGACCTGCGGCCCCGCGTCCACCGCCACGCCGAGTTGGAGCTCGACCTGGTCGTGCGAGGCAGGGCCTCCTACCTGTTGGGCGAGCGTCGTTACGAACTCACAGCCGGCACCCTCACCTGGCTCTTTCCCGGCCAGGAGCACGTCCTCGTCGACGAGTCCACCGACCACGCGCTGTGGTGGGCGGTCTTCCGGCCCGGCCTCGTAGCACGAATCGCGACGTCCCCTCACACCCGACCCCTACACCAGAGCGATCCGATCGGTCGGTACTCACGCCGCCTGGACGCGCACCGGTTTGAGCGCCTGAGTACGCTCTTCGGTGAGCTGCGCGAGGCCGAGGCGGTCGACGACACCCTCTTCAACCTCGGGCTGTCGTACCTGCTGCTCCGGGCCTGGCAGGCCTTTCTTGACAGCGACGACATCGTCGGGGGCGTCGATGTTCATCCAGCGGTCGACAGGGTCGCTCGTCTGCTGCATGCCGACCCCGACGCCGGCAGCCTCGCCGACCTGGCCCGGGCCGTGGGGCTGAGCGCCTCGCACCTGAGCCGGCTGTTCGCCACCCAAATGGGCCTCTCGATCAGCCGCTTTCGCAACCAGCAGCGACTCCAACGCTTCGTGCGTCTCTACGGCAATGGTCGGCGCACTTCCGCGCTTGCAGCGGCCCACCAGGCCGGGTTCGGCAGCTACGCGCAGTTCTATCGAGTGGTCCGCCAGGAAACCGGCCGCAATCCCTCTGCATTGCGCACCGCAGCCGCCGACGTCCGCCTAAGCAAAACCACACAGGTGGACCCCGTCGCCTAACGACCGCTCGCGCCGCCTCAGACGGCTGACGACGACGCTGCCCGGCCCGTCGCCCGTGGCGTCGACCGCTTCGACATGCCGAGGCGAACGTACATACCGCGTGCGTAGAGCACTCGGCCGAGCTACTGCGGGCGCCCCGCGTACGAAGGCCGGGAAGCGTCCCATAACTGCCACGCCGAGATTGCGCCAGGCTGCCCCCGACCGCCGGCTGGGTGGCCCTGCCACACCGCGACTTCCGCCACGATCGGTGAGTGTGTGCATCACGGGTATCGGCGTGAAGTCGGGCGGCCTGAGTGTCAACGCGCTGGCCTCGGGTGCAGGTGGACCGAGCGGATCACCGGAGGACGGCCTCGGCCGCGGGCTGCCGTCAGATGGAGTAGTCGACTCCGGTGAACTCCTCGGAGACCGTCCACAGTCGCCGCTGGGTGTCGGCGTGGTGGGATTGGCGGCTGGACGCGACCGCGATGGGGTGACCCCGGAGCTCGCGGAAGCCGTCGGGCCCGTAGTACTGGCCGCCGACCACGGCGGGGTCGGTGGCGGCGCGGAGCGTCGGCAGCGCACCCATGGCGGCGCTCTGTGCGATCAACGAACCGAACGCGGCGTTCAGCGCGCGCACCGCCAGCGGCGAGTTGCGGACGAGCTCGGTGTTCGATCCGCCCGGGTGGGCGGCGACCGCGATCGTGGTGGCGCCGGCCTCGGCAAGCCGGCGCTGGAGGTCGTAGGTGAACAGAAGGTTGGCGAGCTTCGACCGACCGTATGCCGCGACCCGGCTGTAGTGGTGCTGGAAGGCCAGGTCGTCGAAGTCGATCCGGGCCCGGATGCGGTGTCCGACGCTGCTGACCGTGACGACGCGCGAGCCGTCGGCCGCGAGCAGCCGGTCGAGCAGCAGGCCGGTGAGGGCGAAGTGGCCGAGGTGGTTAGTGCCGAACTGCAGCTCGAACCCGTCGGCCGTGGTGCTGCGCGGCGTGTACATGACGCCGGCGTTGTTGATGAGCAGGTCGATTCGGTCATGACCGGCCCGCAGCTCGGCGGCCGCGTCGCGCACCGAGTCCAACGAGGACAGGTCGAGTCGCTGGACGGTGACATCCGCGCCGGGGCTGGCCGTAGTGATCGTGACCGCGGCCTGCTTGCCCTTGTCGAGGTTGCGGACCGCGAGCACGACGGACGCGCCGTGGGCGGCGAGTGCCTTGGCGGTCTCCAACCCGAGGCCGGTGTTGGCGCCGGTCACCACGGCGATGCGGCCCGTCTGGTCCGGAATGTCGTCGGTCGTCCACTTGTCGTCGCTCACGGGTCGTCCTCCAGGGCTAGCATTCGGGGCGTGCGTTCCGTTTCCCACTATACGGAACGTACGCCCCGTTTGCTGGTGGAGGAGTGAGTGAGTTCTTGGAGATCGAACAGGCACCCCGGAAGTTGCGCGCCGACGCAGCTCGGAACCGCGCTCGCTTGCTCGACGTGGCCTATGAGGCGTTCGCGGCCGAGGGGCTGGCCGTCCCGATCGACGAGATCGCCCGCCGAGCGGGCGTCGGGGCAGGCACCGTCTACCGGCACTTCCCGACGAAGGAGTCGCTGTTCCTGGCCATCGTGGCCAACCGAATCGCACAGCTCGCCGACCACGCCCGGGCGCTGACCGCCGAGCGCGACCCGGGCGAGGCATTGTTCGCCTTCCTGGCCACGCTCGTGGCCCAAGGCGCCACCGACCAGGGGCTGGTCGAAGCGCTCGCAGGTGTCGGGTTCGATCTCGCCGACGCCGCGCCCGACGCCGAGCAGCGCTTCATGGCCACCCTCGGGGCCCTGCTTGACCGGGCCCAGCAGGCCGGCGCCGTGCGCCCGGACGTCGACCTGCACGACCTGAAGACCTTGCTCGTCGGCTGCCAGGCCATGCAGCGCTACAACAGCGACCCCGACAGCACCGGCCGCCTCCTCGCGATCATCCGCGATGGTCTCGAGACCCGCCCGACATAGCTCGTCCGCACTGTCGAGGCCACCCGCCGGCGACTCCCGGACTCGCCGGTCGAGTACCAAACCGCCGACTCGCTGGACCTTCCGGCCGCATGGATACGGGGTTCGGCGGCGTGGTCGGGCGGCGACCAAACCGGGGCGCACCCGGGACGGCGATCTGCACCCGACTCCCGCCATCGTGCTCCAGTCCAGAATCGGTGATCTGGACGGGCTGAGAAGCGTTGATCCGGCGCGCGACGCCCGGCCCCGGCATCGAGAGCGTGTCCCAGAACGACGCTCCTTCCCGAACCTGCACGCGCCCCACAACGCCGGCAGGGTGACTCCCTTCGGTACATCGGGGACAACGTGACGAAGCTCGTACCCGATGCCGGCAGGGTCTCGTTCAGGAGGCGACGGCCACCGTTGAGGCGTCCGCCGCCTTAACGGGCGGTGGGGAGTCGGGCTGCGCGCGCAGGAGCCGGATAGCGGCGACATCCATGACGGCGGCGGTCAGCCCGTGCACGCCGAACGCCGTGGCAGGGGATCCCCCTCGGCGCAGAACGATGACCATGTCGCCCCACGGCGTGGACGACCCGGCCAGGAGACAGGCACCGAGCGCCCGTGGCGAGCCCCACCGCCACACCGTGAGAAGCACGAGCCCAGACGAGATGTCACGCACTCCCTTGATGGCGGTGAGCGCCCGCTCGTCACCGGCAGTGACGCCGAACCCAGCGAGGCCGGCCTCGGGTCGCACCAGGAAGCGAGCACCGATGCCCATGATGGCGAGCGCACCGGCAGCGGCCAGGGCACGGGCGGTCCGGATCATCGTCGTCTCCTCCGGCGGGCGTCCCAGACGACGCCCCATTCGCAATCGTAGCGCCGAGATCCCATCGGGCTTCGCCGGCGCGCCCCCACAGCGATGACCTCTCGACTGCGGCTGAGGGGGCATCCCAGACCGAAGGTTTGCCGCCGCAGGTTGCCTGGTCTTCCGATTACAAGGAGGACCAGCCATGACCACGATCGAGTCGGCAGCGACGACCATCCGGATGTCCGGGGCCGAGTATGAGGTTGAGGAGGCGCAGCTTGCTGCGATCTCGTTCCTTGCCCGCTACACCGGCCGCACTCTCGAGGCGTACCGCCACGACCTGCGCGGCTTCTTCCAGTGGGCCACCGACCACGGCATCGCCGTCATGGACGCGAGCCGTGCACACATCGAGCTGTTCCGCGCCTGGATGGAAGACTGCGGGCTCGCAGCCTCGACCATCGACCGTCGGCGTTCGACGGTCTGTGGCTTCTACCGGTTCGCGCACATCGACGGGCGCATCCGCTCGAACCCCGCCCAGTACGTCCGCCGACCCCCAGGCGGGCGCCGCCTCGAGGACGGCTGACGGGTCTATCCCTCAGACGCTCGCGGGCTGGATCGCTGCGAGCTCGGCGTGTTCCTGTTCACCGCGGAGCAGTACGACCGTGATCACGCCGCGCTGTCCGTGCTGCTCGGGCTGAATGGGCTGCGCGTCAGCGAGGCCTGTGCGACCAACGTCAAGGACCTCGGCGTCGGCGTGGCCATCGCACGCTGCGGATCGTGGGCAAGGGCAACAAGCCCGCCACCGTGCCGCTCGTACCCAGGAGAGCACGCACGATCGACTTGGCCGTCGGTGAGCGCCACGACGGGCCGATCCTGCGGCGCCGTGACGGCCAACGCCTCGACCGGCGCACCGCCCACCGGTGGGTCCGGTCGATCGGGAAGCGTGCCGGGCTCGCGGCGTTCACCCGCACATGCAGCGAGCCGCGTTCATCATGGCCGCGCTCGACGCGGGTGTCCCGCTGCGCGACGTCCAGATCGCCGCCCGACACGCCGACCCTCGCACGACCACCATCTACGGCCGCCGCCGCCAGAACTTCGACCGCCACGCGGCGTACGTCGTCGTTGCCTTCGTGGCCGGTGGATGATCTCGGCACCGGCCTCAAGCGGCACTTTGAGGGTGGGAGATCGAGGCGCAATTGACCGCACTCGGGGTTCGGGAATAGTGGCCATGTATGTAGTAGCCATGTACTCTAACTCATTGTGAGCAAAGCCTCCGAGGGACCGACGCCGGGCTTCCTGGTCTGGCGGCTGTCGATGAAATGGCGGGCCGCGGTCGACCGAGCGCTAGCCCCGCTGGGCCTGACCCACGCCCACTACGCGGTGTTGTCCTCGCTGTTGGGCATGGAACGTGCTGGGCTATACCCCAGCCAGCGCGAGCTGGCCGACCACACCGGACTAGAGAGCCTCTACGTCTCCAAACTGGCCCGCACCCTGGACGCCGAGGGTCTCATCCAGCGCTCCCGCGATCCCGAGGACGCCCGCACGGTGCGCCTGACGCTCACCGACCGCGGACGTGGGACGGTCCGCCCCGCCATCGCCACCGTCCATGGGCTGCTCGACCGGCTCCTGGCGCCGCTCGGCGGCCGCGACGCCCGCCGCACCGCCGCGTTCGTCCGCGACCTGACCGCCCTTCTGGATGCCCAGCTCGATCCGCCGTCCTAACGAAAGGCCCCCGCATGCCCACGGCCAATGTGCTCGACTCGACCATTCACTACCAGGACTCAGGAACCGGGACCGCGTTCGTCTTCCTCCACGGCAACCCCAGCTCCTCACACCTGTGGCGCAACGTCCTCCCCCAGGTCGGACCCGGCCGGCTGCTCGCGCCAGACCTCATCGGCATGGGCCGCTCCGGCAAGCCCGACATCCGCTACCTCTTCGCCGACCACGCCAGCTACCTCGACGCCTGGTTCGACGCCCTCGACCTGGACGGCGTCGTCCTCGTCGGCCACGACTGGGGCGGCGCCCTCGCCTTCGACTGGGCGGCCCGGCACCCCGACCGGGTGCACGGCATCGCGTTCTTCGAGAGCATCGTCAAGCCCATGGCCTGGGACGACCTGTCACCCCAGGCGCGCGAGCGCTCAAAGGCCATACGCACCCCTGGCATCGGCGAGGAGATGGTGCTCGACCAGAACCTCTTCATCCGCCAAGCATTCACCGGCGGCGTGCTCACCGTGGTGAGCGACGAGAACCTACAGACATACCTCGCCCCGTATCCGACGCGCGACAGCCGCCGCCCCATCCTCGCCTGGGCCCGCCAGATGCCACTTGGCGGCGAACCCACCGAGCTCGTCGCTTGCATCGAGGCCTACGACGCCTGGCTCGCGACCAGCGCCGACATACCCAAGCTGCTCCTGACCTTCGAGGGCTCACCCACGCTGCTCATCGACAAGGAAATGGCCCACTGGTGCGCAACCAACATCGCCGCCCTCGAGGCCGTCTCCTGCGGGGAAGCAGGGCACCACGCCCCCGAGGACCGCCCGGGAAAGATCGCAAACGCAATCGCCGCATGGGCGGACCGGCACATGCTGCGCTAGAACGCTCGCTCGAGAAGCACGCCCTTCGGGTTGGGGCATCGATCGTCCAACACCGCGCCCTTTACCGCCGGGTCGGGGGTCCGATGATTTCCGGCCGGCAGCGGCGTCTGAGGTGGTGGCGACAGCCCGGCGACGTTTGTGCACGGGTGAGACCAGTGATGCCCGCAACGTCACCTGTGCGAGAGGAGTCCAGACATGACTAGACCGTTCCGATTCGGGGTCCTTGCCCCGCTCAGGACGGACCTGCCGACGTGGCGGGACCAGGTGCGCCGCGTCGCTGACAGCGGCTACTCGACGCTGCTAATGCCCGACTTCCCGCAGCTGCAGCCGGCGCCTGGCCCCACGCTGGCCCTCGCGGCGAGCCTTGCCGACTTGCGGGTGGGCACCTGGGTGTATGCGTCCCCGCTGCGCCCGGTTTGGAGCACTGCGTGGGAGGCGCACTCGCTGTCGTTGCTCACCGAGGGGCGCTTCGAGATGGGCGTCGGCACCGGCAGGCCAGGGATCGAGGATGAGCTACGCGCACGCGGCATGCCCGTGGTCCCACGGAGTGAGCGGCTGGCGCAGGTGCGTGAGGTGGTGACGACGCTGCGAGATCTCGACGGGCCCGACCTTCGCACGCCGGTGGTGATGGCCGTGCGCGGGTCGAAGGCTCAGACGGTGGCGGCCGAGGTCGCAGACACGGTCGCCTTCGCATTGATGCCGGGAGAGGATCGGGTCGAGATCACACGGGTGGTCCGCGACTTCCGCGCTATGCGAGACGTCGAGCTCGCGCAGCAGGTGGCGGTGATCGGCGACACCGTCTCGCCACACCTGGCGATTCCCGACACCGACCCTGCTGCGCTTCGCGCGGCGGACTCGCTGGAGGTGCTTCCGGAAGACCCGACGGCGGCCGCCGAGGAGATCCAGCGGCGACGGGAGGAGATCGGCTTCTCCTACTTCGTCTTCGGCGCTAACGCCGCCGACGCGCTCGCTCCGGTCGTAGCCAAGCTGGCCGGACACTAGGCCCAGCGGGCCGAGCCGAGAAGGTGATCGCTGACATCTCGATGTCGCTCGACGGGTTCGTGACGGGAGAGGGTGCCGATGAACGACATGGGCACGGCGATGCACCTCAGCTCCACACGTGGGTGATGCAGCAGGACGCGGCCGACACCGAGATCCCGCCTTCGTCGTGACCCACACGCCGCCGCAAGACATCCGGCTGGAACGCGAGCTGGGGATGCGTTCCACCTTCGTCAGCGATCTGGTCACCGCGGTCGACCCGGTGCAATCCGCCGCGACGTCATCGGCCAGGCGCTCGAACAGGGCCTCGTCGACGAGTCGCGCCTGCACCTCGCCCCGACGGTGCTCGGTGGCGGCACACCCCTCTTCAAGCCAGGGACCCGCCAGATCTACCGGCGACGCGACGTTCGCCCGTCGCGGAACGCCGTGCACCTCACCTACGAACGCGTGTTGATGTAGACGGAGCGTCTGGCACTAGCTCTCCGTCGCGCACCACCACAACGCGCCTCACCCATTGCGCCGTCCCCTACTCGCCCTCGGGTTCGTCGGGTAGCGCGGCGAAGTCACGTTGGGCTTGGCGGTACCACCGCATGCCGGAGATGGGACGCTTCCAACGGCCCTTCATCGCCGTCAGCGCCGGCTCGTGGTCGGTGGCACCGGTCGCGACAGCTTCCCTGAGATGGCGGTCCTGCGCCTTGATGACCTCGTTGGCGTCTTCGCCGTGGTGTGCGACGTCACATGGTCCGCCGAGCTGTCTGCACGTCATGGTCTTCATCTGCGTCGCTTTCGTATCCGGTTCGAGGAGGAGCCGGCCGGTCACATCGGTCGTCGGTCCCCTCGGCGATCGTAGAGCGATGTCCGCTGACGAGGCTTCTTCGATCCTGATCAGTCTTCCGTGATTCGGTCTTCGCCCTGCCGAGCGTTCAGGTCGACCGACGCGCGCCACCGACCGCCGGCTGTAGGCGCGCTCGCTGGGACGAAGGCCTGGGCGCTACCCGCCGCGGAGGCAGTCCCGGAGGAGGTCGATGTGACCTGCGTGGCGAGCGATCTCGTCGATCATGTGGATGAGGATCCACCGAATGTTGACCGGGCCGATCCCGAACGAGGGAACCGCGGCGACGTGGTCGAGTGAGTCACAGCGGGCTTGCGCTGAGCGGCTTCGGTTGCACGCTGACGAGTAGAGCTGAACGATGCCGGTGACGGTGTCGTCCGAGGCCAGTCCCATCGCATGGGCGTCGGCGCCTGGCGCATCCCGTTGTGCAGGCCCCGTCACCAGCTCATCCTGGCAGGTTGCCGGGCGCCGCCCACCGGCTCGCGAAGTACCTGCCCCCGACCGCCGGCTGACCGCCCGCAGGTTGGCTGGTCTTCCGATCACAAGGAGGATCAGCCATGACCACCATTGAGTCGGCAGCGACAACGTTCCGGGCACCAGGGATCGAGTTCGAGGACGATGAGGCGCA
>Ga0114129_10010752_pt1 | contig 13044 bp, 9 predicted proteins | sample RhiMetdeltSRZDD1_FD_80071 | JGI IMG/M metagenome (GOLD analysis project Ga0114129, IMG submission 80071) | Populus rhizosphere microbial communities from Tennessee, USA - Rhizosphere MetaG P. deltoides SRZDD1 (version 2) (version 2) | ecosystem: Host-associated > Plants > Roots > Rhizosphere >...
AAAAATCGTATTCACAAACTGTAATCCTTTGGGCGAATCTTTCAAAACAAGACTCACTGACAAATCAGCTTAGCCATGTTCGAGCGAATTACACATTTCTTAGCCCCGTCTGTTTTCGTGGGTGATGAAGCGAAGACCCACAATGCACACCTGCTGAATGTCATCACGATCAGTTCGTTCCTCGCCGCGCTGATTTATGAGTGGATACTGCCTGAAGAGCGTACCCAATATGCCTGGCTTGCTGCTGGGGTAAGTTTGCTCGCATGGCTCTTAATGAAGCGCGGTTATGTTGGGGGGGCATCCATTGTACTGGTGATTGGTCTTTCGATTGCCATTGCCCTTGCCGTTATTGCAGCCGGCGGTGTGTACGCGCCAGAATATGGCGCTTTCGTTGTCCCGATTCTGTTCTCAGGCTTGTTGCTGGGGTGGCGAGTCACTGTGGCGATGGTGATCATCAGCACCCTCTTTGGTGCAGCGTTATTTCAGGCCGAGTTATTCCATCTACTCCCCGAACGTGCCCGTTATGACCCGGCGGCGGTATGGGTCATAAACAGCCTTTATTTCATCCTCTCTGGCGTTATTCTGACGCTCACGCTTCAGTCAATCAACCGAGTGTTGCGCAATGTCCAGCACGAACTTGACGAACGCAAACAGGCTGAAGCAAACCTGCTCGAGTTTCGAAAGGTGATGGATGAATCCAATGACGCAATTTTCCTGATTGATTTGGAGACCGGTCATTATATCGATTTTAATAAGAGCGCCTATGAGTTCCTCGGTTATGGCCGGGAAGAATTGGCTCAATTAAGTGTTATCGATATCGCGGAACATATCCCAAATTTGGAAGAGTGGCACGAACGAGTTGAGCTTGTCCGTGAAAAGGGCGGTTTGATTTTCGAGACTCAGTATTTTCGAAAGGATCAAACGACTTTTCCCGTGGAGGTCAGTGCCCGTCTCCTAAATTATGGAGAGAACAATATCATGGTGGCACTCGTTCGAGATATTACTCAGCGCAAACTAGCCGATATAGCTTTGCGTGAGAGCGAGGCGCGCATCCGTGCTTTATTTAGTGCGTTCCCAGACATGATCATGGAATTGTCATTAGAAGGCAAGGTTATCAACATGGTGCCGCCAAAGGGTTTGGAAACAACGATGCCTGCTGATCGTTTCATCGGAAAAAGGATTGCTGAAGTATTCAATGAAACTGTCACGTCACAGACCATGTTTGCCATGGAGCGATCTATTGAAAGCAATCAAATCCATATATTCGAGTTTGAAACGGAGATGGCTGGAAGTATTCACGTGATGGAGGCTCGCCTCATTGGCAGTGTTTCCGATACTGTGCTGATGATGATCCGTGATATTACCCAGCGCAAGTGGATCGAACAGGAACGCGAGCAACTGATCAGCGAACTGGAGATCCAAAATGAAGAATCAGAGACTCTGCGGAGAAGTCTGGCTAGCATGGTTGGTACATTTGAATTCACTGAGATCATTAAGCTAATCCTCGATGAAATCAAGCGCGTGATTCCGTACGATACGGCCTCCGTCTGGAGAGTGGAAGGGAATCAGCAGTACATTATCACAGGGATCGATCTTCCCCCTGAAATCAAAATACCGGGCACCATCCTTGTTGTCAACGAAAACAATTCGGCCTATCCACTCATTATGGGCACATTACCTTATGTTTTGAGTAATAATGTCCAGGCAGAGTTAAAGGACTTTCAGGCGCCTCACGACTATATCCAATCATGGCTGGCAATCCCGTTGAAAACGCGTGGAAAGATCATCGGCTTGATTGCCCTGGATGGGAAAAGCCGGGACCAATTTACTGAACATCATGCCGAATTGGCGGTGACCTTCGGAAACCAGGTGGCGATCGCTTTGGACAATGCTCGTTTATTCTCCGAGTTACAGAATGAACTGGAAGAACGCAGGAAGCTGATTGCTGAACTTGAACTAAAGAATGCTGAATCTGAAACCTTGCGCGAAAGTGTTGCCATTGTTGCAGCGACTCTTGAAAAATCGGAAGCGATTGATCGCATCCTTGAACAACTGGAGAGGGTTGTTCCATTTGATAGTGCCTCCGTTTTACTAATTAATGGGAACGTACTTGAAATAGTAAGCACCCGAGGCATTGAATTAAGTTTGGCCGAGACGGAAAGCTACTTTGAGATAAATGAGGATGAACCTGCCTACCGCGTAATACAGGGACAAGTTCCTTATGTGCTTTATGAAGATATTCAAATTCACGCTCCGGCCTTTAGGGAATTTCCACATAATCGTATCCATGCCTGGATGGCGATTCCTTTAAAAGTCAAGGGGCAAATACTGGGTATTATTGCTTTGGACGGCTACCAAGTTGGCAAATTTTCTGAAAGACATGCCCAATTGGCAGTGACCTATGCCAACCAGGTGGCGATCGCGCTTGAAAACGCCCGCCTGTTCTCAGATTTGCAGGCGGAACTTTCACTCCGAAAGCAACTTATCTTTGAACTGGAGAATAAGAACGCGGAACTCGAACGCTTCACTTATACTGTCTCTCACGACCTCAAATCGCCTCTGTTTACTATTCGTGGTTTCCTGGGTTATATTGAGCAGGATGCAGTTTCCGGTAACTATGTACGACTCAGAAGTGATATTCAACGTATCACTGATGCCACGGATAAAATGCAGAGGCTCTTGAACGAATTGCTTGAACTCTCGCGCGTGGGACGACTCAAGAATGAGCTAACTTATTTTTCATTTGCAGAGTTGGCGAGCGAAACCTCGGAATTAGTTCAAGGTCAAATCATGGAGCGCGGGATTGCTGTACACATTGATTCAAGTCTTCCCCATGTTTATGGGGATCGTCCGCGCTTAATGGAAGTCCTGCAAAACCTGCTCGATAATGCTGCCAAGTTTATGGGCGATCAAAAAGAGCCTCGTATCGAGATAGGGTGTGACGGCGAGGAGGATGGAAAACCCATTTTCCATGTTCGTGATAACGGCATGGGCATTCCATCTGAACATTTTGATCGGGTGTTTGGTCTGTTCAATAAACTGGATCCAAAGACAGCTGGTACAGGGATTGGGTTGGCCCTTGTGAAGAGAATTGTCGAAGTACACGGAGGCCGGATCTGGGTCCAGAGTGAAGCGGGAAAAGGATCCACATTTTTCTTTACGCTTCCGGTCAAGATGGAGAATAAGGAAACATTCCAATGAAAAAGAACACGAGCAAAAAGAAAATTTCTGAAAGCCGTGTTGAAGAGCTGGCTTTGTTGTATCAACTTGGAATTGCACTTGCCTCTGGTCGGGATTTGTTTACCACCCTCCTCACTCTTCAAAATGAAATTCTGAAATTCATTCAAGTGGATTCTTTATTCGTTGCCATTTACAACGAGCACACAGGTACCATGGATTACCCTATCTTTTTCGAAGGCGGCAAACCTCGTACTCATTCCTCTCGCCAGCTTCATGATCGTCTCGGTCTCACTGGCACGGTATTTTATGCCGGTAAAATGCTCTATTTGAAGGACAAGATGGCAGAGGAAGTCAAAAATACGTATACGATGGTGGATGATAGTGAGATGATCCTGCATACTTTTTTAGGTATACCGCTCATGGTCAATGAAAAGATAATCGGTATCCTCTCTGTGCAGAGCCGCAGGATTGATGCCTATTCCCCAGACCAGATCCAACTCATGCAGAATGTGGCGATTCAAGCAGCGATCGCGATCGATAAGGTACGACTGCTTGATCAAGTGCAGCAGGAATTGAAGGAACGCGGCAAGGTGGAAGCGGACCTGAGACAGCGCGAATCCATTCTCGAATCAGTTACCTTCGCGGCGGAACAATTCCTCAAAACCCCCAATTGGCGGGAGAACATCGATCCCATTCTCGAACGATTGGGAAAAACGATCCGAGCGAGTCATGCGTATCTTGTTGAGCATTACATTGAGCAGGATGGTAGAGAAATGGCAATCTTGCGCTATGAGTGGACTGCGCCCGGTTTTCCTAAATTTGTAAGCAGTCCTGCATATGCAGAGCCATATCCTGTATTGAATGATGTGGAAACGACGAATGAAATTCTCATACGCGGAGAAGTATTTGCCGGCATAGCCTCCACATTCCCTCTAAAGGATAAAAAGCGTTTGAATGATCTCGGAGTCAAAGCGCTGTTGGAGGTCCCATTGTTTGTTAATGGTCGTTGGTGGGGCACCATTGGATTCGATGATTTTGAACATGAACGGGAGTGGTCACCTGCCGAAATAGATGCATTGAGGATAGCAGCAGGAATCCTCAGCGGTACGATCCAGCGTCAGGAGGCAGATTCAGCGCTTCAGTCGTCTGAACGTATTTATCGTCAGGCGATTGAAGCAGCTGATGCAGTACCTTACTATCAGGACTACAAAAGCAACAGGTATTTATTTATCGGAGAAGGCATACGTGCAATGACAGGTTACAGTCCCGATGAAATGAAGCCTCAAGTATGGTCTGATCTTGTTTTAGAAACGATTATGCTGGGAGAGGCAAACGGGCTGAGCGCGAGTGATGCGATCCAACTTGCTAGGCATGGGAAGCTCAAAGCCTGGAAATGCGATCAAAAAATCAGGACGCGTGATGGTCAGATTCGCTGGTTGACCGATCGATCCATCGAGCTGCTCAATGAGCAAAATATTTCTTACGGTTCGATAGGTATTCTACAGGATATTACCGACCGAAAACTGACAGAAGCCAATTTGCGAAAGCGCGAAGCCATTCTCGAAGCGATCACGTTTGCGGCCGAACAATTTCTCAAAACAGCGGATTGGCGCGAGAACATTGATGTGGTTCTCGAACAATTGGGAAAAACGCTCAATGCGACCCATGCTTATCTTTTTGAAGATCATACAAACCCATTGGGCGAATTGGTTACCTCTATGCGGTACGAATGGACTGCGCCGGGCCATCAAAGCTATCTCAATGGTCCATATTTTCAAAATTCGAAAGTCTATCAGGATGGTTATCAAGAACAAGTAGAAGCATTAAGCCGCGGCGATGTGCGTATTGGGACCTCTTCCACATTTAATCCCATTGAAAAAGAAAGCATGGACACATTCGGTGTAAAGGCGATTTTAGAGTTGCCGATCTTTGTGAATGAAAGAGAATGGGGAGCGATCGGTTTTGACGATTTCGAGCAGGAGCGTGAGTGGAGCAATGCCGAGGTGGATGCGCTTAGGATTGCAGCTGGAATTCTCAGCGCCGCAATCAAACGTCAACTGGATGAGGATGCCTTACAAAAGGAACTCGGCGAGCGCAAGAAATTGATCGGCGAATTGGAGAACAAGAACAGCGAACTCGAGCGCTTCACTTACACCGTTTCGCATGATCTTAAATCACCGCTGGTCACCATTAATGGCTTTCTTGGCTATCTCGAACAGGATGCTGCTTCCGGCAATCTGGAACGTTTCAGAAGTGATACCTACCGAATACAGGAGGCCGTGAACAAGATGCAGCGCCTGCTCAATGAATTGCTTGAGCTCTCGCGCATTGGACGCACGATGAACATACCCGAAAATATTCCCTTCGCTGAGCTGGTGCGTGAGGCGCTGGAGATCGTCCAGGGGCAACTGACAGAGAGAGGAGTAACAGTTCAGATTCAGCCGAACCTGCCTACTGTTATTGGAGATAGACCACGCCTCATCGAAATCCTCCAGAACCTGCTCGATAACGCCGCGAAATACATGGGTGGACAACCTATCCCGTACATCGAAATCGGCCAACGGGGGGACGAAAATGGCAAACCGGTTTTCTTTGTCAAAGATAACGGCATTGGCATTGCACCTGAATTCCATGAACGCGTGTTCGGTCTCTTCGATAAATTGGATGTAAAGTCCGAGGGAACTGGAGTTGGGCTTGCGCTCGTGAAGCGAATTGTTGAAGTACATGGTGGCAGGATTTGGGTTCAGAGTGAACCGGGAAAAGGATCCACATTTTTCTTTACGCTTCCCGCCTCTGGCGCAGCATGAACTGATTCCGTTATATAATACGCTATCTCATCTAGGAGAAAATTATATGAAGCGAGCAGTTAGCATCAGCCTTGGCTCCTCCACCCGCGACAAAGCCGTCGAGATTAACTTGCTTGGCGAAACGGTGCGCATCGAACGTATCGGCACGAATGGCGATGAAGCGAAGGCGCGCCAGATGTACCGCGAAATGGACGGGAAGGTGGACGCGTTCGGCGTGGGCGGAATCGATCTTGGCGTACATACGCCATGGAAGTTTTATCCGCTCTACGGTGCACTCAAGTTGGTGCAAGATGTGAAGCAAACGCCGTATGTGGACGGAAGTGGGCTGAAGGAAACGCTCGAAGCGCGTGTCATGCAATGGGTGGAACAGAAGATCGGCGACGAGATTCAACCCAAGACGGCGTTCCTCGTGGCGGGCATCACCCGCTATGGCATGACCGAGTCGTTCATCAAAGCCGGCTACAAATGTGTCTTTGGCGATCTCATGTTCGGTTTGGACATCCCCATTGCCATCCACTCCATGGGTGCGCTCAACACAACCGCCAGGATTCTCATGCCGATCGTCGGGCGGATGCCGTTGAGCATGTTGTATCCCACCGGCGAAAAGCAGGAACAGGTGACGCCCAAATATGAAAAATACTATCAAGGCAACACTGTCACCGGCGGCGATTTCCTGTACGTCAAACAACACATGCCGGAAGATATGCACGGGAAGATCATCGTCACCAACACCACCACGCCCGCCGATGTGGAGTTCCTCAAGAAGCGCGGAATCAAGTATCTCATCACAACGACGCCTAATTTTGATGGTCGCACGTTTGGCACCAACATGATGGAAGCGGCGCTGGTCGCCGTTGCGGGCAAGAGACGTGTTCTGACCACCGACGAACTGAATGCGCTGATCGACCAACTGGGCTTCGAACCGCAGTTGCAGAAATTGAATTAAAGTATACAAGTACACAAGGAAACAGGTAAACAAGTTTGGTAGAACTTGTTTACTTGTTTACCTGTCTACTGTGTACTGATAAGGAGAATGTATGGATGCAATCGTAATTGCAGGTGGAATTCCTAACCCTGAGGATCCCCTGTATGTTTTTCTTAAAGGTGATGCGAAGGCCCTGGTTGATGTAGCAGGAAAGCCAATGATCCAATGGGTGCTGGATGCGCTCAGTGGCGCAAAGCGGGTGGACAATGTAATCCTTGTTGGTCTTTCGGCAAAAAATGCATTGATTTGCAAAAAGCCCTTTTATTATGTATCCAACCAGGGACGTATGCTGTCGAACATCGTGGCAGGCATAAATAAGTCGCTTGAACTGAATAAGAGGACCAAATATGTGTTGGTCGTTTCCTCTGATATCCCGACTCTCAAGCCTGAAATGGTGGATTGGCTGGTTGACACCTGTATGGAAACGAAGGATGATCTGTATTATGGTGTTTGCCCGAAAGATGTGATGGAGGCTCGTTTCCCTAATTCGAAGCGCACTTACACACCCCTTAAAGATATGAAAGTATGCGGCGCGGACATTAATGTTACCCATATACGTATGGCGACCGAACATTTGGATATGTGGGAATCATTGATCGGTTCCCGCAAGAACCCATTTAAGCAGGCAGGCCTTATTGGGCTTGGTACGCTCTTCGCACTTCTCACAAGGCAATTGACTCTGGAAGATGCAGTTAAGCGCTTTTGCGATCGCCTTGGCATCAAAGGTCGGGCAATTGTCTGGCCCTATGCCGAACCCTGTATGGATGTGGATAAGCCCAATCAACTAGAATTATTGCGTGAAGACCTTGCCAGGCAGCAAAATGAATTTGCTGGCAAGACGAAGCGCGCTGTGAAAAGACCAATTAAGAAAACTACAAAAGCCAAGCCTATTGCCAAGCCGGTTAAAAAGCCTACGACCCGTGCGAAAAAGGATGTGGCACTCGTAGCAAAAACCAAACTCAAGGCGGAAAAATAGATTTGAACTCCATACTTGATCTTGATGCTCGCCTCTCCAGTCAAATGCGCGTGGCCGAAAAGCCAGGCGCATTGCGCGCTATTGCCGTATTTTTTGCACATTCGGGTGACTCATGGTTTTGGGCAATTGGTCTGTTTGCCATTTGGCTCAGTGGCGTCTCGTTTTGGAAGCAATGGGCTGTCCTTCAGTTTGCAAGTATCAGCCTGCTGGCGGCTCTGGTATTGTTGATCAAGTTTCGGGTAAGAAGGAGACGCCCTGAAGGGGAATGGGGACAAATCTATCGTTATACTGACCCACATTCATTCCCATCGGGTCATGCCGCGCGGGCATTCCTTATCGCGACGATCGCGAGCGGGCTTGGTCCTGCCTGGCTGGCAATTGCCTTATGGATTTGGGCACCCCTGGTGGCATTTGCACGAGTTGCCATGGGTGTGCATTATCTATCAGATATCGTGGCAGGGGCTCTATTTGGAATTGTTGTAGCGTTGATTAGTTTACAAATCTATCTGCCCCTGTTCAACTGGGTTTTCAAATTACTCGGTTCTACTTTGTGGTAAAAGATTCCTGTTAATACAGAAGCCCTGCGAGAGTGAATTCGCGGGGCTTTTTCATTATAAGGAATTTATTTCTCATTTTGCTTTTTTACAGTTTCCAAATGTTCTTTGATATGAGCAAGGTCTTTCTCGACCCAACTTTGCAGAGTTAAGCCATTCCCCAATGTTGTGTGATGGGATACACGTGACCATGCCTCCGTGGGCAGGGAGCGCAACAAATCAATCAAAGATTGAACACTCTCAACAAAATCATTTAGCAACACATCCAATGATTCCTTCGAATCATAATGTTTTGCCATATCTGCATCTCCATCAAAACTCTGAAATTCCGGATCATCTGCGCTGGCAGTTCGGCGGGCACGCCAACCGTAAACCAACTTATCCACATCGCGCGTATGCACCGCGATTTGATGAACATTCCAGCCGTCCGGATTCAGCGGAGCGTAGGGATCTTTTGCGGCGAGACATTCCGTGCGAAATGAGTTTGCCGCGACCTCAAGTCTTTTTATCAAACTCTGGCGATATTCTTTCAGCTCTTTCATCGCTCCTCCATTTGCAGATCAAGCAGAGCAAATACACGTTCAGCGATTTTCTCAGAGATGTTATCTACTGAATAAACCTTGATGCCATATTGACTTAATTCACGTGCCGCCTGACGCGTCAACCCATCCAATCCGTTCATGCTTGCGACAAATGCAGCTTCATAATTTCTATCACGCGTCGATCCTGTGATGAGATTGATGACCACGCCTGAGCCTTGAGCACGCATCAGGCGGCCAACAGATTGGGTCATTAGAAATGCTCCAGTAAGATTCACATCCAGCACACGATGCCAATCCCATTCATCCATCTCGAGCAGAGGGATTTTTGGTTCTACCGCCGCATGGTTAATGAGAATGTCAATATGACCAAAATCATCTTCCACCTGATTGATTATATTTTGTGCGCCAACTTTCTTGGCAACATCCTCAATATATGCTTTGGCACGCCCACCTGTGGCAATGATTTGATTAACCACCTCCTCCACATTGATCGGCGAAATATCGTTGGCAGCAACAATACTTCCCTGCTCAGCAAATGCCTGTGCCAGGATGCGTCCACTTCCTTTGCCAGCACCGGTAATTAACACAACCTTCTCTTTGAGCGTATCCATTAGTTTCAACACACTTTGCTATTCGACGGTCGTTTCGCACAGCGGAACTCTATCGAGATTTTCATATCCGTTCAACGGTAATCCCAGATAGGGTGAAGGGTCAAGAGTATTATTGATATCGAGTTCGTTCTTGAATTGCCCGGTGCCATCATCTTCGACTATAGAAAAATGCAAATGAACACCTACAGGATTATTTGGATCACCTGAATAATCGCCTTGATATCCAAGAAGCGTACCAGTTTCAATAAATTTTTCAGAGGTACCGGCGGGGAAATCTGCGGAGATGAATGAATTGCCAAGCGGGTCTGCCATATGGGTGTAATAAAGCCAGATCTGTTGCCCGGGATGCAGCGGATCATCAGGAACGCGCACGATGACGGCTGATTTCCAATCCGCCCGGCGTGTCAAATAGCCCGGATACACAGCAGTGACAGGCGTAATGCCTATCTCTGTACCGGCGAAGATATCAATTCCCTGATGAGCGTGGGCCCGTCCCATCCGATCACCCCACAGGAAACCAACAAAGCCATTCGTGGGAAATGCAAAGGGGGCTGAACCACATTGGGTGCCAGCAGCAATTTTCCAGTCCGGGTGGGAGGCGGGGTTTCGTATCCACTGACGGAATTTGTTAATACGCTCTGCATTGGGTCGATAAGTGGAATAGAAAAAATAGGCAATGCCTGTGAGCAGAGCAACCACAAGGATCGATGCAAACAAAAAACGTTTATCCATTGGTGAATTTTATCAAGTTTCGTGCAAAGCAACCAAAGGCTTAAAGTCCAGCTTGAAATCGAGATACTAATTCCATATTATTTAATGTCTCTCTTATCCAAACTTACCAAAAGGTCACAAATGCTGAAGTCAACTGAAACAAAAGGTTACAAAGTGCTTGAAATCAATTAAAAGTTGAAGTATGATAAATGGGGCCTCAATAATATAGCTTAATTTTAATGGTAGTCAGCGAAGCCGGAAATTATCTTCTCTTTGATTTGCCACAATACCTAAGTTTGGGGATCTTATCAATAAACCTGCATCAGCCGAAGAATGGACTCCATCTTCGGCAATATCTTTTAAGCGAGAGGAGGTGGTTGCCTATGGGATGAGTTGAACTCTCGAAGAGCAAACAAATCGTCAATAACTGTCCAATGGATTTCATACTTTGAGGAGAGTATCGAATGAAAAAGTTTTTTGCTATTTGCTCGACATTTGTTATGCTTGTGAGCTTGGTGGGCGTGGTACCCGCAAGCGCAGCAAGTGGAGTTGTCCGTCAAATTCCCAATGGGGGTACAACCTCACCACAGACCGGAGACTATACACCATCTGGTGATAGCGATGTGACTCAGGCAGAGTTTCCAGGTGAACTGGACGGCGAAGAGGGCCCTGAGGCTTTCGATGGGTACATTGTTAACCGCAGCATCTCACACGGTAACGGCCATGGCGCGTCAGTGAATAGTGCCAAGAAAGCCAAGTCAAGCCCGACCTTCAATACCGGCTTTGAAGGCCTAAACTTGTTCCAGCAACGCTATGCGCGCGGTGGGAACCAATTCACAGTCGAGCCGCCTGATCAGGGTATGTGTGCTGGCAACGGCTATGTGCTCGAAGCCGTCAACGATGTGCTGAACGTCTTCAATACCTCCGGACAATCAGTTCTCCCAGACAACACATCCACCAATATCGTGGCTGGCTTTCCAACAGATGTGAATCACGCTGTTGACCTGAACTCATTCTTCGGCTATGCACCCGCGATCAACCGCACCACAGGTGTTCGTGCGCAGTTCGTCACCGACCCGAGTTGTCTCTACGATGCGGCCACGCAGCGCTGGTTCGTCGTTGTGCTAACGCTTGAAACGGTCCCCACTGGCCAGTTCACCGGCAAGAATCACATTGATATCGCGGTCAGCAACACATCAAACCCAACCGGCACCTGGACGATCTACCGCGTGCCGGTTCAGGATGATGGCACTGACGGAACACCGGACCATCACTGTGCGCTGAACAACGATGGCACAGGTCATGGCCCATGCCTAGGCGACTACCCACACATCGGTGCTGATGCCAATGGCTTCTACGTTACAACGAATGAGTACGCGTTCTTCCCGAACTTCGTTTACATAGGTGCTCAGGTCTACGCCTTCTCGAAGGCTCAACTTGCTGCAGGCGCAGCCAGTGTAACAATGGCTCAGTTCGACACGAGTCACTCTGGTGTCGGCGGTTTTCCTGGCTTCACCGTCTGGCCTGCGCAATCATCAAGCAATCAGTTCAATACCGATAACGGCGGCACTGAGTATTTCATGAGTTCAGATGCTGGTGACGAGGCGCAGTGCAATTCCGGTACGGTCTGCACCGGAGGGACCGGAACTTCGACAAACCTCCTGGTCTGGAGCCTAACGAACACTTCGTCGCTGAACACGGCATCGCCCTCGCTCAGCTTGAGCAACAAGGTATTGACAGTTGGACAATACGCAATCCCGCCCAGGCAGAAGCAGCCTGGTTCAGGTACAGCCCCAACTACTGATGTGCCACAGGGCTTCTGTATCAACGATACCACTACGGTGCTATTCAATAGCGCAGTTGGTTGCTGGCGGCTTCTATTCGGGGCTCAGCCTGCACATAACGAGGTCATCTCGCGGCCCGATTCGAATGATACTCGTATGCAGCAGGTAATGTATGCGAATGGCAAGCTGTGGGGCGCGCTCGATACTGCACTAACTGTTGGTGGTGGCAACCGTGCTGGTATCGAATGGTTCATTGTTACTCCGAGCTCAGGGAAACTCTTTATGCAAGGTTATCTTGGGGCTGTTGGTTATGACTTCACGTATCCAGCGATAGGCGTCACCCAGAGTGGTCGCGGTGTGATGGCGTTCACTGCCACCGGCGACACAACCAATCCGAGTGCAGCCTACGCGCCTATTGATGCAGTTGTTGGTGTTGGCGCGTGGAATGTCGTTCCTGGTGGAAACGGCGCTGCAGTTGACGATGGCTTCACCAGCTATAAGTCGCAGGTCGGCAACCCGCCGCGCACTCGTTGGGGCGACTATGGCGCGGCAGCTGTGGACGGTAACTCGGTCTGGATCGCCAGCGAGTATATTGCCCACGCCTGCAATTACACAACTTGGGGCGGCCGCTTCTTTGGCGCCACTACAGGCGACAACAAGCTGGGTACTTGTGCTGCCTCACCTGGCGCTGCTGGGACGCGCGCTGCTCTTGGCAACTGGTCCACATTCATCAGCCAGTTCACGCCATGAAGTTAGGACTAAAAAGTTCCTGAAAACTTTCGTTCGTTAGATATCAAAAATATCCCGCCCCAACTACTCAGTTGGGGCGGGTACATTAAAGAGACAGGTGTAACCTTTTGGTACTTCAACAGCCTCATAAATGCTTGAAATTCA
>Ga0114129_10010753_pt1 | contig 13044 bp, 12 predicted proteins | sample RhiMetdeltSRZDD1_FD_80071 | JGI IMG/M metagenome (GOLD analysis project Ga0114129, IMG submission 80071) | Populus rhizosphere microbial communities from Tennessee, USA - Rhizosphere MetaG P. deltoides SRZDD1 (version 2) (version 2) | ecosystem: Host-associated > Plants > Roots > Rhizosphere >...
ATCTCGTCCGCTTCGCCCTGGCGACGAAAGCAGACAGCGTCAACGGCGAGCTCGCAGGCGGAAGCGTGATGTCGCTGATGACGCGCCGCGACAGCGGGATCGTCGTTGCCGTGGCGTCGAACATCGCGCACGCCAACACGGCCGCTCTCGCGTTGAAAGTGGCTGACGTGTTCGCCGAACAGAAATAAACCGCCGCGGCGAAACTGCATGGCCGCCCGCGGCCGCATCGTCGACTGGGGCTGTCACACCAGCGAGTTCACCAGCTCACGCAAGCCGACGCGGAACGAGAGTCCTGGCGGCGGCTCTCGCCACGGTCGCGCTCACGCTCGACCACCTTCGCAAGTCTCGCGGTGCTACGAGTAGTCACGCACTCGCCGTCTCACGCCTCGCGCAGCGAGATCGCAGGATCGATCCGGCTCGCCGCACGTCCGCGCGCCGGAGCCTTCGCCGATAGTTCCGGAGCGTCTCACGCGTGACGTAACCGTCGAAGATCTCGACGGAAGGGCCATGAGTCGACGAGTGTTTTCGGGTGCAGGAAGAGGATGCGAAGAGCGTGGTGCTGCGAAACGCTCATGAATCCTCCAAGCGCAGCCTGACCGGCTGACGTCACCGCCATCACGCAAGCGGCGGATCTCCCGAATGAAGGCGCGACTATAACCGGAAGCTGAGACGACCGCAAGGACAGGTCGGCGCTGACGGTCGAAGATGATCCTACCGAAGATGAATGCCGCACTCGAGCTTCTGTCCCTGCCAGCGTCCCGATCGCGGATTGGATGGATCGAGCGGAAGAGTGGTGCAGGGTTCGCAACCGACGCTCGTGTACCCGCGCTCGTACAGACGCAGCAGCGGAATCTCGTGCGCCTTCGCATAATCCCAGACCTGTTTCGTCGACCAGCGCGCGAGCGGGCTGATCTTCCGGATCGCCTTCCCGCCCGGCAGCATGAACGACTCTATCTCTTCGAGCGCGGCCCGCGACGGCGATTGCTCGCGCCGCAGACCCGTAAACCATGTGTCGTACGAGGCCAGAGCGGCAAAGAGCGGCTCGACCTTGTGCTTCGCACAGCATGCGGTCGTGCTCGTTTGCCACAGTCCAACAGAGGGGGCCTCGGCCCGCAGCGTGATCACATTCAACTTCCACCGCGCCGCCATCACGTCGCGATACTCCAGAAGCTCGCCGAAGTGATGAAATGTGTCGAGAAAGAGGACCGGAATGTCCGGCAGCTCGGCACGCAGCATGTGCAGGAGAACCATGTCTTCGGCCTGGAAGCTGCTCGTGACGCACGGCGCGGCGGCAGACGCGAGTCGATCGACGATGAAGTTCCCGGTCATGTGAGGATTTCCTCCAGGAGCTCGCGGACGACGTCGGCGGCCGCGGTGTCGTTCGGGGCGTTTCGCGCGGCGCGTGCCAGCCGTTCCGCGGCGCCGGATGTCCGCCGCACATTCGATCGCTCGGACAGCGGCTCGACGATCAGGCCGGCGGCTGCGGTAAAGCGCGTGGCGGGATCGACCAGCACAAAGCTGCCGGTCGTCCGGTTGCGCGCGTACGGCTCGAACGCCAGCGGACGTGCCGCGGCCACGGTGACCTCGCCGATCTCGTTCATCGACAGGCCGCCATGCACGTCGGCGGTCACCGTGCGGCAGCCGTGTTTGAGCAGGTACGGCCGGTGGGCATCCAAGGGCCGCTCGTCCATCCAGACGACGTGCGCTGAAAACCGGCGGCCCACCTGCATGGAGCCGGTCGCGATCACGTCGCCGCGAGAGATGTCGACGTCGTCTTCGAGCGCGAGCGCGATCGACATCGGCGCCGATGCGGCCTCCAGATCCCCGTTCCATGTGACGATGCGCGCGACGCGCGAGGGCGTGCCCATCGGCCAGACCGTCACGGCATCGCCGCGGCGGATCGTGCCCGATGCGATCTGCCCGGCGTAGCCGCGAAACGTGGGGTCGGGACGCAGGACGAGCTGGACCGGAAACCGAAACGCGGCCGCCGGTGGTTCGTCACCTGCGTCCACTCGCTCGAGATGCGGGAGAAGCGCCGGACCGTCGTACCAGGACGTCCGCTCGCTCTTCGCCGTGACGTTGTCGCCGTGCAGCGCGCTGACCGGGATCGCCTGGAGCGACGCGGCGTCCAGCAGGGCATCAACCTGATTCGCGATGCGATCGAATTCGGCGCGATCGAACTCGACCAGGTCCATCTTGTTCACGGCCAGCACGAAGGTCGAGATGCCCAGCAGACGCGCGATGCGCGCGTGCCGCCGCGTCTGCTCGCGAACGCCCCGCGTCACGTCGACGAGGAGGATGGCGAGATCGGCCGTCGAGGCCCCGGTCGCCATGTTGCGCGTGTACTGCTCGTGTCCCGGCGTGTCCGCGAGAATGAATTTGCGCCGGGCCGTCGCGAAGTACCGGTACGCCACGTCAATCGTGATGCCCTGTTCGCGCTCGGCTCGCAGCCCGTCGGTGAACAACGAGAAGTCAATCGGACCGGCGTTTCGGTTCCGCGATGCGGCTTCGACCGACTGCACCTGGTCCTCGTACACCGCTCGGGCCTCGTACAGCAGCCGGCCAATCAACGTGCTCTTGCCATCGTCGACCGATCCGGCCGTGCAGAGCCGCAGTAGCCTGGACATCAGAAGTACCCTTCCCGCTTCTTGACCTCCATCGAGCCGTCCTGATCATGATCGATGACGCGCAGCTGCCGCTCCGAGTGACGGACCGCCACGAGCTCGTCGATGATCTTCGGCACGGTATCGGCGTCGGATCGCACCGCGCCCGTGCAGGGTGAGCATCCCAGCGATCGCATCCGGCATCTGACGCGCTCGGGACGTTCGCCGGGCAGAAGCGGGATGAACGGCTGCTCCACGACGAGCAGACTGCTGCCGCGGACGACGACGTCGCGCTCGCGAGCGAAATACAGCGGGACGACGGGAATGCGTTCGGCGTGGATGTAGTGCCAGACGTCCAGCTCGGTCCAGTTCGACAACGGAAACGCGCGGACGCTTTCGCCGGGACCGAGCCGGCCGTTCAGCAGACGCCACAGCTCGGGCCGCTGCCGCTTCGGATCCCACTGCCCGTTCGCGTCGCGGATCGAGAAGATGCGCTCTTTGGCGCGCGAGCGTTCCTCGTCGCGCCGCGCGCCGCCGATCGCCGCGTCGAACGCGCCCTCGCGCAGCGCGTCGAGCAGGGCCTTCGTCTTCAGAAGACCGCAGCAGCGCTGCGTCCCGACCTCGAAAGGCTGTGTCCCCTCGGCGATCGCTTCGTGGTTCGTGTGCACGATCAGGCGGGCACCGATCGCGGCGGCCTGTCGATCGCGGAACGCGATCATTTCGCGGAACTTGTAGGTGGTGTCGACGTGCAGCAGCGGGAACGGAATGGGGCCCGGATAAAACGCCTTCTGCGCGAGTCGCAGCAGGACGGACGAGTCCTTGCCGATCGAGTACAGCATGACGGGACGCTCGAACTCGGCAACCACCTCCCGCAGGATGTAGATGCTCTCGGCTTCGAGCATCTCGAGATGATCGAGGCTCGTACGTGCGGGAGCCGGCGGCTCGACGCATGACGCGGGCATCATTGTCCCTGACCTCCACGTGCGACGGCAGGCACCATCGCCAGCCGCGACGACCTCGGTGTCGCGAAGAACCGGTACAGCAGCACGACGTCGATGACGATCACGGCGACGAGGACGCTGTACGCCTCTGCGCCGTCGACGATCTGGAGTCGTCTCAGAAGTGTGGAGATCCCGAATCCGACAACCCAGGCATCGAAGCTCATACAGACGCGACGGAACGTCTCCGCATCGACCTGTCGGATCAACCAGGCGCCGAATGGCACGCCGATCAGCAGGCCTGGCAGCATCACCGGAGCGAGCGCGAGGCTCTCGCGCGTGTACAGGCCGACGGACGCGTAGGCGATCGCGGTGAAGGTGGCTTCGGCCAGGCGCACGAATCCAAGCGCCGCGCGAAACTCGTGCTTCGCCAATCCCTGGTTGTTCAGCATCAACGCGAGCGGCGGGCCGGAGATCGTCGTCAGCGAGTAGAGGAGCCCGACGCCCGTCCCGAAAGGCACCGCGATCGATCGCTCCGAGCGGATCGGGCGCCGATAGCCGGCGGCCTGCAGCAGGATCAGCGGCAGCAGGAGCGCGAAGGTCGCCAGCTTCAGCCAGTCGGGGTGGACGCTGGCGACAACCAGCGTACCGATCGCCACACCTGGCAGGAGGCCGGCGACAATCGGCAGCATCCGTCGAGCGATCGCGCCGAGCGCCTGACGATTGACCCACAACACGTACGCGTTGAGCACGACCTCGACGAGAACGAGCGCCGGGTTCAGCACGCGGTTCGTCAGGAACAGCAGCGCGATGGGGACCGTGAGGGAAGAGAATCCGTACCCCAGCGCCCCGTTGACGACGGCGGCCAGGAGCGTGATGCCGGCGAGGATCAGAACGTGATCAGCCATCAGAAACTATTCCAACAACGCGCTGCCGCAAACGCGGCACACGCCGAATGTGGACGTGAACGTACCGAACCGATTTGAAGGAGGCCGACCGATCAGCGAAGGGAGAAGCGGCTGTCCTGGAAGGTCGAACTAGACGAGCATCTCACCTGGCCGTCGGCGGCATGGGACATGCGCAACAACAACAGCAGGTGCGCGTCGAGATAGGACGGGAGGTGATGCTCGACACCGTTTGCAATGTGTAGCACAGAACCCGTGGCGTCTGTCAACTCGACATGCGCACGCTGGAGGCCATGTAGAACTCCGAGGCGACGAGTCGCCCCCGGCATGGTCCTCGAGGGCGACTCCCTTCGCGCTCAGCGAATCGGGCCGTTCAGTGTACGTGACCGGGAGTGGGATCAAAGCCGGCAGTGAGCCGGCGCGGGCGCGTCGATGCGGCGCGTGGCCGCAGCCGGGCGCTCGCGGTGATGCGCGGCAACATTCAGCACAAAGACGTGTGGCTGATCGATCTCGACACCGGCATCGAGCGCCAGCTGACGGCGCTGTCGGACGAGTTCACGATTCGGGATTTCGACCTGTCGGCGGACGGACGCGAGATGGTCGTCGATCGCGTGCAGGAACACTCCGACGTCGTGATGATCGATCGCAAGTCGCCATAGTGTCTCTGGGTCGGCTCGCGCGTTCGCGCGCCGAACCAGAGACGAACGGTGTACGGGGAGGCGTGTGCCTAGCGGCGCCGGCCGCCTTTCTTGGACTTGCGGCCGCCCTTCCGAGCCTTCTTCTTGCCGCCTTTGCGCGCGCCGCCCTTTTTCTTCGCGCTGCGCTTGCTCTTGCCACCCGCGCGCTTACCGCCGCCACGCTTGCCGCCGCCGGATTTACGCGATCCCGACGACTTTCTCGCCCGCGCCCCGCCGCTCTCGCGGCGCCCTTGCGACGTCCCGCCCATCTCGGGCTCGCCCCCGCCCGTACCCATCTCGGGGCCGGCGGATCCGCCGGTCACGTCGTCGTCGGGCATTCCCGTTCCGGTGTCGAACTCGTCCTGCATGTTGCGCCTCGCCTCGTCATGCGGGGGCGCCGGCCCCCGCGGCTCGCGGACCGCCTGTCCGCGCGACACGTCGGTGTCAAAGGCGCCTAGTCTGACCAAACCGGCGCGCGCGGTCAAGGCCGGCGTCGTCCTTTGCGGAGCAAAGTGCGAGAGATGGATAAAGCGGCTGGCGGTCAGCGGGCGCCTGGCGCCGGCGACCGCGCCCGCAGCCGGCCGGACGCATAAACCGCGACGCCGATCGCGATGAGCGCGAGCGAGGATCCGACGACCTTGGCGACGGCCAGGCTCTTGTTCGGCTCTTCGTCCGGCGGCACGCACGCCAGCACGATCGACACCGCCGTCGTCAGAAAGCCGAGCGCGGCGAGCGCGACGGCGACCGGTCGGCCTCCGGGCACGCGGATGACGTCCGGACCGACCGGCTCGCGCTGCAGCTTGATCAGCGCGGCGAACATGAAGAGGAACGGGATGAAGTAGGCGATGATGCCCATGCTCACCAGCGCGTCGTACGCGCCCCGCACCGACGTCCCTGCCTGACCCAGCCAGATGAACAGCGCCGCGATGGCCGCCTGCACGAACAGCGCGACATGCGGCGTCCGCCACCGCGGGTGCAGCGCGCCGAACGCCTGCGGCAGGAACCGATCGAGGCCGGCGACGAACGGCAGCCGCGCCGTCGCCGCAAACCATCCGCCGACGCCGCCGAGCACGTTGATCGTCACGACGGCCGCAACGATCGGAATCAGCCATGCCGCGCCGATCTTGCCGGCCATCGTCTGCACGGCCTGCATGATGCCCTGCAGGGCCGAAATCTGCTCTCGCGGCATCGCGAGCAGCACGCTGAGCGTGCCGAGCACGTAGAGGATCGTCATCACGGCGCCGGCCGCGAGGATGGCGCGCGGCACCGTGCGGCGCGGATCGACGATTTCCTCGCCCATCGTCGACGCGCTCTCGACGCCGCCGAACGCGAACGCGATCGTCGACCAGAAGATGACGTCCTTCAGCGTCGTGCTCGGCGCGAGCGTGTGGGCGGTAATCGGCGTCGCCGTCCCGAAGCGGACCCAGGCGATCGCGCCGAACACGATCAGCACGAGCGCCGGAATCCAGCTCGCGACGGCGCCGACGTTGTTCAGCCACTTCCCGACGTTGAGGCCGACGACGTTCAGCCAGACGGCGAGCGACAGTCCGCCGAGCGCGACGACGATGAAGTAGGTGCTGTTGCTCGACAACGCCTGCGAAGCGGGGCCACCAGAAGGAAAAATGACATAGACCGCGTTCGCCGCGGCGAAGTACAGCAAGCCGGGAAAGTACGGCAGGTTCGATCCCCAGTAAGTCCAGCCCGTGATGAATGCGGCGAACGGTCCGAACGCCCGCTTGCTCCAGACGTAGATGCCGCCTTCCTCGGGGTATCGCGACGACAGCTCGAGCACGGTGAAGACGAGAGGGACGAACAACCCCAGCGCCGCAATGACCCAGATCACGAGCGCGCTCGGACCCGCGGCGGCGGCGGTGGCGATCCACCGGAGACTGAAGCCGGTGACGACGTAGAAAAGAAAGAGGTCGCGGAAGGTCAGCGCGCGGCGAAGCGTCGGCTGCGTCACGGGTACAGCTTCGCGGCCGTATCGTGCAGATACCCGTGCGCGAACGCGAGCGCCTGGGCCTCGGTGATCTCGCGCGCCGCGATCATTTCGGCCAGCGCTGCGGCCAGCGCGGTCCGCGCCGTGTTCACGCCGACCCAGTACACTTCTTCCACGCCGAGCGCGTCGCTGTAGGGGTACGCGTCGGTGCCGAACGTGATCTTCTCGGGGTACAGCTCGAGCCAGCGGCGCAGGACGTCCTTGAATTCGGTCGGATACAGCGCGAGGCCGGTGCCGGACGATTCGAGGTAGACGTTCTTCATGGCGGCCATGAAGATCGCCTGGCGATCGAACGGGTAGCCGCCATGGATGAGCACGAAGGTCGTCGTCAGATATCGCGGGTCGCGCAGGATGTTCTCGAGGTTGAGGACGCTGACGCCGCTCAACATGAAGTAATCGCCGCCGCCGAACGAGCTGTGAATGTGGACCGGCAGGCGCAACCGCCCTGCCTCGGCGATCACGTAGCGGAAGACGAAGTCCTGGAACGTCTTGTATTCGGCGGCAGTGGGCTCGCCGCCTCCGCGGTACTTCGTGTACGTCGCGCTGGCGGTCTCGCGCGGCGGATCGTCGAAGGCCAGCGGTCTGAAGTACGCCGCCTCGAACTTGACCGCGATGCCGCCCTTCGCGCGATTCGCCTCGAGCGAGCGCGAGATGAACGACAGGTACTCTTCGAGTGTCGCGGGGAGGCCCCGCTGGCCGACCTGCTGCTCGTACTGCTGCAGCAGTTTCGTCTGAAGCGGCATGTATACCGCCTGATCACCGTTGCGCGCGGCCAGCGCGGTGTTGTCGAAGGGAAACATGAAGCAGTCGACGAAGAACACCCACTTGAATCGTTTCGGATCGAGATAGTCCGCCATCGCCACGCGGTTCGCGGCCGACGTCTCGATGCCTACGTGATCGAGGACGAAATTGAAATAGCCCGCGCCGGCATGCTGCTTCTTGAGCGCCGCCTTCCTGTCCGCCAGCCACTGCGCATGCGCGCCCTTGAGATCCGCGAACGGAAACGCGAACAGCGCCTTCGCCGCGGCGACGAATTCGGCGTTGTCCTCGCGGACGCGGGCCGGCAGCGCGCCGGCGGGCGGCGGCGCTGCATCGACGTCGGCGTCGCCGGGCATCGCCGGATGGGCGTGATGATCGAAGATCTTGATCCGCCGGATCTGCGGCAGCAGCCGCTGATAAATCGGCGCGGCGGCCGGGTCGACCTGCGGCCGCGATTGCCCGGTCAGGTGCGCAGCGGCGAGCGCGATGCAGACGCAGAGCGATGCAAACGGTTTCATGCGCGCGCGATTCTACGCGCTTGCCGCCGTCGCGCGCCAGCGGCCGTTCGTCAGCACGAACCGCGTCTCCCGGGGCGGCGGCTCGCCCCAGCGGTCGGGGGACAACGGATCGCCCGGCAGCAGCAGCATCTTGATCCCGTCGCGCTCGAGAACCCGCGGCTCGCGCCGCTCGATCCGGCGCCCGGCCGCCCACGCCAGGATGTCGTCGACCGATCGAAACGGCTCCAGCTCGCGGAGCGTCGTCCAGGTCGGCGGCGGCAGGACGATGTCGTCGCGCCGCGCGCGGTCGAGCGCGTCGGCGGCGGTGACCCAGGCGCTTTCGATGGTTTCCGTCTCGTCGTGGGCGGGCGTCTGCTCGGGCGGCACGCGCGCGACGAAGAAGCGCGTGTCGAAGCGGCGGGTGTCGACCGGCGGCGTCACCCAGTGCGCGAACGGCACGAGCGCGCCGACCGCCAGCTCGAGCGCCTCGCGCTCGAGGATCTCGCGCAGCGTAAGCGACCGGCCGTGCAGATCGGTACGATACTGCTTGAACCGCGCCTGCAGCTCGGCGCTGGCGAGCGACACGAATCGGCCGCGGGCGTCGCGCGCCAGCAGGACGCCCGCCTCCTCGAACAGCTCGCGCGCGGCGGCGACGTGATGAGCAAAGCGGTCGCCCGCAATCTCCGCGTCGGCCGCGTCGACGCGGCCGCCCGGGAAGACATGGGCGCCGCCCATGAACGCCGTGCCCTGGTGGCGGCGGACGAGGAAGATTTCGGGGCGCGCGTGCGGGCCAGAGGCGGCCGCGCTGCTGACGTCGGGAGGGTCGCGCAGCACGACGACGGTCGCCGCGGGCCGGGCGGCATCGGCGTTGCTCATCGCATCATTCTTCAATAATGGACTCGAACGGCAAAATCGCGGCGCTGCTGAGAGATCTCGCTGCGGTCCAGAAATCGCAGCAGAGCCGCTGGGGCTACAAGCGCGCCGCCGCGGCGGTCGACACGCTCGATGAGCCGATCGAATCGTTTCTGCAGCCGGACGGGACGCTGAAGAAGATCGCCAACATCGGCCCCTCGTCGACGCGCGTCATCCTCGAGGTGCTGACGACGGGGACGTCCGCGACGGTCGAGCGCGCCATCGCGGAGAGCGGCCGCAAGGGCGACGTCGAAAAGAGCCGCGAGCTGCGCGGCGATTTTCTGACTCGCGCGCAGGTCGTCGCCGCGCTGAAAAACAGCCGCCTGCGCGGCCCGGCGCTCGCCGATTACCGCGGCGATCTCCAGATGCACTCCACGTGGAGCGACGGCACCCAGTCGCTCGAGGACATCGTCGCGGCCGGACGGGCGCGCGGCTATCGGTTCTGCGCGGTCACCGATCACTCGTACGGCCTGCCGATCGCCGGCGGCGTCTCGATGGAGCGGCTGGCCGAGCAGCATCGCGACATCGATCGGATCAACCGCGCGTCGCGCGGCCGGTTCCGGCTGCTGAAAGGGATCGAGGCGAACATCCGCGCCGACGGCACCGTCGACATGACGGCCGACGAGCTGCGGCGGCTCGAGATTGTCGTCGCGGCGCCGCACTCGGCGCTGCGATCCGGCGGCGATCAGACAGCGCGGATGGTGCGGGCCGTCTCGACGCCCGGCGTCCATATCCTGGGCCATCCGCGGGGACGGAAGTACGGCTCGCGACCGGGGATCGCCGCCGACTGGGACGTCGTGTTCGCCGCGGCGGCGCGCGCCGGCGTCGCCGTGGAGATCGACGGCGATCCGTCGCGGCAGGACATCGATCATGCGCTCGCCGCGCGCGCCATCAGCAGCAACTGTCTGTTCGCGCTCGACAGCGACGCCCACTCGGAGGCGGAGCTCGCGTACGCGGAGACGGCGATCGCGCACGCACGGCTCGCCGGCGTGCCGCGCGAGCGCATCGTCAACTGCTGGCCGCTCGAGAAGCTTTTGGAGTGGGCAGCACGCGCGTGGACGCGATCGCGGTCCGCCTGAAGGCGGACCAGACTTCAGCCGGACCAGCTCGCCAGCGATCGCGCTGTCAGCTCGCGGTGATCGAGTCCGGCGGCGCGATCGAGCTTCGCGACAATCGCCGGCAGCTCGACGCGAAACCGCCATTCATCGGCGCGTCCACCGGCCGCAACGAAGGCGTCGCGCCATGCACTCCACCAGGGCGCCACGAATCCGGCCAGCGGCTCGACGACGAGAACGGGATCGCCTCGCGACGCGCGATCGAGCAGTCGCGTGAGCAACCGCGCGCGTGACGCATCGGAGACTTCGTTGACTGAGAACGCCGCCACGAACGCAGAGGGCGATGCCGGCCACGGCGCGCGAGTCAGATCGTCGCAGCGTGTCCGGGCGCGAATGCCGAACGACTGGCAGGTCCACGCGGTCTCCCTGAGGGCCCATGGATGACGGTCGATGGCTTCGATTGCGGGAGCGCGCGGCATCCCCGCGGCCCACGCGACGCCAGCCGCGCCAGTGCCGCAGCCGAGGTCGGTCAACACCTGCACCGTCGTCCGAGTCGCCGGCAGCGCGAGCGCGATCTCGCGGATGAGCAGGTAGTGCAGCGGTCCATAAAACAGCGAGAAGGCCGCGCGCTTGCCCGCACCGGACAAGGCGGCACCCTCGGCCAGGCGCGACCGCCGTTCGACGTAGGCGGACGAGAGCGCGCGCAGCGCGCGCGAGACCTCGGCAAACCGCAGGTCCGCGAGGTGCCGCGCTTCGAGCGCCTCGATCCAGTGGGCAAATGGGGCGTCGGGAATGATCAATGGTAGCGGCTCAGGTTCGGGGACGGATGCTCGAGCCTCGACGGTATCCAGATTGCTTCACGATCCACGCGGGGTTTGCCCCGCTGAGGAGGGTGTAGGCCGATGCCGACCGCTCGCACAGTTCTGGTATTCCTGCTGGTTCTCACTACAGCTTTGTCGACGCCGGCGTTCGCGCAGCAGCGCCACGTCGTCGATCCGGCCGCGATCGCCGCAGCCGTCGACCAGCAGCTCGCGAAGCAGGACGCTGACCGCGACGCCGTGCGCCGCGCGCTCGCGCGCCCGGAAGTCAAAGACCTCGCGCGCTCGATGGGCGTCGATCTCGATCGCGCCACGGCGTCGCTGGCCGCGCTTGCGGGACCCGAGCTCGAGCGGGCCGCCGCCGCCGCGCGGCAAGTCGACGCGCTGACGGGCGGCGCTTCGAGCGTCACGATCTCGACGACGACGATCATCATCGTCCTGCTCGTCATCATCCTGCTGATCGTCGCGCTGAGATAGCTCGATCCAGCCATGCTCTGGCTGACGCTGGCGCTCGCCGTCGGAGGCGCGGGAGCGGTGCCGCCACCGCTCTCGCCGGCGACGGCCGTCATCCTCGACGTCCCGTACGTGCCGCAGACCGAAGCGCTGTGCGGCGCCGCCGCCGCGGCCATGGTCTTCCGGTACTGGGGCGACAGCCACGCCGACATCCAGCCGTTCCGATCGCTCGTCGATCGCAAGGCCGGAGGGATTGCGACCGATGCGCTGACGGACGCGATCGAACGGCGCCGGTGGCGCACACACGCATCGGTCGCGTCGATCGAGGCGCTTCGCCGCGAGCTCGCCGTGCGCCATCCGGTCATCGTGCTGCTCGAGGATCGACCGCGCCGCTACCACTACGTCGTCGTCATCGGCGCAGATGAGGATGGATTCGTCGTGCACGATCCGGCGTGGGGGCCATCGCGGCGGATCGCCGAGGCCACGTTTGCCGACCGCTGGCGCGCTGCGCGTTCGTGGTCGCTCGTTGTCTTTCCCGCGTCAGCGGTCGTCCAGGACGCCGTTTCTGCTGGTGTCATCGGTCTCGCCGACACGGCGGATCCGAATCGTGGTACCACGACCGCCGGCTCTCAATGCGACCGCCTGCTCGCCGCCGCAGTAGATGACCTTCGCGCTGACGGCACAGCGGATGCCGATCGCGTCCTCGGCCGCGTTCGAGCCGAGTGTCCGCAATCCGCCGGCCCGCTGCGGGAGCTCGCCGGCGTCCGCTTCGCCGCGCGCCGCTGGACCGAGGCGGCCGCGCTCGCCGAAGAGGCGGTCGCACGCGATCCGCACGATGCGTACGCATGGGAAGTGCTCGCCTCGAGCCGCTTCATGCTCGGCGATGAAGCCGGCGCGCTCCGCGCGTGGAACGTCATCGGCAAACCGCGCGTGGACGATGTGCAGATTCGAGGGCTGAGACGGACGCGATACGCGCTCGTCGCCGAGTCGCTGGGACTCTCGACCGGCGAGCTGCTCACGTCCGCCCGGCTGCGCCACGCGCGCCGGCAGCTCGAGCAGTTGCCGGATCAATCGATCGCGCGCGTCGGCTACCGGCCGGAGCCCGACGGCTTCGCCACCGTGGAGATCACGCTGCTGGAGCGGGCCACGACGCCCATCGGCGTCGCGGGTTGGGCGACGAGCGGCGCGCGTGCCGCGATCGACCGCGAGGTCGGCGCGGCCGTCCCCGGCGGCACGGGACAAGGCGAGCTGTGGACGGCGAGCTGGCGCTGGTGGGAAGCGCGGCCGCGCGCGGCGCTCTCGTTCGCGTCGCCGCGCGTCGGACCGCTGCCGGGCGTCTGGCGCGTCGACGCGAGCTGGGAGGCGCAGACCTATCAGCTCGATACCGCATCGCCGCCGCTGCGGGAAGAGCGCGCGCACGGCGGCGTG
>Ga0114129_10010754_pt1 | contig 13043 bp, 11 predicted proteins | sample RhiMetdeltSRZDD1_FD_80071 | JGI IMG/M metagenome (GOLD analysis project Ga0114129, IMG submission 80071) | Populus rhizosphere microbial communities from Tennessee, USA - Rhizosphere MetaG P. deltoides SRZDD1 (version 2) (version 2) | ecosystem: Host-associated > Plants > Roots > Rhizosphere >...
AAACAGATTTGACATTGGAGGTTGGACATTTGACATTTGTACTTTCGTTTGACTGAAGCAGTCACCCCGGTGATGAAAACTGAAGTGAAATGACAAATGGCAAATGTCCAATCTCCAATGTCACATCGTTTGGTGTTTAGCTTAAAAAGAAGGGCAAGAGTATGCGGCGCTAGTGTGAGTGTCAAGCGCCCCATCAGTCCCATTTTCGAACCGGCGCATCCCATTTTCGAAGCAACTTGATTTGGTTGGCATGTTGGGCGCGTTGTCCATCTTTTTGAAACTGCACTGGTTAATATGTCGTAGTACCCACTTGATTCGGTGGACTGCCATTTGCCAATATCTGGTGTGGTTTAGCCTGTAGAGTTAAAGAAAAACATTAAGGAGTTGTTGATCTAATGTGGATTAGAGTATGTCGTGCGGTCTCGAAGATCGCGATTTTGACGATGGCGTTGATCGCGTCGCAGGCCCTTGTGTCTGCTCAAACACCGACCCCAACGCCGAATCCGGCAGCGCCGCCGGGAACTGAAAGACCGAATCCGGCCACACCTCCTGCAACGCAGCAGCCCCAGCCACAGACTCCGCCAGGGCAACCAGTCGTGCCAGGAGTAACGCCGCAACAGCCGTCGGTTCACCCGCCCACGCCTGCTCCAAGCGCTGCACCGCTCGAAGAGCCAAAGGAGCCAAACATCGCGGTGCAGACTCCGAAACCATTGCCACCACTTCCCGACATGACTCGATTGGGCGTCGCACCCGACATGACCGTTCCCCTGTCTCTGAACGACGCAATCAAGAAAACGCTTGAGAATAACAACGACATCGAAGTCGCTCGGGATGATGTGCGGTACGCAGAAACACAGTTGCGCGTGCTCGAAGGAGTATTCGATCCTGTTTTCAGCGTCACGCCACAATATGATAAGCGCATCACTCCGCAACAGAGTTCGCTCGGCGGCTCAGGCACATCCGGCACGACACAAACAACAATCTACACGCTCAGTCCGTCCTTGACTAAACAGTTCGGCCGCGGTGGCGGTAATTACACCGTGAGTTTTGCCAACTCGCATACGAACACGAGTAATACCTTCAGCTTGATCAACCCGTTCTATTCTTCGAATCTTTCGTTAACGTTTACGCAACCGTTATTGCGCGATCGTTCCATTGATAACAATCGCAGGTCGATTCGCATCCAGAAGAAACGCGTCGAACAATCGGACGCAGATTTTCGAAACCGCACGATTCAGATTATTTCGCAGGTCCAGCAAGCGTATTGGGAATTGGTGTTTGCTCTTCGTGATCAACAAAACCAACTGGCCAACCTGAATCTTTCTCGTGAAAACCTGAAAAACGTCGAGGCCCAGATCGCCGCCGGTGCTAAAGCGCCGCTGGAACGAGCTGAAGTGCAAACTGAGCTGGCAAATCGCGAGTCATCTCTGTTGCTGGCGGTCCAGAACGTGTCAATCGCCGAAAACAATTTGAAGACCCTGATCTTCAAGGATCCATCTTCAGTTGAGTGGCGAGCGCAAATTACACCAACGGATACGCCCAAGATCGACGCCACCCCGATAAACCTGGACGAGGCGTTGAAAGAAGCGCGTGAAAATCGACCCGAACTTCGTAGGTTGCGGCTACAGAGCGATATCAATCGGATCGATCTTCAGTACTACAAGAATAAAACTCGGCCGCAGGTCGATTTGGTCGGTACTCTCGCGACCACAGGTCTCGCTGGCCAGGCTGTTAATCCTCCAGTGTTACCAGGAACGCTGGTGCCGTTGATATCGGGCAATCCTGCGACTAGCGCCAATGCTTTCCTGCTGCAGCAAATTCAAGACATTCAGACAGCCATTGGACGTCCACCTGTTGTTGTCCCGCAGGTTCCGTTAACCACTAGCCAGATCAATCCGGATCTAATCGGTGGTTATGCGAAGGACCTGAGCAACCTTTTTGGCTTCCAGACCAGAAACATCACAGTCGGGGTTGCAATTTCATTTCCGCTGGAAAACAAGACCGCCAAGGCGCAATACGCCGGCGCTCGCATTCAACAGGAGCAATTGCAGGCATCCACGCGTTCGCAGGAACAAGCTATAGAAGTGGACGTACGGAACGCGGCCCAAGCAGTGGATACTTCCCGCCGCCGCGTACTGTCTGCGCGAGAAGCCAGGGTAAACGCCGAGATGCAATTGGAAGGCGAGCAGCGACTGTATCAGGTTGGCCGGTCGACAACGTTCTTGCTGTTCCAACGTGAGAACGCGCTCACGAATGCGCGCGCGCAGGAGTTGAGGGCTGAAACCGACTACAATAAGGCTCTCTCAGATTTGCAACGTGCAACTTCTACCACGCTGCGAGTGAACAATGTAGTGGTGGACAGCCCAAGTCAATAGGATTCGGTCTTTGGAGTGCGCTGACTTGTCAGCGCTTTTGAAAAGCAGCAACACAGCGCTTTGAAAAGCGGCGTTTTGAAAAGCTGCGGTTTGAAAAGCGGCAACAAGTTGCCGCACTCCAAAGATCATCCTCACCCACCTCCAAAACTTGCTACAATGAAACCCCGATGAGCTTTTTGGCCGCGGCCCTCCTGTCAGACGTGCTCTTTCCGCCTTCATTCGTTTACGTGATGTCAGGCGTTTTAGGCGCCATCATCGGCAGCTTTCTTAACGTCGTGATCCACCGGCTGCCGTTAGAACAATCCATCGTCTTCCCCAATTCTCGATGCCCTTCATGCGGCACAGTCATCGCCTTCTATGACAACATCCCCGTGTTGAGTTATGTAATGCTCCGGGCACGCTGTCGTGCCTGCCGCGAATATATTTCTATTCGTTATCCGGCGGTGGAACTAATGACGGCGTTGTTATTTGTCGCCGTCGCATGGCGTGATGGATTAAGTTATGCGCTTCCTTTTGATCTGATATTCGTGTCTGCGTTGGTGGCCCTGGTTTTCATTGACGCAGAACATATGATTCTGCCAAATGCAATTACCTACCCGGGAATTGTTTTCGCTCTTTTAGCTCGACTGGTGATTCCTTATCTGATGGGCCAACCGCACTTCGATGATCTTTCTCCACTCATGAACGGAGCTCTGGCTGGCCTGCCAATGTGGGCAGCATCGTTAATCGGTGGGGTGATAGGCGCTCTCATGGGCGGTGGTTCTCTCTGGCTGATGGGTTGGACCTGGGAAAAGCTGCGCGGTATCGAAGCCATGGGACTCGGCGACGTTAAGATGATGTTCATGGTCGGCGCTTATCTGGGTTGGCGGCTGACGATTCTTACCATCTTCTTTGGAGTTCTTTCCGGATCCATAATCGGAACGCTATTGATGCTTCGCGAGGGCAAGCGGAACATGCAAATGCTTTTGCCGTTTGGGGTTTTTCTGGGTATCGGGGCCATTCTCGCGGTTCTGGTCGGAGCGCCAATCGTGCAATGGTATGCCGGCCAGTTCTGATGCCCGTCGCCGAATGCAACTTATGCGGTACGCAACTCGCTTCCAATTCGGCTTAACCTTGCTCGGCGGTCTCTTCCTCGCCGCAACACTCTTTGCTGTCCTGCTTTATTCCCTCACGCCTTCAACACCCGCCGTGCAAAGCTCGCTTTTTCTGGCGGCCGTTCTTGCAATCGTCATTGGCGGATTGCTCTGCATTTTGTTTGTACTGCGATGGTTATTGAGTCCTTATAAGGAATTGATCGGTGAGGCAGAACGCGCTCCTGTTTCGCACACTCACAAATCGAAGGACGAAGCTGCGTTTGTGCTGGAAACTTTCCAGTCCGTTGTCGCTCAACTACAGGATCAACGAAAACAGTTAGAAGAGCTCAGCGCACGCGCTCGAGAACGAGCGGATTCTGCGGAAAGATTTAGCGAACGAATTATCGCGAGTGTGCCCTCGGGGCTGTTGGCTTTCGATTCTACAGGTCGATCAATGGTGCTGAATGCTCCGGCCCATGAATTAATAGGAATTGATGGTACAGCGCTCGGTCGACCTTTCAATGAACTGTTCGCGAACTACCCGCGCCTTAGTCAAATGGTCGAAGAGTGCCTCGCTACCGGGAAACTCTATCGTCGAGAGGAAATTGAAACTACGGATGGCGAAGCGCGCAGACTCGGCGCTACGGTTGCTCCCATTGATTTGTCGGCCGAGCATGGATCACGCGGCGCGCTTTGTTTGTTGACTGATATCACCGAAGTAACGCAGCTCCGTGAACAGGTTGCGTTAAAGAAGAATCTTGAAAATCTCGGCGAGATGTCAGCGGGGCTGGCTCACGAGTTCAAAAATGCGATCGCCGCGCTTCAGGGTTATGTGCAGCTGCTGCAACGCATGGATTTAGGTGAAAAGGGTCGCACCACTGCAGCATCGCTGCTCAATGAAGTAAGAAACCTCTCTGAGATGGTAACCAGCTTTTTGAACTTTGCTCGACCACAACCTTTAGAGCTTCAGCCGGTCCAGCTTTTTGAACTGCTCAGCGATTGTGCCACCGAACTTGGACCGGTTTATGAGGATCACAACGTAACGTTAATCCTGGATTGTGCTACAGACACGAAGTCCATCGAGATTCGCGCTGACGAACGAATGTTGCGTCAAGCATTGCTGAACATATTGCGTAATGCCGCCGAGGCGATTCCGGACGATACTGAGCCGCGAAACGTTTACGTGCATATTGCGCGCAACACTGCTCATAATGGAAATCAGATTGCACTTGAGATTAGAGACACCGGCCCAGGCATCCCATCAGCGTATCTGCAGAAGATCTTCATTCCCTTCTTCACTACAAAATCGAAGGGTCATGGTGTCGGGCTCGCGTTAGCTCATCGAGTAATCACTGAACATGGTGGCACACTGACCGCGACGAATGCTCCGGAAGGTGGAGCGATTTTCAAAGTAAAACTTCCCGGGTAAGGGTTCGTTTTGTGCTTTTTCGTGTTTTTTCGTGGATGAGTCTTTACGCGTTGAAAAAACGGATCCACGAACAACACGAAAGGACACGAAGTAGACCAAAGCGTTGTAGTCAGGCTTGCCGCTCAAGACTCGGTGGGGAAGTATTGACGCCAACGCTGGTCAACTAAGTGAGCGATGTCCTGACGCACAATCAACTCTTTCGGAAACCCAGGCTTGAGCCTGGCGTCAACCACAATTGGTGTCGTGTAACTGATATGATGCCGCACGACTGTTTCCTTGGCAGCATGTATATCCGCGGCGGGCTCAAATCGAGTCCAGGTCGCCCACAAGAAATCTATCACCGATGACGCAACACGCGCGTCATCGTGGAGAAATATCATTGGCCAATCAGCGAACGCAGGTTCTCGTGCCAACCGTTGCGCCTGGTCTGGCTCGTTCGCAAAGGATGCGCCCTGGACCACCAGACAGCCGCCGCAAAATACCTGCGCCGCCGAAACTCCTGTTGGCAACTCCCCTCGAAATTCCTTTGGTAGTTCGCGAATTGGATCTCCTAGCCCTAGAAGAATTGCCTTGCTGCCTTCGTTAACTTTACCGCTTGTGTAATCAAGTGTGTCCATTGACAGATTCGAGAACACGAAGAGATCAGACTCCGGTTTGAATCGAGCGAGCACATGTTCGAACACCGCGCGAAAGTCCCGCAGGTTTAAAGGCGTATCGGTCAGAATCAGGAACTTCGTTAACGAGAGCTGCCCTTCTCCGAGAATTCTGAATCCGGAAACCAGAGCTTCCCGTATGTAACGCTCGCGAACGACCGCTGCACACAGCGAGTGAAATCCAGTTTCACCATATGTCCAGAGATCGCGGACTCCGGGCATCACCAGCGGGAATAGCGGCGACAGCAGTTGTTGCAAATAGTCGCCGATGAAAAAGTCTTCCTGACGAGGTTTCCCGACAACAGTTGCAGGATAAATGGGATCGCGACGGTGAAACACCGCTTCCACGTGAAAAACGGGATAGTCATGCCGTAGTGAGTAGTAACCGTAGTGGTCGCCGAATGGCCCTTCGGGTCTTCTTTCGTGCGGTACAGCCTGACCTACCAGAGCGAACTCGGCTTCGGCGGCTAATCGGTGGCCACCTAAAGGATTCCTGGACAGCTTAAGTTTCTCGCCGGAGAGTAACGACGCTAGCAACAACTCAGGAACGTCTTCCGGGAGCGGGGCAATCGCCGCAAGAATTAGGGCCGGTGGACCACCGAGAAACGCCGTGACTGGTAGCGGCTTCCCGTGCAGCTCTGCCTGGTGATAGTGAAACCCACCGCCTTTCTGTATCTGCCAGTGCAATCCGGTTGATTGGTCGTCATAAATCTGCATCCGGTAAATACCCAAGTTGTGTCTCTTTGTAACTGGATGCTCCGTATAGACCAGCGGCAACGTGATGAACGGACCACCATCTTCATCCCACGTCGTCAGTACCGGTAACTCATTAAGCCGTGCGGGACGCTCGATGACCTCGGCTATCGCGCCATGCCTGGCAAAGCGTGTACCGAGTTTCAAAAACTCTCTTCCCAGCGACCGACGTTTCCACAGTTCAGAGAATCTAGGTGGCAGTAGAAATTCGGCTGCGTCAACCAATTCGCGCACGAACAATTCCGGCTTTGGGCCAAACGCCAGCTCGATACGTCGCTCAGTGCCGAACAGATTTGTGACGACTGGATAGCTGCTGCCCTTTACGTTCTTAAAAAGGAGAGCCGGTCCACCTTGCGCAATTACGCGCCGATGGATCTCTGCAACTTCAAGGTAAGGATCGACAGGAGCATCTATAGCAATTAGATCATTTTCTCTGGAGAGTAGATCCAGGAATGATCTGAGATTTGGATGCATGTCGGGGCGGACTATTGCGGAGGATTTTCGTCAGGTTTGCTGACATTGCGAGGTCGAGTTGGCTGAGTAGTAGTTGGTTGCCCCAAGCGCGCGTCGAGATCTTCAAGTGCTTTCTCCGCGGCGGCAGCCACACCTGGAGCCAGCGAATCGCGCAATGGCTCGATCTGCTGTCGCGAGTCCACATTACCTATTTGCGCCAGCGCTTCCAACAGACCGACAGTGACACGTGGTTTGTTCTCTTGTCGCTTAAGAAACGGGTAGAGCACGTCAGGTGAATCGACCTGAGTCAAATAACCGAGTGCTTGATTATGCCGGCCCGAGTCCAAATCGCGTACGATTCGAAACAGCGCTTCGTTCTTTCCAACGCGATACAGTGCCCACTCGAGCGCCAGATGGACCTGCTTGTTCTTCTCCTGCAGGTAATAGCCCTCAATCAGTTTCTTTTGATCGGTGGCTGCCAATCGTGCCAGCGCTTCGGCGGCCCGCTGACGCAACAGTGGATCGGGATCACCCAGCTGACGGCCCAGCGCTGCCGTATCGGCACGAGCGTCAATGCCGTCAATCGGTTGCGTCTGCCCCTGCGCAAGCGTTGTCGCTGCAAATGCGACTAACGCCGCGCATAGCCAGACTGTACGTGTAATCCATCTTCGGGTCATAAGCATATTACGATTGCTTCTTCTTTCGGAGCTGCGCCGAATTCAAATCGAGTTCTGCCACAGGAATGACTTCCACGTTTGGAAAATGCTTACTCAATTCCGGAAGAAACTCCTTCGCGTTTCCGACGATGACGATGTTTGCGCCTTTCGCATCCAGACGACTGCCTGCAAACTTCTGAACGTCAGCCGTGGTAATCGTCTGTACGTTTTGAATGTAACGGTTTATTTCGTTCAGATCGAGTCCATACAAAGCTAATGAACTAATCTGCCCGACAAGACCGTTCACAGTTTCGAGGTTCCGCGAGAAATTTCCAATCAACACAGCCTTTCGCGGCGTTAATTCCGTTTCAGAAGGTGGTGATGTTGATAGCCGATCAATCTCTCCAATCAGAAGATCAGCCACCTGGGCACCGGACTGATTCTTCGTCTGCGCGGAAGCAACGAATGGTCCAACATCGCGACGTGTGTCTAGTGTACTTGCAGAACCGTAACTAAGACCTCGCTTGATTCTGATTTCCTGATTTAAACGTCCAGAATATCCACTCAGAACCGAGTTCGTGACGATACCACGGAAGTAATCAGGATCCTTTCGATTAATTCCCGTGCGTACCAGGAAGACTGCGGCCTGCCCGGCGTCGGGCTTGTCGATAACCAGAACCCTTCCACCTTTAGCCGCTGCAAATGCGTTCGCGGCAGTGCTCAAGCTCGGAAGAGCAGTCGATGGTTTTTTCCAATCACCAAAATTATTTTTCGCGAGATCGAAAGCGTCCTTGGGTTTGATATCGCCGCCAATCACAAGAATTGCGTTATCCGGTCGATAGTACGTGCTGTGCAACTTTACGATGTCTTCTCGCGAGATTTTCGCCAACGACTCGGGAGTCCCGCCCAGAGGATGTCCATAGGGCGCGTCTCCGAACACGACTCTCCCCGCAACGTATCGAGCGATGGTTCCCGGCTGTCCCAAACCGACTCTGAGATTATCGAGATACTGCTGCCGCAATCGTTCGATCTCGTCGGCTTTGAAAGTTGGTCGCCTTACGACATCAGCAAGGATTTTCATTGCCTCACCGATTTTCGGCGACGACACGCCAACAGTTGCTGTAGAAGCATCCCAACGTGCTCCTGACTCGAGGGACCCTCCTAGTGCCTCAATCGCTTCGGCAATTTGTGTTGCATCTCGAGTCTCAGTACCTTTTGTAAGCAGGTTTGCGGTCATGTCTGCAAGGCCTGATAACTCAGCTGGATCGACCTCGCCTCCATTCCTGATTAAGAGTTGAGCAGTCACTAAGGGTGTGTTTGCTCGCTCGATCACAATCACCCGCAGTCCGTTTGCTAACGTTTGCTCAACCGGAGTGGGAAATTGAACCGAGCGCGGGGCTGACGGAGGAGGCGGCGTCGCCTGTGGCGTCTGCCCTCGGGAAACCGAGGGCAGACAAACGAGCGCAGCCAAAACACAAGAAGCAATTACATGTCGCATATTGAACTTAAATGTCTTCATAATTACCTGCCCTCCTTAACTGAGCTCGAATCCTGATTAGCCTGTGAGCCATTCGCTCCAGTCTTCCCCTCAGGCAGGTAATACAAAACCATCCGATTCGTATCGGTAAAATACTTTTTCATCACGCGCTGCACGTCTGCGGCGGTCACGGCTTGCAACCGCGATAAGTCTGAGTTCACTCGATTCGGATCTCCGAGCAAAACGGCACCCTCGCCGAGAGCTAGCGCCTTTCCGTTGCTCGTCTCACGTTGTCGTAGCTGATCGGTAATGATCTGGTTTTTTGCTTTCTCGAGTTCAGCTGCAGAAACGGGCGCGTCCTGCATCTTCTTCACTTCAGCAAGCAACGACCGCTCGGCATCCTCCGGCTTCTTGCCCTCGGAAAGAACGGCTGTCAAGACGAACAGGCTCGCGTCTTCGCGAACGTCCGAGCTCGCGTCGGCTTCCGCCGCCAGTTGCTGTTCGTACACGAGCGAATGGTAAAGCCTTGAGGACTCACCGGCCGAGAGAATGGCGTCGGCGACGCGAAGCGCGTCAGAGTCGGCATCGGCTTGTCGAGGTGTTAAGTACGTGATGCCGACGGCAGGCAAAGGAACATTCTGAACATGTTCTGTAAACCGCATCTCTGCTGTTCGCGGTGGTTCCTTCACGTCCACGCGGGGCAGCGTCGCGCTCGGCTTCGGGATAGGCGCAAGATACTTGTCAACCCAGGCATCAAGCTGTTTCTGATCAAAGTCACCTACGACAACCAGTGTTGCATTGTCAGGTCGATAATAGGTCGAGTGAAAGTCTTGAACATCCTTGAGAGTCGCTGCGTCCAGATCTTCAATGCTGCCGATCGTGGGCCGCTTGTACGGATGCTGCTGAAAGGACTTTTGTTGAAGCAGATGATAAAACTTGCCGTACGGCGGAGCTAAAACACTCTGGCGGTACTCTTCTTTCACTACATCGCGCTCAAACTTGAAGTTTGCATCGTCAACATTCAGGCCTGAGAGCCGGTCGCCCTCGGCCCACAGCAAGGTTTCCAAATAATTCGAAGGCACGACCTCGTAGTAGACCGTGACATCGTCAGCGGTGAATGCGTTGTTCATTCCGCCGACGTCCTCGGTAAGGCGGTCCATCATCTCCGATTTCATGTTCTTTGTACTCTTGAACATGATGTGCTCGAAAAGATGAGCAAAGCCGCTGCGGCTGGGCGGATCATCTTTTGAGCCGACGTGGTACCAAACCTGAATAGCTACGGTCGGGCTGGAACGATCCTGAGCGCTGAGGACTCGCATACCGTTGGGCAAAGTACGATCGTTGAACTGCAGTTGCGGCATCTTCATTTGCGCAACTACCGGGTTCGAGATCGGCAAGGCCAGTGAAAAGGCGCAGATCAAAACTATGAGGGTCAAAAGCCTACGAAACATTAATTTTCTCCAAAATGAGATTGACAACGGGAGTTTCGGGAATTTGATGTTACATTCCCGCGTTGTTGTTGCACGTGTAGACGAACCTGCGCTGGAATCCACACTAATCGATATCCAGAGGGTTTAAGTAGGGCTTGTCTTTCTCTTTTTCGGCTCGTTTCATTGCTTCCTGAAACTTCTCTTCCAGGATGCGGTCGCGATCCTTCATCGAGCTAAGTTCCTGAGCGAAAATCTGCTCACGGACTTGTTTCTGTTTATCCAAGCCTTTAACCATCTCGTCAAATGATGCGACTGGTTTCGCTTTTTCCTCATGTGACAGCAGAGCGCCCGTCTGGGCGTCGATCATTAAACTCGCCTCGCAGCACGGACAAATCAGTGTAAATCGCGACGTGTCAGCCATCTTAAGACTCCTCAACACAGAACTATTACTGAGAAAGTATAGCATCAAGGTTGGCTTCAACGCCGCCGACGGGCGCCAGTCTCACTGTGATTAACACCGCCGCCCAACGGAAAGAGGACAGCCATTCCAGGCTGTCCTCCTGAGAACCCGAAGGTTACTGTCCGCGCTTACAGTGCCCGCTGCTTGACTTCACAAATCAGAGATATCCGGGTTCCCAGTTATCGCCGACCGCCGTTGGAATCTCGGTTTAGGGAATTACTTTTTTAACGGCTTTACCGGCTTTTTCGGCTCCCTCCTTGGTCTTTTCACCCACAGTCTTGGCGCCTTCAGCCGTCTTGCTTCCAACGGTCTTGGCGCCTTCAGCCGTCTTGCTTCCAACGGTCTTCGCGCCTTCAGCCGTCTTGCTTCCAACGGTCTTCGCCGTGTCTACCGTTTTCTCGCCTACATCCTTGGTTTTTTCGGCCGCCGTTTTGGCTCCCTCTTTGGTCCCTTCCTTAGTTTTGTCGACGACCTTTTCACCCTTGTTTTCAACCCAGCCCGCAGCATCAGCGATCTTGTCGCCCGTCGCACTCAGCGCATCACCCCCGTCATTGATCTCTTTCTCTTCACCCGAGGAAGAGTAAGCGCGTGCGGTGCGTTGGCCGTTTCGCGTTGTGACTACGACCTTCGAAACTCGAGGATTGTTCTTAAAGGTGCGCGTCTCTGTTTTAACGCCGTTGGCGTCGGTGCTCGTCACTACTTCTGAGTTGTCCGGCGCTGGTCGCGCCGAATTAGCTGTCTCGCTCGTGTTCGCGTTCGCATTTGTGTTGGCGTTCGTGCTCTCACTCTTGCTGCACGCGACCACAAACGCTACAAATGTTAAAAGAATGGAACCGATCAATATTCTTTTGCCCACAGTTGCCCCCTCCTGTCTTGCAGTCAGTCTTTGTCAACATTGGCAAGCATTGTGCCAACACCGCGGCGCCGGGAACGGCGAAGATTGACCGCGTTAATTTGAATGTTTACGCAAAACCATACGTCGTCATTCAATTTACCGTTCATTTACGTTACGCCGGATCGAGCATAATTCCTGCGGCACAACGCAGCTCCGCAATTCACAGCTTGGCCAGGATCGATTTCCACCTGGTCCATGCTTCATCCCTTGCCTTCTTGTTTGCCTTGTAAGCCGTCAAGGCCTTTTGGTAATCAGCTGCTGCCTTGTCGTCGGCTTCCTTATCGCCCTTTGCCGCCGGCGGTGTCGGCTCTGGCGCGTCTCCTGCTCGCATAAAACCGTGTCCCGCGCCTTCGTACGTAACAGGGTCATACGACTTGTTCAATTCTTTCATCGCCTGAACAGTTGCTGGAAGAGTCGCGTTGATCCTGGCGTCGTTCCCGGCATAAAAACCGTAAACTGGCGCCTGAATCCGGCTCAGTGATTCTTTATCGATGTCCTGATTAACCATAGGCGCTGAACCATAGAAAACAAATGCCGCCTTCACTGTTGGCCGATTCGTTGCGAATCGAAAGCTCTGGCTACCACCCCAACAGTATCCTGTGACCGCGACTTTTCCATTCGCGGCCGGAAGTTTTGAAACGTAGTCGGCAACTGCGATCAGGTCAGCTGTGATTTGATCAGGCGGGAGGTCGCGAATGGCCTGCCCGACGGCATTGCTGCTTACGGCTGCCAATTCACTGGTGCCGCCACCTTTTGGTCCCATCCCGGAAAGTAGATCGGGAGCGATGGCGATGTATCCAGCTTCGGCCAGCTGGTCCGTGAGACTTTGCACCCAATCAGTCATGCCATAAATTTCATGGATCACTACAACTGCTGTTGCCTTGTTCTTAACTTCGGGATAGACGATGAAACTATTCACTTCGCGATTGCCGCTTTTAACCTTTATCCACTCCTGGTGGCGTGGCGATTTAGCCAATCGTTGCTTCGCCCAATCCTGAGTTTCCATTGTATCCGTCATCGGCGTGATATGGTTCATGTGTTGACTGCCCATATCCTGTGCGCTGGCAACGAGTGGCAGCACAAATGCGCTTACAAAACATGCAGCGATGTGAATGATTGATTGGTGTCGGGTTCTGATATTTCCCCCTACGGTCATGGCTCACGCCTCCAGCATGAAATGTGTCAGAAAGGAATAACTGATTGTACCTTAAAACGGTTCCACTCTCGCGACTGCCTCGGCGCCCCAAGCTGAAGAAGCTGTGAAAGAAATCAACTTCTCATTCTCCCCAGGCTTCAGCCTGGGGTGAGAGCGTGTTTTTTAATTCGGGGAACCGTTTCAACGGTTTTCCGTGAAGGCCACTAAATAGCTAGCGATTTGCACAAGTAGGG
>Ga0114129_10010756_pt1 | contig 13042 bp, 11 predicted proteins | sample RhiMetdeltSRZDD1_FD_80071 | JGI IMG/M metagenome (GOLD analysis project Ga0114129, IMG submission 80071) | Populus rhizosphere microbial communities from Tennessee, USA - Rhizosphere MetaG P. deltoides SRZDD1 (version 2) (version 2) | ecosystem: Host-associated > Plants > Roots > Rhizosphere >...
TGCGATATGTGCCACCTGGTGCCGCTCGACTTTTGGTGTCAGGCGCGTGTTGAACTGGATGCCGTTAAACCGCTTTTCTGGCTGGGCGAAACCCTCGATGTGCCTTATTTAAATGTATTCGACTGCTTATACGGCTGGCGCTGGATGTCGGCCACACAAAAATATTACCGCAAGGAGATCACCATGTTGCAGTTGCTCGACACGCTGAACCATTACCAGTTCGACCTGCCGGTGGGCACCTTTCCCATGCTGTTTACCAGTAACCACGACGAAAACACCTGGAACGGCACCGAATACGAAAAATATGGCGATATGGCTAAACCATTGGCCGTATTCAACTGTACCTGGAATGCGGTTCCCCTGATTTATACTGCTCAGGAATTGCCCCTGCACAAACGGTTACCGTTTTTTGATAAAGACGAAATAACCTGGAACGGCACGCCCGAACTGCACGATTTTTATAAAACATTATTGCAACTGCGCAAGCAGCATCCTGCCCTTATCGCCGGCGAAACGGCCAAACCGCAGCTCATTCCCAACAGCGAAACGGAGCATATAATTAGTTTTGAACGTAAACATGAAGGCAAGGAATTACTGGTGATATTGAATTTCTCCCCCAACGAATTGACCGTTCAGTTAACCGGCAGTCATGTTCATGGCAAATTCACCAATGTGTATACCCGGCAACCGGTTACCGTAAATGCATCTTTTGCCCCGCAATTGAAAGGATGGGAATATTTAGTGCTGGTTAAAGGCTGAACGCTGAACGCTAAGAACATAAATAAGTAAAAAGAGAACATAAAAAAAGAGCAAAAGAGATCATCTCCTTTGCTCTTTAAATTTTTTACGCTTAAACTATTGGGCGCTATCGAGATTAATTATGATCGGGTATACACCTTCGTAACCGGGATAGATACCTTCGAGCTTTACACTGCCTGTAGCACTTTCAAGCACCTTTTTTAATTCATCTACACTGGTAATCTCTTTGTTATTGGCTTTGACGATCACATAACCTTCCTGAATTCTTACTTTACTCAGTAAGCCGCGGGTTCCGATAGATTTAACGATCACACCGCCTTTTACATTCAGTTCTTTCGCATCGTCTTTACCCAGGTTATCGAGGTCGGCGCCTAATTTATCAAGCACACTGTTCTTTACCACATCGGTAGTACCTGTAACATTCTTTAAAGTAATGTTTGAAGTATATTCCTTGCCGGTGCGCTGATAAGTAATACTGATTTTATCGCCGGGACGGTAAGTAGCAATTTGTCCGATAAGGTCGGCGCCGCTGGCAACCGGTACACCGTTGATTTTTGTAATTACGTCGCCTTTCTTAACACCTGCGGCTGCGGCTGCACCACCTTCGCGAACGGTCATTACATATACACCGCCATCGTCTTTAATACCATTTGATTTCTTTTCTTCTTCACTTAAATTATCGCGCGGATATTCGATACCGAGATATGCTCTTTGTACAGTACCGAACTTCATGAGGTCAGAAACTATTTTCTTTACAATATTTACCGGAATGGTAAATGAGTAACCTGCATAAGCGCCGGTAGGAGAAGCGATAGCTGAGTTGATACCAATTAATTTGCCTTCGGTATTGATTAACGGACCGCCACTGTTGCCGGGGTTAACGGCAGCGTCGGTTTGAATAAATGATTCAACCGGCGTAGTGCTTTGACGGCGGTTAATTTCAAGTGTTCTGCCTTTGGCGCTCACAATACCTGCCGTAACGGTGGTTTCGAGCGTTAACGGATATCCTACAGCGAGCACCCATTGACCAACTTTAACATCATCGGAGTTGCCGTATAACAGGAAGGGCAATCCTTTGGCGTCAATCTTAATAACAGCCAGGTCGCTGCTGGGGTCAGCCGCAACTAATTTGGCTTTGAAAGATTTTTTATTGGTTAAGGTTACTGTAATATCATCGGCTCCGTCGATTACGTGATTGTTGGTCACAATGTATCCATCTTCACTGATAATGGCTCCTGAACCGGATGCCATTTGAGGAATAGAGCGATATCTGTCGCCAAAGAAATCATCGAGGTCGGGAAATAAGTCGCCAAACGGATTGTTCCTTGGCAGGTTGTTACTTACTGTTCGCGTAGCTTTTGTTTTAATATGCACGGTAGCAGGAATGGCTGCTTCGGCAGCGGGTGAAAAATCAACCGGGCCGCTTTGACCTGCCACACCATTAAATCCTGCATAATTGGCCGGGATTTTTCCTGAATCACCCTCTTTTGCATACACGTACGTTTCATGGCCCAGGTGGTTATATCCCCACATTGTGAGTCCGCTGGTAGAAGCACTAATGAGAATAATAGCCAGTATTTGTTTCCACTTCATCTTTTAAATTTTTATTGAGATTAATACTGTTTCAAAATATATGCCTGACAACAACAAATTAACGTCAGGAAATATACTAAACCAGTGCCGCTTTTCCGGTTTAACAATTAATTTACTAAAGTCTTCGTACTTCCCTTCTCAAATTTACTAAAAGTAAACAGGAATCGTTGAATATGCACGTAAACAAAGCCAAAAGTTAAAAAAAAGTATATTTAAATAATTGGTTTATAAAATGAAAAATTTGGCAGGTGCTGATTGTCAGTTTTTCATATTTCCAGCAAAAATTTCATGGTATCAACACCATCGGCATAATCGGTAAGCGATGGTTGCTGCGCTTTTCCAAAAGGCAGGTGATCTTTTCCAACGATACATTGAACATCATTGTTGTCTTTTAGCGATGCTTCGGGTTTCTGCGTATAATATTCAAAGTTCAGTTGCCCGATAGGCGAAAAAAGCGATTTGTTTTCGTGCAGGATGATGCTTTCGTTGCTCATGTAATATTGTTTATTCAGCAACAGCACGGCCAGTATGTAATCGTAATTATTTTTGTACTTGTGCTGGTCGGCCAGGTAATCGTATTTTTTAAAGGCATTGAGCAGGGGCACAAAATCGTAGTTTTCGGGAACGTATAGCTTGGTTACATTGCGGCAGCCAAGGCCAAAATACTGATAAACATCATCTGCCAGTTTTTCGAGCTCTGCGGTGGTTTCGGTGCCGGTTAAAATGGCCACAGAAGTACGGTTGCGGCGGATAATATGCGGGTATTTGCTGAAATAATATTCAAAATACCTTGCCGAGTTATTGCTGCCGGTGGCTATATAGGCTTCGCGATTTTTAAGCATATCGGCAAATGCGATCAGCGGCCGGGTAGCTTCGTCCCATTCATTTAACTGCTGCACCAGGTGCTTTAGGAGCACTTCGTCTTTTGATGAGGGTTTAATGGTTTGCCGGTGACCGGTTATAAAAGCGCATAAAAAGTCGTGAAAACCAACGAGTGGTATATTTCCGGCCATTATAATTCCTATATTTTTAGGATTGGTATTTTGTTCGGGTACTCTGTACTGCTGTACCCAGGCCGTTAATGCATCTTTTTGTAAAAAGGTGCGGGCTATATTGTCGGCTGCCAGGTTAATAAACTCCGGCGTAAACCAGCTGTTCTGTAAATTGGCTTTATGTTTGGCTTCCTGCCAGTGTTCGTTGTTTTGCAAAATATATTCGCCTAACCGGTTTAATAAAACGATTCGTTGTTGTAAATTCATTCCATCTTATATTTGTTGTGCAAAAATAGCCCTGATTGTGGTCAGGTGCAGTGAGTTGCGATTTAAACCACCTTATATTTGCGTACAAATTTAGTTGTATTCAAACCCATTTAAAACTCAGTAAGTTATGGCAATAAAAATCACTGAAGAATGTATCAACTGCGGAGCCTGTGAACCCGAATGTCCCAATAATGCAATTTACGAGGGTGGGGTAGAATGGAAAGTTGCAGATGGTACTACTGTAAAAGGTTCCTTTGTTTTAATAGATGGTACTATAACAGATGCCGATACAGCGCATGCGCCGGTAAGTGTAGATACATATTATATTGTTCCGAATAAGTGTACCGAATGCCAGGGTTTTCACGAAGAGCCCCAATGTGCAGCTGTTTGCCCGGTCGACTGCTGTGTTCCCGATGAAATGTACAAGGAAACAGTAGAAGAACTGCTGGCTAAAAAAGAAAAGCTGCATATTTAATCCTTCGGCTTCCGCCTTCGTCGTACTCGTCGCTCAGGACCCGGGATTGCACAATTGCATCAAAAAATATTTGTAATTGGCTTTAAGATTGTGTACCTTAATACAAGAATAGTAATGTAGCCTCCGTGCTACTTGTAAGTGGCGGGTGATATTTCCTGCCGTAACGAGGTGAAGGGTTAACGACCTTCACCTTTTTTATTGTAAAAGCCACCTGTGCATAAATTAACCATAAAAATGATCCGTTGGGTCAATAGTTTTCTTAACTTGAATACCATAATAGTGAATGTAGTCTTTGTACTACTTAAATCTGGTGGGTGATATTTCCCGCCGTATAAAGGTGAAGGGCGAACGGCCTTCACCTTTCTTATTAAAAGGCTGAAACACAATGCCGAAATAATTTAACAATCTTTCCTGCGTTCAAAATAGGGGAAAAGGGATGCTGTATTCGCACTTTCACGGTTAAATTCGTTTATTTGCTAAAAATTTTCCAACCATTAATGAAGCCCAATATTGCCTTTGTTACCGGAGGGTACTCTACCGAAGCCATTATCTCCTATAAAAGTGCTATTACGATCGAAAAAAATATTGATACAGACAAATACAGCGTTTATAAAATAGATATTTCGCCCAAAGGCTGGTTTTACGAAACCGCCGATGGTAAAAAAATTACGGTTGACCGCGAAGATTTTTCACTGACCATTGATGGTAAAAAAATCAAATTTGATGCGGTTTTGATCGGCATTCATGGTACGCCCGGTGAAGATGGTAAACTGCAGGGGTATTTTGACCTTACAGGTTTACCTTATACCTCCTGTGATTCAGCTACTTCGGCGCTCACTTTTAATAAAAGATATACCGTGGCGGTGGCGGCCTTTGCTGGCATAAATGTTGCCAAATCAGTACATATTTTTAAACACAGCCCGGTTAGCCCCGAAGCAATCCTTAGCCAGTTAACGCTGCCTGTATTTGTTAAACCCAATAATGGCGGTTCAAGTATCGGTATGAGCAAGGTAAATGCAGCGGCAGAATTACCCGGCGCATTGGGAAAGGCATTTAAAGAAGATGACCAGATACTGGTTGAAGAATATATATCAGGCCGTGAGTTTACCATTGGTGTTTTTAAATCAACAAAAGGCATAATAGCCTTGCCGATCACCGAGGTGAAGTCGAAAAAAGATTTCTTTGACTACGAAGCGAAGTACCAGGGAATGAGTGAAGAAATTACACCGGCGCAGGTTGATGAGGCCATTGCAGAAAAAGTTAGAAACGCGGCCAAAAAGATATACGAGCTGTTCAACTGTCGCGGTGTTGTGCGTATTGATTTCATTTATAATGAGGCGCGTCAGGCTCCCTATATGCTTGAAATAAATACGGTACCTGGTCAAAGCGAAGCAAGTATTGTTCCGCAACAGGTACGCGCTATGGGTTTAACGTTAAAGGAATTTTATTCGGCACTGATTGAAGATGCACTGACAAGAAAATAAGGCACAAGGCTCAGGATAGCAGGATGTATGAGATCAGAATAAATTAAAGATTTTGAATTTGGTAAGATTTGTCGATTGCCGTTTCACGATTAACCATTCATAATTCACGATTGACGATTCACGAAAACAAACCGATATTACCTGTGTTTAAATTCATGACAGGGAAACCCCTTTGGTTGCACATACTAACAGGAATTGGCATTGTATTAATAGTGGTAGTATTGTTTTTACAGTCACTTCACTGGATTACGAGGCATGACAAAACCCTTATCATTCCTACTGTAACCGGTAAATCGTTTGCAGATGCAAAGCAGCTGCTCGAAAGCAGAGGGTTTGAAGTTGAGATCCAGGATTCGATTTATAACGATACGGCGAGGCCTTTATCGGTATTGAGGCAGTTTCCCGATGCTGAAGCTGTGGTGAAAGTTAACCGTACAGTATATCTTACCATCAATAAAGCTATACCACCCGTTATTGAAATGCCTAACCTCGAAGGCCTGAGTTTCAGAAGCGCTGAAATTGCATTAACACAATACAGTTTGAAATTGGGCGATACATCGTACCGTACCGATTTTGCAAAGAACTCGGTGCTCGAACAACAATACAATGGAGCACGTATAAAAGCCGGTACAAAAATTCCGCAGGGAAGCGAAATCTCATTGGTACTGGGCAGTGGTTTGGGAATGGAAGATTTTAGTGTACCCGACCTGGTTGGATTAACCTATAACGATGCAAAGGTTTTGTTAGAGTCGAACGGATTGAATGTTGGAATAGTAATACCTAATGTTGATCCGAATGCATATGTTGGCAGGCAAAGGCCCGAGCACACAACACCCGACGGACGGGTAAACCGCATTCGCCAGGGACAATCGGTTGACCTTTGGCTGCAGCCCGATAAACCGGTTAAGCCCGAAATGGGCGATGAGCAAAATGGTAATCCTTAAATAAGTTTTTTATGCAAAATATAACTCCCGAAGAAGTAAAAGAACGTCTTGATAAAGGCGAGCAACTAAACCTGGTAGATGTACGTGAGCCGCATGAGCGGGCCGAATTTAATATCGGCGGTACACCGGTTCCCCTGGGCAAAGTGCAAATGATGCAGGTAGATGAGCTGGAAAATCTGAAAAATGAAGAAGTGATAGTATATTGTCGTAGCGGCAACCGCAGTGGCCAGGCAGCGATGATCCTTGAAACGCTTGGCTTTACCAATACAAAAAACCTGGCGGGTGGCATGCTGGCCTGGCAGTCGAAGTTTGGAAAGTAGCGTAGGGCACAAGTGAGGTCTGTACCTGATTTTTTAATTTAATTAATATCACCTGTGTTTAAATTCATTACCGGAAAACCACTTTGGGCGAATATCCTGCTGGGTATTGGCATCCTTATTTTACTGGCATTGATTTTTTTACAATCACTTTCGTGGATAACACGACACGATAAAACGCTGGCCGTACCTGATGTAACCGGCAAATCGTTCGATGAAGCAAAGAAAGTTTTAGAGGCGCAGGGATTTGAGGTAGAGATACAGGATACGGTGTATAATGATACTGCAGCGCTTTTATCGGTTGTACGCCAATTTCCCAATGCCGAATCAAAAGTAAAGATGAACCGTACGGTTTTTCTTACCATCAACCGCAATGCGCCGCCCGATATTGAAATGCCTAAGCTGATAGATTTAAGTTTTCGAAGTGCTGTAGTTGTATTGGAGCAACGTGGGCTGAAATTGGAAGATACTGTTTATGTAACGGGCTGGAAGGACATGGTGCTCGATCAGCAAATGGATGGGAAACCCATTAATACCGGCACCAAAGTGCCCATGGGTAGCAAGATTGTACTGGTGCTTGGAAGGGGCTCGGGCAAAGACGAATTTGATGTGCCTGATTTATTTGGTCAAACGTTAGGTGAGGCAAAACAAATTCTGGAGTCAAACGGATTAACGCTGGGAGAACCCCGTGATGGCGATCCCAATGCATATGTGTACCAGCAATCTCCTGAGCCGTTTACTCCAACAGGTAAAGTAAATAAAATACGCCAGGGCCAGATAGTGGATCTGCGGGTGCAGGCGCAAAAGCCGGTACGGCAGCAGGCAGATAGTAGTGCGCACGGATATTAGTGATGATTTCGATTATCAATCATAAACAAAGAGGCCGCGTTTTCACAACGCGGCCTCTTTTCAATTCACCATTGACCATTCACCATTGACATTACAACTTCACATTCAGCCCCACCATAAAATTCGTTCCCGCCATGGGGTAATAAAAGTTTTCGGTGATCAGTGAGCCATATTGGTAGCTGTATGTATATCCATTGGGTTGATATTTTTTGTTGAATACATTGTTTGCCTGCACAATAAAAGCTGTTTCTTTAAAACCTGTGTTACGCAACGTGTAACTGATGCGTGCATCCTGTACATAATATGGGTCAAGACTGCGCTGTTTATTGGATGTATTATCGAGGTACTGGCGGCTTACATATTTCGATAACAGGCTGATGTCGAAATTGGAGAAGGGCGTAACAGTTACATTACCCGATGCCACTGCTTCGGGCGAAAGGGCAATGCTGGTAGTGCCATGGGGTACTGCTTTCTGACCGCCATTGTCGTAATCATCGTAATATTCGGTAAAGTTTTCAATGCGGTTACGGCTAAAGGTTGCATTGGCCGATACGCTCAACCAGGGCTCAAACCGTATACCACCCTGCAATTCGATGCCCATGCGATAGCTTTTGGGTACATTGGTGCGGGTATAATTGCCTACATCATTTATTTTACCGGTAAGCACCAGTTGATCTTTATACTTCATGTAGTAAGCGGTAACTCCCCAATTATAATACCTGTTTTTCTCTTCTACACCAATTTCATAATCCTGCAGCTTTTCAGGTTTTGGTTGCTGGCTGATGCCGGCTTCAAAATCGTCGCGGTTGGGTTCTTTTTTGCCCTGTGAGTAAGACGCATAAATCTGGTAATTATCCTTTGTATAGGCAAAACCTACTTTCGGATTAAAAAAGTTGTATGTATTACGTAGGAGCAATGAAGGATTATTTTTAAAGCCGCCGATATAGTATAACACACGCCTGAATTGCAGATCGGCAAAGCCCTGCAGATTTTCAACAAGCCGCACCTGGTATTTTGCGTAGGCATTCACATCTGTTTTAAATGCGTCGGTATTATACCACTGGTAATTGTTGGGTATCCCTCCCATGGCCGACCAAATCACATTACCGTAATGTTTGCCATCATAACGGTTCCATCCACCTCCAACGATCAGTTGATTGTTATCATCGTTATAGTGAACGGAAAATATCTGTCCGTAATAATAATTGTCGAGCCATTGCTGCTGCACAAGGTCTGTTTCACGAATCGTATCTGAGCCGGTAACAAAATCATTCAGGCCATAGTCGCTATATGATCTTACCGGTTTATACTCTTCGTAATAGCCTCTGCCACGAGTTAAAAAGAAGGCTGTATTTACAGCGAGCTTTCCGTTGAAATCGTGGTTGATGAATAGCTGGTAATGGTCCTGCTGATAGTTATCGGTTTGATTGGAATAAGTAAAATAATTATACTTCCGGGGATCTGAATTGAAGAGATTACTACTGTCCTGTGGCGTGAAATATAATGTACCCAGATTATTATAATAATGGTTTAACAGCGCTGTTTTATCGTTGCGCAATTTGGCTTCGGGTATACCATTCCACGCCTGATAAGTTTTTTCATTGCCCGAAAACACGTTTACGCGAACAGACGTGTTTTTATTTAACCAGGCACCTGATAAAAAAAATGATTTCAGCTTACTCGATGCCCGATCGATGTACCCATCGCTCGAAATTTTCGAAAGACGGGCATCGATTGTAAAATGGTCATTGATCAATCCGCTGCCGGCTTTTACAGTGTGTTTCCAGGTATTGAAAGATCCGTAGGTATTGTTCACTTCTGCATAAGGATTAGTATTTGTTTCATTAGTGCTTAAATTAATAGAGGCGCCAAATGCGCCGGCCCCGTTTGTTGATGTACCAACACCACGCTGTACCTGAATGCTGTTTACCGAAGAGCTGAAATCGGGCAGGTCAACAAAAAAAGTGCCTTGCGATTCAGCATCGTTATAGGGAATGCCGTTAAGCGTTACATTTATGCGTGTGGCATCACTGCCGCGAATACGGATGCCCGTGTAACCAACGCCATTCCCGGCATCGGAATTTACCACAACCGATGGCGTTTGGTTTAATATAAAAGGCAGGTCCTGCCCCAGGTTTTGTTTTTCAATATCTTTTTTATTGAGATTGGTTTTTGTGAAAGGGGCTTTTTCACCGGCGCGGGTAGCTTTTATTTCAACCGGCTGTAAAAACAAATTCAATTGTGTTAGTTTGATATCGATATTATTGCCCGGTGAAACCGTTTGGCTGGCAGATTGATAGCCTACAGATGTAATATGCAGTTTGTAGCTGCCTGATTTAACTTTTTTAAATTCAAATAATCCCGATTCATTGGTTAGGGTAGTTTGGCCATTGCTTAACTCAACTGTGGCAGAGGCTACGGGGGCAGCGGTTAACGCATCTGTTACTTTGCCATTTATCTGAGCCGCTAACCATTGAGTGAGTAACAAATAGCAAATCCCCAAAAACACTTTTTTCATTTGTATGTTGTTTTCTTTGAAAAAATGATTTGAGAGAAATGCCGCGATAGTGAAGTGTAGGCAATAAGTTACTACCTTCCCTGCGCAGGCATTACCCTGATCAGGTTCTACGGGTATTATCTCAGCCATCCCGCCATCGGCGGAAGAGCACCCCGGGGAATCTGAAATTCTCTTTTTCAGAAAGAGGGCACAAAGTTACGCACAAAAAAGTTTTAAGAATATTGTAACATATGGGCCTTATTATTCGTCACACCCAAAAATGTTATATGCGTCACACCCTAATAACGCCTATACTGCTCTTAATCAGTTACCTGGCTGTTGCCCAGGAAAAGATTATATACGATGCAAATGCCGAAAAACGTGCTGTGGGCGGGTTTCAGCGTGTGAGAGTGTCTGACGGCATTGATTTATATATTACTCAGTCTAACGACGAAGGGGTAGTAGTTAGCGCAACAGAGATAGCGCATCGCGATAAAATCAAAACTGTTGTAGAGAACGGTGAGTTAAAAATATATTTTGACCAAAACTGGATGGGCTGGAACTGGAAGAACCGGAAATTAAAAGCCTATGTTGCCATAAAATCGCTTAAAGGTATAAGGGCATCGGGTGGAGCTGATGTGATTGTGCAGGGTGTATTAAGCAGTTCACAGTTATCGATGCATTTTTCGGGCGGCAGCGATTTTAATGGTAATGTTAAAGTAACTGATTTAACCATTGATCAAAGCGGCGGTTCAGATGTTCGTATCAAAGGCAGTGCGGTAAATGTGAAAGTAGAAGCCAGTGGCGGCAGTGATTTTAAAGGATTCGATTTAACGGCAGAATATGCCATTTTACAGGCCAGCGGCGGAAGCGATGCCGAATTAACGGTTATCAAAGAAATAGCAGCAGAGGCCAGCGGCGGAAGCGATGTACACTATAAAGGCAATCCTGTAATTAAATATAGTTCGGCGAGTGGGGGAGGAAGTGTGTCGAAGAGGGGGTAGATGAGAATGCGATTGTTTACCGGTTCATGCTATCAGTAAGTTCAGGGAAAATTTTAATGATTGTTAAAATATAATTTCAAAAAAGATAAATGAATTTTGGTGGGAAAATGAAAACCCTTAACTTTGCACCCCACATCACAAAGAAAGGATTTGAAGCGAAAGATGGATGTGGAAAAGAAGAAAGAGAGTAAATTAAAAATATTATATCGCGAAGTAGAGCAGCGGTAGCTCGTCGGGCTCATAACCCGAAGGTCGGAGGTTCGATCCCTCCCTTCGCAACAAAGAGGCTCTTCACAGAGCCTTTTTTATTTTTGGTCATTTTTGGTGAAGATCAGCAGGCTGATTATTGCGGGATAGACAAAAACGAAGGTTCGAATCCTTCCTTCACAACAACAAGGTGGCCCCGCCAACGGCGGGGCTGTTTATTTTTATACCTTTGCACAGTTTTTAATAATAATTGATGAAAGCCGGTTTTGTTAACATATTCGGTAGGCCCAATGCGGGCAAAAGCACTTTGCTGAACGCCCTGATGGGCGAAAAGCTGGCTATTGTGTCGCCAAAAGTGCAAACAACCCGGCATCGCATTAAGGGAATTATTACAGAACCTGACTACCAGATCATTTTTTCCGACACACCCGGCATCATTGAGCCCAAATATAAACTGCAGGAAAAAATGATGATGGCCGTAAAACAGGCCCTGGAAGATGCGGATGTAGCACTGCTGATGGTTGATATTAATGAAAACCACGATGAAGTAAACACTATATTTGAATCGCTTCGGTTGAAAGTGCCGGCTATTATCATAATTAATAAGCTGGATGAGGCGAAGACAGCTAAAAAAGAAGAGGTGTTTGCATTTTTCGGTTCAAAACCATATTGCAAAGCACTGGTGGGTATTTCGGCCCTGAAAAAATCGGGCATTAAAGAACTGATCAACGAAATTCTGAAATTTTTGCCCGAGAATCCTCCTTTTTTTGAAGGAGATGAAATGACCGACCTGCCTACCCGCTTTTTTTGCGCCGAAATGATACGTGAAAAAATATTTTATTTGTATCAGGAAGAAATACCCTATCATACAACGGTTATTGTTAATGAATTTAAAGAGAAATCGACCCTGGTTAAAATTGCTGCTGACATTATAGTAAACCGCGAAACGCAGAAAGGGATTTTACTGGGTGAGGGTGGTAAAATGATCAGGCAACTGGGTACAGAGGCCAGAAAGGATATTGAACAGTTTATCGGGCAAAAGGTATTTCTGGAACTGTTTGTTAAAGTGCGGCCTAAGTGGCGCGATAATGAGTTCATGTTAAAAGAATACGGCTATCACTAATAATTTTTGAGCAACGTTATGGCAGGTTATACAGTAGCAATTGTAGGAAGACCCAATGTAGGGAAAAGTACTTTTTTTAATCGTTTGCTTGAACAACGCAAAGCAATAGTGGATGATGTCAGCGGTGTTACCCGCGATCGCCAGTATGGTGTAGCCGATTGGAATGGTAAATCGTTTAATATTATCGATACAGGTGGTTTTGTACCGCAGAGCGAAGATATTTTTGAAAAAGAGATCGGTAAACAGGTAATGATCGCCGTTGAAGAAGCGAATGCATTATTATTTATGGTAGATGCCGCTACAGGCATTACCGACCTCGATGAATCGATGGCCGATGTGTTACGCCGCGCCGCCAAACCGGTGTTTCTGGTAGTGAATAAAGTAGATAATCACGAACGCCTGCTCGAAGCAACTGAATTTTACGGACTCGGATTTGATAATATCTTTTTCCTTTCCTCAATGAGCGGAAGCGGCACAGGCGAATTGCTCGATGCCGTGGCCGCTTTAATTACCGAAGAACAGGTGGCCGAA
>Ga0114129_10010757_pt1 | contig 13041 bp, 15 predicted proteins | sample RhiMetdeltSRZDD1_FD_80071 | JGI IMG/M metagenome (GOLD analysis project Ga0114129, IMG submission 80071) | Populus rhizosphere microbial communities from Tennessee, USA - Rhizosphere MetaG P. deltoides SRZDD1 (version 2) (version 2) | ecosystem: Host-associated > Plants > Roots > Rhizosphere >...
GCAGGCGGTTGCGCAAAGAAAACAAGCCGTACAGTTAGCGGTATCATCCTCGCCGAGAGTTAGGCGGTGGCGCCCGCGAAAGGTGTCCGGGTAGAGAGCTCTTTCCTCCGGATATTGGACCGTGACGTCGCCTTGAAGAGTTTTTGCCAAACCGAACACATGTAGGATGTGGATGCTGAGATTACGCCAGAAGCGATACCCGGTGACCGAAAGGCCCCGCAGGATTTCCGGTACGTAAGCTTTCTCCCAGAGCGACATTTTTTCAATTCGTTTCATCGTCTCCCCCGGAGAAAAGCTGACCGTCAAGCCGCAAAAATCGTTTCACGTGCTGAAAGAGGTGCCGCATCCGCATGTTCCCCTGACATTAGGATTGTTAAACGCGAACCCCGATTGCATCAGCTGGCTTTTGTAATCGAGCTCCGTCCCGTTAAGGTGAAGGATGCTTTTCGAGTCGAGCATGATGCGGGCGCCGTTTTTCTCAACGACCTGATCGTCCGCCTCGGGGGAATCAATATCTATTTTGTACTCAAAGCCCGAGCATCCGCCCTCGACAACTTTGACGCGCAGTCCATGTCCCTCTTTTGCCGCGGCGAGAAGCACTCGGATCTTTTCCGCGGCGCGATCGGTGATAGTAATTTCTCCACCCATACTGGATATCCTCCGTTTGCTTAGGCTGCAGACACCGGCCCATGCTCGCTATCCCTAACTAGCCACCTCTCATGCATGATCTTGTCCTGGATTCTCAGAAGCCCCTCTGTCAGGGCCTCCGGTCGGGGCGGACATCCAGGAACATAAACGTCAACTGGAATGATCTTGTCCACGCCTTTACAGACCGAGTAAGCGAGCTGAAAGAGCCCGCCACAGTTGGCGCAGCTTCCCATCGAAATGACATATTTCGGATCAGGCATCTGATCGTAGAGCAGCTTGGTCCGCTTGGCCATTTTATAAGTTAACGTCCCGGCTACGATCATCAGATCCGACTGGCGAGGCGTCGCGCGTGGGACAGCGCCAAATCGATCGATATCGGCCCGGGGACCTCCCGTTTGCATCAATTCGATCGCGCAACAGGCCAAGCCAAACAGCATGTACCACTGCGAAGAGGCTCGCCCCCAATTAAGCAGGTCGTCTACCTTTGTTGTAAAAACGGTTTCGGGCAACTGGTTAATTAACGGCGTAAAAGCCTCCTTATCATTGCCGATGGACGCAGGGCGTTGTGACGGAGCAGCTGCGGGACAGGACACTGCTTCGACGGCAGCAAATTGCGTCGAGGGACTGGGCGGCTCTCGTTGGTTCGCCCTAAGCTTAATCGTCTTCTAGCTAACGCTCTCTCTGCGACGAGAAATAGTGGCGGCCGGTAGCGGCGGGGGATGGCCAAAGGAGTCATCGTCCCTTTGAGCAAATTATGGACCTAATATGTCCACGTTGCAATGGGCCTCAGGAGACATTCTTTTAGATTCGCACATCGCAAGCTCACTTACGCCTCCCTGAGCGCAGCCTCTTTGTGGAGTTTGTCTATCCAGCGATCGTTGGTTCAAAAGTTGGCGATTCCTTTTAATCGACCGGTCGTGAGTTACCTGGGGGTTCTGCAGTTATACTTATGGGATTCGGGAGGGATTGCTGTCCACTATTGGACAACACTGAAAAATCATTCCCCGGGTGTGCCTGCCCGCGGCCTGGCAATAATTCTTTTCAGGATTGTTCAATATTAGACAGCAACTGTCGTTGAGTCAGCGCAGCATGAAGATCAAAAGACCTGTGACTAGACCCGAGAGTAACGTTGCGTGGAAGAAGGAAAGTAAATGGCTTTGTATGCGGTTAATGTGCAAGACGGAGTGATCCGGCGGGTCACTGAGGAATACAGCGCAGTCGACAACCAGCGCTTTTTTCTGATCGAAGCCGGTTCCGCGAAACAGGCATGGGCCAAAGCCAACCGTTCGTCGGCTGGGATTGGCAGCGCCGAATGCGATTGCTGCCGTCATCGTTCTTGCAACGTCTGTGAAGAATGCTCTGTCGCAAAACAATACTCGGACTATTGGATTTGTCATCGCTGTGGGGAATTAAACCTGCGTGTTCCAAACTTGTCTTTAAGGGAGGTGTCTCATGGATTGGGAAAAAATTAAGCTAGGTTCGTGGAGTGCCCTCGGAGGTGCGATCGCATTAGCCCTCGTCGGATTCAACTATGGCGGATGGGTTACCGGCGGCACTGCTGCGGCAATGGCTAAGGACGTCGCTGCAGATGCCGTCGCCGAGCGCTTGGGAACGATTTGTGTCGCACAGTTTAACAAGGACTCGGACAAGGGCCAAAAGGTCAAAGAAATGAAGGACAAAGATACTTGGGATAAAGGCCGCTTCATAGAAAAGCAGAGTTGGGCGATCATGCCGGGTGACGATAAACCTGACAGTAGAGTTGCCGATTCGTGCGCGAAGTTGCTTGCGGCGAAAGCGTAATCAACCGCGGGTCCGAGTTGCCGTCAATCGCTAATTGACGTTGACGACAACCGGACTAGCAGGGATGGGGCGGGTCAGCTCATTCTCTCCTGCGAATTCCTGATACTGACCTATAGTGGATAAGATTCGTTGGGAAGTCGCGTTCAAAATTTTCCACACGCCGGATCTTCCCGGCGATCCTTGAAACCACCATGTGGTATTCGACTAGCGGGCATTCGAGGGCGCCGTTCTAGAGCGGGGGTGTGCTCGCTTACACTGTGGTCAAAAAGAATCGCTGCAGGCGATAGACAATGTTGTTTTCCGCTGAGCCTAAACCCAGTTATAAGGAGTAGCTATCATGAGTAAAGGCAGGGACAGTAAGAAACAAGAGAAAAAGAAACCACTGAAGACCTTGATGGAAAAAAGGGCCGCAAAAAGGGCTAAGAAAGAGAACAAAACTTTTTCGTCGCTTATTATCAAATGATCCGATCTCTTTGAGAGAGGTCATTTTCTCTTCAGTTTTTGTCGATCCACTCCCTCGCTTTTTGCACGGCAAAATCGTCGGCTTCAGCTTCAGTCGTGAAAGCTTCATTTAACTGATACTGTTGCGATGGAAAATGATTTCCACTATTTGCTGTGTTTTGGCGTATTAGGGTATATTGGGGTATCCACTTCCCATTTCTCTCCCGCTGAAATGACTCGCCGCGAATGAGACAGTTTTTGTATGAAATACTGCTTTTCATCGTGTTCCTCCCTTCTAAATTAAAACCAATGGAAATTTGAGCTGAGTACTTCGCCACTTACCTTAGACCACCCAGCACATCGCGGTCATAGCCGGTCGAATCATATTTTTACTGTCTCAAACTTGTGATAAGGAACTTGTGCCCAGTCGATCCGGATAGGTAGAGGAATAAACTTTGTTTGGTTCAGTCATTACTTTTTTAATCATCCTTCTGGCCGTTGGTCTGAGCGGTGTCAAGATATTCAAAGAATACCAAAGAGGGGTGATCTTTCGTTTAGGACGACTCGTCGCCTTTCGTGGGCCTGGCCTTAGCTTTGTCATTCCCTTCATTGAAAAAATGGTTCGCGTCGACTTGCGAACGCTGACGCTGACCGTATCTCCTCAAGACGTTATTACGCGGGATAATGTATCGGTAAAGGTCGCCGCCGTAGTTTACTTCCGCGTGTTGGATCCAAATAGCGCGTTGACCCAAGTTGAAAATTATCCGTTTGCCATATCCCAACTGGCCCAGACTACCCTGCGCAGCGTGTGCGGCCAGGCGGAATTGGACCAGATTCTAGGCCAAAGAGAGAGAATCAACGCCCAGATTCAAGAGATTGTGGACGCGCAGACCGAACCTTGGGGAATCAAAGTGAGCCTGGTCGCGGTCAAAGATATAGATCTGCCGCAGGACATGCAGCGGGCCATGGCGAAACAGGCGGAGGCGGAAAGAGAGAGGCGCGCTAAAGTGATTCATGCCGAGGGCGAGTTTCAAGCGGCGCAGCGACTCTCCGATGCGGCCGAGATTCTGGCGAAACAACCCGCCGCAATGCATCTCCGCTTCTTACAGGCTCTTTCCCTGGTTGCCATCGAAAAAAATGAAACCATCATCATTCCCTTGCCCATCGACCTGCTTGCATCAATGCTGAAGCCAACGACGCGGGCATGACGGCAATCTCGGGCTGCTCTCGATCAGTCTTCCTGGTTTGACGTAGCTTGCTTGGGCAAGCGAGCGCCGCATTTATTAAATCGCGGTCGCTTCATTTCTTGAGCTATGAGCCGTTAGCGAGCGGAAACTAACCATTGATTTCTTTTTTACGTCGTACAGTCCTAGCCTTAGTGACCTCAAACTTGTCCACAGCGTGATGGCTTTGACGGCCTGAAACCCCGGGATCTCATCGTAGCACTGCTGCAGGTTGTAATTAGGTATACTCGGCCGAACGTGGTGAATGTGATGTAAACCGATGTTTCCCGAGAACCACTGGAGGATTTTCGGCAGCTTGAAATACGAGCTACCTTCCAACGCCACTTTCATCGGATCCCAGGATTCGTGACGTGCCCAATACACATTTTCAAACTGATGCTGGATGTAGAACAGCCCCAGTCCAAGGCTGCCGCCAATCACAATGATGGGTAACTGAATTAACAAGTATGTCTGAAAACCAATAGTCGAGCTCGCCACTGCGATAACGGTCAGAAGCGCCAGGTTGGTGAAAACCACGCTGTTGCGCTCTCTCTTTCCCGCGCCCTTGCTAGAAAATCGCTGGAAGAACAAAAACAAAAGTGTCGCGCCCGGACCAAACAAAACAAAGGGGTTCCGATAAATCCGGTACGCCAGTCGTTTTCGTGTGGGCGCTGCCAAATACTCCTCTTTCGTCATCGTCCGAATAGCGCCGACGCCCCGACGATCGAGGTCTCCAGCCGTGGCATGATGCAAATTGTGGGCATACCTCCAGTCTTCAAACGGTGTGAATGTCACAATACCTGAGACATAGCCCAGGATTGTATTTGCCCGGCGCGAGGTAAAGAAAGAACCATGACAGCAATCGTGAAAAAGGATGAAAATGCGTACCATAAAGCCTGCCGCCACCACTGCCAACGCTAAGGTAATCCAATAGGAAAACCCTTGTTGAACCGTGTGGATCATCGCCGCCCATAGGGCGAAATAGGGAATAAACGTGTCAAGGAGTTGCCAGAGCGATTTGCGAAGATTCGAACCCGCGTATTTGCCGACACTCCGATACCACGTCGGTTTGGTTTCAACCGTGGCAGAACCCGGATCAGTCAACATTTTCTGTCCCTGATGCTCGGAAGAGCTGGTAGCTATTATTAAATTCCTAATCATCTAATGGATGTGCCTCCTAAGACTCGCTGCGGCTTTGCGCCGAGCAAAGAGCCTTGTCTATCGATTCCCGTATTGCATCTTGACCCTTAAAAACATTAAAGCGTGGATTTGCCGCACTCGAAGCGGTAGGTCTGTCTTAGGCCGCGCTAGCAGCGATCTCGTGGAAGGTCGAATCCACGACCTCGAAGGTTTCCACTATGGGCATACCTTCAACCACCTTTGATAAAGCTCTCAAGACGTCAAGATAGGCCACGTGATTGTAAGCATCCGCGTTCTCCTGGTTATCCCAGAAACTAATAGCAATTGCCTCGTTCCGCTGGGAGGTGAGGAGGATGATCTCGTCCTGAAATCCGTTTTGTGTGCGCAGTAGGGGAACGATCTTCTGTTCAACAAGACGCCTAAACTCCGGTCCACTGTTGGCTCTGAGCTTGATCCTCACGTTTCGAGTATACATTTCAACCTCCTCGTCAAACCGGTTAATCCGGCGCGCACACCACCCCTCTCTGCTCCGCCGCGACTGTTCATCGAATCTTAACGCTGTATAAAGTAACTCTGGATTTTCTGTTCGGCTCTGCAAGCATTTCTGTGCGGGTAAAATAGAACAGCTTACGCTTCGGCACGAGTTGAAGCCTTGGCTTTTCTGTGTCTAGCTTTTCTTGCGGCGGCTTATTGCCGGTTTTTTCTCTCGTGTTTCTTCTTTCCGCCAGACGAGATACTTTCTCCTGCTTCTTTTCACGCCGCGCTGCTTCCTTCTGGCGTTTCTTGTATGTCTCACTTGCCATAACCCCTCCTTCTGTTTTCGCTTTCGTCCGGTGGCGCTTCGCGATCGCGGGTTTTCAGGTCACTGCATTTTTATTTCTAGGCTTCTTTCTCTTTTCCGCTTTTGAGAGCCTCGTCTACCTGTTCCTCCGCCGCGCTCCTTGTCTCTCCCATTACTTCGGAAATCTCGCAAATCAGTATTTTTTTCGCTCTCTCCAGAATCTGCCGGTCGCGCGGCGACAGCGCCCTCGTCGCACTCAACCCTGTGAGCGACTCAACAACCTCAGCCAAGTCAAATGCTGACCCGGAACTCAACAGTTTAGCGTTATCCAAGGCGCGCTGCTTCCAGTTCTTCTCTGTTACAGCACCCTTTTTTAGATGGCTTAGCAGCTTTGGGATCTCGGACTTGGCGATCAACTGCCGGATACCCAGGGTCGTGATCTTGTCCAGGGGAACAAATAGCGTGTCGCCGCTATCGTCCATGATGGCCAACCGGTAGAAGCTTGTCGGCCTACCGCCGATCACTTTGTTGACTACAGCACCGATCAGGCAGGGACCCTGATTTGGATAAACAACCTTATTCCCAACGCTGAGCATCATTCGATTCTCCCTTGAACTTGGGGGACAATAAAAGCGCAGGATTTGTCTCTGCCACCGTTGAGTCGTCGTGATGATTCGAAGGCTATTCAGTCACGAAAGGTATTTGACGACGGCACGGCGCGTATGGCCGCGCTCTGGGATAATGCCTGTACCATCTTCATGCTAGATGATCGTGCACTGAATCGAAAGCGGCAACTGTCTAATATTGGACCGAATTTCAAAATTATTTTGTGAGTCGTGGACAAGCGCCAAAACTACGCGATTTGCGCTAGATAATCGGTGAGTTTCTGTTCCTTGATGATAAGAAAGTGCTCTCGGCTCGTCTCAATCAGGGTTTCGCCCCGCAGTGTTCAAGCGACTTCAGCATAGCGCGAATACTGCCGGTAGCCATCGCGATGCTGGTATCCGCCGCGCCATAATACAGATGGATGGTGTCGCCGTCCGACGCAATCGTGTATCCGCAAGGAAAAACGACGTTGTCGACGTCCCCACGTTGCTCATAGACTTCTTGCGGGCCAAAGATCCACTCGTCGCTTCGTTTTAGGCAGTGCTCCGGCGCCTGCAAATCAAACAAAGCCAGTCCTAATCGATAAATCGATCCGGCCGCGGTCTGGCGTACGCCGTGATATATCACTAGCCAGCCATGCGGCGTTTCGATGGGCGGCGGCGAGAGGCCGATTTTGTTCGCGTCCCACCATGCGCCGCGCCGGGCTTCCAGCATCAGCTTGTGATTGCCCCAGTGGCGCAAGTCCGGAGAATAAGATATCCACATGTGTGCGCGCGGCGCGCTGACGGGCCGATGGATCAAAGCCCACTGCCCGCCGATACGATATGGAAGTAAGGCCGCATCTTTATCTTCCGGCGACATGATAATGCCGTAGCGCTCAAAGGTGTGAAAATCGTCAGTGAGCGCTAGAGACACCCCCGGGCCATCGCGTGAAAAAGCGGTATAGACTACGGCATACTTACTCAATTCGGAGAGGTAGGTGATGCGCGGGTCTTCAATGCCCCACACCTCTTCTGGGAAGTGTTCAGGGTCGGCCAGCAGCGTCGGCCGGGATTCAATCCGCCAGTTGTCCACGCCGTTGTCGGAACGAGCGACAGTAAGATGAGAATGGCCCCTGCGATCTTCGACGCGACACAATAACAGGGTCGTTCCATCGGGCAGCAGTGTAGCCCCGGGATTGAAAATGCTATTGACCGGATAGGGCCAGTTAGCGGCGCTTAAGATGGGATTGAGTTTGTGACGGTGAAAAAGCTCGGGGTGTTGGTTTCTCACGAGGATTGTGCCTCCATCGGTTGGAGAGCATTGTCAGCCAAGCGCAGCTCCAGCAAAGCCTGGAGAAAGGCCAGGGTAGATTCCGCGCCTTGATTCTGATTCGCGCGGTCGGCATGCAGACCGTCGCGACAACCGCCTGTCATCGGGTCGTAGATTGGAAGGTTCAAATCATTGCGCCCAAGGAACCACTCGAAAGCCCGTCGAGCTTCCTTGCGCCAGCGCTTGTCTCCCGTGGTTCGCGCTGCCGCCAGGCAGGCCGATACCATGGTTTGAGCTTCTACAGGTTGTTGATCGAAGCGGGCACGCTTACCGCCCTGGTCATAAAAGCCATTGGATCCGATCGGAACAAAATGGCCTCCAGCCTCTTCAGCGCGCTGCAAGTCAGCAAGCCAACTGAGCGACTCCAACCCCGCTTCAGTCATTTTCCCATTTGGAATCGATTGACCGCACATGAGCAGAGCATGAGGCAGCGCGGCGTTGCAGTAGGTTAGCCCTTCTTCGTACCATCGCCATTGGTCTGAGCGACTGTGGTGATACAACGCCAACAACCGCTTAGCCAACTCCTCGCGAATTTGGCTTGCCACGCGGTCACCGGCAAACCGTTGTAGATATTCGTGGATTCCAATGAGCGAGAAGGCCCAGGCTCGTGGGCTGGTCGTCTCGAGGATGGCGGGCAAGGCCTGCTCAAACAACCAACCAGCCATACTATGGAGAGCCGGCGTGTTCGAGCGGCCCAACACGGTGCCCAACGCCAACAATGCGCGGCCGTAACTGTCGTCCGAACCGCGATCTTCCAACCAGCGGCGCTGGTAATCCATAAAATTGCGAAAGCGCCCGGTCTCAGCATTAAAGGCGTACCAGACAAAGGCAAGATAACGCGAGGCTAGTTCCGATGCCTCTTCGTTGCCGAGCTCTTCCAGGAGAGTGCTCACCATCAGCGCCCGGGCATTGTCGTCCGTGCAATAGCCCTCGTGATAGTTGGGTACAGTAAATATGGCGTGCTGCAATATGCCGGTCTCGTCCGCCATGTGGCGTAAATGGTCCAGTTTGAGAGGCGGCAGGTCGCCCGGATATTCATCGAGCGCTTTGACGGTAAACCCAGGCGGAACGAAGTGCCGGCGTTCAGCTCGGGCGCGCTCAAAAGTTTTCATGTAGCGTCGCGCTACCTGCGGCCATATCATCGATCGTCCATAGAGATAGGCGCGCTTGCGCATCGCGTGGCGCTCCGCCTCATTGTCCAACAGATGAATCACTTGCTCGGCCAACGCCGCCGGCTCGCGGAACGGCACCAGCGCTCCCCGTCCCTCGGCGAGCATCTCTTCAGCATACCAGTACGGCGTCGAAATCACCGCCTTACCCGCGCCTAGTGTGTAAGCCAGCGTGCCAGAGACGATCTGGGCCTGGTTGAGATATGGCGTGATGTAAATATCGGACGCGCCGATAAACTCGACGAGTTCCTCCAAGCTGACGAACCGATTGCAGAAGATTACGTGACTTTCGACACCTTTCTCTTGAGCCATCCATTGTAGAGACAACCGATAAGTTTCGCCGTCGTGCCGCAGGACGTGCGGATGAGTCGCGCCGACGATGATATACACAACGTTCGGATATCGCGCCAAAATAGCCGGCAGAGCGGCGATGACGTTTTCGATCCCTTTGTTCGCGGAGAGCAAGCCAAAGCTGAGCAGGACGATTTTCCCCTCGACGCCAAACAGGTCTTTGTGAAAACTCGGATCGACGAACGGCACATCGGGGATGCCGTGCGGAATCAGATCAATCTTGTCCTGCGGCACATGATAGATCTCTTGCAAGAATTCCGCGCCGCGGTTGCTCATAACCACTAACCGATCCGACTCCGCCGCGACTTCTTGCAGCACCCGCCGCTGATCCGGGTCGGGATCCTTGAGGATGGTATGCAAGGTCGTAACGATGGGCATGTGCAATTCACGCAAAAGAGCAAGAATGTGACCGCCCGCGCGCCCACCGAAGATGCCATATTCGTGTTGCAGGCAGACGAGATCTACATTGTTGGTATGCAAGAAGTCGGCAGCACGGAGATAAGAGCTAAGATCCTTCTCCGTCAATTCAAATCGCACGCGAGCCGGGTAGGAGTAGCCGGCCTCGATGTCATTGACCGGCAGGGCAATACAGGTTGTTTCCGCGTATTCGGCAGCGATGGCCTCACACAGGTCGGTAGTAAAAGTTGCTATGCCGCATTGGCGCGGCAAGTAGTTACCGATAAAGGCAATACGGCCGATCGGTAAATGGTTGGAATCGTATTGCATGCGGAAAATCCCCTCTCTGACAGCGGCTACACACGGTTTTTGGTTTTTTCCCGCCTATAAACGCAAAGAGGCGGTTACCCTAGGTACCGCCTCTGCGATTACTCGGAAAATTGACCGAGTGTGTTCTATTTGGACGTTAGGTTGGTAATCGGTTCACGCACTATATCAGACGGGACAAATAAAGATACTGCCCTCGATTTTCCCCACTACCTATAGTTTAATTACAGGGAATTGCCGCATGCCTAGCGATACCAAACGAATTAAACAATTATTGGAGCAGAGCCAACGCCTGATGCAAGAGTCCAAAAAGCTTGCGGAAAGACAGCGAAAACTAATGGCTGAGATTCAAAAGACCATCGACCAATTCCAAAAACTGAAATCCAAAAAATCTTAGCAACACACTATGACCCCACTACCCGATTATCCTGTAGTGACTCATTTTGAGTTATGCGCACTCTCCCTGCTGGTTTTTACAGATGCACTCATTACAAATTTGGTGACTGCCGGGGAGGTCTTTAGAGGAAACAAAGTCGTCGCTAGGCCACTGCGAGCAATTAGAGCAGAAGTGCCAAGTATCGGCGCCTAACTTTCTTCTATATTCTGATGCCATCAGCCTAACTTCTTGTTAACAAAATCTACTGGTCTTCTCTAGACACAAAAAAAATCCCTGGCAGCAATCATGTTTGGCCTCGCCTTAGGCATTGATCGTCTTGCGCTCCTCGACCGCATCCATGATCGCTCGGCGGATGTCCTCTACGGCTCGCTCTTTGTTGACGCAGGTAATTGCCCCCGCGGCTTTCAGGAGGGACACTGAGTTGATTACGGAATTTTTATCCCTATTTCATTCATCGACTTTTTTGTCAATGTAAAACTGCTACCAACGCGCCGGAGCATCTTGACTGCCGGTTCGGGCCTCGAATACTCTCCGGCTTCCGTCGCCGTGATGATTATGATACACGCACTCGCGCCGGTCGCCGCCGTAAACACAGATGAAAGGAATCAATTATGAGCAATCAAAATATATTTAGCCGGCGTGATTTTCTCGCGGCGATGGCCGCCGCCGGTGCCGTCGGACTCTCAGCTTGTGCCGCGAATTCGCAACCAGGCTCGAGACTCTGGTCACCGGACCGTATATCGGGCCGGCTTCCGCCGCGGGGCGAATTCGTCGTGCGCAACGCTTACATCGTCACGATGGATGCAAAATTGGGCGATATTCCGAACGGCGATGTTCATGTTCGCAACGGCGCTTTGGTCGCCGTCGGCCCGAACCTCAACGCCTCGGGCGCGGAACAAATTGACGGGCGCAATCGCATCGCACTACCTGGTTTTGTTGATACCCATTTTCATCTTTGGGGCAGCTTTGCTCGTGGCATCGTCGCTGACGGCGACTTCGACTATTTTCCCGTCATGAGCCGCATTGGTCCGGTGATGACGCCCGAAGACGCTTACGCCAGCGCCAAGCTCGGCATCGCCGAGGCGATCAACTCCGGCCTCACAACGATTCACGATTGGTCCCACAACATTATATCCGGCGCTTACGCTGACGCCGACCTCCGCGCGTTGCGTGACTGTAGTGTCCGCGCGCGTTTTTCCTACGGTTATAGCCGCAACCTGCAGCAGAAACCGAAGGAAACGGCCGATTTTAACGACATCGCGCGGGTGCAGCGAGAATGGTTTGGTGCCTCCAATGATGGGCTTCTCACCATGGGCTTCGCGTCGCGCGGCGCCGGCGACACCCCGCCCGAGGTGTACCGCAAGGAATGGGAATTTGCCCGCAGCCTCGGTTTACCGATCACCCAACATGCCGGCCGTTCGCTCGCGGAGATCAAACGCTTTCGCCGCATCGAGATGCTCTATAAGGACAAATTGCTCGGTCCCGATGTGCAACTCATCCACACCTACAGCGCGTCACCGGAGGAGCGCGCCATGATCGCGGAAACGAAGAGTCACGTGAGCATCGCTCCGTTCACCGCGTCGCGCTTGGCCTCAGGACTTCCTTACCTCGGCGATCTCCTTAAACTCGGCGTGCAGTGCAGTCTCTCCGTGGATACAACGACGGTCGGCGGTAACGCCGATATGTTCAGCATCATGCGTCTGATGCTTCAGCTCAATCACCTGCGTTCAATGAACGTGCTGGAAGTACAGCCACGTAGAATCCTGGAATTGGCGACTCTCGATGGAGCCAAGGATCTCGGCATTGCCGACCGGGTCGGCTCGCTGACGCCGGGGAAGCGCGCTGATCTTATTTTGGTGCGCACGAACGATCTCAACGTCGCACCGTTCATCAATCCCGCGCTGTTGTTGGTGCAACAAGCACAGCCCTACAATGTCGATACGGTCGTCATCGACGGGCGCATTCTCAAACACAAGGGCGAGCTTGTCGCCATCGATACCGAAGAGGTGATTCACAAGGCGGCGGAATCGTTCCATGCCGCGCGCAAACGCGCCGGCGGTCCGTATTAACCTGAACTGTTCATGATCAGAACGTGCAACATAAGGCCTAGTCGACCCGAGGCGTGAGATCCTGGAAGGTTGTTAATGTGAACTTGCCGGACCGAAACGCGCCGCAGATCTTTGTCATGCGGCCTTCGACTTCGCTGGAGAGACTCCAGCCGGCATCTAGGTTGTTCAGTCGCAAAACAAAGAGACTGGATTCAGGCTTGCGCCGAAGCGCCATCCCGGTAGTGATATTATCGACTCTGAGATGCCCAGCTAGGCGGCCTTTTCGCTCGAACCCCGATAACGCCAACGCAATAGCCGCCGCTCAACGGATTCGGCGCAGAAGAAAAGCAGGAGTACGAAAGCCATGATGAGAAAGATCAGCCCCATGGTCAGTGCCGCATTA